>JAEEGH010000317.1_pt1 | contig 356664 bp, 260 predicted proteins | sample 9134181 | NCBI WGS metagenome assembly JAEEGH01 (sample SAMN16246544, study PRJNA631951) | gut metagenome | biome: gut microbiome; feature: rumen; material: DP-attached | host: Bos | place: Iran: Karaj | collected 2018-10 | reverse complement strand
CTGGCTCCTATAGGTTTGTAAAATCCTCCCTGCCTATAGGAATTTGCCAGATAAGGATACAACGCGCCGTTGGTTTTTTTTATGCACAACAGATAATCTCTGTCAGCCTGGATGGGAACTTTTCCGTATTGGGGAGGAAATTTCCATTCGCATCTTGGAAAGTTTGAAGTGTCGACTGTTACGCAAGACCAAGTTTCAAAAGCATACCGTCCCGTCAAATTGTCCTGCGTAACAGTTTGCACGTAAACGTCCAATGGCGCTGGCATCTTACCGGGATCATCGCAGTACAACGTGATACTTTCAAGAAAGGTGTTTGTCGATACTCTGAATTTGCTGCAGCATCTGTCCCAGTTCTGCGCAAGCGCGTAGACATAGCCGTTTCCGCGCGGTTCAATGTTGCCAACAATCGGAGACGATTTGCACAAAACAACGCTGCCGTCAGAATTGACTTTCATGACCGATGTCAAGCTGTCGCATATCTCATCAAGCCTGTTGTAAGCAATGCTAAGATTTTCCAAAGATCCCTGGGAATTTGACAAAGAAGCCGTTATTGAACTGACAGTATTTGAAAGGCTAGTCAAATTAGAGCTTAAAATCGTGAAGGAAGCGTTGAGCGCCACGACCTGGTTTGAGACCGCTATTAGTTGCGCCAAAGTGGCAAAGGGGGAAGGCTCGGGATTCGGAACATAACGATCATCACCTTCGGAAAAAAGATAAAACTTTTCCAGTTCGCTCATTCCATACGAATCATAGAAGAGATGAGCATCGTTGTCTACGCTGAAATGCGAATTGGAAAGTTGGAACAAATTGGAGAGACATTGAAACTTTTCCGGGAGGTCGTATTCAAGTTTTGCCAATCTGGAGGTGAGGGAAACATACTGCTCATTAATATGTTTTACTTGTTTCTCCAAGTCGGAAACAGCTTGTGACAGGTATGTTCTAAATTCAGAATCTTGATAGTTATCATCAAGTATAGCCGCAAAAACGGTTGTTGGAATTAAGATCAAAAAGATAAGCGGAAGATTTTTCATAATGACAACCAATGGTTCATATTTATTTTTTTATTGTATGAAATAAATCATTGGTTGTCAAAGCGGTATAAATCAAAAAACAAGAAAAAAAATACCCGCGCTCGCGCGCGGGTATTTTATGCTTAGCCTTAAGGAAGTTCAATTACTTCTGAGGGCATTCGCAGGTTTCGCTTTCTTCCCAGATGGAGGGGAGCTTCGGCCAGCAGTCTTCTTCCCAAACCGGGGTCAGGCTGACGGCATTGTAGAAGCCATCCTCAGCAAGGCCGAAGAGCAGGCAATCGGACAGACCGCAGAGGAAGCGGGCGGTGCCGATGAAGACGCCTTCAGCGGCGCCAAAAACGAAACCGAAGATCGGAACAGCGGCGCTGCCCATGAAAGCTTCTTCGGTCACTTCAGCGGGGCTGGCGACCATGTTGTCGATGCCGCGGGCCCAGGCTTTGTTGATCTTCACCCAGACGTTGTCAGTGGTCTTGGGTTCGGGCTGGCAGGGCTGGCAGGGCTGGCAGCAGTTCACGAAAACGTAACCGCCACAGGGGCTGCAGCACGGGGTGCAAGCGGGCTTGGCGCAAGTGCCGCAAGAAACGACGTTGAGCGCATAGGGCTTGCACTGCGGTTTTTCGACGCACTTGTAGTTAACAGCGACCTGCGGGCCACCGCAGGAGCCGTCGTTGCACTGCAGTTCGGGTTCAGCGAACGCAACGCCAACAAAAGCGACCAAAACTAAGAGGGTCATGAGTTTCTTCATAGTATTCCTTCCTACTTGTTTTTTTGTTGTTGTGGTTTTCCACCGTGTCCGAAGACACGGAGGCGTTATAAATAAAAATTCACTAGACACATTCTACCAGATGTCATTTTGGAAGTCAAGAAGCCTAGGAGCCGACCAGGTCAAGCTTGACTCTGAGGTGGAGCGTCTGGCTTTTCGACATCTTCAGCTTTTCGCCGTACTGCGTCACCAAAACACCGTTTTGGGAGTTATATAGTCCGAGCTTGAGGCCGTCGTAAGGGTAGTTCCCGCTCCTGGGCGCCTGGGACTGGGACTGGAAATAGCCGTTCTTCTGGACGAGCAGGAAATCCCCGCTCTCCTTCTGCAGAAGTTTCTGCGGTCCCTTCAGAGGATACCAGTCTTCCAGCTGATTTATCAGGACTACTCCCTCCTTGGCGACGATCCCCTCGTCCGAGCCTTTGACCAGCGAGTACCCGGGGCGCGTCTTCTCAGCCTGGATGGCGACAGGGTATCCTTTCGGGAAACGCGTAACCAGAGACAGGCAGGAAATGACATCGTGGTTGGTGATGTTCTTACTCATGGCGTCGATGGTCAGTTCTCCGCTGCGGGAGTCGAGGCGGTAAACGATCATCCTCCTGACGCCGTTCAAAAGATCCGGCGCCGCCAGAACTCTGATGGCTCCGTCCTCCTCTACCCGCCACTTCCAGCTCTTGGTGTTGGCGACCACGGCGCCGTACTTCCTGGTCGGCACTATCTCCTCTTCCGGCTGCAGGAAGCCCTGGATCGTTCCGCCGAAGGTGTGCTGGCTGTCCGGGCCGTAATGCACCAGCATGCCGTGATGATTGGGCGCTATCATGACGCAGGCGTAAGCGTTGCTGGCGCCGACGACCGGGCCGTAATCGAGGTAGCTGGGACGGCAGAAGACCACAACGCCTTTTTTGTTCTCGGTCAGGAAGGGCTGGAAATCTTCCAGCTTGCACTGCGAGGCGTAGTTCGTCCGCCCGTAGATCATGCTTTCCCTGAGCTTGACGCCGCCCTCCAGTTTCGGTTCCAAAAGATCGACGACCGCGTCCTGGTCCCCCGTCACTTCGATCATGATGTTCTCGGCGCCCTTGAAGACCTGCTTGACCTCGAAGAAGGAGCTCTTCTTCAGATCCTCTTCCCAGATGACCTTGCCGTTGCCTTTGATCTTGACGTTCGCCTTCGCTTCCTTGGGAGAACTTTCGTCCATGCAGACGCACGTTTCCAAAGTCGTCTTTTCATCGTCCAGGGCGTAGACGATGATAGCGTCGCCCGTCACGGAGATCCCGCGCTCGAAAGTCGCGCCGCCGTTTCTCAGCTCTTTGCCGGCGTAGGTCAGATCGCGGGCGAACTTCGGCTTTCCGCCCTTGGGGTTGTAAACTTCCATCGCCAAGGGTTCGCTCAAGAGCACGTGGCTCTTGTTGTAGACCCGTTCGTTAGTCGCGGCGCAGCCCAAAAAAAGCAAAGCGGCGCCGCCGATCAATAGTAAGTTTTTCATCTCTTGGGATACATGCCGCTGCACATCTTGAAGTACGAGCCCTTCTCGCCGACGTCTTTCAGCCACATGCATTCGCAATAGCCGTTGCCGCCCACTAAGAAGTTGCTCAAAACATAAGCCTTGCCTTCAATTATGACTCTCGTCAAGGCTTTCTTCTGAAGGTTTATCACGAAGATCCAATCCTGCCATTCTTCCGTGATCTTGGCCTTGGGATAGCTGACCTTCTCGCCGCTGTTCAGCTGCATCTTCCCTTCTTCCGTAATGAAAGCGTAGAAGAGCGATTCGCCGCTGATATCCTTCAGGTCGAAATAGCAGGTGCCGAGGCACGGTTTCACCCTGACTCTGAATTCCAGGATCTTGGCGTCTTTCTCATCCGGCTTCAGGGCCATGGGCGCCATGACGCCGCTGCCGCCGTGATGGCTCCAGAGGACTCTCCCCTCCTCCGGATCTTCCACGATCTCGCCCTGGGTGTCGCTGTCCAGGGGCATCAGCCCCTGCTGGTCCTTGACGCTGCCCAGCTCGAAATCATTGAAGTCATATTTTCTGCTGTTGACTTCGGGAATGGGCGCCGTCAGGTTGACGGTGGCGTAGTTGCCGAAAGCATCGATGGCGTCTATCTGCACCATGCCCCTGTTGTAAAGCTTGAGCGCCTCGAAGATGTTTATCTTCGCTTCTTTCGTTTCATAGGGGGCGGGATAGTAATGAGTCTGGTCATAAGAGAGCACGAAGAACGGGTCGGTGATGGTGTACCACACCAGGCCGTTCTTGGCTTCGATATTGATGGTCTCGCGGTCCTCGCTCAGAGTGATGGTCGGGCCTTCCTCGCTGACAAGGCCCTTCACTTCGTTGAAGAAGGGGCTGACGTTCAGCCAGGCCGTCTCGGGCTTGTTCCAGCATTCTTCCTGCTCCTCGCTGAAGTAGTAGTTCGTCGGGCAGTAGGCGTGCGGCGTTTCGAAGAATGTGAAGATCCTGTTGATGTGGTCGCCGGCTCTGGCCATGATGCCCGGGCCCTCGATGTGCGGCAGCCCGAAGCTGTGCCCCAGCTCGTGCTGATAGGCGCCCAAGGTGGTGGAGATATGCCCCCACTGCACGTTCCTGCCGATGGAGTCGTTGTTGGGAGAAGTGATGGGCGTGTTGTTCGTGAAGGCCTGGACCACGTCGGAAAGCGAGCTGGGCCAGCCGTAGAGGCCGTTGGCGCCGAACTGCCCGAGCATCGTGCCGCCCAGAGCCGTGTTGCCGGAGAGCCTTCCATCCCTTATCATCTGCGTATTGCAAAGGCCCGTGATATGGCGGCTGCCTTTGCCTTCGTTGCCCTTGCCGACCGCGCGCAAAAATTCTTCGTAGAGCTTGTCCTCGTTGAAGTCGCCGTTCAGACGGCGCCACTCGTTGATCTCCGCCCTTGTGTATTTGCTAGTGATGATCTGAACGTCTATCTCGCCGTCCTTGTCGAGGTAGAAGCTGAAGGTCTTTCTCTTGAAGCCGTTCCTAACCATGCTGTCCGCAGAATAGGACTGCAGCAGTTCCAGCGACGTGCGGTACTTCTTCAGCCAAAGATCCGGATCCTCTTCCTGGGGGTCGTTTTCGAGATTGCTTAGATATTTCCTGTCGCCGGTGGAGTCCACCAGATAATAAGCCTGGTAGAGGTAATCCGTCTTGGGCCTTTCGTATTTCAGCTTGATCGTGCCCGTCGCACCAGCGGCGCTGATCGTGATCTCGTTCACGCCGAGTTTCAATCTCGTCCAGCCTTTGAAGCGCCCCTTGTAGGCCGGGCACTTCAGGCTAATACCCGTGGTCTTGTTCGAAACGGTCACCTCCACGACGTTAGAGTCGCAGTGTCCCCTGAACAAAGGCACGGGATAGGTAATCCTCTCGCCGTCCGTGAAATTGTCGACGACCACCTGCTGGGGTTCCTTTTTCCCGCAGGCGGAAACGAGCGCGCAAAGCGCGATCAAAGCTAGAAGTTTTTTCATTATCGTTCCTGTATTTTTAGTTTGTTATTTCCTTTTCCAAACGAGGCAGAGAGCCGCGAGCAAAGCCAGAAGCGCGGCCGGTTCGGGGATCTGGGGTCCGAGTTCGATCCTAAGCTTTGAGATCTCTACCCTGTCGCCGTCCTTGGAGTCGTAGATCCTGAATTTGTCCACGTAGTCAACGGGCGAGAGCGCGTCTCCGGTCAGCTGCTCGTTAATGAAAGCTGACCTTCCGGCAAAGGTCACTTCCCTCAGATATTTCTTATCCGCCCCGATGCTGGAGATGACGTTGAGGTCAAGGAATTCCCCGCTCTCGCCCTGCCAGGTGATGACGCCCGGCCTGGTCGCGAAGTCGGACATGGAGAGCCTGACTTTTCCGTTGTTCAATATGAGGGCGCTCTGGCACTGGCGGGTCTCGAAATCCTGGGTAAGGTAGAAGATGCCTTTCTGATTCTGGTTCAGTTTCACCTCGGCGGAGAGATAAAGATCCAGGGAATCGCTCACGCCGGAGGGCGACTGCAGGCTGCAGAAGGCGCCCGCGTTCTCGGGAGCCACGCCTTCGCCGGAGCCGCTCGTGAAGACCAAACGCTTCTCGTTGGAATCGGGCAGGTCGAGCGTTTCCTCGTCTTCCCTGGTCAAGACCAGATCGACGCTGACGTCGTCTAGGCAGAGCGCGCCGCTGCCCCACTGGAAGAACCTTACGGCCGAGAAGGTGTCGCCCGGCTGCTCCTGGCCGCAGAGCGCGCGGCAATTCTCTTTTTGTCCGTTGATGGAGACCTGACGCAAAACGTGCCTGTACTTGCCGTCGCTCGTGGTGACGTGCGCGGCGGCGTAGATAAGCTCGAGATCAGCCCAGGAGCCGGGAGCGATAGATCCGTTAGAATGGAACTCCGAATGGGTATCATCGGAGGCCTGGCTGTTCACGCGGTAACTTCCGCTTTCATACCAGAGCTGGTTCTCTATGATGGAGGGATCCCAGAAACCGATGTTCTTGGAGATTTCGCCTTCCGGGCAGACGCGGCAGCGGAACCTGATGTAGCGGCCGTTGTAGCCTCTGCCCCAGCCTTCGTCGAATTCAGGCATGCCGAGATGCACGCCCCATAAGCCGTCGGTGTTGCCCAGACGGAGGTAGCGGTTGCCGTCGCTGTCTTCCTTGATAACGGCGTTGCCGTTGACTTTGTTCTCGCCGTAGGCCGCGAACCAGCCGCCCTTGCCGATCATGTCGGCGCCGTTGGCATAGGTCTCAAAATTTTCGGTGGCCAGACGCTTGTAGACATATTTCTCGGCCTCGTTCTCGACCACTTCCAGCCTGTTGCCGGAGGAGACGCTCCAGTTGACGTCGGAAATGAGCCCGGTGGGTTCGTCGCTGCCGAATTCATAAAGCACCCAGCCTTCCTTTTTGGTGCCGCAGGGGCAGCCGAAGCGCATATATTTTTCCTCGCCGTTCAGCCTCACGCGAAGCACGCCGGTAGCGTACTTCTTCTCGTAGATGTCGCCGCCGTAAGTTACGGTGATCTTCGCGGTGTCCTGCAGAACGCCAGAATTGCCGGAAAGGCTGAAGTCCCCTTCCACGATCCCGACGCTGTAAGGCAGACCTTCGCAGCCGAGCTCGTTCTTTATGACAAGATTGCTGGAGTATTTCCCTTTCTTGAAGGGAGTCATCGTCGCCGTCCACCTCGGGATGTCGTAGTTGACGCTGACCTCGATGTCGTCGAAATCCGAGCCGCCGTCCGAGGTATCTTTGAGCCAGAGTCCCTGCACGATCGGGTAAACGGATCGGATCGGCACGCCCAGCTCCTTTATCTCGCCGTTAATGGACCACCAGGCAAGCGTCTTGTGCTTAACGTCTATGCGCCAGGACCAGGTCTGCCAGCCGGAATCAACCTTGCCCCAGGTCTGGTAGCCGCCGGGATAGCTCACGCCCACCGTTCCATCCCTGTCGGTGTGGATGTAGAACATGTTCTCGTCGAAGCTGGCGTTGTCCAGGTAAAGGTTGCCGAAACCGGGACGGATGCGCATGGTAACGTCGATGTAATGCTCCTCATTCTCCTCGTCGCCGACCCAGACCGGGAAATACATTCCGTTCCAGCCGCCCCAGGAGTGCATGTAGTAGTTGCCGCTCTCGCTTCTGATCTCGCCGTAGCTGCCCATGGCGTAGATCCCCTGCTGCCCGTCAGCGTCGCCAAGATGATAACCCTCTTCCTCGCTGAAGTGGCAAACTTTGCTCTTCACGAGTTCCTGCGGCGGACGAACGGTGATGCTTCTCTCGTTGCCGTAAATGTCGAAAACGTTCACGTCGGCGTAAGTGGTCTTGCTCCTGCCGCAGGTGTCGATGATGTCGTCCACGTTCAGGATGATCTCTTTAATGCTGCCGTCCAGGTTCTGGGGGAAACACCAATCCGTCAGGATCCAGTCCTGCCAGTTGGGCCAGTAGCCGTACCAGGCGATGCCGTTTTCAGAGGAGATCTTCAGCTGCTTACTGTTGATCATCTTCAGTTTGATGTTGTTGGGAGGCAGTTCGCCTTTCTGCTCCCTGAAGAACGGCGAGGTCAGCAGGCGGTGCATCTCGTTGATGCTCCAGGAGGATTCCTCGTTGGCGTTGAAATAATAAGGCGTGGAGCGGTTGGCGTTGGGGGGCTCCACCACCGTGTAGTTGCGGTTCATGACGGCGTAAGCTCTGGCCATCACGCCGTAATAGGTGTTGCCCTCGATGTGCGGGAGACCGAATCCGTGTCCGGCTTCATGCAGCCAGGCGCCCAAGGTCGTAGCGGCCTGGCCGAAGCTGACCTTGCGGCCTTCCGAGTCGTCCATAGACGGCTTGGTGGGATAAGTGTCGCTGAAGGCCTCGACCACGTTCTGCAGACTGTCCGGCCAGCAGTAAAGGCCCGTGGAGCCGAACATGCCCAAAAGGCCTCCGCCCAGCGCCGCACTGCCCACGACTTTCCCGTCTATGAGCATGTCGGTGTTGGCGATGCCGATAACTTTCCTCTTGCCGCCTCCCCTGTCGCTTCCTAAGCAATCCACGAAGTGATCGTAGATGAGCCCGCCGTCCACCTCGCCGTCCACGGTGCAGCGCCTGATTAGCTCCGCCCTCTCGTAGGCGCTCGTCACCAGCTGGATGTGCACGTTGTTGCCGTCCATGGCAAGGTTGAAGGTCCTGTGCCCGTAGCCCAGCCTGTAAGCCGAATCAGCGGTATAGCTCTGGTTTATCAAAACGCTGGTGTTCAGTTTCTTCTTCCAAAGATCCGGATCCGTAAACTGCGGATCTTCATCCGCCGGAAGGTTGGACACGTAATGGGTGTCGGCGTTCTTGTCCACCAGCATGTAAACGTAGGTGAGATATTCCGTGTCAGCCGGACGGTAAGTCAAATGTATCCTGGTCGTCTCGCTTCCCACCGTCACCAATATGGAATTCTCACCTTCCACCAGGTGCGTAAGGACTTTATAGCGTCCTCCCCTGGCGGCGCCCGGCACTTCCTCGCCCGTTGTCTCGTTCAGCGACTTGCACTCCAAAGTGCCGGCCAGGCACTGCCCTCTTAAAAGAGGGACGCAGTAGGAAAGGACTTCCCCCTCCTCAAAGTTGTTGACCTTGACCTCGGCAGCGCATTCGAACGCCGCACCCAAAAACAACAAAGCCAAAAGCAAAGCAAAGTTTTTCATATTTTTCGGGAATTTTAAAGTTAATTTAAGTTTTATTAATTTTAGCAAAAAAGTGATCGAACAATTTAAAAATCGCCCCGGGAGTATTATGGTATAATTTCAAATATGAGCAATATCTCTGTAAACTACGCGAAATTGATGGAAGAGATCGGAGGGCGCGCCTCGCTCGTCTGCGTGACGAAGCTGCACGAAGTTCCGGAAATCGAGGAACTCCTTGCGTGCGGAGCCAGGATACTTGGCGAGAACCGCGTGGAGGAAGTGGAAAGGAAGTTTGGGGACGGCATGCTGAAGAAACGCTATCCCGGACTGGAAATGCACCTGATCGGGCACCTTCAGAGCAGGAAAGCCAAGAAAGCCGTGGAATTGTGCGACTGCATAGACTCGGTGGATTCTTTGGAGCTGGCGGAAAAGATCTCCCGCTGCGCCGTGGAACTGGGAAAAAACGTTAAAGTCATGCTGGAAGTGAACGTCAGCGGCGAAACGCAGAAATACGGACTTTCCCCTGAAGACGTTCCCGCGGTCGCAAAAGCGGTTGTAAAACTCCCCAATCTCGAGCTCTACGGGCTGATGTGCATGGCGCCCTTCATAGAGGACGAGGAACTTATAAGGGGCGTATTCGGCGGTCTCAGGAAATTAAGGGACGAGATCACAAAGGACCCCGCTCTCAAATGTTGCGCTAAACTAAGCATGGGCATGAGCCACGACTACAGATTGGCTCTTTTGGAAGGCAGTGATCTTTTAAGAATAGGCAGCAAACTCTTCGCCTGAAATCTTAAGGAAATACTATGGCAAACGGATCATTCATCGTACAGGGATCGAAGCCGCTCTCCGGCTCAATAGTCGCCAACGGCAACAAAAACGAGGCGCTGCCTGTTTTGGCGGCCTGTCTTCTGACAAGCGAGACCGTCACGCTTCACAACGTCCCTCTTATCGGCGACATCAAGGTCATGTCCGAGCTGCTTGAAGCGCTGGGCGCGAAGATCGAAAAAGACGAAAACGATCCGCACACCTGGCGCGTGACCGCCGAGAGCGTCTTGGCCAGCGAGATCCCGGAAAAATACTTCACCAAGATCAGGGCCTCCATCTGTCTGGCCGCGCCGCTTCTGCTTCGCTGCGGAAAGATGCGCCTTCCCCTGCCGGGCGGCGACCAGATCGGCGCCAGGAGCATAACCACCCACCTGGCCGGTCTGCAGAGCTTAGGCGTCACGATCTACGACGACGAGAACGGGCTCATGCTTTTGAACCGCGGCGGGCTCAGGGGAACCGACATGCTGCTCGACGAAGCGTCGGTGACCGGCACGGAAAACCTCATCATGGCTTCCGTCCTCTCCTCCGGGCAGACCGTCATCTACAACGCGGCCTGCGAGCCGCACGTCCAGCAGCTCTGCCTTATGCTCAACAAGATGGGCGCCAACATTTCCGGCATCGGCAGCAATCGTCTCATCATCCAGGGCGTCACCGAACTCAAGGGCTGCGAGCACACGATAGACACCGACTACATCGAAGTCGCGAGCTTCATCGCCCTGGCGGCCGCGACCAAGAACGCTATCACCATAAAGGGCGGCAACTGCGCCGCCATACCGGTGCTTGCCAAAGCTTTCGGCAAGCTCGGCGTCTCCTTTGAAGTAAAAGGCGAGGACGTCTACGTTCCCGCCAAACAGGAAATGGAGATACGCCCCGGCTTCCGCGACATGATCACGAAGCTTGAGAGCGCGATCTGGCCCGGCGTCCCAGCGGACATACTGAGCTTGCTCTTGACGGTCGCCACGCAGTGCAAAGGCACCGTGCTTATCCATGAGAAGATGTTCGAGTCCAGGCTGTTCTTCATCGACCGCCTGATAAGCATGGGCGCGAGGATAGTTTTGTGCGACCCGCACAGGGCGGTCGTCATCGGACCAGCACAACTGAGGGGCGAAAAGATCACGAGCCCGGATATCCGCGCCGGCGTCTCCTTGCTGATCGCCGCTTTGTGCGCCAAGGGCAAGAGCCGCATCGACAACATCTACATGATCGACCGCGGATACGAGAAAATAGACGAAAGGCTGCGCCAGCTTGGCGCTGACATAGAGCGAGTGGAAGAATAAAAAGGAGCTGATATGCTTATTCAATTCTTGGGCGGCGCCATGGAAGTCACCGGCTCCACCCACGTCTTATCGACGAAAAAGAGCCGTGTCCTGAGGGACGCAGGGCTTTTCCAGGGACGCAGGGCGGAATCACGTCAGAAGAACGAAACGACCTTTGTCAATATGGAACCTGTGGACTGCATGGTTCTGTCGCACGCCCATATCGACCATTGCGGCAACATTCCCCTGCTCGTCAAAAACGGCTACGCCGGACCCATTCACACGCACGCCGCCACGAAAGACCTCTGCGACCTGATGCTCTTGGATTCCGCGCACATCCAGGAGCTGGACGCCGAATACCTTAGCCGCAAGCTCGATCCCGACGATCCGCTGATCGCTCCCCTTTACAGCGAAGAGGAAGCCGAAGCGTCTTTGCAGTACTTCGTCCCCCACCATTACCACGAGCGCGTGCAGCTCACCGAAGACATCGGCGTGACTTTTCTGGAAGCCGGGCATATCCTCGGCTCCGCCTCCCACATCTTCGACATAAAGGAAGGCCGAAGGAAGATCAAGGTCGGCTACGCCCTTGACCTGGGCAGGAAGAATCTGCCGATCATAAGGGACCCCGAGCAGTTAACGGACATCGACGCGCTGGTCATGGAAGCCACCTACGGCAACCGCTACCACAAGGACATCAACCAGGCGGAAGACCTCCTTGCCGGCGTCATCAACAGGACATTTAAAAGGGGCGGCAAGATAATAATCCCCGCCTTCGCCCTGGAAAGAGCCCAGGAGATCGTCTACACGCTGATGAAAATGTACGACGCGAAGCTCACCCCGATGCTTCCCATCTATATCGACAGCCCCCTGGCCTGCGAAGTGTCCAAAGTCTTCGGCAAACATCCGGAGACCTACGACGAGGAGACGCTGGAGCTCGCCAAGAGCAGAACGAGAATGTACATGCGGGAATTCGTCCATCTTATCAGCACCGTCGAGGAATCGAAGGCTTTGAACGACGACCCAAGTTCCATGATCATAATCTCCGCTTCCGGCATGTGCGAGAGCGGAAGGATACTGCATCACCTTAAAAACAATGTCGAGGATCCTAGGAACGCCGTGGTGATAGTGGGCTACCAGGCCGAGAACACCCTGGGGCGCCGCATCGTCGACAGGGCGAAAGAGATCAAGATCTTCGGTCAGTACTACAAGATGAACGCGGAAAGAGTCGTTCTGAACACTTTTTCAGGGCACGCGGACAAAGGCGACCTTCTCGAATTCGTCTCCAACGTCGGCGACCGCTGCAAGACCTTCGTCCTTGTCCACGGTGAAAGACAGTCTATCACAGACCTTGCGGAAAACATCCGCACTCTGCGCCCAGATGCCAGAGTCCTCACCCCCGAACGCTTCGACACGATCTCAATTTAAGATATCAAGGATTTTTTATGAGCGAAAACTGCAACCACGATTGTTCAAGCTGCGGAGAGAATTGCTCCTCGCGCAAACAGGATCCCAACGATTTCAGAGCCCCCGCCAATCCCGGCTCCAACGTTAAGAAAGTGATAGCCATCATGAGCGGCAAAGGCGGCGTGGGAAAATCCCTCGTCACGAGCATGCTGGCGGTCTTAGCCCAGCGCCGCGGCGACAAGACCGCCATCCTTGACGCCGACATAACCGGCCCCTCCATTCCGAAGATGTTCGGCCTAAAGGAAAAGGCGGAAGCCATAGAAGGCGGCATGCTGCCTGTCGCTTCCAAATTGGGCACGCAGATAATGTCCCTGAACCTCCTGATGGAAAAAGAGGAAGACCCGGTGGTCTGGCGCGGGCCCGTCGTGGCCGGCGTCGTCAAGCAGTTCTGGTCCGACGTGATCTGGGGCGACATTGACTATATGTTCGTTGACATGCCTCCGGGAACGGGAGACGTTCCCCTTACCGTCTTCCAGTCACTTCCTATCGACGGCATCATCATCGTCACTTCCCCGCAGGAACTAGTTTCCATGATCGTCAGCAAGGCCGTGAACATGGCCAAACTGATGAAGATCCCCGTCCTCGGCATCGTGGAGAACATGAGCTACGCCGTCTGCCCGGACTGCGGCAAGATCATCACCATCTTCGGCAAGAGCCAGCTCCCGGAAGTCGCCAAGCACTGGGAGCTCCCGATCCTTGGAAAGATCCCCATGAACATCAAGCTCGCCGCCGCCTGCGACAAAGGAACCATTGAGCTCTTCGACGGCGACTGGCTCGACCAGGCTTTGGAAAGATTATGAAAATCAAAATCTTGTCTTTAGTTTTGCTTTTGGTTCTTTTCGCCGCGGCGGAAGAAGCGAAATTTGAAGACAAGCGCCCGGCGGCCGAGAAGCGCTGTTTTCGCAGCGAGGCCGTGGAAAAGCAGATCGCCGACCTAAAGGATAAACTCACGGCCGTCGATCCTAAGCTCTATTGGATGTTCGCTAACTGTTTCCCCAATACGCTGGACACAACAGTTAGGTACAGCAAGAAAGATGGCGACGACGACACCTTCGTCATCACCGGCGACATCGACGCCATGTGGCTCAGGGACAGCGCGGCCCAGGTCTGGCCGTACCTGCGCTATGTGGGTATGGACGAGCCTCTGCGCCGCCTTATCAGAGGCGTCATCCGCCGCCAGTTCTCATGCATTCTGATCGACCCTTACGCCAACGCCTTCAACGATGGACCAAAAGGGAGTCATTGGCAGAGCGACGAGACTGAGATGAAACCGGAGCTGCACGAACGCAAGTACGAGATAGACTCACTTTGTTATCCTGTCAGATTGGCCTACGCTTACTGGAAGAAGACAGGAGACGCTACTATCTTCGACGAGAAGTGGCTCAAGGCCGTGCGCTCCATTATTAGTGTCTTCAAAGACCAGCAGAACTGGAACGGCTTTAGGAACGGCTACCATTTCCGCCGCGAAACGGCCGCCTATCACGACACAAGAAGCAACGGCGGCTACGGCCATCCCGGGAAAGCTTGCGGGCTAATTGCCAGCGCCTTCCGCCCCTCAGACGACAGCACCATCTTCCCCTACCTCATCCCCAGCAATTTCTTCGCCGTCAGCATTCTCAAAAAAGCCGCTGAGATCTTGCGCACTGTAAACAAAGAGGAAGACCTGGCGAAAGAGTGCGATCAGTTAGCTGAGCAAGTTGATGCAGCCATGAAAAAATACGCCGTAGCGGAGCATCCGAAATACGGCAAGATCTACGCCTTCGAAGTGGACGGCTTCGGAGGTGTGCTTCTGATGGACGATTCCAACGCTCCTTCCCTCCTGAGTCTCCCCTATCTCACCGACGTTAAATTAGACGATCCAATTTACCAGAACACCAGGAAATTCGTCTGGAGCGAGGACGATCCCTACTTCTTCAAAGGCAAAGCCGGCGAAGGCATCGGAGGGCCGCACTGCGGCCTCGACAGACCCTGGCCCATGAGCGTCATTATGAAAGGCCTCACGACAAACGACCGCGCCGAGAAGGAATGGTGCGTGAAGCAGATCCTTAATACCGACGGCGGCACGGGCTTCATCCACGAATCCTTCAACAAGAACAACGCCAAGGATTATTCCCGCTCCTGGTTCGCCTGGGCCAACACGCTGTTTGGCGAACTGATAATCGATATGTACGCTGAATAAAAAAAAGGCCGCCGGAAGGCGGCCTTTTTTTGCGCGATCTCAATTAGTCGTTGTTGAGGTAGAGTTTCGGCCAAAGCTTGAACATTCCGAAGCCGCAGGCCGCGACCAGAACGAGGAGGCAGGTGGCCGGAACGGGTTTGCCGTAGATATAGAAGCCCGTCGAGAAGAGCAGGCTGTACACAAGGATCGTGCCCATGATCATGCACAGGATGCCCTGGGGAATGGTGTTCGGGACGGCGTACTTGTCGATCTGGTCGCCTTCCTCGTTGGCTTCCCTGATGACTTTGTCCCAACCGGGACCGCCGGGGCAGATGTGGCGGTAGAAGGATCTAAGCGTCTTGGTGTCGGTCGCGGGAGCGACGTAAGCCAAAGCAACCCAGACGATCGTCGTCACGGCTACGTTGACGAGATACGGCAGGAAGGTGTACTCCTTGAAGAGCTCGGGTTCCCAGAAGACGAAAGTCGTGGAGATGATGAAGGAGAGCGTCATGGCCGCGATCTCGCACCAGGCGTTGATGCGCCACCAGAACCATCTCAGAATGAAGACCAAGCCGGTGCCGGCGCCGAAGCCGACCAGGATCTTGAAGGCGAAGGTCGCGCTCTTAAGATAAAGGGAAAGCACGCAGGCCAGGACCATCAGTATGACGGTGGCTACGCGGCCGACCAGGACCATTTCCTTTTCACTTGCCTGCGGTCTGGCAAAGCGTTTCCAGAAGTCGTAGGTGATATACGAGGAGCCCCAGTTCAGGTGAGTGGAAATGGTGGAAATGTAAGCGGACATCAAGGAAGCTACGACGATGCCCTTAAGGCCGTGCGGCAGCATGGTCAGCATAGCGGAGTAAGCCAGGTCGTGGCCGGGCATGGTGTGCGGGAAGGCCGCTTTCAAAGAATCCAGCGTCGGGAAGAGGACCAGAGAGGCCAGCGCGACGAGCAGCCAGGGCCAGGGACGGAGGGCGTAGTGCGCGATGTCGAAGAAGAGCGTGGAGCCCGTGGCGTGCGCTTCGTTCTTGGCCGCCAGGACGCGCTGGGTCAGATAACCGCCGCCGCCCGGTTCCGCGCCGGGATACCAGGCGCTCCACCACTGCACCAGAACGGGCATGAGAAGCAGAGTGATGAGAAGGTTCAGAGCCTCTTTGTTGAAGCCGACGCCAGGGGTGTAGATGTCGAAGGAGGGCAGGATGTCCATCTTCGACTGGACCAGCGGATTGTTAAGCACGGTGTCCAAGCCGCCGGCGCGGTTGATGGAAACAATGGCCGCCGCGACGGAGCCGACCATGGCGACGATAAAGAGCAGGCAGTCGGTGATCAAAACGCTCTTAAGGCCGCCCAGCACGGAGAAGATCGTCGTGATGGCCGCGGCGTAGATGACGGTCTCCCAGGGCTTCAGTCCCAGCATGACGCCGCCGATCTTGATGGCGGCCATGGAAACGGTGGCCATGACGATGATGTTGAAGAGGAAGCCCAAGTAGACGGCGCGGAAGCCTCTCAGGAAGGCCGCGCTTTTGCCGCTGTAGCGGAGTTCATAGAAACCAAGGTCGGTTACCACGCCGGAACGGCGCCAGAGCTTGGAGTAGATGAAGGTCGTGAGCATGCCTGTCATCAGGAAGGCCCACCAGCTCCAGTTCTGGGCCACGCCGCCCTGCCTGACCATGTCGGTCACGAGGTTCGGAGTGTCGGTAGAGAAGGTCGTAGCGACCATGGAAAAGCCCAGAAGCCACCAGGGCATGGAACGGCCGGAAAGGAAGAAGTCTTCAGATGATTCGCCGGCCTTTTTGGAAACGATGATGCCCACGACAAGCGTAAAGACCAGGAAGCCTATGATGATCCCCCAGTCAAGGGCGTTCACGGGAATGAATTCGTAACCCATATTTTCCTTAAAGTTGGTTGTTATTTAGTCAGTGTCAATATTAGCAAAAGCTTCTTTATCGGTCAAATCTGGGGACAGAAGTAAATTATCGCTCCAAGTATCAATCTCGAGATTATCCCGGCGGCCGTGTCGTCGAGCATAATGCCCCACGCTCCGGGCAGTTTTTGAAGCTTATTGATGGGCCAGGGCTTCAATATGTCGAAGAAGCGGTTGAGGAACAAACCTATGATAGCCGTCCAAAGGCTGAAATGAACGCCCAGGAAGGTCAGAAAGGCCGCTGCCGTCTCGTCGACGATAACTGAGCCGGGGTCGTGCTTACAAAGGTCTTTTTCGGCCTTTCCGCAAAAGATCAGGCCGAGCAGGAAAAAGACCGCGGCCAGAATCGTCTGAAAAATCAGAGGCTGCTTTGTGAATGTCGTGGCGTACCAGAGAAGAAGGCCCCAAATAGTGCCGACAGTGCCCGGCATGATGGGAAAAAATCCCGTGAAGGCCATCGTGGAGACGAAGACCGCCAAAGTCTTCCTTTGCTCAGACATTCTCCAAATAGAAATGCTTGTATTTTATGAGGTAATATATGCCGGAAATTATCGTCAAAATGGAAACGAACCAGAAAAGGAGATGCGCGCCGAGCCTGAAATAATCCATGAAGGGGCCGGTCAGCTTAAAGTCGTAATACAGGATGTAATAGATGAGCGTCGTGACTATCGCGATCATCTGCCAGGCCGTTTTGTGCTTGCCGATGGCGTGGGCGCCCAGGACCGCTCCCCTGCTCAATCCCGCCATCCTCAGCCCCGTGACGACGAGGTCCCTGCCAACGATGGCAACGACCATCCAGGGCGCCACCACATGGTTGATGTAGTAGAGGGCTGCGAAACAGATAAGGACTGAGCAGACCAGGATCTTGTCCGCCAGAGGATCCATCAGTTTCCCGAAATCTGTCACAAGCCCGTATTTCCTGGCGATGTGGCCGTCCAGCCAGTCGGTGACGGAAGCCAGGGCGAAAAGGCCCAGCGCGATGGTCTTGGAATAAGGGAAGATTATGAGCAGGCAGGGCATGATGGCGATAGGCATGGCGAGCCTTGCCAGGGTAAGCTTGTTGGGAAGATTCATACCAGCCCCTCCAGGACCGCCGTCCCGGTGACGTCGTAGCTCGCCGCGCCGGTGATCTTGACGGGAATAATGGAGCCGACAGGGATTTTCTTGGCGTTTCTTACCGTGACTTCGTTGTCAACGTCCGGGGCGTCCGCCATCCTTCTGCCGAAGCCGCGATCCTTTTCCTTTCTGTCTATGATCACGGGAATAGTCTTGCCGATATAGCTCCTGTTCTTCTTCAGAGAGATCTCTTTCTGGGCGCGCATCAGAATGTCCGCTCTCCCCTCCTTCACTTCCTGCGGAATGTCATCGCCCAATGGGAAGGCCGGGGTAAGCTCTTCCTGAGAGTAGGCGAAAACGCCCAGATGATGGAAGAGGCCTTTCTTCACGAAAGCTTCCAGTTCCTCGAAAGCCTCTTTCGTTTCGCCCGGGAAGCCCGTTATGAAAGTCGTCCTCAGCGTCACATCCGGGATCCTGTTCAGGATCTTGTCGAGCAGTTTTTCCGTAAAGGCGTGCGTCGGGCGGCGCATGGCCTTAAGCACATCCTCGTTGACATGCTGCAGAGGCAGGTCGATGTATTTGCAGATCTTCTCCTCCCCTGCTATGACGTCGATGAGTTCGTCGCTCATGGTGGCGGGATAAAGATACTGCAGCCTGATCCAGTAGAGATCGTCGATCTCGCAGAGTTTTTCCAGAAGTTGCGGAAGCTTCTTGTAGGCGGAAGTGTCCTGGGCGATGACGTTCAATTCGACGACGCCCTCCGCGGCCATTTCCTCAGCTTCCTCGACGAGCGCTTCCAATGGCTCTTCCGCCATAGGCCCTCTCAGTCTCGGGATCGAGCAGAAAGCGCACTTGTGGTCGCAGCCGTCGGCGATCCTCAGGAAGCCGTAATGCGGCGGGGTGATCCTGATCCTCGGGCCGTAAGGAATGTCGACGGCCTTCTTCGTTTTGAAAAGTTTTCCCACGACTTCGGAAACGGCGGCTTCGCTGGCGACAGGAAGCCAGGCGTCGACTTCCATCTGCCTGCCCTTCAATATCTGGGCGCCGTAGTAGTTGACGAAGCAGCCCGTGACGATGAGCTTTTGATCCGAGCGCTTATGGCTTACCAATTCGATGATGACGGCCGAGGCCTCGTCCCTGGCTTCCTGAATGAATGCGCAGGTGTTGACAAGCATGAGGTCGGCTTCTTCCGGCGTGGCGCAGATCTCGCTGCCTTCCTGGAGAAGCGAGCCGAGCATTCTCTCGGTATCGACCTGGTTTTTCGCGCAGCCGAGACTCACCACATAGATCTTCATATCAGTCGACCTCGGGAAGTTTCTCGGAGAAATTCAGTTCCTGCTTAACGCTGCGGACGATCTGAAGCTCCCTGCTGACGGCGTCGCCCTTGGAGTCCACGGTCTTCTGCTCTTTGATGGCAGCCTCCCTCGCTTTCTTCTCCTGGCGCGCGTGTCCGGTGATCTTGACGAGCGCCACTATGACGCCCAGGATGACCAGCGCGAAAACGAACCAGTGCCGCGGCATGATCTCGCCTTCCTCGGCTTTCTGCGCCCTCTCCTTGTTCTTCCGCATGATTTTTTCGGACGTCGGCACAGAGCTGGATGGGAAGGTGGAATACTGCTTAGAGACGGACTGGAAGCGCTCGGCGAGCTGCTCGCCGTCCAATCCGAGGTAGTTGCCGTATTTCTTGATGTAGTTCTTGGTGTAGATGGCGACCGGCATGTGCTCGTAGTCGTCCCTTTCCAAGGCTTCCAGATAGGAAACTTTGATGTGTATGTTGTCGGAGATCTCAAGAAGCGTCAGCTTCCTCTCCTCTCTGGCGGCCTTGAGCTGCTCCCCTATTCCGGGAGGCATCACGGTCTGCATTTCTTCATTGGCGTTGTGATCACTCATCTTCTTCCACTATCTCTTCTTCGTTGTTTTCATCAAACATTTCCGTCTGCTCTCCCTCGTCGTAGCCTATCCCGTCCTCAGGCGGCCAGCTCTCGACAAGGATGTCCCTCGGCTTGGATCCGTTCCTGGGGCCGACGACTTTCAGCTTCTCCATCGTGTCGATCATGCGGGCGGCCCTAGCGTAGCCTACCGACAGAACTCGCTGCAGGTAGGAAGCGCTGGCGTTGCCCGAAGAGAGGACATACTGGATCGCTTCGTCGAGCTTGGGATCGTAATCGATCTCGCCGTCCATGAAGTCGTCCTCTTTGCCTTCCATGAAGTCGACGTAAGATGGTTCCCTCTGCTCCCTGACGAAGTCGGTCACGCGCTTCACTTCGTCTTCGGAAACATAAGCGCCCTGAATGCGCAGCGTTCTGTTGTAGGTCTGGGATCTCACCAGCATGTCGCCCATGCCGAGAAGTTTCTCGCTGCCCATTTCGTCCAATATCACGCGGGAGTCGATGCCGGAGGTGGTCTTGAAGGCGATGCGGGCGGGAATGTTGGCCTTGATGGTGCCTGTGATGACGTTGGTCGAAGGACGCTGCGTCGCAAGCACCATATGGATGCCGGCGGCTCTGGCCAGCTGCGCCAGGCGCTGGATCTTCTTTTCGATGTTGTCGCCCTGCGTCAGCATAAGGTCGGCCAGTTCGTCGACCACCAGCACGATGTAAGGCAGGAAATTAGGAACGTCGTATTCCTGATTGCCGTGCTGGATCTTCAAAGGCTTGGGATCAATGGCGCGCTGCTGGTTGAAAGAGCCGATCTCCCTGACGCCGGCCCTGGCGAAGAACTTGTAGCGGCGCTCCATTTCCACGATCAGCCAGTCGAGCGCGTCCGGGACTTTTTCCAAGTCCGTCAGGATCGGCACCAGCAGATGAGGAATGTCGTGGTAAAGCGTCATCTCCACCGTCTTGGGGTCGACCAGTATCAGCTTCAGCTCATCCGGGCGGAAGCGGAACAGAAGGCTCATGAGGATCGTGTTAATGCAAACGGATTTGCCCGAACCTGTCGCGCCGGCCACCAGAAGGTGCGGCGTCTTGGCCAGGTCTTCCAGGAAAGTCTCGCCGTCCAGCATCTGTCCCAGAGCCATCATGAGCTTCATCTTCTTGCTCTTTTCCTTGTACTCAGGGGTGGTGCAGAGCTGCGAGAAGAAAACGTTGCGCCTCGTGCCGTTCGGTATCTCCACGCCGACCGCGTCGCGTCCGGGAATGGGAGCGACGATACGAATCGACGTGGCTTTCATCGACATGGCGATCTCGTTTTCCAAGGCCGTGATGCGGTTCACCTTCACGCCAGGGCAGGGATGCACTTCATAGCAGGTGATGGTGGGGCCGCAGATAACTTTTCCGATATCGGCCTGCACGCCGTACTGTTCGAAAACATCGGCCAGTATCTTCGCCTTCGCTTTGGCCTCGCCTTCCAGTTCGCGCAGGTCGGTAGAGTCCGGCATGTCCAAGAGCTCGACGTCAGGCAGCTCGTAGGGCGGCAGGTCGCTCTCGTCTTCCGTCCTGATCATCGGCACGGGCTTCTCCTCGGGCTCGGGCGGAGGTGTGGGCTTTTTAGGAATAGGCTTCGGCGTGATCTTCGGCTGCGGAATGGAAACTTCCACATCCTCGGGCTTCGTTCTTTTGGGCGGCTCCTCCTCTTCCTCTTCGTCCAGCTCCTCCTGAAGTTTCTTGGCGGTGATCGCGCGGAAGAGCGCGACTATCCAGGAACAGATCTTGCAGACGCAGAACCACAGGAATTTCAGGATGGAGGCGAGGTTCTTGTCGAAGAGCAGCGTCAGGGCGCCTATTAGGATCGCCGTGAAAATGATGGACGTCCCCGCTTCCCCGAAGAAAGTCGTCGTGAAACCGCCGATGGCTTTGCCGATAAGGCCGCCGCCAGACGGAATGTCGAGGCGTTTCACGCTTTCCGGACGGATCATGTACAAGAGCACGCTCGCGGAGACAAGGCTTACCACGAACATCACCGCCCTTAAAACTATTATCTTAAGCGGCAGCCATTCCTTGGAACGGAAGACGACGATCGCCAGCGCCACGCAGGAAAGGATCAGAAAATAGAAGCCGTAACCGAAAGCCTGGTAAAAGAAAAACGAGACCCAGGCTCCGATGAGTCCCACGGCGTTGCTTTCCGCGTTGGTCTCGAGCCCATGGTACGTTCCCAAGGAAACGGTCAGCAATATCGCTATGACGAAAAGCGAAAAAGCGCAGAACTCCCGCGTCCTGTCGGAAACGAAATTTTCCAGTTTTTCTTTTGTCTCATTACGCATATATGATATTTTAGCAAAATATACGTCAAAACAAAAAGCTAAAAAGCCAAGGTCAAAGAGTCGCTCAACTCCTCGGCTTTCACCAAAACATTAATAACCTGCCCATCCTCTCCTTTTTCTCCCGGAATAATTTCCGCTTTTCCCTTCTCCATAAAAGCTTTTTTCAAGCTATAACCGTCCGGGACATAAAAAGAATAAGTTGTTGTGCTTCCGGAGACCAGATTGAGCTTAAGACAAAGTTTGTTGTCTTTCCAAACAACATCCTCAATGCTCACAGCATCCATGCTAACATGCCTGTCCGAAGCAAGAAATTGAGGGAATGGAAGTTTTTCTCTTATTGCTATAACTTGAGTTTCGCCAAATTCCAAATTATCAAAATGTATTTTATCTTTTAAAATTCCCAAAAACTTCTTTCCCCAGAAATCATAAGCCAAATATAATCTGTCACGTTCAAGATTGAGTTTATCTAAAATATAAAATAAAAATAAGTTTAACCGTTTGAACATCATAAAATATGTTATTTTGTAGTAAACCAGAGCTACGGAAATTTTGTTTAAACTCAATGCCTACAACTTTTCTAGGGTCATCTTCTCTATTATCAGAGCTATAAGCAGCAAGCGCTATCAAAGCAATAAAGAAAAACACCCTCATATTTTATTCACTTTTCTAATCCATTTGTCGGTTCATAGATTTTATCTTTACCATATTTTGCCTGAAGTCTTATGATCCTAAGATTATTAGTTTTAAAAACATAACTACATTCTTCGTTTGCCCTGACCGTTTTAAAAATGGGAACATAATTACTAATCGTTTTAAACATTGGCGGAAGGTTAAACTCTGTATGTAAAATTAGAGTTTCAAATTCTCCAAACTTATCAGTTTTCAATGATGTTTCTCCAACAGAAAAACACATATCGCTCACTTTGCTTTTTAAAGATTTAAGATATTTAGTGTCTGAATCCTGATAAGCAAAAACTGCAGGAAACACTGAATTATTGTTTATCTTTTCAACAATCATTACGTTTTCCGCTTTATTCCAATAGTTAGTAAGAATTTTCGTCCATCTACAAGGAATTTCCTTTTCATCAATAAAGAAATAGTCAGGTTTTGGTGTAGAAATTATTAAATTTGGAACGTCATGAGAAAGATAGAACTTTTCGAAAAGATTTTTAGCATGATAATTTTTTGATCCAAAAGGGGTGCAATATAAATCTTTTTCAGCATCTTGGCATTTTAAAAGCAAACCAAATTCATCGATCCATTTCTTACATTTCCAAATGATCTTCATTCTGTAAACTGTCATAGGTTGTATTATTGCAACTTTATTATTGGGCCCGCTTAACCTCGCAGACTCAACATAAAATGATTTTCTAGGAAACATTTTTCCTTTTATCGGCTTTGCTGAAACGAATTTTATACTAGGCAATTGTCCCTTTCGATTAACATTAAAGGCATGTAACGTAATTCTTGTCATTATATTTGTTTTTACCAAGAAACTAAAATCAAGCTCATAACCATCCTTTATCTTTCTTGGAATTGGCTCTTTCGGCAAAAAAACAATAGTATCTTTGTCAAAAAATATCGGTTGGGTACCAAGTTCTTTCTCTAACGAATTACTAAACCCGTCACCATCAAAGTCTCCGTCTGCCAACGCAAGCTTTTCCCTCAATTGTTCCATCTCATGTTTTGGCATAAGCATCCTATCCAATTCTCTCGGTATTTTTATGCGAATCCAATAATTCACCCATTCATCAGGCATTAATGATGGATCTTTAGAACGGCACGGCCTTAATGGATTCTTATCTTCCATATCTGGAATTCCATCTCCGTCAGTATCAGAAAACGTTGGATGAGTAACGAAACCGTGTGTCCCTTTAATCTCATCTATATCATCGATCCCATCTTGGTCCGTGTCTGCATAATAACAATAAGCTACAATATTAGTTGGCCCGTTTTCTAGATCTAATGTAATTGGTATTCCGTTAATTAAATCCCAACTTGTCTTTTCCCATTTTCCAATAATGCGATCCATTATTTTTGAACCGTAATATTTCACATAATCATCGCAATATTTATGAGCTTGTAAATAACGGGCTAAACGAATTCCGTTATGACCATCCTTTGTTTCTACATATTTGTCTCCGGGATAGAGAACTAAGTAAAGATTGTATTTGTTTTTTATAATTTTCTGATCAAATATCCCATCTTTCCTTGCGGCATCATAATCCAATATAGTAATTACAAGCGTATTAGATGAAGTATTTATAAAATCAGTAGTTATTGGATCTCCTTCCTTGAATACCCAATTTTTCCAAGGTTTTTTTAAAATTTCGTCCTCCCATTCTTCGTTAGTTAATTTGTCCTCAGGCAAAAAAAACTTTCGATCATCTTCTTCCATAACTCTCTTTTCCTCTTTTTCGCGCAAACGCCTTTCTTCTGTAAGTTCGAGATTTTCAAAGTCGTTTGTGGAAACAAAGGCTTCTTGTGTAAGGCCCTGGAGAGTGTTTGCATCTATCTCTTCTGATAATCCGCAACTAATCACCAGCACATTAATCGCAAAAAAGAAAACAAGAAGACATCTGGAAATTTTTATCATAACTCGACTCCGTTTTCGCCTATTTTCACATAAGACTAACTAAAAGTCAAGTTCAGGTCGATTTTATTTTGCTTTTCACCGATATATAAAAAAGGAGCGGCTTTTCGCCGCTCCTTTTTTCACCAGTTGAAGGTGGGATTGAGGTCCAGCTCCTTCTCCTCGCGCCTGGGCTGGTTCCAGGGGATCGCGCTATCGTCTTCCACGTTGCGGGGATCAAGCGCTTCGCATCCAGTGATGGCAAAGGCTGTGGCCGCAAGCAAAAGGACGAGGAGAAATCTTGGCATTACTCGTTCTTGATGCCGACTTCGTTGTTGACCTTGTCGCCCTTCTGGGGGATCTGGCCAACGACGAGATCTTTGCTTTCGGCGCCGCAGAGGTTCTCCTGGTCGTCATAGATGCGGACGACTTTCAGAGTGCCGATGTAGGTGGTGCCGCGGGTCACTTTCAGTTCCTGGCCGACGGGCAGTCCGGCGGCTTTGCCAACGGAAAGAATGTAGGAGGCGGGATAGTCGGGACCGGCGGGGTTGACTTCCAGGATCTCACCGGCGAAGACCGGATCTTCCTCGAGGGAGAGGCCGTGCTCAAGCAGGTTCATCTTGAAGCTGTTGGCCTGCTTTTCAGCGGCTTCCTGAGCTTCCTTGGCGGCCGTCACGTCTTTCTTCAAGCCGTCGATCGTTTTCTCGTTGGCTTCGATCGTGGCCTTCAGAGATTCAGCGGCGTTCTGGGCTTCCTTCAGCTCGTTCTCCTTCTGTTCGACCTGGGCTTTCAGGTCGCTGATGGTCGTCTGCAGGGCGTTGAGGGCGTCTTCGCCGCCTTCTTCGGAACCGAGGTTGGCGGTCAGTTCTTCGTACTTGGCCTTCAAAGCGTCAAGCTGGGTCTCAACTTCTTTCTTGGCGGTCTCTAAAGCCGTCAGTTTGGCCTGAATGTCAGCGGTCTGCTGTTCGGCGGCTTCCTTGGCAGCCTTGGCTTCGGTAACTTCCTGCTGGCACTTGGTCAGCTTAGCCTGAGTGTTCTTCAGTTCGTCCTGAGTCTGGAACCACTTATAGCCGAATCCGGCCGCGGCCAGGATCGCGATGATCGCCACTAAAGTTGCTACTACTTTCATTTCTTGCTCCGATGGTTATGGATATTTATTATTTTTGTTTTCAGTTTTGGATTATCGTATAGATTATACTAGACGCCCCTTTTCAAGTCAAGAAGCCTATGCTTACTCGGAAAGGCCCGTGGCGTTCTTGTAAGCGTCGCGCCAGGCTTTCTTGAGGTCTTTGACTTTGGCTTTGATAAGGGTGCCCTGGTTCATGGTTATCTCTAGCTCGTCGCCGGTCACCGTGCCGAGTAGGTCGCATTTCACGCCGAACTCTTTGGCGATCTCCTCCAGGGCCGTGACGTTTTCCGGGGCTAGGGAGACGATCACTCTCGACTGCTGTTCGCCGAAGAGAAGCGCGTCGGGCCTCGGGGTGCGGCTGGCGACAGGCGTGAAGTCGAGCTTGGCGCCCAGCATGACCGCTTCGCTCTCCACCTCCATGGGAGCGGTGAAGCAGCACTCCGCGGCGCAGACGGCCAGGCCGCCTTCCGAGACGTCGTGGGCGGATCTGATAAGACCGGAGGTGATGGCTTTCAGAAGCGCGTCCTGCAGAGCCTTCTCTTTCTTGAGGTCCATGCAGGGAGGATTGCCCGTCTTTAGCTCGTGGATCCTTCTTAAGTATTCGCTGCCGCCGACGCCGGCAAGAGTGTCGTCCTGCAGACCGTCGAGAAGACAGACGGCGTCGCCTTCCTTCTTGAACCACTGGGTCGTGATGTGTTCCTTTTTGTCGATCTGTCCGACCATAACGACCAAAGGCGTCGGGTCGATGGCGCCTTCGGGATTCTCGTTGTAGAAGCTGACGTTGCCGCCGGTCACGGGAGTGTTGAAGGCTACGCAGCCCTCTTTTAACCCCTGCACGCAGGCCTTGAACTGCCAGAAGATCTCAGGCTTCGTGGGATTGCCGAAATTCAGGCAGTCTGTCAAAGCCAGCGGGCGTCCGCCGGAGCAGACGATGTTCCTGGCGCTCTCCGCCACGGCAATCCTGCTTCCCACTACGGGGTCAAGATAGCAGTAGCGGCCGTTGCAGTCCGCGGCTAATGAGAGATATTTGTCAGCTTCCCTCATCCAGAAGACCGCGGCGTCGGAGCCGGGAAGGACGACCGTGCCGGTCCTGACCATGTGGTCGTAGCGGCGGTAGATGTCCTTCTTGCTGCCGATGGTCGGTTCGGAAAGAAGCTTCGTAAGAATGCCGGTCATGTCGCTGCCGGGCTGCGGCAGTTCACTCAGCTGCCAGGCGGAAACGGCCTTCAGATATTTGGGCTTGCTGGCGGGAGGATCGTAAAGAGGAGCGTCGTCCGCGATCTCGCGGGCCGGGATCTCGGCCACCACTTTGCCGTTGTATTTGACGCGCATCAAACCGTCGTCGGTCACATGTCCGATCTCGACGGCGTGCAGGTCCCATTTCTCGAAGATCTTGTGCACGGCCTCTTCCCTGCCCTTTTTCACTATGACGAGCATGCGCTCCTGGCTTTCGGAAAGCAGGATCTCGTACGGCGTCATGTTCGCTTCGCGCTGCGGAACGAGCGCCACGTCTATTTCGACGCCGCTGCCGCCTCGGCTGGCGGTCTCGCAGGTGGAGCAGGTAAGCCCGGCGGCGCCCATGTCCTGGATGCCGACGATGTGGTCGGTCTGGAAGAGCTCAAGGCAGGCTTCCAGCAAAAGTTTTTCCATGAACGGGTCGCCGACCTGGACGGAGGAGCGCTTCGCTTCCGATTCTTCCGTCAGTTCGGTGGAGGCGAAAGTCGCGCCGTGGATGCCGTCTTTGCCGGTGGCGGCGCCGACGTAGAAGACCGGGTTGCCGACGCCCGTGGCCTCGCCGCGCTGGATCTCGTTGATCTTCATGATGCCCAGGCTGAAGGCGTTCACAAGGCAGTTGGTCTCGTAGGTCTCGTCGTAATAGACGTCGCCGCCGATCGTCGGGATGCCCATGCAGTTGCCGTAATGGGCGATGCCGCCGACCACGCCGTCAACAAGCTGCTGGACCTGCCCGGAATTCGGGCGGCCGAAACGCAGAGAGTTCATGTTGATGACGGGGCGGGCGCCCATCGTGAAGATGTCTCTTAAAATGCCGCCGACGCCCGTCGCGGCGCCCTGGAAAGGCTCAACCGCGGAGGGGTGGTTGTGGCTTTCGACCTTGAAGGCCACGGCCCAGCCGTCGCCGACGTCGATCACGCCGGCGTTCTCTTCGCCAGCCTTGATGAGCACCTGCGGCCCTTCGGTCGGGAAATTCTTAAGCTGCTTTCTGCTGTTCTTGTAGGAGCAGTGCTCGGACCACATCACGGAGAAAATGCCGAGCTCCGTATAAGTCGGCTCCCTTTTCAAGATGCCTTTCAAGCGTTCGTATTCGTCCGGAGTCAGGCCGTGGTCGGCTATCAGTTCCGGAGTGATCGAAGGATCTTTCGGTAAAGATTCAACCATATATTTTTCCTTTTACTTCGCGATGTTCTTTAAGAGACTGACGATGATCTTCTGGCCGTCGGAGCTTCCGAGCCCAGGTTCGGCGGCGCGTTCCGGATGCGGCATCATGCCGAGGATCGTGCGCTCTTTGTTGAAAATGCCGGCGATGTTGTTGCGGGAGCCGTTGGGGTTCACTTCCGGCGTCACGAGCCCGTCGCCCGTGCAGTAGCGGAAAGCCACCAGCTCCTCGTCCTCGAGCTTTTTCAGCGTCTCGTCGTCGGCGTAATAGTTGCCTTCGCCGTGGGCGATCGGGATATTGAGGACTTCCTTGCTCTTGCAGAGGCTGGTGAAGATCGTGTCGTTGCGCTCGGTCCTGAGGAAGACGTGCTCGCAGATGAAGTTCAGGTCGCGGTTCATGTACAGGGCGCCGGGCAAGAGTCCCGACTCGCAGAGGATCTGGAAGCCGTTGCAGATGCCGATGACGGGGCGGCCTTTCTTGGCGTGGGCCGATACTTCCTCCATGATGGGAGAGAAACGGGCGATGGCGCCGCAGCGCAGATAGTCGCCGTAGGAGAAGCCGCCTGGCAGGACGTAGGCGTCGAAAGTTCCGGGGTTGCTCTCCTTGTGCCAGACGTAGCCGACTTCGGCGGAAAGACCGTTCTCTTTGGCAAGGCGGGAGAAGGAAGTCAGGCAGTCATAGTCGCAGTTGGAGCCCGGGAAAACTACAATTCCGATTTTCATAAAGCTTATTTCTCCAGTTCGTAGCGGAACTGCTCAATATTCGGATTCACAAAGAGCTTCTTGCTCATCTCTTCTATCTGGGCGGCGGCCTTGGCCTCGTCGTCACAGTTCAGTTCCACTTCAAGGAAGCGCCCGATGCGCACGGAGTCGACGTTCTTGTAATTCATCTGTTCCAGCGCTCTCTGCACCGTTTTTCCCTGCGGGTCGAGAACGCTCTGCTTAAGCGTTACGTAGATCTTAGCTTTCATGGTTGTATTGTTTTGATGGTTAATGACTAAATGATAGCAAAAATGACCCCTACTGGGAGAGCCGCAATCCCTCCTGGGCTTTCAGATGCGTCGGATCGGACCTTAAGGCCGCTTCGAAACTGGCCTTCGCTTCGGACTTGTTGCCCTCATTGAGGAGGACGTAGCCCAGAACCGTCAGCGACGAGGCGTCGTTGGGCGAAGTGGAGAGCTCCTTTATGGCCTGGGTTTTCGCTTCCTTCATGTTGCCCGCTGAATAATACATGACCGCCTTGGCGGCCGCTATGCCCTTTTGGCCGGGGCGGAAGGAGGCAAGTTTGTCGAAAGCCTTGAGGGCGTCCTGCAGAAGCTCCTTGTCGAGCGGGTTCTTCATGAACATGGCGTACCTGACCTGGGCGAGGTTCTCCGCGACCTCGGCGTCGTAGATGTCGTTTATGGTCAGCTTATCCAAATTCTCGAGCGCGGCGTCGAGAAGATCGCAGCGCAAAGCCAATTTGGCGGCGAAAAGCCTCGCTTCGCGGTAATCGTTGTCGGAGGTCGGGCTCTTGCTGAGACGGGCCAGCTTCGCGGCGTCCTGGCTCGAAGCGTAGGCTTCGCCGAAATTGCCGAGCGTAACGTAGCGCTTGGCCATCATCATGCAGATCCGGCTGGCGGCGCTGCCGCTCGTCATCTCGAGACAGTCCTTCAGGTATTCCAGGGCCTCCTTCGAACCTTCCTCCGTTTCGGGCGAATAGTAGGACAAAAGATAGCGGAGATCGAAATCCTTGGGGAAGCGAGTCAACGCTTTTTTCCAAACTCTCAGGGCGCCGTTGGTGTCCCCTCTCCTCAGCCTCAGGTCTCCCCAGGCCTGCCAGTAGGTGTAGCAAAGCGGCAGTTCCGTCAGAAGCGAGGAATAGCAGACGTCAAGGGTAGCCGCGTCAACGCCCTCGGCCCCCTTCAGGCAGCTCGTGATGTACTGCACCTGGAGCTGGAGGTTGGTGTCGGAAGCGAGGAAGGAGAGAGCGCGGCAGGCCGATTCGGGATACCCGTGGGCCTCGCCCAATTCGCTCATAAGGGCGGACAAGCGCTTCGACGTTTGGCCGTAATACGGGTCTATCGCTTCGGGCTCGTTGTGCTCGAGCTTCACGACCTCTCCCTGGCGCAGGACTCTTCCGTAAGCCGAGAAGCAATTGTAGAAATTCGTCTGGATGATGATCGGCGAGGAAGTCTTCAGAGCCTCTTTCAGATAAAGCAGGCGGTAGTTGTAGTCGCTCCTCAAGGTCTCGTAGGCCTCGAGCTGGGCCGGAGTCTCCAGTTCCTCCAGTTTGTGGCGCCAGGAGCTCAGAAGCTTGTTCAGCTTAGACAGCTTTTCCCGGTCGGCAGTCGTCTTTTCCTTCTGCTTGGCAAGCGAGGCCGCCAGGGGCGTAAGGCTTGAAAGCGCTCCGGTATATCCTCTCACCGCCTCGACGTAGATCTTCGACTCCTCGTTGACCTGCGCGTATTCCAAACACTGGCGGACGTTGGAGTAAACGTTTTCCGAAAGTTCGGGAGGGATATCCGTTTTCGCCATGAGGGCGGACGCGGAAAAAAGCAAAGCTAAAAGAAAATAATTACGCATGAGATTATTTTAGCATAAAAGGACCGCGGCAATCCCTTTCGGCGCCCTAAGAGGCCGTAATCGTTGACAATGCGAGGCTTTTTAGGTAGAATCTCTTATTAAATGAATGAAAATTCATTTCTGTTAACCGTTATACAAATACCATCGTTTTACCCGATACAAGGAGATCAAAATGAAAAACACCATCACCAAAGAAAATCTGATCACGAAAGTGTCAGAGAAGACCAACCAGCCCAAAGATGTCGTCAGAGCCGTCATCCAGCAGACCTTTGACTCCATCTGCGAATATTTGGAAGAAGGCAACCGCCTCGAGCTGCGCCGTTTCGGCGTCTTCTCCGTCAAAGAGAGACGTCCCAGAGTCGGCCGCAACCCCAACTCTCCTCAGAAAGCCATTCAGATCCCTGCCTCTAAAGTCGCCGTCTTCAAAGCCAGCGTCATTTTGAAAAAGCAGGTCAAGAAGTAATATAAACCCACCGCTTCGGTTCAGATGAAGAAGATTAGAGCCGCTATCTGCGGCGCCTCCGGCTATACCGGCCGGGAATTGTTGCTGAGGCTCTTGCGCCACAGCGGTGTCGAAGTCGTCGGATTGGCCCACGGGCCGAGCTCCGAAGACTGCTCGATGCCGGACCTTTTCCCGGAATTCAAAACTTTATGCGAACTGCCGGTCCTGGGAGTGGAAACTCTCTATTCCCAGGACCTGGACGCGGTTTTTCTGGCTCTGCCCCACGGAGCCTCGGCGCCCATTGCCAAGGAATTTTTGGCCCGCGGCGTCAGAGTCATCGATTTCTCCGCCGATTACAGGCTGCGCGACACCGAAGTATACGAGAAATGGTACAAGGTCGCGCACTGCGACAAGGAAAACTTGAAGAAAGCGGTCTACGGTCTCTGCGAATGGTACAGGGACGAGATCAAGAACGCTCCGGTCGTGGCCGTTCCCGGCTGCTACGTGACGAGCGCTCTGATTCCGCTCATTCCCCTTCTTAAGGACGGCGTCATAGAAAGCGACGACATCATTATCGATTCCAAGAGCGGCATCAGCGGCGCCGGCAAAAAGCTCACGCCCCAGGTCCACTACTGCGAATCGGCCGAATCTTTCAAAGCTTACGGCATGTTCAGCCACCGGCACACTCCCGAAATAGACCAGGAGCTCACGAAGTTCGCCGGGCAGAACGTGAACGTGACCTTTACGCCTCACCTCCTTCCCATCATAAGAGGCATCCTCTCCACCATCTACGTGAAACTAAAAGACGGACGTTCCCCCTCCGACGTTCAGGCTTCCTGGGAAAAAGCCTACGGAAACGAGTTCTTCATGCGCCTCAGGAAACCCGGAACTTCCGTCGAGATTCGCCACATCGTCAACAGCAATTTCTGCGACATGTCATTCACCGCAGGCGAAAAGAGAGTCATAATCACCAGCGCTCTCGACAACTTGGTGAAAGGCGCTTCCGGCGCCGCGCTGCAGAATTTTAACATCATGTTCGGTTTCCCCGAAACGGAAGGCCTTATCTAAAATGAAATCCCGAGTGCGTTTCGCGCCCAGTCCCACTGGCATGTTACATCTTGGAGGCGCCCGCACGGCGCTTTTCAATTATCTGTTCGCCCGCAGAACGGGCGGCGATTTTCTCTTAAGGATCGAAGACACCGACAGGGCCCGCTTCCAGGCGGAGGCTCTTGAAGACATCACGAAGAGCCTGCAGTGGCTCGGCCTCGAATGGGACGAAGGCGTCATGAAAGGCGGCGACTGCGGCCCCTACTTCCAGTCAGAGCGGCTTGACATCTACAAGAAATACGTCGACGAGCTTTTGGCAAAAGGGCACGCCTACAAGTGCTACTGCAGCGAGGAAGAGCTCGCGGCCCAAAGGGAGGAAGCCAAGGAGAAAGGCCTCTCCGTCCAGGGCTACGACGGACGCTGTTCAAGGCTCACCCCGGGTGAGATCGCGAAATACGAAGCGGAAGGCCGCGTGCCGACCGTGCGCTTCAAAATGCCGAAGGAAGGAACGACCTCCTTTACCGACGCCATCCGCGGCGAAGTGACCTACCAGAACGACCAGCAGACCGACTTCATCATCCTGAAGGCGGACGGATACCCGACCTACCACCTCGCCAACATCGTGGACGACCACTTAATGGGCATCACGCACGTCATGCGCGGCGACGAGTGGATCTCTTCCACGCCGAAACACATCTGCCTTTACAATGCCTTCGGCTGGACTCCCCCCACCTTCGCGCACCTGCCGGTAATATTGAAGCCTGGCGGCGGCGGCAAGCTCTCCAAAAGGGACGGCGACGTCTCGGTCTTCCAGTACAAGGAAAAAGGCTACCTGCCCGAAGCCCTCGTGAACTTCCTGGCGCTCCTGGGCTGGGCTTATTCCGAGGATCAGGAGATCGTCACCGTGGACGAGATGATAAAAGCCTTCAGCTTAGAGCACATCAACAAGGCCGGCGCCCAGTTCCATGTCGAGAAGCTGAACTGGATGAACGGCGAATACATCAGGAAACTCACCGTGGAGGATCTCACCGAGCGCTGCTGGCCGTATCTTGTCGGCGCCGGACTCGTCAAAGAAGATCAGGACAAGAGTTCCCTCCACTACATCATGAGCCTCCTGCAGCCCCGCCTCGTTTTGCTGACCGATTCTGTCGACATGATCTCCTACTTTTTGAAAGACGAGATCGATTACAACGAAACAGACGTCAGGAAGATCCTGAAAAAGGAAGGCGTCAAGGAAAACCTTGCCGCTTTGCGCCCCGTATTGGAAAGCAGCGACTTCACCGTCGAATCCCTGGACCAGGCCATCCACGCCTTCATGGCGGAATCTGAACTTTCCCCCAAGAAAGTCTTGCAGCCCTTGAGAGTCGCCGTGACCGGCCGCTCCTGCAGTCCCGGAATGTTCGAGACGCTCTTCGCGCTTGGCAAAGAGAAAGTCCTGAAGAGAGTGGACTACGCCATCGAGAGCTTAACCAACATCGAAGCCTAGTTTATGCTGACAGTCGCGCTCGTCGGACGCCCCAACGTCGGGAAATCCATCCTCTTCAACCGCCTTTCCGGAAAAAGGCTCGCGATCGTTGAGGAGACGAGCGGCGTTACCCGCGACCGCCTCTACGCCACTGTGACCCACGACGGCGTCTCGTTCCGCCTTATCGACACGGGCGGGCTTGTCACCGATCCGGACGCCCTGGAAAAGCACATCACGAAACAAACCGACATCGCCGTCGCGGAGGCGGACCTCATTCTCTTTTTGGTCAGCGCCCAGGACGGCAGGACGCCGATGGACGACGTGGTCGCGTCTAAACTGCGCACGCTCGGCAAACCCGTCTGGCTCGTGGTCAACAAGGCCGACAATGAAAAATTCAAGGATTCCTGGGCCGACTTCTGCGCCTACGAATTCTCCCCCACCGTGACGATCTCCGCCATGCACGCCATCGGGACCGACGAGCTCTTAGACCGCCTTCTCCACGAGGCCTCGCTCTTCGAGGACGAGGAAGAGGAAAAAGAAAACAAGGACGAGGCCTACTGCGCCGTCGCCTTCGTTGGAAAACCGAACGCCGGGAAATCCTCCCTTACCAACGCGCTTGCGGGCTTCGAACGCTCCATAGTCAGCGACATCCCAGGCACGACCAGGGACAACGTCGACACGCTGATAGACTATGAAGGCAAGACTATTAGGCTCGTCGACACGGCCGGCATCAGGCGCAAGCGCTCAATAGACAGCAAGCTCGAAGTCTTCTCCGTCTCCCGCAGCGAAGCCGCCATCAAGCGCTCCAACGTCTGCGTGCTTCTCGTGGACGCGACCGCCGGCATTTCCGTCACCGACAAAAAGATCGCGGCCATTGTGGCCGAGGCCGGACGCCCCTGCGTCATCTGCGTGAACAAGTGGGACCTTATGCAGGGAAAAGCCGACCGCGCAGCCTACATCGGCTGGATCAGGCAGGAGCTCCCCTTCCTGGCCCACGCGCCTGTCATTCTCATTTCCGCCAAGGAAAACAAAAACATCCCTTCTCTCATGAAGGAGGTGCTGAAGCTCTACGCTTCCGTCTCCAAGAAGATCTCTACCGGCCTTCTGAACCGCGCCATCAGGGAAGCCATGGAAAAGCAGAGCCCGGCCGCGCTGAAGGGCAAACGCTTGAAATTCTTCTACGCCACACAGACGGACAAAGAGCCGCCCACTTTCCTGCTTTTCGTGAACGACCCAAGCCTGGTCATGGGCTCGTATGAAACATACCTTGTGAAGGCGCTGCGCGCTTCTCTGAAAATGGAAGGCGCACTCATAAGGCTCGAATGGAAAGCCAGGGAATCCCAGTACCACGACTGATATGCTCATCGCCGTTTTAGCTTATCTCGCGGGTTCCCTGCCGCTGGGCTTCTTTCTCCGCCGCTTCAATGTTCTCCGCCTCAACGGGAAGTTCGTCTCTATTGCCGCGGACTTTACGCTCGGCATCCTTGTCACGGCGCTTCTGCCGAAACTGCCGCAGCTCATGTCGCGCTTCGGGCTTCCGAGCTTTGTCTATCCTTTGGGCAACAGCGCCCAGATCGGCGCCTGCGCCCTTATCTTCGCGGTCCTTGGCCATTACTTTTCCGTTTACGTCTGCGGCTGGGGAGGCCTGGGGTTGGCGCTCATCATGGGCGGATTCCTTATCCTCACTCCGAACGCGGCCTTGCTCTCTTTCGCGGTCATCGCGCTTACTCTGCTCCTAGTCCGCAGAATGAAGTACGCTTCCATCACTGGGGCCCTTACTCTCCCCTTTTTCGTCTACTGGCAGTACCCGCTTGATAGGATCTATCTTGGGACGGCCATAATACTCGCCGCGCTTATCGTCTTCACCCACACGCGCTTTTTCCTCGAACGCTCATGAAATACCTCGTCAACGTTTACAACAAACAGCGTCTCGTCAAGATCGCCGATCTCAAGATCAAGGAGATCATCTCCTACGTTCTGGAAGATGAGTTGGCCCCAAGGACGATGGGCATGAACATCATGCTGGTCAGGGACCCCGTGATCAGGCGTTATCACAGAGATTTCATGGGTATCGACACTCCGACCGACTGCATCAGCTTTCCGCCGGAAGACCTCAAAGAGGCCAACGTTCTCGAGCCCGCCTGCGGCGACGTCGTGCTCTCCGTCGACCACGCGCTCGCTTACGCCCTTCAAAACGACGTTCTCTTCCCCGAGGAGATCGTCCGCTACGCTATTCACGGCACTTTGCACTGCCTCGGTTATGACGACCTGGACAGCAAGAGCCGCCGATCTATGTTTGCCAAGCAGGAAAAATACATAGCCGTTTGGCATTCTAATTTCTACACCACAAAATAATGGATCCTGCCCTACAACACTTTCTGGACCACCTGCATTCAGTCGACCTCTCCAATTTCGCCGAGGCCGTCGCCACCAACAATTTCGAACTCGTATCCCTCGCGCTGAAAGAGGTTCACAAACCTATCGAGGAGATCTTCCACTCTCCCGAGCCGTACATCCTGTTCGGAATGTTCATCATCATGTTCATTGCCTGCGTTTACGCGACCACTGCCAGCACCGCGGCCAACCACCTTACCGTAAAGGATCTCATAGAGGACGAAAAGGTGGACACCAACTTCATCAACGAGTGGCTGAAATACGCCGACAGGATCAGGATCTCGCTCTACCTTCTCCAGGCCGTCGCCCTTATCTACATGACGAGCGTGATCAACTGGTTCTTCGAGAACTGCGTCATAAGGTCCTGGGTCTTCGAGCTCCTGGTGACCTTGGCTCTCCTCGCCTTTATCCTTGTCTTCGCCTCCTTAGTGCCGTGGTTCGTGGGCGTGCGCCTCAAAAAAGTTCTTCCCATAAAACACTTCGGCTTCCTCAGGTTCGTCTCCAACCTCATGCGCCCTGTCAACGGCTTCTGCCTGTTCCTGACCAAGAAGGTCGTCAAAGGCGCCGGCTACGACATCAGCCAGGATGAGGTCCTGGCCGGACGGAGCGAAGTGGAAGAACTGATGAAGGACGAGAGCGAGAAAAAGATCGACGAGAACGAGCATGAGATGCTGCATTCCGTCTTCGCTTTCGGCGACACCATAGCCAGGGAAGTCATGACTCCCCGCCCGGTCGTCTGCGCCATCGAGGACACCTTGTCGACCGACGAAGCCCTGAAAAAGGCCATCTCCGGCGGACACATGCGCATTCCCGTTTACACCGGGACCATCGACAACATAAAGGGCGTCCTGTACATAAAGGATATCCTGGACCTCTGGAGTGAGGGATCCAAAATGCCGGATCTTTCCAGCGTTCTGCGCAAGCCCTATTTCATTCCTGAAACGAAACGCGTGGCCGAGCTTCTCATGGAGATGCGCAAGACCAACACCCAGATCGCCATTGTGGTCGACGAATACGGCGGCATGGCCGGCATCGTCACGGCGACCGACATCATTTCTGAGATCGTCGGCGAAATGCCCGAGGAGGATAAAGACGCCGGCTCTCCCGAGATCGTGAAGCTCGACGACACGACCTACGAAATGGCCGGCACCGTTCTTGTGGACGACATCAACGACATGCTCGACCTTGACCTGCCGGACGACGAGAGCTTCGACTCCATCGGCGGCTACGCTCTCTACAAATTGGGACACCTGCCCGTGGAAGGCGAAGAGGTCAAGATCCCGGCCGGAAGCATAAAAATAGTCAAGATCGTCAACAACCGCATTGAAAAGCTCCAACTCAAACTTACGGAGAAAGCATGAGCGAAAGACCGATCGTAGCTCTCATTTACGACTTTGACAAGACTCTTTGCACTAAGGATATGCAGGAGTACGCCTTCATCCCCAGTTTGGGGATGGACTCCGTCACCTTCTGGAAGGAAGTGAACGACTTCGCCTCCAAGAACCAGATGGATCCCATCCTCGCCTACATGTATATGATGACGAAGATGGCCAGGGGCAAAGTGCTGCTTACCAAAAACGTCCTGAGGGAGCAGGGCAAGACCGTAGAGCTTCTGCCCGGAATTCCCGAGTGGTTCTCCAAGATCAGGGAGTTCGGCGAGACCGAGGGCGTCAGGATAGAGCACTACATCGTCTCCTCCGGCCTTACGCAGATCATCCTCGGCACCGGTCTCGCGGACGAATTCTCCGGCATCTACGCCAGCGAGTTCCTCTACGACGAGAACGGCGTGCCCATCTGGCCCGGCCTAGCCCTCAACTACACTTCCAAAACGCAGTTCATCTTCAGGATCAACAAGGGCATCAGGGACATTACGGAAGCCAAAGCCCTGAATTCCTTCACGCCGCAGACCGAGCGCCGCATCCCGTATCGCAACATGATCTACATCGGCGACGGCTTGACCGACGTTCCCTGCATGAAGCTTGTGAAACTGAACGGCGGCCACTCGATCGGCGTCTATCAGGGCGACGACGACTCCCAGGTCTGCGACCTCATCCGCCACGACCGCGTCAACTACATCACGAGAGCCGACTACCGCTTCGACCAGGAACTGGCCAGCATCGTCAAAAAGCTCATCGTCAGCATCAAGAAAGAAGAGGAATTGGGAGACATAGCCAAGCTCCATCAAAGCAAAGCCCTTTGAGATTTGCTATAATCATTAAGATAAACCTACCAAATCTTGTATTATGCTCTGCCCGAAATGCCATCATGTTGAAAGCAAGGTCATCGACTCCCGCACCGCCCACAACGATTCCGCGATAAGGCGCCGCCGGGAATGCCTTGCCTGCGGCCACCGCTTCACCACCTACGAAGTGGTCGAGGCGCCTTTAATGGTCATCAAAAAGGACGGATCCAGGGAAGACTTCGACAAAGAGAAGATCCTGGGCGGCCTCAGGCATGCCTGCCGCAAGAGACCCGTTTCCGTCGGACAGTTCGACGACATCGTCCAGGCCGTTCTCAACAAGGCCGAGCAAGAGCATCTTCGCGAGATCCCGACCACGGAAGTCGGGCGCATAGTGATGGAAAAACTGAAAGCCATCGACCAGGTCGCCTACGTCCGCTTCGCCTCCGTCTATCTGCAGTTCCAGGCGGTCGGCGATTTCGAGGACGCGCTGAACAAAATGAGGAACAACAAGTAAGCGATGCTCCCGACCCATGTCAGAAAACGCGACGGACGCCTTGTCAGCTTTGACATCGGCAAGCTGAAACGCAGCATTCAGGCGGCGCTTATCGCCGCCGACGATCCCGACGCGGCCTACGCCGAGGACGCGGCCTACGCCATCGCCATGCACTTGGGCAAGGCTTTCCCCCAGCAGCCTCCCCAGACCAGCGACGTGGCCGTCACGGTCGCGAGAGCGCTGGAAAAGGGTTACAGCGCCAGGGCCAGCGCCATCTACCTCGACTACAGGGTCGCCAGGGACGAGCAGCGCTCCAAGACCACGGTCATAAAACCCCAGCAGATCTCGCTTCTGGACGCCGACAGCACGGTCTCCGTCATGACCGGCAACGAACAGAACTCCCGCCCCTGGAACCGCGCCTTCATCGTAAGAGCCCTGGAGCAGGAAGCGCACGTCAAACATTCCGCAGCGGAAGCTATCGCCCAGGAAGTCGAAAAGCGCGTGCTTTCCTCCGGCCTCTCGATAGTCACCACGACGCTGATCAGGGCCTTGGTCGATTCCGAGCTTTTGTCCAGAGGCTACGCCAATTCCCTCCGCCAGCGTTCCTCTGTCACGATCCCCTACGACGAGCTTCAGAAGCGCCTCTCCGAGCCCGAGACTCTCAACAGCAAACTCGGCAGCAGGATCTCGCTCCCCTACTCGCTTTCGCACATCTATTCCGAAGACGTCGCCATGGCGCACCGCCAGGGCCTCATTGACATCGGCGGCTTAAGGCATCCCTACTCCCGCCACATAGAGCGTTTCGAAGTCAAAGCGGAAACTAGCCGCAGGGAGCTCATAAGCGAATTCAAGAAGCTCGAGGATTATCTCTGCAACAACCTGACGCTCGTCTTCGATTCGGAATTTTTGAAAAACTGCCCGAGGGAGCGCGTCATTGAAACGCTGGAGACCGCCTCCGCTTTCAAAGGAACCTTCTACTTCAGCTTCCCCGTTTCCGAAGCGGAGACCGCCGCCAACCTGATAAGATCCCTGGAACCCAAAGAAGATCTGATCTTCCAGTTCGAAGGCGAGATCGAGGAAAAGGAAAAGACCGCCGGCATCATGGTAGAACTGGCCAAACTCGGCCACAACATCCTCTGGGTGAAAAACGACCTGACGCCCATTTCGCAGCTCATCGCTGTCAACCTTCCCAGGATCGTCTACAAGAACAAGGAAGCGAACATCGAGCAGCTCCTGCTTGATCTCCAGCCTTCCCTTGAGGCGGCCGTGCACGCCTGCCGTCAATACCGCCTCTACGCCCAGGCCAACGGGCAGTTGAGAATGTCCGACATCCCGGGCTGCGAGCTCATAGGCTTAAGGGAAGCGATCTCCGCTTTCTGCGGCCAGGACAAAAGCGAGGAAAGCTTCCGGATCGCCTCCACGATCCTCAGCGCCTCTAGGGAGATCCTCCACAGACTGGCCGGCGCCTATTATTTCGACATCCAGCTCGTCACGGGCTACGGAAGAGATTTTGGCAAACGCTTCTCCGTTCTGGACGAACGCCTCTTCCCCGAGATCTTCGGCTTCCTGCCCTTCCACGATCCGGACGCTGAGGCGCTGCGCCACAACATCCCGCCCTACGCTCTACTCGAGACGAATCCCGGCGACAGCCCGGAGGAAATACAGAACTGGCTCAAGACCGTGAACGCCGGCTGCGACAGCGGATTCCTTCCCATCTCCGTCCCCGACCAGCAGCTCCTAACGAACCTTTTCGACTATAATTTCGGCCTCATGATCAAAGGCGAAAAAGACGCGGCCTCAGAAGACGAGCGCTTCATAGAGAACCGCGGACAAACTTCCCTTTTCTAATGGATCTTACCGTAATCGCCATCATCCCCTCCGCAGGAACAGCCTCCCGCATGGGCTTCGACAAGCTCACGACTCCCCTTTGCGGCAAAAGCGTTTTAGCAAGGACTCTGGAAGCCTTTCAGGGCCTTCCCATAGAAAAGACGATCATTCCGGTAACGCCCGGCAGGGAAAATGAATTCAAAAGCCTTTTGAAAGACCGGGCCGAAGTGATCTCCGGCGGAAGCTGCCGCGCCAGATCCGTCTTTAACGCCGTCGAAACATTGAAAGACTGTGAGAACGCCATCGTCGTCATCCACGACTGCGACCGTCCTTTCGTAAAGCCGGACATTATCCTGCAAACCATCGAGGAAGCGAAAAAAACGGGCGCCGCCATTGCGGCTGTCCCCTGCGCTTCGACCGTGAAGGAAGCTGATCCAGACGGATCGATCGCCAAAACCATCCCGAGGGAAAAGCTCTACTTCGCTTCCACGCCCCAGACTTTCCAATTGAAGACCTTAAGGGAAGCCTACGCCAAACTCAGTTCCACCACTGATTGGGAAACGCTTACCGACGAGGCGATGATCCTTGAAAAGGCCGCCTTTCCCGTCAGGCTCTGCCGCGACTCGGAAGAGAATTTCAAACTGACCACCAAAAAAGACTGGGACTTCGCCGCCTACCAACTCTCAAAAAATGCTTGATATCCGCAGCGAGAATATAAAAGTCGAAACCGCCGTGCTGGTCCTGAACTGGCAGGGCGAAAAGCTTATCAAAGACTGCCTCGACGCCCTGAGAAATCAGAGCTACGATAACTTCCTCACGGTCGTCGCCGACAACGCTTCCACAGACGCTTCTATCGAGATCATCAAATCTGATTACCCGGACGTTCTCTTATACGATTTCAAGGAAAACTACGGTTTCGCCCGCGGCAACAACGAAGCCATCGAACTGCTCTTCAAAGCTTATCCCGAACTCAAATATGTCGTTCTTCTGAACAACGACACGAAAGCGGAACCGCAGTGGCTGAACGAGCTGGTATCAATGGCGGAAAGCGATCCCAGAATCGGCTCCGTCGCCTCGCAGCTTCTTTGCTGGGACGGCGAACACGAACCCACAGTCATAGACTCAGCGGGCGACATGTTTTTCAAGCACGGCGTGGCCGGCAAACGCGGCTACGGAAAACCGAGGGACACCTACACCGACGACACCGGCGTTTTCGGCGCCTGCGCCGGCGCGGCTCTCTACCGCGCGGAGGCCCTGAAGGAGACCGGCCTCTTCGACCCAGACTTCTTCGCCTACAACGAGGACGTCGACCTTGCCTTCCGCCTAAGGCTGAGAGGCTGGGGCTGCCGTTTCGCCCACAAAGCCGCCGTCTGGCACAGGGTGGGCTTCTCCACCAAGAAATATTCCGACAACGCCCTCTACTGGGCCAAGCGCAACAGTCTCTGGGTAGTCTGGAAAGACTTTCCCACTCCGCTGCTTTGGCGCTACGGCATAGGCATTTTCCTTTACGCTTTCCTAAGCGACCTGCTGTGGACCTTCAGGGGCCGCCTTAAACCCATCTGGCAGGGCCGCAGAGACGCCTTCAGGGCCAAGGATAGGCTAGATGCCCAGCGCAAAGAGATACAGGCTAATTGCGCCGTAAGCGTTGACGAGCTCACCAGACTCATGATCCTTAAGACGCCCTGGATGGAGTCAATACTCCGCAATTTGAAAGATCCCAGGGCCAAATGAGCCTTGACTTACAGAAACCCTTTTAATATAATCTACTCTACCATTCTGAAAATGGTAACAAGAAAAAAGCACGGGCCGTTAGCTCAGTTTGGTAGAGCATCTGACTTTTAATTAGAGGGTCGCAGGTTCGAGTCCCGCACGGCTCACTTTTTTCCTAACATAAAATTTTGTCTCCATCGTCTAGTCCGGCCTAGGACACCGGGTTTTCATCCCGACAACAGGAGTTCGAATCTCCTTGGAGACGCCAAAATTAAAGCGCGCCAAAAGGCGCGCTTTTTTTATATCTCCAGCGAGGGAAAAAGGGCGTCGACCGCCCGCTGGAAATCGTCCGGCAAAGGAGCGGTGAATTCCATTTCTTTTTCGGTTATCGGGTGGCGGCAAACGAAAGACATCGCGTGGAGAAGATGAGTCTCGATTCGCGCGCCGCAAATGTTCGCTTCCTTTTCCCTGCCATAGAGTTTGTCGGCGACGACGGGATGGCCGATGGCTGACATGTGCACCCTGATCTGGTGGGTGCGGCCGGTCTTGATATGAACGTCGACCAGAGAAAGTCCGTCCTGGAAGCCAGGAACGTAAGGCGCGCTGGCCTTGACTTCGTAAAGGGAAAGCGAGGGCAGGCCGTCTGGTCTGACCATCTGTTTCAATCTGATGTGGGAATATTTGTTGTCGCCGAGGGGAAGCGCGATTTCGCCCGACCTTTGCGAAAAGACGCCGTGAGTTAAGGTGCGGTATGTCTTGGCCACTTCCCTTTTCTCGATCTGGCAGGCCAGGTGCGTTCTGAATTTTTCGCTCTTGGCGAGGATCAGAACGCCCGAGGTGTCCTTGTCGAGACGGTGGATGAGCGTCGGCCTGTAGGCATGATCCTTGTACTGGGCGTGCACGGCGTTGAGGATGGTATCGTAAAGATGAACGCCCGTGGGATGGACGATGGTGCCGGGCTTCTTGTTGAGGACAAGGATGGCTTCGTCCTCGTAGATCTTGTCAAGTTCTATTTTTGCTTCCTGGTGTTCCTGCTGGTACTGGGAGATGTCGATGTGGATCCTCTCCCCCGCCAGAAGATAGCGGCCGGCCCTGGTCCTCTGCCCGTTCAGGGTAACGAGCCCGTCGTCGATCATCCTCTGGAAAAAGGCGCGGGAACGCCAGGGAAGTTTCTTTTTGATGAAACTGTCGACCCTGCAGGGCAGGTCGTCTTCCGAGATGACGTAATCGAAACTTTCGATCGGCGCGGCCAGGTCCTTCAGGGGGCCTTTCTGTCTCAGTCGCTGCGGGTACACTTTCTGAAAAGGCCGTCGGTTATGAAGAACAAGGCGCCGGGAAGCGTCATGACAACGGAAGCGGCCCTTGCGATGATGAGGCAGGCCAAGAGCGTGGAGACCTCGATCGGCAGGAAAAGGCAGAAGACGAATTCTCTCGTGCCTATGGTCTCGATGCTTATCGGAATGACGCCCAGAAGAGAGGTGGTCTGAATGAGGGCGAAGATCAGCGTGAAAGAGAACTTCTGATCAAGCACGGCCCAGAAACAGAGGTAGAAAGCGATGGCGAAAGAAAACTGCAGGAGCGTCGAGACAAGGATCAGTTTTACGATGGTCTTGGCTCCGCGAACATTCAGGTTCAGTTTTTCCAAAAATTCAACTAAAAAATTCGAAACGGTCTTGTAAGGGATCTTGGAAAACCATTCGCTGAATTTGAGAACGGCTTTCTTGCTCGCGATGAGGACGATCATGAAGATCATCGCAAGCAGAAGAACGAAGAGAGCAGCGGCGATGAAAACAAGCGCGGTCCTTGCCGTCCTGTCCCCTTCCGACCAGGCCCGCAAAACGTCTTTTGAAACGAAAGGCAGGGTTATGACGATCAGAAGGCCGATGACAAGGAAGCCTATCAGTCTTTCGAGAAAAAGCAGCCCCGTTCCCTCGGCGGCGGAGACGCCGTGAGGAAGCATGTTGATCACTCTGGTTATGTCGCCGCCGAAGCCGGTGGGCAGAAAATTGTTGCAGAAGCTGGCGGTGAAACTGTACCTGATCAACTTCGCGAAAGGAATGTGTTTCTCAGCGCCCTTGAGGACAACCTGCCAGCGCCAGGCCGTGATGACGTAGGAGAGAAGAAAAACGAAGAGTGCCGCGATGATAAGCTTGGGATCGGTGTTTTTCAAATTAGCCAGCACCGCCTCGGGATCGCACATGAAGTAGAGCGCGGCGACGAGGGCGGCGGCAATAAGGAGGCGAGTTATGAAAAAGACTTTTTTCATTGCTTCTTCAGGAAAGGTTCCTCGGGATCTTCCAAACATTTGATAAGGTAATCCCCCACTTCGAAGCGGTAGTGAGAGGTCTCTATGTAATCGTTCCTGTTGGTGGTCTGGGGTATCGTGCTGAAGTCGTAGTAAGGCGTGACTTTTCCAAGCTCGCTTAGGAAATCGCCGTAGCCTTCCTCAAGGCACTTCTTGTAGGTGTCAACGTAGAGAGGATTGACGAAGACTTTCAGCTTTATGCCGTTCTCTTTGCAGAGGTCGACTATCGCTTTGATCTCTTCTATGGACTTATCAAAGCGCGGAGTGAAGCGCTTGTCCCAGGCCGGACGGTTGGCCTTTTCGTCAAGATTCGTCTCCTGGCTGAGCCAGGAATTGCCGGTGGCGTAGAAATCCTTTTCCTTTTCCCCGTCGCTCTTTTTCGCTCCCAATATGGTATCCAGGGCATGGAATGCCTTGGAGCAGTTTATATAGGGAAGATAGAATTTCCAAAGGTTTCCGTCCGCGGGATAGGGTTTGCGCATCAGGGACTTTTTATGGCGCTCGGGATCAGAGAAGCAGCTGATGTTGTCGAGGCCGAGCCAGACGTTGCTGATCTTGACGCCGTTGGCGACGAAACATTTCAAATTACCCAAGTGCTCCTGGGGCAGGCCCTCGGAATAACTCATGTTGTAAAAGCGGCCTTCCTTTATCTTCGAGACGTCGATCATGCCGACACGGGAAGAGCCGAAGAGGAAAGAGTCGAAGCGCGTCGGATTGTCGAGGATGTAGCGCGTCTTGATGAAATTCTGGTTGGGCTCCACGCCGTTGAAGCGGATCGCGTCGTAATGGAAAACATTATAGGGATCGAGCCAGATCGGGAAAGCGACCGTAACGAGAAGTATCAAAATTAGCGCAAGCGCGGCTTGCCAGATCATGTGAATGCTGAATTTCATAAATCAAAATTTTCCGTAGATCAGTTCCTGCGATTCCCCGGCTTTGCAAAGGAAGATCAAGATAAGAGTCACGATGTAGAAAACAACGGGGGCCTTTTTTGCTGAAGACGTCCAGGGATCCCTGTCGCGGTAAAAATACTCCGAGATGAAGACGATCAGGGCGGGAACGCAAATTCTCAGAACGTTCACTATGCCGGCCTCCCCCGCCATAATGGAAACGAAGCCTTCCCTGAAGTAAGCGAGAGGAGAGGTCGCGCCGACAAAAGCGTTCCGCATGATGTAGACCGCCTGCTGAATGGATTCGGATCTGAAAAAGAGCCAGCCGAAGAGCACAAGGAAAGCGGTGCAAAGCGCCCAGATAAATTTCGCGGCTTTCGACTTCGGGCCTTCCTTGGCGGGGAAAAGCAGTTTTTCCGCGACAAGTCCGAGGCCGTGCAGTCCCCCCCAAACGATGAAGGTCCAGTTGGCGCCGTGCCAGAGTCCGGAGAGAAGGAATGTCACCATGATATTGAAAGACCTTCTCAACTTCCCGCAGCGGCCGCCGCCCAATGGGAAGTAGACGTAATCCCTGAACCAGGTGGAAAGGGAGATGTGCCAGCGGCTCCAGAATTCCTTTATGGTCGCGGAGACGTAAGGGACACGGAAGTTCTCCTCCAGGTCTATGCCGAAGAGCCTCGCTACGCCGATCGCCATGTCGGAGTAGCCGGAAAAGTCGCAGTAGATCTGCAGGCTGTAAAGCAAAACGGCCAGGATGAAAACGAAGCCGCTCTTCGTTTCGCAGTCCGTAAAGGCGTTGTTGACGAGGACGGCGAGGTTGTCGGCGACGACCGCTTTTTTGACCAGGCCCCAGAGTATCTGCCTGGCTCCTCTGTCAAAACGGTCAAGAGTGAGCTCATTTGGCTCCCTGAGTGCCGGGAGAAAGCTTCCCGCCCTCTGGATAGGGCCGCAGATTACAAGCGGGAAAAAGGCCGCGTAGGTGAAGAAATAGAAGGGGTCCTTCTCCGCCTCAACGCTTCCCTTCCTCACGTCCGCAAGGTAGGAGATGAGGCGGAAGGTGTAAAAAGAAATGCCCAAAGGAACGAGCAGTTTCAAGCTCCAGTCGGCATCGACAAACGATCCGCAGATGAAGGGAGTGTACTTGAAAAAAAGAAGCGAAAGAAGCGAGACCAAAACGCCGGCAAGAAAGGAGGCCTTCGTGTTCTTCAGGGCGCAAAGGTAAACTATGCCCGTCGTTATGGCAAGGTAAATGACGCACCACTTGGACAGGAAGACGTAAAAGAGCAAACTGGCCGCGAAGAGCAGCCATTTTCTCAGTCCCCTCGTCGGCTTCAGATGGAAAAGAAGAAGCGTCAGAGAAAGGAAAGCCAGGAATTTTAAAGAGAAAAAATCCATCCTAAGCCTTCAGTTTTCCTTCCGGTATCTTAAGTTCCTTCATTATGCCGACCATCAGGTCGATCGTTTCCTTATCAGGCAGCGCCGCCAGACGCTGACCGTCCCCTGTCTTCATTATGATGACCGTGGAGGCGTAGGCGCCTTCTTTCAATTCTTCCACGACGTAAGCCTTCAGTTCCGAGAGCGGCTGGCTCGTGTAGTCGCCCCTGCGGCTCAAATAATAGGCGCCCTCTCTTTTTTCAAGGGTGACTCTTATGGCCCTTCTCCTTTCCAACGAGCGCCAGATAAAGGAAATGCCGAAAGCGGCCGCGAGCGCGGAAAAGAGCCTGATCGGCTCGAAGACCTTGCTGATGTCGCTGCGGCATTGGAAGGCGAAGAAGATCAGGATAAGCGAGAAGATGAGCGCCGTGTTGATGAATAGCGGTCTCGCGTTACGCCAGAAACTGCGCCTCCTTAGGCGGCGCAGTCTCAAAAGTTCCTGGAAGGAGCCGGGCTCCTCCCAAATGATCTCTTCGCCTTTTTTTATCATTTGATGTTGACGGGAACGAAATCGCCCGCTACGAGGTCGGCGGGAATGTCGCCGATCTTAACGGTGTAGAAGCCCGTTCCGACCGCGAAGCGCGGGAGCCTCAGGACGGAGACGATGTCGGCGTGGCGGTCCGTGGCCGTGCAGTAGTTCTCGTCCGGATACGAGGGACGGCGGGTGATGGGGCCGAGGTCGGTCAGCTGGACGTTCTTGAAGACCTTCGCCATCTTGTCGGGATTGGCGCCGATCGGCTGATGATTTTCCTCCAGTTTGGAGTTGAGGTACCCGGGCTGGGAGTTGTAGGCGTCGATCAGTTCGCCGCTGCGGTAAAGCCAGGTAAGCAGCGTCTCGTCGTTGTAGTTGATGACGGCAAACGCGACGCAGCGGAGCTGCTTGGAGATGCGCTGGGCCATTTCGGAGACGACCTTGGCGTCGAGTTCGTCAAGCTCCTCATCGTATATGACGGCGTCTCTTTCCATCATTTCGGAGGTGCCGTCGGACACGACGTAAGCGTGGCGGCCTTCCTCAGCCAAAAGTTTCAGGACCTGCTTCTGTTCAACTTTCAGAAGCGTGATGTTGGCGTAGTTTTTGGTAGTGATCTTCATATCGTTTAATTTTTGTTGATTATTTGCCCTGTACGGTGTAGTGTCCCATGAAGAGGATGGCGCCTGTGGCTTTTTCCCTGATCATGTAGACGAAAGGTTTGTTGAAACGGAACTCTTTGGGCCTCTTCATGGCGATGCCGGTGCACTTGACCATGACGGCCGTGGCGGCCGCCGCTTCCGTGCCGCTCTCGTAGACTTTGATCTTGGCCTTGTGGATGACGTCGCTGACGCAGAGGCCTTCTTTGCTGATGCCGCTGAAATCGGCGGAATCGGTGAAGGAGAGGCTGAGCCCCATTTTCTTGAAGATGTCGGTGAGAGACTGGGAGTATTCCGTGTCGAATTTCGGGAAGAGCAGAATTACGTCCTCGCTCGCCAAAGCCTTGGTGTATTTTTCCACGACGCCGCTGTCGAGGCCTTTTACGAAGGCCGGGAACGCGGCGGGATCGTCGGGCATCAGAGCCAGGAAGGAATATTTGGCGCCCAGGTAATCGAGCTCCACGGCCTTGACGCCCTCAAGGTCGGCTACGGAAAGGTAGCTTTCCTGACGCATGAGGTCGGCCTTGGCGGTGCGGCCCTGGCAGTCCTGGCAGTTGAGCGATCTCGTTCCGCCCTCCTCGAATTCCACCTGCCACTTGGCCAGGAAGCTGACGGCGTTGACCAGAACGAGCCTGGTGGACGGGCCCAAGGCGTCGGGCTGGATCATGTCTTTTATAAGCTTGCGGGTGTGGTCCTCGATCCAGGAATTGATCTTCTTGGCGGCCGCCTTGTTGTCCGCGAAATTTATAGTCTCGGCTTGGCCGCCGAAAAATTCCTTGACAGCGTTGCCGTAGCTCTCCAGCATCTTGAAGCCGACGTTCAGCCAGAGCGAGTTGGCGTCGGTCATCGTGAACTTCTCGTTGGAGGAGACGATACTCTCCCTCAGTTCCTTGAACTCGGAACCAAGCTGCGCGCCGCCGTCCTGGAAACGCAGGACCTTCTTAAGTTCATTTTCAGTCTCTCCCCTGGCGCCCAGCGTAAGCATGCCCATGGCTGAGGAGACGCTGTAGGGAGAAAAGAAGACCGGTTTGGAGGGGTCGGCAAAACATTTGTAAAGGTCGAAGGCGAATTCGTTGCTGCCTTTGACGAGCGCGTCCTTCTGGCTTTCGCTCACGCTTGCGGCTTCATACTTGACTTCCGGCTGCGCGAGATTGTTGACTTCAGTCTTCGGAGTTTCGGGCGTCTCTCTAAGGACAGTCGTTTTGTCTTCCTCGCAGCCCAGAAGGAAAAGGGCGGAGAAAAGTAAAAGTAAAAATTTAGGCATCGTTACTCTCCTTCAAAGGTTTTTTCCCGACCGCCATGATGCTCTGGGCAAAATCGCAGTGCAGGAATTTTAAAAACGGGGCGTAAAAAATTAGCTGGAATCTCTTTTTCAGAGTCAGTCTGGCCAGGCGGTGGATCTCGATGTCGACGAGACCGAAGCGCGCCATCAAGCCGGCCAGGTCGAGATGGTGGATGGGAGCGACGTGCGAAAAGTCGCGCCAGAATACGGTCGGATGCTCGGCGTTGGGAGTCGTCACCATCACCTTTCCTCCGGGCTTGGTCAAGGAGGTCATGTCTTTCACAAGGTCTATTTTTCCCCTGGTGTCAAGATGCTCTATGACTTCCAAACAGACTACGATGTCGAAGTCTCTCTTTATTTCCGAGAGCTCGTAGTAGTCCTGCTCCGTCCTTCTGTCGATGTCGAAGCTGAAGTAGTCGATCTTGTCAATTACGGGAGCGAGCTTCTCTTTAAGAAGCCTCGGGCCGGCGCCGTAGTCGAGGACCGAGAGCCTTTTTCCGCTCTTGCTTATTTCGTCTATGATCCACTGGGCGGCGGAAGCGGTGATGGGCAGCTTGTCGATCCTGCCCATGGGCTTCCGGAATTTCTGGCGCCAATAGAAGATCTGGGACCAGTCTTCCAGATTGTAAGCCTCGACTTCGGGGCTTTCTTTCATCGATAGTTTATCTGACACAAATTTCTCCTATTTTTCGCATTCGAAGGGCACTTCCACTTCCAGAGTAGGCTTTGTGATGTCCGGCGGGAAGGGGCCGAAGCGCGCCGACCTCACCGCGGAAAGGGCGGAGTCGTCCATCGCTTTCACGCCGCTGCTCTGTACGATCCTCGCCGAGGTCACCCTGCCGTCCTTCGTTAAAGTGAAGCGGACTATGCAGGTTGACTTCTTGTTTATCTGGGTCGCCTGCGGCGTCTGCCAGGCTGACTGTATGGCTGAGAGGATGGTGCTCTGGTAATAGTTGTTGATGGCGGCCGCCTGGCTGCCCGTCTCGCCTCCCGAGAAGAAGCTCTGGGACTCGACGCGGCTGGTCATGCGCTGCGCGCTTCTGTTCAGTTCTTTGGTCAGGTTGTCGAGGGAGTGGTCGCTCGTCGTGACCGTCGTCACGCTCTCAAGCTGCTGGCCGACGGTCGAAGGAAGCTGCGGAAGAGGATCCGTCTTGGTCTGCGTGGTCTCTTTGGTCGGCTTGGTGTTCTCAGTCGTCTTCTTCGCGGTCTTGGCCTGGCTCTTGCGCTTCTCGGCGCGCTCCTGCTGTTTTTTCTTTATGAAGTCAGGCATCTCGGAAACGTTCGTGTCCTTCTTGGGCTCGACTTTCTTTTCGACCTTTTTCTCCTGCTTCTTCTCGACAGGTTTCTCGACTTTTTTCTCGGGCGGCTTCTCCACCGGCTTCTCGATCTTCTGCTCCTGCTTCTTCTCGACCGGCTGCTCGACCTTCTTCTCCACGGGCGGAGGCGTCACGGGCTTCGGCGGATCAGGCGCGGGCGGCGCGGGAACGCTCGCCTGCGGGACCTGCGTCAGCGTTACCTTCGCCTGAACGCCCACAAGCTTGGGCTGAGGCTCGGCAAGGGAGGCCGCGACGATCAGTCCCAAGAATATGAGGACGTGGCCCACAAACGAGGGAAGGAAATATGAAGTCGAGAAGCCTTTCATCTTACCTTTCGTTCCCCGTGGTTTCCGTCGCGAAATAGGAGGTGTCCACGCCTATCTCCCTCAGGTGGTTCACAAGTTCCAAGACGTTGCCGTAGCGGAAGCGCCTGTCCACTCTGATTATCACTTCCAGCTTGTTGGTCGGCGTCTCTTTCGCGCGCATAGCCTGGATCTCTTTCTTAAGCGAGCCGAAAGGATCGAGGCGGTCCATCTCGCGGTCGTTGACGTAAAGCACGCCGTTCGTCTGGTGCGTCGCTTCGTCGACGCTCTGCTGCATAGAAACGACCGCCGCGTAGTCCGGCTGCTCGAAGGTCATGGGCGAGGCTTTGGGAAGCGCGACGTCCACGCCCTGTTCCATAAGAGGCACGAGCAGGATGAACATGATAAGGACGGTCATGGTCACGTCGACGAGCGACGTGACGGTTATTCTGGCGTCCTGGCCCTGGCGGCGGTCCCTCAGAAGACTCATTTGTCCCCCAAGCCGACGGCCACGCCGGCGCTGTAAGCCGCGTCCATCAGGCGAATGACGTATTCATACGGGAATTCCCCGTCCGCCCTTATGATGACGGAGAGGTCTTTCTTTTTCGCCTTCATTTCGCAAAGCGTTTGATAAAGTTTGTCGAAGGGCTTCTCCGGTCCCATCACGGTATCCCCCAGTTTCACGACGCCGTAGCCAGTGTCCTTTGATTTCGTCAGCGACACGATCAAGGGTTCGTCGGGAATATCGGATGAGCTGACGGCGTCGCTTGACGGGTGTTCGATCTTAAGCCCCTGCTCCAAAACGGGGGCTATGAGAATGAACATGATAAGGACCGTCATAGTAACGTCCACTAGCGAGGTCACGTTGAGGTCCGCGTCGTCGTTGCTGCGCCGTCTTTTGAGAAGACTCATTTACCGCTCCGAATTCTGTTCCCTTTCCAGCGTTCTGGCAAGCCTCGCCACGAGAAGCTTGGAATAGCTTTCCATAAGGACGATCTGGTTGTTGACGCGGCCGCGGAAATAGTAGAAGATGGCCGCCGCCGGAATTGCGACTATCAAGCCGGCGACCGTCGTGATCAAAGCGACCGAGATGCCGGGCGCGACCGTGCTGATCGTCGTGTTGCCGCTGCCGACCATGCCGCGGAAGGAGAGCGTAAGTCCCCAGACCGTTCCGAAAAGGCCCATCATGGGCGCCAGCATGGCCGTCACCGAGAAAAATGTCAATCCGCCTTCCATCTCGTTGATCTCCTTGGAAAGCGCAGCGTCCATTATCTGGCCAGCCTCGTTGATGTCGGAAGCGGTGGCCGGACCCTCGGCGAAGAGGAAGTCCATCGCCGAGCGATAGAGACGGTAGATCGGCGTGTCGGACGTCTGGGGCAGATCGCGGTAGAGCTGGGCGAAATCGCGCAGGAACTGAGCGCGGAATTCCGCCAGCCTCTGGGCCAAGTGGGCGTTAGCCGACTCAAGCTTTTTGAAATAGAGGTGCTTGGCGATGAAAAGGCTCCACATATAGACCGACATCAGCGCCAGAATAAGCATGTCGACACGACCGAACGTGTCGAAGTCTCTGTAAACGTTAACGATTTCCTGCCACATATTTTTATTTGATTGGTTCGATTACGCTTTGACCGTCCATATAGGGACGCAGAACTTCGGGAATTATTACGCTGCCGTCTTTCTGCTGGTAGTTCTCCAGAACGGCGACCCAGGTGCGGCCGACCGCCAGGCCGGAGCCGTTCAGCGTGTGCACGTACTGCGGCTTCCCGCCGTCGGCCGGACGGTATCTGATGTTCGCGCGCCTGGCCTGGAAGTCCCAGCAGTTCGAGCAGGAAGAGATCTCGCGGTAAGTGTTCTGGCCGGGCAGCCAGACTTCCACGTCGTAGGTCTTGCAGGCCGAGAAGCCCATGTCGGAAGTGCAGAGAGCGACCACGCGGTGCGCGATGCCGAGTTTCTGCAAGATCCTAGAGGCGTTCTCCGTCATAGTTTCCAAAGCTTCCATCGACTTTTCGGGCGTCGTGAAGTTCACCATCTCGACTTTGTAGAACTGGTGGACCCTGATGATGCCGCGGGTGTCTTTGCCGTAGCTGCCGGCTTCGGAACGGAAGCAGGGCGTCAGCGCGGTGTAGCGCAGAGGCAGATCCTTCTCCTCGAAAGTCTCGCTGCGGTGCAGATTGACAAGCGGCACCTCGGAAGTCGGGATGAGGTACATGGGCTTCTCCCACTCGACGTGGAAAAGGTCTTCCTGGAACTTGGGCAGCTGGCCGCTGCCGTAAAGAGTCTCGTCGCTTACGATCAGGGGAACTTCGAATTCCGTGTAGCTCTCGTTCTTCGTATGCTCGTCGAGCATGAAGTTTTCCAGCGCGCGCTCAAGCTTAGCGCCCAGGCCTCTGAGGACCGAGAATCTGGCGCCGCTAAGCTTGGCCGCTCTCTCAAGGTCGAGGATGCCGAGCTTCTCGCCGATCTCGAAGTGCTGCTTCGGCTCGAAATCAAAAGTCGGGATCTCCCCTACTCTCCTCACCTCAACGTTGTCGTCCTCGGAATCTCCGATCGGAGTGGTGGCGTCGGGAATATTGGGAATGCGGTCGATGAGGTAGCTGACTTTCTGCTCCGCTTCCTCTTTGGTCTTCTCGGCGGAGTCGAGTTTTTCCTTTATCTCCTGCACCAGGCTTCTCAGGTCGTCGGCGTCCTCGCCTTTGGCGCGCTTCATGCCGATCTCCTTGGAGAGCTGGTTGCGGCTCTGCTGCAAAGACTCAAGCGCTTTGATCTCGTCGCGTCTCAATTTGTCGTTCACCATCAGCTGTTCAAGAGCCTCGTCGAGATTGTTGCGGTTCTGGCCAGCCGGATAGCGCGTCAGGAGTTTGGCGCGCACCTCTTCGTAATTTTCCCTAATGAATTTGATATCAAGCATAATTGCCTCGAAAGGTTATTATTTTTCGGACGACATGGCTTCCGCCAGCAGATCGTCCAGTATTTGCGAAAAAGTAAGCCCGGCGCCCAGGGCGGCCTTCGGCAGAATGGAAGCCTCTGACATGCCGGGAATAGTGTTGGTCTCAAGCGCGTAGATATCGCCGCGCTCGTTCACGATGAAGTCGGTTCGGGAAACGCCCTGGCAGCGCAGGGCCTTATGGCAGACTTCCGCAGCAGCCCTGATCTGGGAGCTCAAAGCCTCGCTTATCCTCGCCGGCGTGATCTCCTCGCTCTTGCCTTTGGTGTACTTCGCCTTGTAGTCGAAGAGCTCGCCGGTCAAAGAGACGATCTCGGTCACGGGCAGAGCGAAAGGAGCGCCGTCCTTGGTCGCCACGACGCAGGTGAACTCCCTGCCCTTCACGAATTCCTCGAAAAGATACAAACCGCCGTTCAGCCAGAAGGAGAAAACATTTTCCTTCAGCTCCTTCTCGCTCCCTAAAAGCCAGAGCCCGAAGCTCGAGCCGGAAGCCAGGGGCTTCGCGATGACGGGATATTCAAGGCCGGCGTTTCTGATCTTTTCAAGCGGGTCCTCCTTGGAGGAGACTGTCACGCCTTTGGGGATCCTGATGCCGGCGGCCGCGTACAAAAGCTTCGCGATGTCCTTTTCCATCGCGACCGCCGAAGCGGTCACGCCGCTGTGCGTGAAAGGAATGCCGAGAGTCGACAAAAAGCCCTGGAAGCAGCCGTCCTCGCCGCCGCAGCCGTGCAGAGCCAGCATCGCGGCGTCGACCGGCCAGGACAGCACCTCGGTGAAAACTTTCGCGATGTTGCCGGAGGGGCGTTCCTGCCAGTCTTTTTCAGAGGGCGTTTCGTCTTCCGCCAGAAAACAGGCCGAGCGGTCCTCTTTCAGGATGACTGCCCTGACGTTGTATTTTTCCCTGTCGAGCGTTCTGAACACGTTCAGCCCGGATCTCATCGAGATAGGCGCTTCCGGACTCCAGCCGCCCATCACCACGATAATGTTCTTTTTCATCTCAATGACCCCAGACTCCCCTTTCGTCTTCGTCGTATTCCTCATCTTCCTCTTCCTCGTTCACGGAAGAGACGCCCCAGATCCGGCCGCCAGGCAGAATGGTCGCGGCCTGCGGGAATTTCCTCACCGTCCAGTCGATGACGGCCAGGGAAACGGAATAGCCCTGTGAGGACTGCAGTATGGCGTCGTATTTCTCCAAGCCTTCCTCGTTCGCCTGGGAGACCACGAAAGTCCTCGACCAGATGAGCCCTATGCAGAGCATCACGCAAAGGAACATTCCCACGGCCGCGCCGCAGAGCATGCCGAGGAAGCGGTCGCTGAACTTAAGGTCCAGGGCGTTCATCAGTTTTCTCTTCACGAACTCCGCCAGAGACGTCAGGGTGAAGTAGAGAATGAGGATCAGAAGCAGCCCCGCCACGAACTTCGAGGTGAGAAGCGTCACCAAAAAGTTCCCTTCCCAGGGATGGGTAAGCTCTTTCAGCTCCCCTAAGCACGGGTCGAGGAACAAAACGACCAGCCAGATCGACAAAAAGAGCGAAAAGAAGGTGATAAGGGGCGAAAGCACGCCGCGCATGACGCCTATCGTCATGCAAAGCAGGAGTAAAAGCAGTAAAATTATATCCAGATACATATATATTATGATACTACAAAAAGGGCTTTGATTCAATGGTGCCGAATGCCTCTGAAACAGGGGTTTGACAAGCAAAAGCAAAATTGCGAAAATGACTCCGATATGTTGGAAAGAAACCTTACCATTACGTCGGGCCGGCTTACCCTGCGGCCCTTTTCGGACGACGACTACCCAGCGGCCAGGGAGATGTTCCTTGACCCCAAGATATTCGCCACTTACATGATCCCCGACTTCCCCGACGAGGAAGCCATAAAGAAGCTTTTCACAAGCTTCAAAAACGCCTCCCTAAAACCCGAGCATTTCGTCTACGCCATCTCTGACGAGAATGGCTTCGTCGGTTTTCTCAACTACACGACGAAAAACGGTGACGAGATAGAGATTGGCTACGCCATCAGTTCCCGCCATTGGGGCAAGGGATACGCCACCGAGGCCTTTAAACGGGCCATAGACGAGCTTTTCAGGATCGGGTATAGAAAGATAAAAGCCGGCCATTTCCAGGAGAATCCTGCCAGCAGGAGAGTCATGGAAAAGGCCGGCCTTACCCCGATCGAACTAGTCGAGACGATCAGCTATCGCGGGAGCGATCACGTCGTCAACTATCTCGAGATAGTCCGCAAGTAAATTTATTTCTGGACCGGTTTCAAGATCGCGACGTAGCCGCCGTTGCGGACGGTCTTGATCTCGAGAGTCGTGTCTTTCGTCACTTCCTCTTCAGCGATCTCGATAGCGCACGCGTCGGTGATGCTGTCCTCTTTGTCGCGGAAGATCTGGGCCTTGTAGGTCACGCCGTCTTTAAGGAACGTAAGCGGTACTGTATGTTTCTGGCCCATGTCGTCCCCTATCATGCCGATGTACCAGTCGTCGCCGTTTCTGCGGGCGCAGATGTAGAATTCGCCGATCTTGCCCTGGAGAGCGAGCGTCTCGTCCCAGGTCGCCTTCAGCTGGTCAAGATATTCCAGACCGGGCTGGCCTTCGTAGTTCTTGGGATTGTCGCACAGGCAGATGAGCGGCGTCGGCAGAACGAAGCACAGCGCCAGTTCATGGGCTCGCGTGCCGATGACCTCCGTCGGGGAAGTCGGCTTGAAATTCTCGGGCTGCCTGTTGAGGAAACCGCCGGGCGTCAGGTCGGCCGGGCCCTGGATGTAGCGCGTGAAGGGATAACTGGCGAGCAGCTTCGGAGTGATGTCATGGCCCCACTTGCTCGCTTCGTTGCCCTTTACTCCTTCACTTGTGATCTGGTTCGGGAAGGTTCGGGCGAAGCCGCTGGGCTTGTAAGAGCCGTGGAAGTTGACGATCAGATGGTGCTTGGCGGCCAGCTTTACGGTCTTCTCGTACCACTTGACCATCTCCTGGTCGTCGCGGTTCATGAAGTCGATCTTCATGCCGCCGATCGAACCGAGCTTTTCATAGTAAGCGAAAGCTTCCTCCATCATTCTGTTGATGTCGGCCCAGTGCATCCAGAGGATCAGTTTCACGCCTTTTTCCTTGGCGAAGCGGGCGATCTCCTCTAGGTCGACCTTGCCTTCCTGGCCCTTCATGACGTTGTTGCCCACTCTGCCCATGTGCGGGGAGTACCAGGGGTCGTCGACCGTGGAGTATTCCCAGCCGTGGCGGGAGGCGAAGTCTATTTCCTTCTTGATGGATTCCGTGCAGAGGTTCCTGTTCCAATCGGACCACCAGTTCCAGGTGCAGCGGCCGGCCTTGATCCAAGAGGTATCCTCAAGCTCGCAGGGCGAGGCGCAGTTCAGGATCATCTGGTTCGTGACAAGGTCAAGTTCATTCTTGCCAACCAGCGCGAGTCTCCAGGGAGATTGGCGTTCGCCCTTGGTCAGGACGAGTCCCTTGCCGTCGAGCCTGGGAGCGAGCATGGCGCAAAGGTAAGGCTTAGCCGCGACTTCTTTCTCTTCGTAGATACCGAAGGTCGAGCGGCCAAGGTCCGCCTTTTCCGCGTCGACGCCGCAAAGGCCTTTAAGCTCTTTGTATTTTTTGTCGAGTTTCAGTTTGATAAGGCCGTTGGCGTGGCTGCCGAAGCCTCTTTTGAAAGTTTTCTGGCCGATCCTGAGCGGATTGCCGTCCACGCTTTTGTTTATGCCGAATTCGCCCCAGTCCTGCTCATGTTCCGTAATGAATTTTTCCGTCACGGGAACCTTGTTCCCGGCTTCGTCCACGAGCGTAAGTTCGACCCAGTCGGCGTGGCAGTGGCTGTTGTCGCCGTCCACAAAGTGGCAGAGCGTCACGCCCTCTTTTCCGGTGACGTCGACCTTGAAGAACTTGGCTTCGTCTTTGCCTTTCATATTGCCGCTGGAATAGAGCTCTTCGCCCCTGTATTTTTTCCCGTTGCCGAAATAAAGCCCGGCCCAGTCCCTGAGGTCGGTCTCGGTCAGCGCCAGGGCGAAATCGTCGCCTTTCACAAGGAGCGGGCAGCCGGAAATGGTGCCGCCCGGGATCGTGGCAACGGTGGCCTTGAGGGAGTCATGCTCCTGCGCGGATCCGAAGCCGTAGGGCGCGTACCAGCACTCGTAATCTTTGTCAAAGAGATAGTCTGTCTTGTCTTTCGTTACGACGTACTCTTCCTCGGGATCGTTCGGCATTATCGTATAGCGGAAAGCAAGGCCTTCGTCATAGAGACGGAAGACCAGCCCCACTTCTCTCTTCGGGAATTCGGCTTTCAATTTCACGGTGTACTCGTCGCAGAAGTCGCGGTACTCTTTCTGAATGCCTATCGGCTGCTGCCACTTTTCGTCGATCCTCTCTTTCACGACGGCCATGATCTCGACCTTTTCCGGCCAGGATTGGTCCGCGAAATCAATTCCGAGCTCGCCGGACAAGGGCGTTTCCTCGCCGTTTATGCTCAAAGCGTAGGTTAATTTTTCACCGTCTCCCAGCTTAACTTTGACGTTTCCGCCGGGGGAAGTGAAGGTTTGGCTTTCAGCGAAAGCGAAGACGGCGGCGAGCGCCAAGATCAAGGCGATGCGAATTTTCATGGTTTCCTCTCGTCTGGTTTATTTATTTGTTTCGTTGTTTTTTTATATTTTCAAGAAAATATTGCGCGGAGTCAAGGACCTGCTTGAAAGGCCCTATGAATCTCTGGCAGTCAGGCAGTGAGCCCAAAAAAGTTTTCCCGTAGCTCTTCTTCAGGATGCGGTCGTCTAAGATCGTGACGATCCCGTAGTCGGAGCTGCTCCTCACCAATCTTCCGAAGCCCTGGCGGAGCTTGATGACCGCCTGCGGGACGGAATAGTGCGCGAACGACGTCACGCCCTTCTTTTCCAGCTCTTCGCATCTGGCCTCCTGGATAGGTTCCGTCGGCACGGCGAAGGGAAGCTTCGTAAGAATGATGGAGCGCAGATTTTCTCCCGGAACGTCCACGCCGGCCCAGAAGCTGTCAACGCCGAACAGAACGGCGTTGTGGGCGCCTTTGAAGCGGTTCAAAAGATTGTGGCTGGAATCAGAGAACTGCACCATAGGCAACAGTCCCCTGGCGCGCAGGGCTTTTTCCAGCGCGTCAAACGAGCTCTGCATGCCCGCAACGGAAGTGAAGAGCACGAAAGCCCCGCCTTCCGTCAGCTGCGCCAAGTCAAGTATCATGGCGTTCTGGTTCAGCTCGAAGGAGTCTTCCGGAACGAGCAGGGCGGCCTGCTTCTTGTAATCGAAACTAGATTTGTAGATGTTCTCGGTGATCTCCCTTCCGCCGGTCGCTTTGAGTTCCTCCTCGTAGAGGTCAAGGCCGACCCGGCTCTTGAAGAAGTCAAGCTTGTCCTTGCTCGACAAGGTCGCGGACGTCAGAACGATCGTGCGGAATCTTTTGTAGAGGGATTCCTTCAAACGTTCGCCCACGGTGATGGGAACGCTCTCTATGCTGAATCTTTTGTTGCTCCGTTTCTGGGAAATGCCGGCGTCCAGCCAGCTGACCATGCCGTTCTCCTCCTCGCCCTTCTCCCGAATTTCGGAAATGGTGGAGGCGAAGGTCTCCAGCTGGGCGACGCGCACGGCAAGATCCTTGGCGAGGCCAGGCAGTTCGTCATGGCCTTCCTTCAGTTTGTCTTCCAAAATCTCGAAGATACCCTTGAAGAGCGCCGCGCCCTGCGTCAACGTCGCTTCCAATTTCTTCAAATGCTCGCAGACGTCCTCCCACTCGGCGGTAGCCCTGTGTTCTTTGGTCAGACGGTAAGGCAGGAGATCCTGGCCCCCTAGCTTAGCCTTGGCGTCGAGCTTCATAAGAATGTCGCAGATGTCGTCGCATTCACCCAGCGCCTCTTCGCGCAGAATTGGCAGCCCGTCGTCGATGAGAGTTTTCACCTGCTCGAGGAACGTCTCCTGGTCTTTCCCGAAACGCTCGGGATTCTTCTTCACGAAATTGGCGAGCGTTATTAGGGCGCCCGTCTCCTTGCTGTTGTTCGAACGGTAAATGGCGTTCAGAGTTATCAGGATATCGTAACGGGAGACCGCCATGCCGAAATGGTTCGTAGCGGAATCCTCGAGATTGTGGGCTTCGTCTATCACGACCGCGGTGTAGTCCGGAAGGATGCCGGTGGCGTTCCCGTTCTCCCTTATCACGATGTCGGAGAAGAGCAGCGCGTGGTTCGTTATAATGACGTTGGCCTCCTCGGCTTTACGTCTGGCCTTCACCACGAAGCAGCTTTTGAAGAACGGGCAGGCGCTTTTTATGCATGTCTCCCTCGAGGAGGAGAGTTTCTCCCAATGTTTGTTTTCAGGATACTCGGCCGGCTCGCTCCTGTCCCCTGTTTCGGAACCGACGGCCCATTTCGCCAAAGACTCCAGCCTCTCCTGGTCCTCGTCGGCTATGAGCTCGGGATTCTTCAGTATGAGGTTGGCTTTCCTAAGACAGGCGTAGTTTGCTCTGCCTTTCACCAGAACGGCCACCGCCTCTTTTGAGAAAAGATCCTTGACAACGGGAAAATCTTTATTAAAGAGCTGCTCCTGCAGATTTATGGTGTGCGTCGCTATGACGATCTTTTCGTTGTTCACGATAGACCAGGCGATGGAGGGCAATAGATAAGCTATGGTCTTCCCCGTGCCCGTGCCCGCTTCCGCCACGCACAAGGATCCTTTGTTGAAAGCCTGCGTCACCTGCGACAACATGGCTTTCTGCTCGGGGCGCTCCTCGTAATTCTTGAAATGCTGGCTTAAGCGCGAACCCTTGTCAAGTTGGCTCGCTATCTTCCCCTCCGGAAGCGCCGTCAATTTTTTCATCGGCCCCGTCTCGACGAGGACGTAGCTCATCCTCACTTCGTTGTCGACGATCATGCTGCCGATGCCGCGGGCGCCGAGCTGGCTTGCGATGCCGACGTCGGCGTCCGAGGGCTTTATGTTCTCCCTAGCGGAGACCATGTGCGTCGGCGGATGATTGTGTATGGCATAGTCCCCGCTCTGGCAGCGCTGCATGACGGCCGCGACCATGTGGTCGTTGCCGCGGGAAATGACCTCGATGTCGCAGATAAGTCCGTCGTCCGACATGATGCCGCGGGCGAAGACTTCGTTGCCATTGGCCGCCTCAATGGCGGCCTTCAGCTTTCTGGCCGCGCTGGGCGTGAAGTGTGAATCGTATATCTCCATACATCAAGGATTATAGCATAAAAAAAGCGTTCACGCTTCCGCCTTCAAGGCGCGCTCCTCTTGCCATTTTTTAGAAATACTGCTAGAATAGCCGACGTTTTAATTTTTGTTCAGGGGGGAAAGGAAAAGGTTTCCTTTTTTTACTGGACGCGCATCTTAAACTCTCCATAATAGGTAAGGAAAAATATGCCTACCAAAATTTTTGTGGGCAACATGCCCTACGCGATGACCAAAGAGGATCTTTCCAAACTGTTCTCAACAGTCGGGACGGTCAACTCCGCTTCGGTCATCTTTGATCGTGAGACCAGGCGCAGCCGCGGTTTCGGTTTTGTTGAAATGAGCACTGAGGAAGAGACCAAAGAAGCCATCGAGACCTTCCATGAAGCGGAAGTCGGCGGCAGGAAGCTGATCGTCAGTGAAGCTCGCGAAAAAAAGGTTGAGCCGAAAGCAGAATAAGATTTCCCTTGCCTAGAAAAAAAGGCCCCGGTTTTTCCGGGGCCTTTTTTTATTTCTCCCTGATCTCCAGGCCGAGCCTGTCGTACATGAAGGCGCCTTCCCTCGCGTACTGCTTGACTCTGGAATCGAAGTCCACCGAGGAGCCGTGGCCGGCGTCAGGATAGACGACCGGGAAAACGGGGCCGCCCGTCGAGTCGGCCTGAAGCTTGGCGCCCATCTTCCTGACGTGCATGGGATCGACTCTGGCGTCGTTCTCGCCGCCTGTGATGAGCATATCGGGGTACTTCACGCCTTTTTTGATGTTCTGATAGGGGGAGTACTTCAGGAGGTATTCAAACTGCTCCTTGAAGTCGGAGGTTCCGTACTCTTCGCTCCAGATGTTGGCGATCCTGAACTTGTGGTATTTGATCATGTCCAGAAGCGGCACGCCGCACCTGACGGCCTTGTAGAGGTCGGGGCGCTGGACGGCGCAGGCGCCGACCAAAAGCCCGCCGTTGCTGCCGCCCGAGATGCCGAGCTTTTCTTTGCTGGTGTAGCCTTCCTTTATGAGATACTCGGCCGCCGCGATGAAGTCGTCGAAGACGTTCTGCTTATTTTCGCGCATGCCGGCCTTGTGCCATTTCTCGCCGTACTCGCCGCCGCCCCTTAAGTTGGCGATGGCGAAAACGCCGCCGTTTTGGACCCACAGGGAATTGGAGCCGATGAAGCCAGGCCTCAGCGAGACATTGAAGCCGCCGTAGCCGTCTAAGATGCAGGGGCAGGAGCCGTCCCTCTCGCGGTCCTTGGGATATATGATCGTCATCGGGATCTTAGTCCCGTCCTTGGAGGGATAGAAGACCTGCGTCACCGCGCAGTTGTCGAGCTCGTATTTGACGGGGAATTCCTTCAATACCGTAAGCTTGTCATCGTCGACGTTGTAGGCGTAGGTAGTGTTGGGAATAAGGTAGCTGGAGCAGTTTAGCTTTACGGGGCCCTTGTGCCAGTAGCCGGAGACGCCGGCGGAGCAGAAGCTCGCGGGAAGCGTCATGTTCCTTATGAAAGTTCCATCCAGATCGTAGATCTTGATGACGGTCTCGATGCCGCTGAGATACTCGGCGTAGATGTGACCGTCGATAAAGGAGAGGCCTTCCAGCTTGTCCTCGCTTTCCGGCAGGAAGACTTGCCAATCGTCGAAGCCGGGCTTTTCCATATCGGCCACGTAGACCATGAATCTCGGCGCGTCCAGGTTCGTCCTGATGAAGAGCTTGTTCTCGACCATTGCGACGTCGAAGTTGGCTTCCTTGCCTATGACTACCGGGACAAGTTCAGCGCCCTCGATGTTCTTCTTGAGCCAGATGTCCGCGGAACCGAAATTGCCCCTGTAGTAGAGCATGTATTTTTCGTCGTCGGAGAGATCGACGCCGTGCCATTTCTCCCTTTCCGTTTCGGAATTGAAGATCAGCTTGTCCTCTTCCGCGCTCGTTCCGAGCTTGTGGAAGTAAACGGCGTGCCAGTAGAATTCCTCGCCCTCGGGAACGGTGCCCTTCAATGGCTTGCATGAATAGTAGAAGCCGGAGTTGTCTTTCTTCCAGCAACTGACGCCCTGCTTCCAGCCGCGCACGCGGTCGGGAAGCTCCATTTCGTTCTCCACGTCGAGAACGTGGATGACCGGGTTCTCGTCGCCGGCGTGTCCGATGCCGTAGGCGACGTAGCGGCCGTCGCGGGAGCGCGAAGCGAAGGCAAGGTAGTCGTCCTTGTCCCACTTGTTCGGATCCAGTACGACCTTTTCCGGAGCGTCGGCGTTCTCTTTAGTCATCAGTATCCACTTGGTGTCGTCAACACCCTTTTTGCTGAAGTACAAGCGTTTGCCGTCGTAAACTTCCGTCGGCACGGTCTGGTCGGCGTAACGCCAAAGTCTTTTCAGCTCCTTTTCAAGATAGGCGGTCGCGGGCAATTTATCGGCGTATTCGTAGAAACGCTCGTTCTGCGCTTTCGTCCACTCCTGGACGTCGGGCCTCGTGTTGTCCTCCATCCAGGCGTAGTCGTCGATTATGGTCACGCCGTGATAGACGTTCGTCTCAGGTATGATTTTGGTCGGGGGCGCCGGCGCGATGCCGTCCGCTTTTTCAGACGCTGAAAACGTTCCCGAGAATTCGGAAACGCAGCCCGAAATGAAAACCATCGAAAACAAAGCCAAGAAAAAGTTCCTTCTCATTTTTTCACCTCTTCGCTCTTTAAACGGGCTTCCTCCTCGCCCACCGCTCCGTAAATATCCTTGTTAAGCCTTTCCGAAATGTCCCTCAAGGAAGCGCAGACTCCCTGCACGTAGGATTCCGGGTCTCCGCTCACGCACTCGGTGTCTGCCGTGTAGCGCTTCTGCAATACCACCCTGGAGGTCCTGGAACCGCGGTCGAGCCTCGTCAGCGTGAACAGCATGACGACGTGCGCCTTGGCTTTCGTGCCGAGGAGCTCCCTGCTCTCGTAGACTTCCACGAGCGAACCGACAAGACCATAGTCGGGCAGCGTTCCGGAAGTCCTGGAAGTCAGGCTCTTGAAGACGTTGCCGTCCTCAAGGTCCCTTTGCAGCATGGAGAAGATCAGTTCGTCCGGAGAAGAGAGCCATTCGTCATAGCTGTACACTCCCCCGCTCTTGTCGCCGTTCATGTAGATGAGCGTGCTGCGGTCGTAGGCGGAGTTGACCTGCAGCTTCCTGAAGGAAAGCGAGAGGTCGAAGGGCTTTTCGCAGGCCTTCGCGATCGAGGGGTAATCGATCTGGTAATAGTTGACCGTGATGGCGTCCCTTTTGAAAATGCCGGAAAGGCAGCCGCTGAGCAGCAGGGCCGCTAAAAGAATCAAAGCTAATTTTTTCATTTACCTTTCTCCTTATCCTCGCCGAAAAGCGTTTGCCCGGGCCTGGCGCGCAGAGCTTCCGTAAAGGCCCTGACGTTGACGGCCGACCGCTGGACCTCGTCCAGAAGATCCTCGACCTCCTCGCTCGTCATGTTGACGAGCATGTTGGCGTGCACGATGAGCTTTTGCAGCGAATCCGCGAAAGCCCTGATGTCTTCCGGCGTTATGACCTTCACCATCCTGTTGACGTCGGCAGTCGTGTCGGTAATGTTGCAGACGATGTTCGAGATCACTTCGTCGTTCAAGTTGCCCTGCAGCGTATCGGAAACGGCCCTGAAGTTCACGACCGCCTGGTTCAGGTTCGTGTAGAGCATCGCCACGTTGTCCCTGGTCACGGAAACTCTTATAGACGCTGAGATCTCCCTGATATTCTCGGACGTCACCGTTATGTTCGAGACCAGGGGCGCGAGATTGTTGTGGCCTAAAACTTTCTGCACGCCGTCCAGGATGTTCGTGATGGACGTCGAGATCGACTTGACGTTCAGGTCGTCCAGGAATTTCGTCAGCTGGTAGAAGATGTCCTCGGCGGAGACCGTGTGGTAAGTCCCGACCACGGGATACTCCGGCTCGAAGGGGAAGCTAATGTTTGGCTTGGGCCTGTCGCCGATCATCTCGATCTCCAGGTACTTGATGCCCGTCAGGAGATTTCCCGTGATGTGGATGTACATGCTGTCCTGTTCGACGGTGAAGCCGCTCTGCGGCGTGATCTCGAAGAAGATCTCCGCCAGTTCCCCGTCCGGCGCGATGCCGATGTGGGAAACGGAGCCTACGGTTATGCCGCGGAACCTGACGGGAGAACTGATCGTCAGTCCCTGGACGCTCTCGCCGAAGTAGCAGGAATAGGTCCTGGGAGACCCTCCCCAGGAAATGTGGCTCCAGATCAGCAGGGCGACTATTATCAGCGCGAAGCCTAAACAGACGAAGATCCCTACTCTTGTTTTATGAAGTTCAGTTGCCATAAAGATTTGGAAGACTTGATTATTACCGGGATTATAGCAAATTATCCCCTTTCCATCAAGGCTTTCGGGCAATAAAATTGATCTTTGCCTTCCTTGCCTGGCTGTGCTGGATCTTTCTTTCGATGCGGTAAAGCTTTCCGTCCTTCCTGAAAAGCGCGCCGGTCTGCATGAAATAAAAGGAGGTGTTCGTTTCCACGCACTGCCTTCTCAGATCCAGCACCCACTCGTAGTCGCAGACCCTCGCCATGTTCCCCGATTCCCCCGCCGCCGTAAGATTCGTGACGGTCCCGTCCAGGTACTTTTTCAGCTCGATCTTTTCCAAAAGCGGCGAACAGACTATCGACCTCGCCGCAAGCGGCATCTTAAGGTAAATGGGCAGTCTGTAGTCCGCCATGGCCTGGTTTTCGACCGTGCAGGCAATGGAAACGTTGGGATAGCCAGTTTCTCCCCAGTCCGGCGGCAGACAGGATTCCATCCTGTCGATCCTTTTGGTGATGAAGAAAAAGGTAAGATCGCTTCTTATTTTCATCATCTCCCAGCATTCGGCCCGCCAGGGATCGGCGTCCTCCACGAAAAAGTCCGAGGTGAAGCAGGTGTCGACCTCCGACCCCTGAGGGATCTTGTAAGCCCCGGAGCGGTCCCGGCGCATGGGCAGGTAAAAATCCCCGGTCTTGACGACCGTATCGGCGCGCCTGCCGCAGGAGGCGTCCCTGCGGTAGACGTAACAATGGGCGCAGCCGGCGCTGATCTTGTGGCAGCCGTGCCAGGGATTCCAGATAATGCTTCTCATGCCAATATTATAACAAGTCCCGCAAGCCTTGCCGTTTGCCAAAAAAAAGCCCTTCTGCTATAATCAGAAAAATCTTAAGGAATTAGAAATGCTGATAGCTGACAAAGAAAAATTCGCCGCCACCCTAACCGAGCTGGCTGACAAGCTGTCGACGCTCCCCCTGGAGGAAACGATCCTCGTCGGGATCCAGCGCCGCGGCGTCTACCTCGCGCAAAGGCTGGCCAAACTCATCGAAGAAAAGACCGGAAAGAAGATCGGTCTCGGCATCCTGGACATCACCTTCTACAGGGACGACCTTTCCAAGATCGCCCTGAGGCCTGTCGTCAGGAGCACCGATCTTCCGGAAGACATTAACGACAAGATAATCGTGCTGGTCGACGACGTTCTCTACACGGGCCGCACCATAAGAGCCGCTCTCGACGCCCTTGCCGACAACGGCCGGGCGAAGATGATCAAGCTCGCCGTCATGGTGGACCGCGGCCTGAGGGAACTCCCCATCCAGGCGGACTACGTCGGTCTGTCGGTCGAAACGAACAGCGAGGAAAAAATAAGCGTCAAAACGGAAGAACTTGACGGCGAAGACCTCGTTGAGGTCATAAAAGAATGACTTGGCCAAGGCCAGGTCATTTTTTTTGCAGGAAAATAAAAACAAGGAGCATATATGCCATGGACTAAAAAAGATCTCTTAGGCTTGGAAAAGCTGACAGCCGAGGAGATCACCATCATCCTTGACACGGCCAAGGCCTTCTCCCAGATCGCCACCCGCTCGATCAAGAAGGTGCCCGCCCTTCAGGGCAAGACCGTCGTCAACCTCTTCTTCGAACCCTCAACCAGGACGAGAGTATCTTTTGAAGTGGCGGAAAAAAGGCTTTCCGCCGACATCGTCAACGTCAACATCGCCGCCTCGAGCGTGACAAAAGGCGAAACGCTTCTCGACACGGTCAAAAACCTCTGCGCTTACAGGATCGACGCCATCGTCGTAAGGCACTCCTGCGCGGGCGTCCCGCACTACCTCGCCGAGAACATCGAGCCTTCTATCGTCAACGCCGGCGACGGCATGCACGAACACCCGACGCAGGCTTTGCTCGACATCTACACGCTTAGGGAAAAGTTCGGCGACCTCAAAGGGCTGAAGGTCGCGATCGTCGGCGACATCAGCCACAGCCGCGTCGCCCGCTCCAACATCTGGGGCTTGCAGAAACTGGGCGCGAAAGTGACAGTGGTCGGGCCCTCGACGCTGATGCCCAGGGAGATCGAGAAAATGGGCGACGGCGTGGAAGTCTCCTACGACCTGCCCGCCACGCTCAAAAAAGTGGACGCCGTCAACATGCTGAGAATACAGAGAGAAAGGGAGCAGCAGGTCCAGTTCCCGAGTCTCAGGGAATACGCCCGCTACTTCGGGCTGAGCACGAAACTGATAGACCAGACTCCGGAAAGCCTGATAGTCATGCACCCCGGGCCCATCAACCGCGGCGTGGAACTCTCCGGCACCGTCGCCGACGGACCGAGAAGCGTCATCCTTCAGCAAGTCACCAACGGACTGGCGGTCAGAATGGCCGTCCTCTTCCTGGTGACCGGCGGCACCAAGATCAGCGAGGAATAAGCTATGAAAACATTGATAATAAACGGAACTATAGTGGATCCCAGCCAGAAGCTGGAAGGCAAAGGATTTCTCAGGATGGAAGACGGCAAGATCACCGAGTGCGCCCTCGGCGAAGCCCCCAAAGCCGCCAGCGACGAAAAAGTCATAGACGCCAAGGGCGCCTACGTCACGCCGGGCTTCATCGACCTGCACGTGCACTTGAGGGAACCCGGCCAGGAAAGCAAGGAAACGATCGAGAGCGGCAGCAACGCCGCCGTGGCCGGAGGCTTCTCGACCATCGTCTGCATGCCGAACACCATCCCGCCCATCGACCACGTCTCACTCGTCAAATTCATTCTCCTTGAGGCCCAGCGCGTCGGCAAAGCCAACGTCCTTCCGACCGGCACCATCTCGAAAGGCAGAGCCGGCGAAGAGCTCTCCGAGATCGGTGAAATGTACAAGGCCGGCATCGTCGCCATCACCGACGACGGCAGCCCGGTCATGAACTCCTTCCTTATGTCCCGCGCCTCGGAATACGCGAAAATGTTCGACCTCCTTGTCATGGACCACTGCGAGGACATCAACTTCAAAGGCTCCATGAACGAGGGCTTCTACTCCACCAAGCTGGGCTTAAGGGGCACGCCCTCCATCTCCGAAGAGATAATGCTGATGCGCGACATCATCATATCGGGCTACACGGGCGGCAGGATCCACCTGCAGCACGTCTCCACGGGCTTGGGCATCTACATGGTAAGAGACGCCAAGAAGCGCGGGGTGAACGTCACCTGCGAAGTAACGCCGCACCACATGTCGCTGACCGACGCCGACCTGGAAGGCTACGACACCAACTTCAAGATGAGCCCCCCGCTCCGCACCGAGGAAGACCGTCAGAAACTGATAGAAGGCCTGATGGACGGAACGGTGGACTGCATAGCGACCGACCACGCCCCCCACACCTACACTAACAAGGACGTGGAGTTCGACAACGCGCCCAACGGCATCGTCGGAATGGAAACGGCGCTGCCAGTCTCCTACACCACCTTGGTCAAGGAAAACAAAATGCCCGTAATGCGCTTAATCGAGCTTATGTCGACCAACCCGGCAAAGATACTAAGGCTCAAGGCGAAAGGCACCTTTAAAGCGGGCTCAGACGCCGACGTGACCATTTGGAGCGCCGACACGGAATACCAGATCGACACCGCCAAATTCAGATCGAAAGCCCGCAACTGCCCCTTCCAGGGAAAATCAGTCTACGGCAAGGTCAATTTGACCATCGTCGGCGGCGAAGTGAAATACGAAAATTAAACCTTAAGCTTTGCCGCCGTGACGGAGCTTGCTTTCCAGCTCCTTTATTTCGGCTTTAAGTTTGGCGTTCGAATTCTTGTAAAGAGAAAGCCTGATCACGTCGCCTTCCTTGGCGTCCGGCGCGAGTACGCGGGGAATGTTCACGGTCGTAAGGTCCGGCATTTCCGCCACGATATAGTCTTCCTCTATCCTGTCAACTGTGAGCCGCATGGTTCCTCCTTATCTCGCCGTCTTCACTTCGAATTCACGGCCGTCTGTTATGAAAGTAAGGGAGCCTTCCTCGTCGGTCCTGTAGACGGCGCCGCACCACTTGAGGAGCCGCTTCATCAAGCTGGGATGAGGATGGTGATAGGGATTGTCTTTCCCGAGAGATATGAAAGCCACGTCCGGCTCGACTATCCTGAGGAAGCTTTCCGTCGAGGACGTCTTGGAGCCGTGATGCCCGACTTTCAGCAAAGTCACGCGCCTCATAGCGTCCTCAAAAACTCTTAGCATTTCAGATTCCGACTCCGCTTCCGCGTCGCCAGTCAGCAGCAGCAAATGGTCTCCGTACGAGACCAGAAGACAGATGCTCGTGTTGTTCAGACTTTCATAAGCGTGCGGCTGCGGCGCCAGCACGCGGACGCGATAAAGCGCGTTGCTTATGATGTAGTCGCCCGCGTAAGCGTCCTCGACGGAAACGCCTTTTTTCACGAGCGTTTTCAAAAAGTTTTTGTAAGTGGAAGTCGCGGCCGTGGCACCGGTCTTTTCCCCCGGAAAATAGGCGGTGTCGGTGTTGATGACTTTCAGTATCTCCTTGAATCCGCCGATGTGGTCGACGTGGGGATGCGTCGCGACCAGGCAATAGATGTTCGTGAATCCGCTCTGTGAGAGCCACTCCCCAACTTTCGGTCCGGCGTCCTTATCGCCCAAGTCTATCAATATCAATTTACCATCCGGCAGTTCCAGGAGCCCGCAGTCGCCCTGGCCTACGTCCAGGAGATGGAAGGAAAGCTTTTCGGAATTTGCGTCGAGGCTTCGGCTTTCCGAGGCGTACTCATTGGGAAGGTCGTAGGAATTATGATTGGCTTTGCCTTTCTTGGCGCCGAGCGCGTTCGCGATAAGCGCGAAGGCAAAGAAAATGAGCACCGCCATGATGACGGCGACAAGCCAAATTGGGATCTTTCTCGGGACCGCTCTGCTCATAAATCACCTTTGTCTCTATTATAGCAACATCGGCTAGTTAAAGTAATAGCGCAAAGGCGCAAAAACAAAAAAGCGCGCCTCGTTTGAGGCGCGCTTCTTTGTTTGGCGTTAAGCGGAAATTACTTTCTGCGGAGAGCCGCCAGAGCCAGAGCGATGATCGCCAGGCCGATGGCCGGTTCGGGCAGGAAGGACCAGCCGACTTTGCGTTCGCCGTACTGGGTGTCCGGATCGGTGCAGAACCAGGTGCCCGCTATGAAGTTCGGGACTTCGTTGGTGTAGTCGTGGAACTCGATGCCGAACAGCTCGTCCTCGTAGGTGACGCCCCTGTCGTAATAGAGGTCGCCGCCGGGACCGCCGCAATCATAGAACTGGTTGTACTGGGAGAGCACCGCATAGTCATAGTGCTCATTGAGCACGATGGCGTCGCCGGTCACGAAGGCGCGGGGCCACCAAGGCTCCTTGTCGTAGTCCAGATCCGGGATCTCGGTGAAGATGTTGCTGGTGCAGCATTGAGCCGCGGCGTACCAGTTGTCCGAGAAGTTGGAGCTGATGGCGGTGCAGTAGCCGCCGTCAGAGTGCTGCTTCGTGAAGGTGTTGGCGGTGATGTACACAAAGTTGGTGTTGGCCCTGTCGTCTCTCGTGGGATAACCGTTGTGGTAGATGGCGCGGTTGAAGCCCTCGAAGAGGTTGTTGTTGATGGTCAGGCAATCCGGTCCGATCACGCCGTGGTAGGTCATGCCGCAATACCAGAAGTGCTCCCAGTTGGTGTACTCGTTGGAAGTCACGTTGAAGACTTCCCCGTCGAACATGCCGTAGAAGTAGTTGTTGTCGATCTGGACGCCGTTGGCGCCGTTGATGCCGATCAGCTCCATCATGTTGGGCAAACTGGCGCCCTCGCCGGTCGTGTAGAGATTGGTGTCGGGCTTGGAACCGTCAAGAATGAAGTTGCTGAAGCGGACGTGATCGACGTTCTCCATCTTGATGAAGGGAATGGGGTTCCAGACGTCGCCGCCGTCTCCCTTGTTCCACTGCTTGTCGCCGGGAGTAAGGAGCGGGCGGTCGATGGCGGAAACGATCTGACCGTCCACCGGAATGGAGCTGGAGAGCAGTTCGCCGCAGACGTGGAGGTAGGATTTCTTGGAGAGATCAAGGGTCCAGTCGTTGGTGCTCTGGGAGTCGCCCTCGTAGACGGCGGCCTTGACCAACAGCGTGATCTGGCCTTCCTCAGCGTCGCCGCTGGGCACGTTGGCGAAAGCGTGGGCCATAGTCTTCCAGGCGTTCTCCAGGGAAGTGCCGTCGTTCTCGTCGTCGCCCTCGGGGCTCACGTAGTAGGTGTTGGCGTAGTTGCTGACCGTGAAGGTGTTGCTGCTGCCGTCATAGGAGTTGTAGGCGAAGGTGTAAACGACCGTGCTGGGCCTGGGGCAGGTGTCCTCGATCGTGTAATAGAAGGTCGTGGTGTTGCCGGCGCTGATCTCGCCGCTGGCGGGATTGATGGTGGCGCCTTCCGTGTCGCTGGTGATGGTGAAGACCGCGGTGACGGAACCTTCGTTTGTCACCTCAAAGCTCTTGGTGCAGGGCTTCAGGGTCACGGCCTTGGTGGCGGAGAAGACGGGCACCGGGCGGGGCACGTCAGCCAGCACGTTGATGGTCATGGATTCCTCGCCCCAGGTCAGGGTCAGCTGACCGGAAACGGGGCCCTGGACTTTCTCGCGGTTGATAGAGACCGCTTTCTTGATCTTGGAGTCGGGGGGGATCGTGATATTCTCCTCGAAGGTGCACCATTCCTCTTCGGCTTTGATGTTCACTTCCAGTTCCTTGTTGGAGACGTTGTAAAGTTCGATCTCCATGGAATCCTCGGTCTGACCGAAATCAAGAGTGGAGGGAGTAATGTAAAGATCCTGGGTGGGCATCTCGCCCATCCAGAGTCGGCTGCCGGCCACGTTCTTGCCGGTCACGGGGTCTCTGCTCATCATGGAGCCGCCGAACAGCAGTTTGCCGTCGTCGGTCACGGCGCAGGCGGCCCGATAGGCCGCCACAGGCAGCTTGGTGGTGTGGACCACCGCGGACCTCAGAATGGTGTTGACGATCTGGAAAGTGTCCAGGGGAACGAGCTGATTGTCCTCATTTCTGGTACGGCCGCCAATGACGTAGATGACGCCGTTGTAGCCCACCACCGCCGGGTCGCTGACAGGGATCTGCAGAACCAGGTCATCGTCCACCAGCTGGAAGGTCTCGCCTTCTTCCAGGTTGATGTTGGTCTCCATGTAGCGGATCTTAGAGGAAACGCCGCTGTCGCCCAACACGTAGATCTTGCTGCCCAAAGTGGCGATGCCGAAAGACGTCAGATTCTCGCCGTAGATGCCCTCGTAAACTTTCCACTGGTCGGTCTTGGTGTTGTAGGTCTGCATGTGCATGGCGCCGTCAGGTCCCCAGAAACCGCCGCCCAAAACGTAGGCGATGCCGTCGATGCAGACCGCGCCGCCGTTGTACTGGCAGTGATAGCCGCCGCTGAAGTTCAAGGCGTTGTTGGATCCGCTCCAAGCGCCGTAAGGACTTTCGGGATCCTGTTTGGGTTTTCTGTTGGGATTGTAGATACTGAAGGTTCCGTCCCAGGAGGGGTATCCGCCGTGCAGGAAGAAGGAGGGCGTGCCGGATTCGTCGAAGTCGTAAAGGAAGGCCTGGTTGCTGCCGCAGTTCACGCCGTCGCCGGCCACGGCTTCCTGGACCTGCCAGGAGTCCTCGTTGTCGTCAATCCAACGGGCGGAGCATTTGCCGCCTTCCATGTTGACGTAGGTCGGAGGACCGGAACCGTCCCACTTGGAGGAATCCCAGGTGTCAGATGCCACGTCATAGATGCTGAACTGCACGCTGCGGTTGAAGGAGAAGGCCTCGCCGTAGGTGTTGCTGGGCCAGCTATAGCCGGGGTCGGTCAGATCGCCGGTGGGCCTGTAGCTGGGATCAGCTTTTTTATTCAGATAATCATTCATGTTGGAGAAATACAAGCCGAGGCCGGAAAGTCCGACGTTGCAGGCTTGGCCGGCGGCGATCATGTATTTGCCATCCAGGTAGGCGCTGGCGCCCAGGTACGTCGGCCAGTAGCCCACCACTTCCCTGAAGGGGTCGTCGGTCGCCACGAACTGCACGTTGGTGGTGACGAGTACGGCTTTCCTGGCGGAGGAGCTGCTGAAAAGCTCGACAGTTTTGTTGGTCGGGCAGGGAACGTCGCAATCGTGGTACCATTCCTTTCCCTTGTCCTCGCGGACGGTGGGCCTACTGGAATCATAATACCTGAAGGGCCACCAGGAGGGGTTCTGGGCTTTCTCGGTCCAAATTTCGTCGTCGGCCAAGACCTGGCCGAGCATAAGGAACGCCAAAAGCGCGAAAAAGAGTTTTTTCATTAGTGCATCCTGTTTTTATTGGTTAATTGTGTAGGTAGCTAGTACACATTATAGCAAAAAAGAGGCGCGCCCGAAGGCGCGCCTCTAGATTCCCCCCTGACAGGCCGGCTTATTTCCTGCGCAGAGCGAAGATCGCCAAGGCGATCAAAGCCAGACCGCAGAGCGGTTCGGGGATGAAGGCCCAGCCGACCTTGCGTTCGCCGTACTGCGTCTCGGGATCGGTCTTGTACCAGGTGCCCTGGACGAAGTTCGGCACTTCGTTGGTGTAGTCCGTGAAGTAGATGCCGAACATATCCAGTTCATAGATGACGGAAACGTCCTCGTCGGGATAGTAGGCGTCGCCGCCGGGACCGCCGATGTCATAGTACTGGTTGTGCTGGCTGAGCACCGCGTAATCCTCGTGCCCGTTCAGGACCGTCGCGCCGCCGGTGGCGTACGAGCAGGTCCACATCGGATCAAACTCGTAGTTCTGATCGGGGATCTCTGCGAAGATGTTTGAGGTGCAGACCTGGGCTGCTCCGTACCAGGTATCCTGGAAGTTGGAGCTGATGGCCACGCAGACGCCGCCGTTGGAGTGCTGCTTCGTGAAGGTGTTGGCCGTGATGTAGGCGAAGTTGGTGTTGGACCTGTCGTCACGGGCCGGATATCCGTTGTGGTAGATGCCCCTGGTGAAGCCTTCGAAGAGGTTGTTGTTGATGGTGATGTCGTCCGGGCCGACCACGCCGTGATAGGTCAGGCCGATGTAGTAGAAGTGCTCCCAGTTGGTGACCTGGTTGGTGGTCACGTCGTAGCACTCGCCGTCGAACATGCCGTAGAAGTAGTTGTTGTCGATCTGGACGCCGTTGGGGTTGTTGATGCCGATAAGCTCGGTCATATTCGGCAGACTGGCGCCCACGCCCGTCGTCACGATGTTGGTGTCGGGATAAGAGCCGTCCAAGATGAAGTTGCTGAAGCGGACGTGGTTCACGTTCTCCATCTTGATGGCGGGAACTTCGTCCCAGACGTCGCCGCCGGTGCCCTTGTGCCACTTCTTGTCGCCGGGAGTCAGAAGCGGACGGTCGATCTGGTCGACGAAATAGCCGGTAACAGTGATGGGTTTATCCGTCGTCTCGCCTTTCACCCACAGGTAAGACTTCTTGGAAAGATCGAGCGTCCAGTCGGTGGCGTGCTGTGAGTCGCCGGCGTAAACGGCGGTCGCCACGGAGAGCGTGATCTGGCCTTCGTCAGCGGAGCCGCTGGGCACGGCATCGAAAGCGTAGGCCAGGGTCTTCCAGGCTTTTTCGGGAGAAGTGCCGTCGTTTTCATCGCTGCCCTCGGGGCTCACGTAATAGACGTTGGGATAGTTGTCCACCGTGAAGGTCTCTTTGCTGCCGTCGTAGGAATTGTATTCCATGGTGTAGACCACCGTGCCGGGACGCGGGCAGGATTCCCCGATCGTGTAGTAGAAGGTCGTGGTGTTGCCGGCGCTGATCTCGCCGGAAGCAGGATTGATGGTGGCGCCTTCCGTGTCGCTGGTTATTGTGTAGACCAGGGAGACGGAGCCGGCGTTGGTCACCTCGAAGCTCTTGGTGTTGGGCTTAAGGGTAATGTCCTTGTGAGAGGAGAAGACGGCGATGGGACGCGGCTTGTCGGCCAGGACGCCGATCGTCATGGATTCCTCGCCCCAGGTCAGAGCGATCTGGCCGGAGACCGGGCCTTCCACTTTCGAGCGGTCAATGGAGACCGTTTTCTTGATCTCGGAGTTCTCAGGAACCGTGACGGTCTCGTCGAGCGCAAGCCAGGGTTCCTCGCATTTCAGATTGACTTCCAAGTCGTTGGCGGAAACGTTGTAGAGACTGATCTCCATGCTGTCTTCCGTCTGGCCAAAGTCAATGGTGGAGGGAGAAACGTAGAGATCCTGCGTGGGCATCTCGCCGATCCAGAGACGGCTGCCGGCCACTTCCTTGCCGGTCACCGGGTCGACGCTCCTCATGGAGCCGCCGAACAGAAGCTTGCCGTCTTCCGTCACGGCGCAGGCCGCGTAGCAGGCCGCTATCGGCAGCTTGGTGGTGTGGACCACCGCGGATCTCAAGACCGTGTTGACGATCTGGAAATCGTCGATGGGCTTGACGACCGTGTTGGTCACGCCCTCGTCGATGACCTGGACTCTGGAACGGCCGCCGATGGCGTAGATGACGCCGTTGTAGCCCACCACGGCGGGGCAGGAGACCGGGATCTGCAGTTCGAGGTCGCTGTCAACGAACTTATACTCGTTCGTGGCGGTCTCCATAACGCGGATCTTGCTTGAGATCGAGCTGTCGCCCAAAAGGTAGATCTTGCTGCCCCAGGTGGCGACGCCGAAGTCCGTGAGATTCTCGGGATAGACATTCTCGTACACCGCCCACTGGTCGCTCTTGGTGTTGTAGGTCTGCAAGTTCATTTGACCGTCGGGACCCCAGAAGCCGCCGCCCATGACGTAGGCTACGCCGTCGATACAGACCGCGCCGCCGCCGTATTGGGCCAGGTTGCCGCTGCTGAAAGCCGTGGCGGGGCTGGATCCGCTCCAGGCGCCGTAGGGGCTGTCAGGATTGTTCGAGGGCTTTCTGTTGGGGTTGTAGATGCTGAAGTTGCCTTCCCAGGAGGGATAGCCGGCGTGCAGGAAGAAGGAGGGCGTTCCGGATTCGTCGAAGTCGTAGAGGAAGGCCTGGTTGGAACCAAGGCGGGCGCCGTCACGCATGACGCCTTCCTGAACTACCCATTCGTCATCGGCGACGCGGGCGCCGCATTTGCCGCTTTCCATGTTGACGTAGGTCGGGGGACCGGAGCCGTCGTACTTGGAGGATTCCCAAGTGTCGCTTGCCACGTCGTAGATGTGGAACTGCACGCTGCGGTTGTAGGAGAACTGCTCGCTGGCGTAGGCGTAGGAGTTGCTGGGCCAGAAATAGGCGTAGTCGATGAGGTCGCCGGATTTCGTCCCGTTCCTCAGGAAATTGCAGAAGTTGCTCATGCCCGGGAAATAGAACTTGTTTCCGGCGTTCTGGGAGAGCGACCAGTTGCACATCTGGCCGGCGGCGATCATGTATTTGCCGTCCAGATAGGCCGCCGCGCCGTAGAAGGTCGGCCAGTAGCCCACTACTTCCTTGAAGGGGTCGTCGGTGGCCACCAGCTGCATGTCGTTGGTTAAGACCTGGGCTTTTCTCCAGGTGCTGGCGCTCAGGGCGATGATCGTCCTGTTGGTCGGGCAGGGAGGCTCGAGGTCGGCGTACCATTCGATGAAATCAGCTCTCGCCGAAGGCCGTTTGGGATCGTACTTCTGATACGGCCACCAGGAGGGGTTCTGGGCCTTTTCCGTCCAGATCTCGTCGGCCACTAGCTGGCCCGTCAGGAGGAAAAGAACTAGGAGCAAAAGGAAGCGTTTCATATTGTCCTTATCTCGTTGGTTAAAAGTTTCAAGGGGCGTATAGAAACCCCTTAACTGATGGTTATTATAACAAAATGCAAGCGAAAAATAAACCTGATTCCCCCGCCGGGCGCGATTTTTGCTACAATCAAGGCATGAACAAACTACTTATCATCCCCTGCTTTTCGGCCGCCTGGAAGAGTTTCAGCAAATGGTGGCTGATCCTGTGTCTGGTGGCGGCTATCCCCTGCCTTTATTCCCTTTTCCTCGTGAGCGGCGACATAAAAGCCAGCCTTAAGGAAACGCGGGAGGAACTTCAGGCCTTTTCCGAGATCATGAACGACGATTCCGTGGACGGAATGCAGAAGATCGAAAAGCTGCAGAGCTTTTTGGAAAGCTATCAGGCCAAAAAGCAGGAAAACCTGAAGGGTAAAAAGAGCTTTGCGATTCTAGCCGGGCTAGTCATCGTAACGATCGTTCTGCAGGTCGTGCTTATCCTCTACTCCAAGAGAGCCACCGCTCGTGACGACGAGGAGGGCCGGAAAGATCTGAACCGGGGGCTGACGCGCTCGCTGCTTTTGTCGCTTTCCTACGTTGTCTTGGCTTTCATCAAATTGATGCCCTTTGTCATCCTGTTCTTCCCGGCTTTGTTCGTAGGAATTATTTTCGTCTTCATCTCCCCTCTTCTCGCACTTCTGGTCCTTTTGCTCTGGTTTCTGGGAGGCTTGTGGTTCTACTCCCGCTGGTACTTCACGGACTACATCATCACCGAAACTTCCGCCAACCCCTTCACAGCTTTGGGAGAAAGCTGGTCGCTTACCAGGGGCAATCAGTTCGCGGTCTGGGTGCTGGTTCTGACGGCCTTCATTTTGCACATCCCCGCCTTTTTCACCCTGGGGCTTTCCACTATCCCGACCAGAAGTTTCGACTTTACGCTGCGCGCCACGGCGTACAGGCAGCTTAAAGGAGAAGCATGAAGCTTCGGGCGATCGTCTGCCTAGCGGCAAACGGCGTCATTGGGAACGCGGGCGCCCTGCCCTGGAACGTGCCGGAAGACATGCGGCATTTTAAGGAATTGACCATGGGGCACGCCCTGATCGTGGGACGCAAGTCTTACATGGGTCCTCTGGCCGGCCGCAAACTCGTTGTGTTGAGCCGTAAGGGCTTTTCGGCGCCGGAGGGCATAGAGATAGCCAAAACGAAAGAAGAGGCCCTTAAAATCGCTCTGAGCGCGGACCCGGAGCCTTTCGTCATCGGCGGAGCCGAGATCTACAAACTGTTCGAGCCGGAAACAAGCGTGATATACCTCACGCGCTTAAAAAAAGAATACTCCGGCGACACGCTTTTCCCAATCGATCTAAAGGGATGGGAAAAAACGGAAGAGAGCGCTTTTCCGGAAGGCGTTTTCGAGACCTGGGTGAAAGCTCAGCGCATGCGGTAAACAAGATAGGCGCCGACGCCCAAAAAGACGACGTTGGCGGCCCAGCAGGCGACGATGGCGTTGACTTTGCCTTCCTTGGCCAGGTTGATGAGCAGGTACGCCACCACAAAGTAGCCCAGGCAGAGGATAATGCTCGTAAGTACGCCCTTCATCATGCCGGCCCTGGTGTGGAAGATGCCGAACGGCGCGGCCAAGAGCACGAAGACGAAACAGGCGAACGGCATGGCGTAGCGCCTGTGCAGGTCGGCCTTCAGGGAGTAATAGCGGCTGGATTCCTCTTTCACGGTGCGGGCGGCGTTCTTCAGCTCCTTCAAGTTCATGTTCATCTCGTCGTCGATAGCGTGGCTGAAGATCACTTCCGGCGTCTCGTCGTAAACGGAAAGCCTTCTCTTTTTGTAAGTGGAAGTGTCCTTGGGCTTCTCGTCGGCGTCGTAGATGATCTCCTTGACGTTGAAGAAATACCAGCCGTAGCCAGCGATGTATTCGGCGCTCTCGGCTTCCAGCTGCCTTATGATGCGGCGGGTGCTGGGCTTGTAGTGCCTGATGGAAATATAGCGGAACTTGTTGGGCTCGTCGGTCGCCTGGAGGTTCCAAATGCGGTTGGCCTTCGTGTTCTCGAAAGTGACGAATGATGTGCTCTGCCCCTGGCTGATGCTCTGCGTCAAAGTCGAGGCCTTCTTCGGCATGATCTCCTGGGCTTTCCTCCTGGCGATCGGCCCGCAGTATTCGGAAAGTCCGAAAGTGGCAAGCGTGATCAGGAGGGCGCAGCAAAGGTACGGCCTGATGATCCTGGTCAGGGCGATACCGCTGGCGCGCATGGCGATGATCTCGTTGGTCCTGGAAAGGTTTCCAAGGCAGTAAAGGATCGCCAAAAGCACCGCGAACGGCATGACGATCGAGAAGATCTCGGGGATCCTCATGACGTAGAAGGTCGCTATCTCGCTGACGGTCTTCTCCTCCTCAAGGAAGTCGGAAAGGTTGTTGGTCATGTCGTAGGCGAAGAACAGGACCAAAAAGGCCGCAAGGCAGTAGAAGAGCGGCAGGAAGAAAGACTTTATGAGATAACGGTCGATAAGCTTCATAATTTTCAGATTTCCTTTTTGGGAAGCAGTTCCGGTTCGTAAAAAGACTGCTTTTCGGGCTTCTTCTCAAACAAATGCGCGAACAGAAGGCGCCAGACCATGAAGACAGCCTCGTAAACGATCTTTTTGTTCATTTTGGAGATGCCGTTGCTTCTCTCGTAGAAAATGATCGGCACTTCCCTGATCTTGAATCCCTTGAGCCAGGCATAGTAAGTCAGCTCTATCTGGAAGGAGTAGCCGTTGGAACGGATGTTGTCCATGTCTATTGCCTCGAGGACCTTTCGCCTGAAGCACTTGAAACCGCCGGTCGCGTCGTTGGCGGGCAGTCCGGTAATTATCTTGACGTACATCGTGGCGAAAACGGAAAGCAGAACGCGGCGCAGGGGCCAGTTGATGACGCTTATTCCGGAAGTGTAGCGCGAACCAAGGACAAGGTCGGCGTGACTGGCCACGTGCAGAAAATCCGCCACGTAGGAGGGATCATGGGAAAAGTCGCAGTCCATCTCGAAAACGAACTCGTAATCCCGCTCAAGGGCCCAGCGGAAGCCCGCGATGTAAGCAGTTCCCAAGCCCAGTTTGCCTTCGCGGTGAATGGCGTGGGTAAGGTGATCTTTTTCGCAGAGCTCGTCAACGACGGCGCCCGTGCCGTCCGGCGAATTGTCGTCGATAAAAAGGAGACCGATGGAAGGATACAACGACCTTAGAGCGTCGTGCATCTTGACGACGTTCTCCCGCTCGTTGTAGGTCGGTATGATGATAAGGGATCTGCCCTCGTTTTTCTTGGCTTCCTCAGTCATAGTTATCCATTCTGTGAATAGTAAGGATAACAGAAAGCGGAAAACAAGTCAACAAAAGCTCCCGCTCCCCTTCTTTACATTGAAAGCCCCTTTTGCTACAATGCTTCCTACCAATTTGAGAGAAAATGGGCCGGTAGCTCAGCTGGGAGAGCGCAGCGTTCGCAATGCTGAGGCCGAGAGTTCGATCCTCTTCCGGTCCACCAAATATTAAGCCTTTCCGAAATGGAAAGGCTTTTTTTGTTTTGTTCAGGATAAAAAAACGGCCCGCTTGCGCGGGCCGTTCTTTTTGCTCCTCTAAGGAAGATTAATACACATGAGTGGATTCTTCTTCCACGACCGGGTTCTTGAGCAGGTCGGAGTTCAGGTAGGATTTGATACGAGCATCGCCAACGGCTTCGCCTTTGGCTTTGATCGTCCAAGTCACAGCCTGCTTCGGCACGAGAACAGGAACGGTCTCGAAGGTCACTTCTTTGCCGGTGACAGTGCCGTTGGTGGCGCCGCCGCAGGAGATCGGGGTGATCTCGGCCGGGAACACGACCTTCATCGTGATGTTGGAGTCATCAGCAGTGCCCTGGTTGGTCACGGTGATGGTGTAGGTCACTTCTTCAGCGGGCTCAGCATCGAGCTGGATCGGGTCGGGATCGTCGACCATTTCGATCAGCAGAGCGGCCTGGCCGTACCACTTGGTGTTGCAGCAAGCCTGCTTGGTCACACCGTCGATGGTGGTGGTGGCGCAGTTGGTGGTTTCGCCGACCACAGGAGAGGTGGCGACCACGCTGAACTCAACTTTCTGGCCGGGGCCGAGGGACGGGACAGTCCAGGTGTTGCCCTGAGCGCCATTGGCGTCGAGGACCTGCAGATTGGCGCCGGGCTGTTCGGAAACGGTGAAGTTCTCGAACGTGGTGTCGCCAGTGTTGACCACGGTGATGGTGTAGTTGGCTTTCTTGTTGACCAGCTGGGATTCGGTGCCGGACTTGTAGATCTCAAACTGAGGCTTGAAGACCTTGGTGCAAGCCTGAGCTTCGGCCTGGTTGGTGTTGTCGCCCTTAGCGGTGACTTTGTTGCAGTAAGTGCCGCGATCTTTGGCAACAGCCTGGAAGGAAGCGGTCTTGACGCAGCCGGGGATCATGTCGCCGGCAGTCATGGTGAAGGTGCGGGCTTCAGGATCGGAGACGAGAGAGACGCCCTCGGGGAGGGTATCGGTCACGACCACGTTCTTGGCCAAACCGGAACCAACGTTCTTGATGGTCACGGTGTAGGTGAAGGGCTGGTCGACCAGAGCGGTCTCAGGAGCGGTCTTTTCGACTTCGATTCTGGGGTTGGTGGCTTTGACCACGAAGCAGGTACGGGGATAAGCAATGACGTAAGCGCACTGCTTGAAGGTACCTTCCTGGTTGGCCTGCCAAGTGATCTCGATGTTCTGGCACTGGAAAGCATCCAGATCGCCGAGAGTCCAGGTCAGGGACGTGCCGTTGACCTGAGCGGCAGGATTAGAGCTGACGTAGGTCAGACCTTCCGGAACGGAGCTCTTGACCGTGACTTCCGCCACATCCTGATTCGGGGTGACGATCATCTGGCTGGTGAACTGTTCGTTCAAGCTGACTTCAGTGGTGCCGGCATACTGGATACCGACCAAGCTGGTGCAAGCAGCAGAACCGTTCTGGGTGATGGGGGCGCAATCAGCGATGGCGCTGCCAGCGACTAAGCAAGCAACGAGGCTGAGGGCCATGAGGCTTTTGAGAAGTTTCACTTCTTTTCTCCTTAGTTGTTAAACGTTTAACTGTTATGGCGGGCGCTACCCGCCTTTTGCTTATGGAACTAAAAAATATCAGTACAGGTGCGTGGATTCCTCTTCGCAGACCGGAGTCTCAAGCAAGTTGGTCTTCACGTATACTCTGAGACGCGCGTCGTCGACGCTCAGAGCCTGGGCCTTTATTCTATAGATTATTTCCTGTTTGGGCTGGATCGTCGGGACAGGAGCGAAGATGACCTTCTGGCCCTGGATCTGGCTGCCGATGGCTCCGGACACGGCCAGAGGCTTCAAGCTGTTCGGGAAGACCGCCGTAACTTCGACGTTGCTGTCCTGAGCAGTGCCCTGGTTCATGACGGAGATCGTATAGACCGTTTCGCCGCCGATCTCGACCGGGTCGGGATCATCGACCACCTCGACTCGGACAGCCGGCATGCCGCGCCAGACGGTCGGGGCTTCAGCCTGTCTGCGGAGTCCTTCGCGGCACTCAGCCGTGACGGTGTTGACATGCGTGCCGGGCGTATGGCAGGTGACGGTCACGTTGAAGGTCTGGGACTGGCCGGGACCGAGCGTGTTGAGACGCCAGATGACCTGGTTGCCCTGGACCTGGCCTCCGCTGGAGGAGACGTAAGTCGTGTGCGGCGGCAGAGTGTCGACGACCACGACGTCGGTCAGGCCGGCGTCGCCCGGGTTCGTGACGACGATGTTGTAGTTAGCCTTGCGGCCGAGGAACTGGCTGGGCGTGCCGTCCTTGGTCAGCTGCAGCTGGCGTTCCTGGACGACCGTGCAGGCGGTGGATTCAGCCGTGCCGGCGTTGGAGGTCGTCACGACCGCGCGGTTGCAGTGTCTGCCGCGGGCGACAGCCGTGGCGGCAAGGGTAAGCGTCCTGGATTCGCCCGGAGCGAGGGAACCGATCTCCTGGCTCAGCTGGGAGGAGCCGCTGCTATGGCGGAGACCCTCAGGCAGATAGTCGTTCAGGACCACGTTCTTGGCGGTGCCGTCGCCGACGTTGGAGATCGTAATGGTATAGGGAACGTTCTCGCCGAGGACCGCGGTCTCGGGACCGGTCTTCTCGATGGCGATGCGCGCTCTCACCGTCTTGGCGGCGGAGCAGGAGCAGCTCGTCGTCTGCAGGAAGGCGCAGAGCTTAAGATCGACGTCGTTTATGGAGCGGTACTGGACCTGGAAGGTTCTTTCCTCTCCCCTTTCAACGCTGCCCAGATCCCAGACGATGTTGTTGCCGGATCTGGTGGCCTGGGGCTGCGTGCCGACGCACTCGAGGCCGTTGGCCATCGGGTGGACGACCTGGCAGGTCTGGTAGCGGTTGGCGGCTCTGAAACGAATGACGCAGACCTGGCTTTCGCCGACCTGCCATTCGCCGGGGGCCGTGACAACGATCTCGTCGGTGCCGCCGCAGGAGAAGGCTCTCGGGGCGTAGGTGCGGACCGGAGCGGGAGCGGGCTCGTCAGCGAAAGCGTCGCCGTCGGCAACCGCGTTGCCGGCGAAAAGACATACCATGGCCGTCAAAGCGGCCAGACTGAGAAGTTTTGTACGAATATTCATCACGGTCTCACACACAAGTTGGATTGTTAACTAGGCACATTCTACCAAACCTCACTCCGATAAGTCAAGTAAGCGCCTGTGGAAGGTCACTGTTTTTTCACCTCCGCCCCGTCGACTTCCAAGGTCCAATTGCCGGGAGGCATAAGCTGGGGCTTCACGCTGCCTTTCACGAGCTTATATTCGGCTACGCAGCCGGTGTCGTTGTCTTTAAGGGTGAAGCTGTCCGTCTGGCCGCCCGGGAAGAAGCGCCAGACCTCTTTGCCGTCCAGATAGTAGCGCGATTCGTCGGTCATGCCCAGACCGCAGCCGCCGGCCAAAAGCCTGCCTTCCCTATCCTCGGGATCGAGCTTTTCGGCGCGGGACGCGGCGGCGTCCTTGCTGACGTCTTCCCTTGACGCGACCGCGGCGGAAACGTTCAGTTTGCCTTCCGCGCCTTTGGGCAGATAGACTTTGACCGTACGGGCGGCGGCCGAGTATTCCGTCTTGACCGGCTCGCCGTTGAAGAGCGCGCCCTCGAAAGAAGAAACATTGCGAATTGTGACTGTGTAGCTTCTGTCTTTCATCTGTCCCTTGAAGCTGCCCCTCTGGTCGCCTATCATGACGAAATGGCTGTTGAGCTGGCGGATGTAGCGGAAGTTCGTGAAAGCGTATTCGCCTTTCTTATAGTTCGGGGTAATACCGTCGTCCTCGTAAAGGCTGAAACTGCCCTCGCCGTCGCCGTCCGTCGGGAAGATCATGATGTCTATGGCCTCTGGCAGGTCGGCCATTCTCTTGCCCATCCTGCCCAGAGGCAGCGGCGTCCCCTTCTTCACGAAGAGCGGCATTTCCATTATCCCGCGGGATACGAGCGCGTATCCTTTGTCGTAGCTTTCGCCGGTGAAGTAGTCGGCCCAGCCGTCGCACGGGAAATAGACGACCTGCGAGGCGAGCCAGTCGCTTCCCCTGCCGGGCTTGGTTATGGGAGCGGACAACATATGATCGCCCAGCAGATATTCCTGGGGATTCACATAGGAATCACGCTCGGATGGATAATCGTAGTACAGAGGCCTCATGAAAGGCAGGCATTCCTCGTAGAGCTTGTGCGCGCCCGTATATATATAGGGAAGGAGCTGGGAACGCAGAACGTAGCTGCTCTTCAAAGAGGGCTCGAACTCTCCCCACAGCCAGGGCCGGCGGTCGAGCGTTTTATCGTAAGTGGAATGGATCCTGAAAGAGGCGGTGGTGGCGCCGAACTGCAGCCAGCGGGCGTAAAGCTCGGGGTCTCTCCTGCCGTAATGCCCGCCCATGTCGTGCGACCAGTAGCAGCAGCCGGCGTTGGCGGAACAGGAGTTCATGGCGATCTCGAAAGCCAGCATCGGCCAGCAGCAGCCGGTGTCGCCGGAAAACTCGATGGGGTACTTCTGGTCGCCAAGACCTCCCCAGCGCGCAAACGAGAGCCCTCTCTGATCCGGCCTGTCGGTGTGCTCGTAGTAGAGCTTGTTCAGCCAAGTCCAGTGTTTCAGGCCGGGAACGCCGGAAACATGAGGATACAGGCTGTCCTGCTGCCAGTCCACCCACCAGACGTCCACGCCTTCCTTTTCAAGAGGTTCGTGGGCGTATTTGAAATAGGCGTCCATATATTTCTTGCTGCCGGCCTGGAAGGGCACGATCCTTCCGCCCTCCGTGCTCTCCCCTATGGCTTTCATGAAATCCTCGTAGCACCATTCGTGGTCCCTGATGCCGTCGGCGGGGTGAACGTTGAGGGCGATGTGCAGTCCTTTTTCCCTCATTTCCTTCAGGAGATCCTCGGCGTCCGGCAGCAGTTCCCGGTTCCAGGTCCAGCCCGTCCAGCCTTTGTCTACCCAGAAGCCCTTGGTGGCTTTCCTGTCGTGCCACTCCATGTCCCAGACCAGGACGTCCAGGGGATAGCCTTTCTCCTCGTATTCCTTTACCAGGTTGCGGTAATCGTCGGAAGTGTAGGAGTACCAGCGGGAGTACCAGGAGCCGAAGGTGAAGCGCGGCGGCATGGGGATCTTTCCGGAAACGTCGCAGAGTTCCTTAAGCCCTTTCTGATAATCCTTGCCGTAGCAGAAGAGATAAATGTCCATGTCCCCTTCCCTGACTTCCCTGACCTTCGCCTCGCCGTCAACGACGAGCGGCTTTGTCGTGTCGTCATACATAAACCAGCCTTCCTTCGTCATGAGCCCGTCGTCAAGTTCGAAGGGCTCCCACTTGGAATCCAACGTTCCGGTGCTGCCGCCCAAATTGTGCAGCTTGGGCTTGCCGTAGGAGGGTCGCCAAACCATGATGCCCGGCATGTGCACGCCGAAGTTGTTGTCGGCGAACCAGCCCTCGGGATGGTTCCTGTCCACGAAAATGATCATGCTTTTCGTCTTGAGGAGTATCTGGTCGTCCTTGTCCTCGATCTCGAAGTCGGAGAAATCCATTTCCCTCTTCTGGGCGAACAAGGTCTCCTCGTCGTGGAACGTCCCCCTCTCTATTCTCACGCAGCCGTCGTTGATGATGGAGACCCTAAGGATCCCGTCGATGATCATGGGGTTGGCTTTCACGGTCGGCGTGACAGCCGTGGACACCTCAGTCCCTTTCACTCCGGCGAACAGTGCCGCGCAGGAAAGAAACGCCAGCAGAAAAATGTTGAACATATGTATCTCCTTAGTATTTTAATTCCAGTTCCGAAAAACGCAGCGTCTTTTCTCCGCCGCGGCTAGGAGGCAGAACCACAGGTTCCGTGCTGCCAGGTTTAAAATTCAGCGTGACGGTGTCCTCGCTCCCCTCTTCCGTAATGGTCGCTTCCTCAACAATGCCGCCCGGGAAGAAGCGGTAAACGTCCCTGCCCCGGTAGCCGTAAGCGCTCTCACTCGTTTTGCCCAGGCCGCAGCCGGCCACGAGAAGTTTCCCCTCCTTGTCGCCCTCGTCAAGCAGATCCTGACGTCTTTTGGTCTCCGCGGCGGCGATATCCTTGGGCTCGACCGTGGAAGCTTCTATCACAAGGTCTCCCGGCAGCGTGTCGGCCAAGGCTACGGTAAGCGTCCGCTTTTCAGGATCGAATTCCGCCTGAACATCCTGATCCTGGAACTTCACCGCCGTATAGGAAGCCACGTTGCGCAAAACGACCTTTATTGGGCGCGCGGAATATTTACCCTCGAAGTCGCCCTTCGTCTCCCCTATCGTTATGAAATGCGTGCAGCCTTCGCGCTGATATGAGAACGGCGTGCGCGCGCATTTGCCTTCCTGATAGGCTTTGCTGATCCCATCGTCCTCATAGAGCTCGCTCTCCCCTGTCCCGTCGCCTTCGGTCGGGAAGATCATGACCGTCAGCTCGTTGGGCAGATCGGCCATTCTTTTCCCGGTCTGACCGAGCACCAGAGGATAGCCTTTCTTCACGAAGAGCGGGAATTCGTAGAGATCGGCGCTGACAAGAGAAAAGCCCTTGTCATAACTTTCGCCCGTGAAATACTGCGTCCAGCCGTCGCTGGGGAAATAGACGACTTTCGTGGAAACGAACGATTTTCCCCTGCCGTGCTCGGCAATAGGCGCCGCCAGCATGCCGTCCCCCAGGAGGAATTCCTGAGGCGTAACGTAGGCCTGCTCGTCCTCCGGGAAATCGTAATACAAAGGCCTCATGAACGGCAGCGATTCCCGATAAAGTTTTTCCGCCGCGGTGTAGATGTACGGCATAAGGACGGACCTCAGATCGAAACTGCCGCGCGCCGACTTCTGGGCAAAGTCCTGCCAGAACCAGGGGCGCTTGTCGATGTTGCCGCAGGAGTGGAGCCGGAAGACTGCCGAAATGGCGCCGAACTGCAGCCATCTGGCGTAGATCTCGCCGTCGTCCCCAGCGAAGAAGCCGCCCAGGTCATGCGACCAGTAGCAGCAGCCCGCGTTGGCTGATACAGGCGTCATACAGATCTGGAACTGCAGCTCCTCCCAGGTGCCGCCGGTGTCGCCGGAGAATTCCACAGGATGCTTCTGGTCGCCCAGGCCGCCCCAGCGCGCCAGCGACAAGCCTCTTCTTTCCGGCCTGTCGGTGTATTCGTAGTAAAGCTTGTTTAGCCAGGACCAGTGGCTCAAACCGGGCACGCCCGTGACGTAAGGCACGAGATAATCCTGCTGCCAGTCCACCCACCAGACGTCCACGCCCTCAGCTTCCAAGGGATCGTGCGCGTACTTGAAGTAGGCGTCCATGTATTTTTTACTGCCGTCCTGGAAAGGAATGATCCTTCCGCCCTCGGTGCTCTCGCCCATGGCTTTCATAAATTCCTCGTAACAGAAGTCGGTGTCGCGGATGCCGTCGGCCGGATGCACGTTCAGGGCGATGTGCAGTCCCTTTCCACGCATTTCCTTAAGAAGGTCCTCCGCGTCCGGCAAAAGCTCCCTGTTCCAGGTCCAGCCAGTCCAACCCAAAGTTCCGCAGTGGCCCAGGCCTTTGTTGCCTTTCCTGTCGTGCCACTCCATATCCCAGACCAGCACATCCAGAGGATACCCTTGCTCTTCATATCCCTTCACGATATTGCGGTAATCCTCGGAAGTGTACATCGCGTGGCGGGAATACCAGGAACCCATGGCGAACCTGGGCGGCAGCGGGATCTTTCCCGAAACATCGCAGAGTTCCTCCAAGCCCAGCCTGTAGTCGTTCCCGTAGCAGAAAACATACATATCCTGGTCCAGCGGGCCGTATTCCCTCACAGTCGGGTTCCCGTCCGCTTTGATGAGCGCCGTCTTGGTGTCGTCGATGACGCACCAGCCTTCCTTTTTCATGAACCCTTCGTCAAGCTTGCACGCACCCCAGCTTCCGTCCAGCGTGGCGATCGATCCGCCCAAGTCTTCCAGGTCGGGCACGCCGTTGTCGCCGTGCCAGCAGCCGTAGCCGGGAACGTCCACGCCGTAGTTGCCGCCGTCCATGCGGTCCAAAAAGCGGTGGCGGTCCACGAAGAAGATGAGCTTCTTCGTCTTGACTAATATCTGGTCGTCCTTGTCTTCTATCTCGAAATCAAAGAAATCCATTTCGCGCTTCTTGGCGAACATGCTGGGCTCGTCGTGGAAAGAACCCTTCTCCACCCTCATGCAGCCCTCGTTCAGAATGGAGAGCCTCAATACGCCGTCAATGATCATGGGATTGACTTTCGGCGTCGGCTTCTCCTTGGTAGAAACGTTTGTGCCTTCGTAAGCGAAGGCTGAAAAACAAATGAGAAGCGATATGAAAAGAGACAGTCGTAACATTAGCGTTTCCTCCTGACTTAATTCTAGCAAACTTACCTCTGTCAGAAAAGAGCGACGCGATTTTTCCACTTTCGCCGTCAAGGAAACCGCTCCCGTTTTCCTATTATAGAGGCGGAAACTCTACTTGCGGTTTCCAACTAAAACCGTCCGCTGACCAAAACGCCATAAACGGTCAATCATCCCGACCCTCTGGACGGTTCGCGCGGGGAATGGTTCCCCGCGCGTTTTTTATTCCGCTTCGATGGTGAATTCGAAAAGCTCGCTGGCCCTGATACCGTCTATGACGTAAAGAGCTTTCTTGATCTTTTCGCCGGGCTTGTCCGGCGCCTTGAACTCCTGCACCCTGCCGCTACGGAAATTCACGGCGTACCAGTTCCCCGCGTCGTGCCAGTAATACAAAAGCGGCTGCAGCTCCGGATCAAAGCTGCCCTTGGCGTCCAGTTTTATCGTTTGCCCTGCTTTGACCTTGAAGTAATTGGTCGACAGCAGCGCCACGGGCGCCCTGTTGAACTTGCGGCACTCTTCCGGGATGTCGGTCTTCCTCAGTGAGGGCTTTTCTGTTTTTGCGAGCTGCGTCCTTATTTCGTAAACGCCCCGGAAGCCGTCCCCGGCGAAGAACTGCTCGTTGAACTCGGACAGAGGCAGCAGATGGAACTCCACATCCGAAGCCGTTTCGATCTTAATCAAAAGCAGCCCCTCCACGTGCCAGACAGAAGGAGTGCAGGGAGCATCCTTGGTGGCGTCATTTTCATCGGTCGTCATGCCGAAAGGATTCCAAACGGAAGTCCTGCCGTCGAAGCGGTCGGTGTAAACGGAGTCCCAATCTTTGTCGGTGTCGGTCGGGATAAGATACTTCCCTTCCTTGTCCGTGTAGCCCTTGAATTTCGGAACGTCTGCGAAATATTTGTCCGCGAAGGAATTTATCTTCCCGTGGGAAACATGATAGATATAGACCGCCGCGTCGCTCAAAGGCTCGTCATTCACGTCGTAGATCTTCAATATGTTTTCGGAAATGGGAATGAACCTTCCCTGCGTCCCCCAGAACCTCGGTCCCCTGTATCCCATGCAGTGGACGATCTTCCCGGCGTTGGAGCGGTTGATCCACATATGGCAGCCGCTCATCAAAGGCGTATAAGCGGAACCGCAGGGCACGTTCTCAGCCGAGGAATACATTATGTCGGAACCGAACTTCGGCATGCGGCTTCCCCCGGCGTAGTACTTCCCCTCCTTGTCTTTCAACAGAACGTTGTGCCACCTTACGGGATAAGAGTAGACGTCCGGCAGCGCCAAACATGTGTGCCCCAGCTCATGCACCACCGAAGCGTTCAAGGACGAGAAGTGCGGCGCGCTGGCTTGGTGGGAGGCGCGGTCGTTGGGGTTGTCCGTTATGGGGAAGCCGCCGTCCCGGTATTCCTCCATTTTGTTGTAAATATTGTTCTTGTCCTTTTCCCAGTAATGGTATACAAGGTTGTCGATCCTGTATTTCTCCTTGATGCCCTCTGGGCAGATGTCGGGATACTTGGTGTCCAAAAGCAGCTTGTCGAGTTTCAGCTTGTGCCCCGCCACCCAGTCGAACATGGAAAAAGAACCCACGCAGTTCACTTTCCTTTCCCGGAAATAATTCGTCGTGACCATGGGTGAAAAGGCGAACCATAAAGGCCTCGCGTCGCACCACTCGCTGACCTTATTATTCACGAGACACAAGTCGTTATCCAGCGCCACCTCGGCGTTCATCAGCAAACTTTCCTTGGGGAAAGTCCAAACGAAGGAATACTTCCTGATCTGCTGCGGCTCAAAACTTTCCAAATCCACGGATTTGCTGCACAAAGGCGCCGACTCTTCCCCCACCCAGAAACGCAGCTTAAGCCCAGCGGGCGACGCCACCGGCCCGTAGTTCGCCACGTGCACGACGGACGTCACAGAATCTCCCGGCGCGATCTTGGTTTTCAGATCCTTGTAGCTGTAGCGTGGCAAGAGTTCTATGAACTGCACCGTCATGTCAGGCTTTTCCGGCGAGATCACTTCCGTCGCGAACTCCGCCTCCTTCCCGCGGTAGGAGGCCTTCACCTTGACCTTCCCTTCCGCAAGCCCCTTTATGGCCGCCGGGATTTTTTCATCCGGAGCGGCGCACCCGTTGTCCGTCGACCACTGGATGAAAGGCTTGGCGTCGAAATACGACCAGTTGCCGTAGGCGTTCATCTCGTCCGTCACCATTTCGAATTTGCCGTTCCTCTTCGCCCTTAAACCAAATTTCTTCGAATATCCCAAAAGTATCCTTTTGTCCGCGTGTATCCCCCAGGGTTCATGAGTTATCTCTATCGCCTCCGCCGGGAAGCTCCTGAAGTAATCCGTATAGACGGTCCTCAACAAAGCGCCGTTGTCCAATGTTGACCTTCTCCCCAGCTTTTCGTTGCGGAAAACCAGATCCCGATATTCCCCGCTGTCGGAGAACACGTCGATGGTGTACGCGGATGATTCCAGATCGAAAAAAGCCTCCTTGCCGGGCACCTCCCCCGCCACGCACTCCTTGTCGAAAAACAAGGGCAGTCCGCAGGGAACGCCCTCGTCGTTAGTAAACCAGGCGAAGGCGATGTGATGCCACTCCCCCGCTTTGAAGCTGACGGCGCTTCTCGAAGCGGCGGTCTTTCCCCGCGAGGCCGAACTTATTTTCAAGAGATCCTTGCCGGTCTTCGCAAGCGCCATTCCGTCGCGAAGATCCCCGATCGTTAAAATAAAGTGATCCTTCCCGTCGTCGGAATCAAAATTAGGCTTGAACCAGAAGGAAACGTATCCGTATTTGGCGGAGACTTCGATTTCCCCCGACAGGCAGGAGAAATCTCCCAAGTCGTCCGAGCGCCAAGGATCCTCATGCTTGATATGTTTGATATTTTTCTTCAGCTCAACTTCGCTCGCCCCCGGCAGAGGCGCCGTGGAGATATTGGGGAAAGTGTAGACCGTTGCCCGGGCTGTGAAAGCCGAAACCAGGGCCAAAAGAAAGAGGCTTCGATAAATATTGCGCATAAATGCCATCCTTTAATGTTTATGGGAATATTTTAACACATTTTGGACCTTCCGGCAATATAACTTGTGCTATAATTGCCTTGTGATTAAACTTCTGAAAACAGTAAAGCCCGGCCGCGCGGTCCTGAGAACCATCGCGGAAGAGCTCGTCAAGGAACTGAGGAACAAGAGCCTCCTGGACCTCAGCGCCATAACCTTCATCCTGCCCGGCCAGCGCGCCGGCAGAAGGTTCCTGGAGATCCTATCCGAGATCTGCGCCAGGGAAAAGCTGCTCTTCCTGCCCCCGAAGACCGAGACCGACGTCTCTTTCCTGCGTCGCCTGGCCCGGGAGGCCGCCGGTCCTTCCCTGGCCTCCCCCTTCGAAGTCCGGGACGTCTGGAGGAAAGCCCTCGACGCCGAGCGCGGCCGCCTGGAAAAAGTCTTCGCCCTGAGATCCGAGGGAACGGACATCCCGGAAAGCGTGATCATAAGTTTCAGCGAGCGTTTAGAGGAACTGAGAAAAGATCTGGCTTTGAATCTTGTCAGCTGCCGCAAGGTCAGGGAAGCGCTCGCCGACCTGGCCGGGGAAAGGGAAAGCGAACGCTGGGAGGAATTGGAAGAACTTTTCGCGCGCTATCTCGGGGGACTCGAGAAAAGCGGGCTGAAGGACGAGTGCCTGTCTCTTGAAGATTTTCTTAATTCACCGCCCGGCGAAAAAAGAAAGCTGTATGTCATCGGCTACCGCGAAAGGATACCTCTTCTGGAAGCACTCTACGAAAGGCCGGACTTCGACGTCAGCGTCATGGCGGTCGGAGAAGACTGGTTCGACGAAAAAGGCCTTCTCAAAAAAGACGCCGCCTTCCCTCCCCTCTCTCCTAAAACCGGCTCGATAATGATCTTCGCCGATCCTTCAGCCGAGGCGGAAGGCGTCTTCGCGAAACTTAGAGAACTTTCCCCCAACGGAGAACTGTCTTGCAGCGATGTCTCCGTGGCGACCCAGGACAGCGATCTCGTTCCTTTTTTGAAAGAGTTTGGAAAAGCCTCAAAGATCCAGATACACGAAGCCTCAGGACGGCCTTTCGCGGAAACGGAAGCCGGAATGTTCCTGCGGTCACTTACGGAATTGTTGGAAAAACCGGACGTCTACGCCTACTTGAGAGCGCTGCGTCTGCCCTGCCTGGAACGGGCCGTGACAAAAGGCCATCTCGAGGACTTCTTGCCCGGCTGGCTGGACAGCCTTGAGAAAACATTGGGCGAATATCCCAAGGACTGGATGTTCGCCAAGACCGGCAACGGAACGGCGAAAAAAGTCTACGACTGGCTGGAAGATCTTCTGGATCCCTGGCGTCAGGAAAGATCGAAACAAGAATGGCTGACGATCTTCAGGGAAACTCTCGCTAAAATTTTGCCCGGCCAAACCCCCGAGAACGCCTCGGCTTGGGAAAAGCTGACGGAGTATGCCGAAGCCTTAGCTTCATCGAGAATCAGAGAAGGAAAAATTTCCGGATTCGCCTTCCTTAACCGCCTCTCCAAAGCCGCGCGCAAGATCCATATTACTTACCAAACTGAAACGAACGCTATAGACCTTACGGGTTGGCTGGAAGTTTTCCTCGACGATTCTCCGGTCATAATGATCTGCGACCTTAACGAAGGCATTCTGCCCAAGAGAGAGTCCGCCGACATTTTCCTGCCGGACCAGCTCAAAACACGGCTTGGCATGACTAATTGCGAGGACATACTGAGAAGAGACCGCTACTTTTTGAGAACGCTCGTGGAACCTGCCGCAGAAACCTGCCTCTTCTCCTGCAAACAGTCCCTGGACGGCTCCTTCCGGGATCTTTCCCCGCTGCTTTGCGACGAGAGTGAGAGCATTCGCTCCAGGGCCGAATATATCAGGAAATTCTACTCCGAAAGTTCTGGTGAAAAAAGGCTTTTCCCTTCCCTTTTCCTTCCCAAAATCCCCGGAAAAGAACTCAGTTTTCATATCAGGGAAAAATTGGAGCATAGCCTTAAGCGCATCAGCGTGTCAAGGCTCAACGATTTTCTGGAATGTCCTTTCAAGTTCGCTCTGCGGCAGCTGGGAGTGGAAGGAAAAAGTAGGATCTACAATGAACTGTCGCCGCTTTTCCTGGGCAACATCGCCCACGAAGTAATGGAGCTTTTCGCCAAGGCGAAGATCGAAGGCCGCCTGAGTACTGACCACGAAGAATGCGAAAAATTCCTGATCGATTCCCTGGAAACCGTGAAACGCAGGGAACTGACAAGCTTTCCGCCCGCCCTGGCAGAATTCCAGCTGAATCAGCTCGTCAGAAAATTCGGGCCCTTCTCTCTAGAACACTGCCGGCGCGAAGAGGAAGGCTGGCGGATAGTGCAGGCGGAAGAGAAACTGGAAAAGGAGATCGACGGGATCGTCCTCACAGGGCGTCTCGATAGACTGGATCAGAAAGGCGAAAAGGAATTCTGCGTCGTGGATTACAAGACCGGAGCCGCCGCGAAAACGGAAAAAGACCTGGAAGACGATATGCAGATGAGCTCCTATGCCGCGCTCCTGGAGGAACGTTACCCGATATCGTCCTGGCGGTCATCCTTCGTTAGTTTCAGCGGCGAGAAACGACAGACCGATTTTTATCTCGAGCGGGAACTTGAAACGCCCATGATCAGGCTACAGGCCGTGCTGACGAATATCCGGGAAAGTTCTTTCGGGAATGTTTACGATCCGAAAAACAAGAGCTGCGAAAAATGTCCCTACCGTTTCTTCTGCGAAATGTCCGCGGAGGAACGCTTCGCTTCCGTGGAGGAACTGCTATGCCAATGATAGCCAACAGCGCCATCATCGCCTCCGCCGGCACGGGCAAAACTTTCCGCCTGGCCAAGCGCTATATCAAACTCCTGAGCCTGGGTGTCCGCCCCTCGGAAATAGTGGCGCTCACTTTCACAAAAGCCGCGGCTCATGAAATGCTTCAACGCATCCTGCTGGATCTGGTGAACGCTGTTCTTTGCGAAAAACACTTGCGGGAACTTTACGCTTCCGCTGGGGTGGACGGCGTCCCCAGCAAGGAAAATTGCGAAAAATGGCTGGCGCTGCTCATCACTGAACTGCCTTTCGCCAAGGTCTCAACCTATGACAGTTTCTTCTATAAACTTCTGCGCTGTTTCGCTTTTGATCTCGGTTTGGATCCCTCCGTGGAGATCCTCGACGAAAAGTTCCAAAACCAATTGCGAAAGGACGCCCTGAACGACCTTTTGGTTCTGAAAAGCAGGAAGCCCGCCAGCCTTTTCTACCTGCTCGCGTCTTTGAGTGAAGATAAAGAACTGCGCCACGTCGCCAAAACAGTTCTGGAGGAGCTAGGGAGGTTGGGAAAGCAGAGTCTCTCCATCCCGCCGGAAACCGTAGCGAAAATACGACTCAGTTCCCCGGTATCAGCCTGTGAACTGAAAGAACTGCATACTTCTCTTCCGAAGAAGGAAAGCGTTTTGAAAACGCTTTTCGACGCTATTTCCAAAGCGGCGTCTACCGGGAAATGCTCTGATCTTACCAATAAAAATTCCCAAGTTAAAAATCTCCTTAAGTACGGCAAACCTGACTGGTCGGCCATCGACGGACTGATGCTGACGGAAGAGTCGCTGGAGGATCTGAAAAATATGCTGCGCTATCTCGGCACCCGCGAGATCATGAAAAAGCGCGGCGAAACGACGGCGGCCTACGAGCTGGCCCGGGATTACCAGAAAGTCCTGCTGGCCCTTAAATTCGAGCGGAATATCTTCACCTTCTCCGACGTCTCCCTGGCCGTCTCGAAACTTCTGGCGATCCCGGAGATCGGACTGGACGTCTATTTCCGGCTCAATGCCGGAATCAGCCATTTCCTAATAGACGAGTTCCAGGACACTTCCTGGCAGCAATGGGAGATCATGCACCCCCTGGTGGGAGAAGCGGTATCCGACGAGGAAAAAAGTCTTTTCGTGGTTGGCGACGTCAAGCAATCCATCTACAGCTGGCGCGGCAGTTCCCCTGAGATCTTCAACAAGTTCCTCGAACGTTACAGCGATGGCTTCGAAATAGAGCGGCTCTCCACGAGCTACCGCTCCGTTCCGGATATCCTGACCATGGTAAATCGCGTCTTCGCTCTGCCCTGTTTCGCCAAATGGGCCAGTGATGTCAATTACACTGAACATGTCTCCGCTATCGATGGTTCAGGCTTTGCTTCCATAAGTTTTGTCGATGACGCGAAGGATATTTTTGAGGCGGCTGTCAAACCATTGGAGGAAGTCGAACCTTGGAAACACGGCCTTTCTTCCGCCGTCCTTTGCCGAAAAAACGACCAGGTGGAAGCAGTGCTCGCCCTGCTGAAAGAACGGGGCATCCCCTGCGCCTCATCCTCCAACGTCACCATAAAAGATTATCCCGAGACCAGGATCATGCTGGCCTTTTTGCGCTGCCTGGCCGATCCCGGCGACACGCTTTCCCTCTTCGTTCTCAGAAATTCCCCCCTAAAGGCACTCTTTTCGGAAGACAATCTTGAGGAAACACTTTCCAGCTGGAGAAGGAGACTTCTTAGTGACGGCGTTTTTGAAACGGTATCCCGTCTGCTGGCGGCTTGGAAAGAGGACGCCGATCCCGCCGAAGCCAGAAGCGTTTCCCGGAACCTTTCCGATTTTATGCTGGCGATCGCCGCCTACAAGGGACACCCGAACAACTTGGAAGACCTTATCGATTATATCGAGACTTACGAGCATCCACGCGAAAAATCCGACACTGGAAAAGTAATCGTCTCCACCATACATACGGCCAAAGGCCTTACCTACGATATGGTCGTGGTGCCGGTAAAAGATCTTCCTTTACGCGAGCTCAAAACCGGCAGCTATCTTAGAGGCGAGATTACTTCCAAAGATCTCGAGCGGCCGCAAGTGTCGACTTTTATCAAGAAATGCAACAAGATCGCGTATTTCGCTTCCGAAGAATACTACGATTTGGAAAAAGAACTTCTTGATAAAAATTATCTGGAAAACTGCAACCTTTTCTACGTAGCCCTGACAAGGGCTGCCAAGGCTCTCTATATCGTCTGCAACAAGTCAAATTCCGAAAACATGATCAATTCCCAACTGCAGGAGCTGGAAGGCTCTGTTGGGAAAAGCGACTGGTACAAAAAGGAACAATCTGGGAAGCCAGACAGTGAGCAAACCGAAACCTTCCTCTCCCCTGCTTTCAACAGCAGCATGACAAGAAGACGGCAAGTCATCTCTCCTTCCAAGCTGGGAGAAAAGGAAAGAGAGGAAGAGATCAGCGAGGATATGCCGTTTGTCGCCAAGGAAAGGGACGAGGCCATGCGGCGCGGCAGCGCCATCCACGCCTATTGCGAAAGTATACTCTGGCTGGGTGATTCGGGCGATGCTCCCTCTGTGGGAGACGCGGAAGCGAAGGAAGTCATTGGCGCTTACATCGCCAGGCATCCTGAGAATGTTTTCAGGAAACCAGCTGAAGAATGTGAAGTCCGGCGCGAGATGCCTTTCATGGCGCTCGTGGACGACAAACTGGTGAAAGGCATAATGGACAGGGTGCATTTCTTCCCGAGCGCCCAGGATCCGGAAAGGATCGTCGTTTACGATTTCAAGACCGGACATCCGCATGAGGAGAACCAGATTCAGATAGATCTCTACGCGAAAGTGCTCAAAGATATCTACGGCATAGAGGATATCACGGGCGAACTTGTCTATCTGGAGATGTGATCAGGGTAAAGAAAAAAGGCGGAGGAAAAATTCCTCCGCCTTTTTTGTTTGCCGTTACAACGGGCTCAGCGTCTCTTCAGGAAGAGGCCGAGGAGCGCCAGAAGGGCCAGGGCGGCCGGTTCGGGCACCACGGAAACCTTGACGTTGTCGTACTGCAGATTGGCGCCGTAAGCGCCGCAGATGCAGAACAGGGTGACGGGCTTGCCGGCGTCGTCGATGTAGATCTCATCGGTCGTGAAAGTGTTGTCGTCGATGCTGAATTCGACCAGGTTGCCTTCCAGATAGTCGATGACGTAGGAGCAATGCATCCAGTCATAGGGGTATTCCGTCAGACAGAAATCCTGATCGTAGCTGCCGGCGGCGGCATAGACGATGGGGACGCCGTCCATAAGGTCGGGCCTCAGCATCAGTTCGCAGGAAGGACTATACTTGCTGTTCTGCTTGAGGTAGACGAGATTCTGGTTCAACCATTCGGGATCCTCGAAGATGGCGGGCGGAACGAAGAAGTCGAACTCGAACTTCACCAGCATGTTGGCCGGGACTTCCAGGGAGTGCATGTAGCCGCCCCAGTTGCCGCCGTATTCCATGTAGACGCACTGCTGGTCGTTGGTGGAGATGACGTAGGCGATGTTTTCACCGCCGTTGTCATCCACCCATTCGTCCTGGCCGGCGAAGGTGCCGAGGCTGAAGAAGGGTTCCTCAAAGTCGGCGAAGTAATAGACGTTGCCGGAGACAAAGGCGAAGACGGTGGTGGCGCAGCCGGCTTCCCCGGCGTCCACTCTGACTCTGAACCTGTAGTAGTTGTCTTCCAGGTCTTCCCTGTTGACCGAGACGTCGATATCGACGGAGCTTTCCACCGTGCCGCTGGTCTGGCTCAAGGTGACGGCGTCATCGAGGTCGAGGACTTCCGCCGTGAAGTCGAAGCTGCCGGCGCCGCCGTTGCGGACGCTGTAATTGATGCTGTTGTCGAGACCGATGGAAACGAACTTTTCAACCACCAGCTCGGGATCGGCTTCCCTCTTGACTCTTTCGATCTTCAAATTGTCGACCGCCACGCGGCTGCCGTTCTCTTCGCCGTTCCAGGCGGAATGGCCCCAGGAGTTGAAGAAGTTGCAGCCCTGATTCATCAAGGGCCAGTCAACGAAGTTGGTGACGTTCTCGCCCACGCTGAAGGACAAGAGTTTCTGGCTCTGGAGGTCCATGACGTATTCCACCCTGTTCCAGGTGTCGAAGGGAGAGAGCGGGAAATCCTTGACGCGTTTTTCCTGCTCGCTGCCGTCCTTGTTGCTTCTCTTGATCATCTTGATGCCGAGGCCGTCGGGATAGGTGGGCATGAACTGGCCTTCGAACTTTTCGTTCTGGCCGTTGTCCTTCATGAGGACGTAGGAGTCGTCGCAGTTGCTGTCGCTGGGCCAGTAGAGGTCGTAGCTGACTTTGATGATGAGGTTCTCGTACCAGGGTTTCGGCAGATATCGGCTGCAGGCGTAGCTGCCGCCGCAGCGGTGCATGAACATGCATTTGCCGGAGCAGTCGTAGGCGTTGGTGATGCTGACAGCGCCGACGTCAACAGTCCAACCGCCCTTCTGGCCGACGATGTTGCCGTCTTCCATGTCGTCGAAATTCTCCGCGAAGATCACGTTGCCGTTGGAGCACATGACGGAAACGACTTGCGTTCCGGCCGCGCCGCCGTCAACGGTCATGTTGCAGGTGTAGAAGCCTTCTTCCAGACCTTCTTTGGCCTTGAGGGTCAGAGTCTCGGAAGCGTTGAAGGTGCCGCTATTGGGGGTGATCTCCAGCCAGGAGCCGTCGGAGTAGGCGGAATAATTGATGGAGGTGTCTTCCGGTCCGCCGTTGTAGATCGTGAATTCCACGCTTTCGGTGTCCAGGGGAATGAGCGCCTCTTCAGCGCAGATGAGCGCGGCGCTCTCGGACTTGTTGATGGACTCAACTTTCAAGTCGTCGTAAAAGGTTCCGCCGAGATATCCCATGGAAGTGAGCTGCGTGGAAAGACGCAGCTTGGAGGGCTGTTCGCAGGTGCCGCTGGGAGAGATGCTGCATTCCTGAGTCTGGCCATTGCATTCGGCGACCACGATCTTCTCGCTCAGGGGATCCCAAGTGAAGGAGATATCGTTGGCGGTGCCGTCGTTGAAGAGGTTCGTGAAGGAGATGCCAGCGGGATAGCTTTCAACGTTGCCGGCGTCCTGATCGCCCTTCAGGTAGAAATAGCGGTTGCCGTTCTTGTCGTAAATGGCGAAAAGATCGGTGTTGCTGCCCATGACCACCTTGGCGCTGATCTTGACCAGCTTAGTGGCCGGAACGGTAATGTCGAACTGCGGCGTGAAGACCATGACGTACTCCGTGGAGCCGCTGTTAGACTGACTGAGCACCATGGCTTTGCCCTCGATGCCGGGCGCGTTGGTAATGACCGTGGTGTTGCCGTCGTAGTTGTTGAAGAAGGCCCAGCCTTCCTGCTCGGCCATCTGAGTTCCGACTTCGTAAGCCTCGAAGTCTTCCTGGTAGATCACATCAGCCATGGCGGCCGCGGAACCAAGAAGCAGGAGGATAGCTAAAAGAGAGAGAATTCGTTTCATAAGATATCCTTGGTTTTTTGGTTATTGACGTGTTTATCTCAACATGTATATTTTAGCAAAAGTATCAATTCAGCGGCATTTCCTTAAAGCCAGGGCAAGAAGACCGAGAAGGCCTATGACGGCCGGTTCTGGCACCACGGAGACCTGGACGTTGTCCACCTGGACGTTGACATCAGTGGCCACGCAGATGTAGAAGGAGGTGCAGGGAACGTCGGAATCGCTGGTGTAGCAGAATTCAGGATAATCCACCGTGTCGTCGATGGTGAATTCCCAAAGCCTGCCCTCCAAGTAGTCGATGACGTAAGAGACGTGCATCCACTCGTAGGTGTACTCCGCCGGAGCGAAGGGATAGTCGTAGCCGATGGCGTCGCCGAAAAGAATGGGCACGCCGTCCATCATGTCCGGAGTGAGGCGCAGCTCGATGGAAGGAGTATAAGCGCTGTTCTGCTTCAAGTGGACGATGGCGTTGCCGATCCTGTCGGGATCCTCAAAGATGGCCGGGGGCACGAACATATCCATCTCGAATTTCACGACGCTGTTCCTGGGAACTTCCAGGGTGTGCCAGTAGCCGCCGTAGCCGCCGCCGGTCTGGATCACGAGGGTCTGCGTGTCGTTGGTGGAAATAATGTAGGCGTTGTTGCCGGACCAGTCGTTCTGCCAGCCGTCCTGGCCGGTGATGTCGCCGAGAGAGAAGAAGGGCTCCTCGAAATCGGAGAAATAATAGACATTGCCAACCACAAAGGAAACGATGGTGGTGGCGCAGCCGGCCTCGCCACCGTCGAACCTCACCCTGGCGCGGTAGTAGTTGTCATCGAGCTTGGTCCTGTCCGGGGTGACGGTTATGGAGCCCACGTCCGTAACTTTGCCGGTGGGCCTGTTGATGGTCAGCGCGTCATCCAGGTCAAGCATTTCCGCGGTGTACTCGAAGCTGCCGGAGCCGCCGTTCATGAGCTCGATGGTGAAGAAGTTCGCGGTGCCGCCGTCGACGTAAGCCGGCGCGATGATCTCGGGGCCGCTTCCCCTCTTGATCCTTTCGACCTGCAAATTGTCGATGCCCAGGTTGCACTCGTAAGAGCTGCTCTCATTGTCCCAGATGGCGTTGCCCCAGGATTTGAAGATGTTGCAGGAGGGGTTCTTCAGAGTGAACTTGGAGAAGTTCGTGACCACTCCGTTCCAGCCGAAGGAAAGCAGCCTGTTGAGTTGGAGGTCCATGGTGTACTCCACGGTCACCCACTGGTCCATGGGCGCGCCGGGGAAATCGACGATGGCCTGTCCCCTGCCCGAGGCGTTCTGAATGTTGTTCAAAACGAAGACGGCGTTCTCGTAATCCGGGAAGACGCCGTTCTCGAATTTTTCATTCGAGCCGGATTCTTTCTGGAGCATGACGTCGCCGCTGCCTTTGCCGCTGGAGGGCCAGTACATGTCGAAGGAGACCTTCACGATGAGGTTCTCGTAATAGGGTTCTGGCAGATAAGTGCTGCAGGCGTCGTTGCCGCCCGCGGCGTAGCAGAACATGCATTTGCCGGAGCAGTCGTAGGCGTTGGTAATGACCACGCTGCCCACATCCACCGACCAGCCTCTCTGGCCGATGATGTTGCCGTCGTCCATAGTGTCGAAGTCTTCCCTGAAGATGACGTCGCCGCCTTGGTACATGACCTCGACGACCTTCACGCCAGCCGAGCCGCCGTCCACGGTCATGAAGCAGCGCCTGAAGGTGTCCCTGTAGCCTTCCTTGGCGGAAAGCGTCAGGGTCGTGGAAGAGCTGAAGGTGCCGCTGGCGGGAGTGATCTCAAGCCATTCCTGATTGGCCGTAGCGGTGTAAGTGATCTCGGAGGAACCGCCGTTCTTAAGCTCGAAATCAGCGCTGTCCTTGTCTAAGGGGATCAGGACCTGGCTGTCGCAGATAAGAGTTTGGCCGGCGGCGCGCGTCTCGGTCTTGATGAGGACGTCGTCGAAGTAAGCGGCGGTGCAGTCTTCGAGCATCGTGGAAAGCTGGGCGTAAAAATAAAGCCTGGTGGGCTGAACGCAGCTGCCGCCGGCCGCAATGTTGCATTCCTTCTCAACATCGTTCAATTTGACGGCGACCGCCTTTTTCTCGTTGAAGTCGTAGGTGATCTCAAGCGTGTTGGGCGTATGCCCGTCTTTCATCAGATTGTCGAAGGTGAGGCCGGAGGGAGTGCTGTACATAATGCCGGTCTCGGCGTCGCAGCGGAGGTAGAAATAGGGGTTACCGCGGGAGTCGTGCAACGCGAGGATGTCGTCCTTCGAGGCGGAAATGAAAGTGAAAGAGATCTTCGTGACTTCCTTCAGAGGGTCCTCCGGGACATAGTCGACGGCGGGAAGCATGACCACTACGTCGCCCTCGTTGCCGCCTTCGCGGTAGCTCATTGCCATGCACTTGCCGTCCATGCCGGAAATGCCATCCACTACCGTAGTGTTGCCGGTGAAATTGCCCAAGATCCCCCAGCCTTCCTGCTCGGACATCTGAGTGCCCACTTCGTAGCTCTCAAAGTTTTCCTCAAAAAGCGTCTTGTCGGCAAAGCAGCAGAGCGCGGCGCCCAAAAGAAGAAACATCAGAAATCGTTTCATAAAAATACCTTTTACACGTTGATTAAATCTTTTTACTAGACTTGCCTAAAATTATAGAAAACAAGATCTTGAAAATTAATACCTTAAAAAAACCAAGATAATTATACATTAATAACAAAAACGCTCCCCGAATAGATGAAAACGAACCACAAATCTTGGACAGATTTGGGGTTCGTTTCAGAAAGCTGGGGGCAATGGTTACTCCTGAGCTTGAATCTTGGCCGTCAGGGATTTTCCTTCCTTGTATGTCTTATCATACGTGAGTTTTTGGGGCGGCCCCATGTGCCAGCTGTGCCTTACCAAAAGATCGATGGTCTCGGTCCCTGAACTTTTTTCTAAGACCTCGGAAAGCGTTTCTTTATCCGTCAGTTTCAGCCGATAGGAAAACTTGTCGCCTAAGCACTGGAATTTGATCGTGCCTATATTTTTAAAAGCGCGATCTTGCAAATAAAAAGTCCCTGATTTGCCGTCCTTTTTCATTTTCACCTCGCCAACGATCGGGATGTAGACCTTGTTCAAACGCAAAGAATAAGTCTGCCCAGAATCATCCGCCACAGAAAAACCAGCCTCAAAATCCAGCGTGAACTTCGTAGTATTCTTTTTCAAGTTGACGTTAAAAGTTCCCTGGTTGGGATAAATAACCAAATCTTCGTAATAATTACTTGGCGCTTCGACCGTCAGCGTCGCGTTACCATCTATGTCTGGCATGGTAAAAGTAAAAATTCTGTTTTCCAAATCGAACTCTATATCGCCGTAGCACTCTGACCTGTCAGCAGCGGCATAATGAAGACCATCTGCCAATTCTTCATTCTTAAAGAAGAATTTCTCTTTGAATTTCTTGGCCTTCAAATAAGCCTCCGCTCTCTTGGCCATTTCGTAAAAAGACAAATATTTATCCTTATTGAAATCTGTCAGATATTTGTAGCTTGAATTCATCCAGGCGGTCATGAATGGCCCCAGATATCCCTTGCATTTCTTAATGCTGTTCCTTGTGCAGGCGATTAATATAAGATTAGGATCAGACACAATATCAGCAGGGAGCGCGTTAAGGAATTTGTCAATCCCCACAGCGTCCAGGATCAGGACTATTTTTACGCCTTCCGCGAATTTGCCGAGATCCTCCGCAAATTCAAAAACAGTATACTCCGCATCATATGCCAGAAGCGCTGATCCATTCTCCGCGCGTCCGGCATAGTAAAAGAGTAGCGAATCGCCGCTAGCAAGCTCTTCAGCGGCATCGAAAATTTTCTGGCGTATCATCTCTTTTGTGGCAAAAGCATTCGTCAGAAGAATCGCTCCTCCTTTGATGTAATAATTTTGCAGAGAAACATAACGTGCGTCCGAAGAGCAGAAAACATCAGGAGCATAAGCCTTACATTCATACTCATTAATGCCCACATCAATAAGCCTGTGTTTTCTTTTAGACTGCGGAGAAGTTTTCGAGTACCCTAGCCTGCTAACCACTGCCCCTTTCGGCAGCTCAACCCTAAATGTGAAATCATCATGCGGCTCTATCTCAACTTTGTAATTATCGTATTTGCCAATTGTACTATAATCGACCCACACGTCTCCAGCTATAGCTATGCCGGAAAACAAAATGGATGTAAAAACTAGAAATAATTTTCTTGTACCCATTTATAAACTCCTCTTTATCGATTACATAATTATTTTATCGAAATTTCGGAAGATTGTGGCTCTTCCACGGTTAAAAAGACGGGAAATTCATCCCATTTGCCTTTGCTGTCAATAACTTCCACTATGAATTCAAAAGTCCCCGTCTGTTGAGGTACGCCGGAAATGATTCCATCTTTTTTTAAGACCAACCATAGCGGTAGTGATCCTTTCAAACTCCAAGCAAGCAGATTTTGACGTTGTATTGTGGAGAATTGGTATGAATACTGACATCCTTTAACAGCGTTTGGGCAATTATTGTTCCGGTCGAATATTCCAGGTATATCATCAGCGTTGTTAGGATCAGATCCGCGATATTCTTCATAGAAATCATAATATCCGTCGTTGTCTGAATCTGTGTTTAAGGTCGCTATTCCAATCGGTCTTAGTTCACTTGCATATTTTTGACCGTTAACGTTCTCCACAATTATTTGCCAAGTATAAACACCGTCGCTGTTAATAAAATAAGTCATGCCTTGCAAGTTGTAAGACGACAGGCCTGATACATTTATAGTTTCAACAACGTTATTGCCAGAATTTCTAAAAACCAAATAAGACGTAAGATCCGATGCCGGCAAATCCGTTGTAAGCTGCCATGAGAAATTAACAGTGCCATAATATGGCATTGCGTAATTACGTTCCGGTGATTGCAATCTAACTAACGTCCCGTTATAATTAGAAAAATCGTTTGTTTTAAAACTCATCGCATAGTATGGCAAGGAGTTGTCATAACTTTGTGAATCATTTACAAGCTCGGCTTCTGATAGTTCATTCAAAATAGATAATTGCAAGAAGTTAACGCATCTTCTCTTTATCACAGTTTTATGAATATCACTGACTATCAGATCGTCTTCATTCAATATACGCCAATAGACATCCTTAGTATCAGCGTTTATTATTATACCGCTGGAAAAATACAATAAGCCTCCGGATACTGTTTCGTTGTTGCCAATCTTAACATCTGTCCATCCGCCTTCATGAAACTGGGAAAAATTATATTGCAATCTATATCCTAAAAAATCATTAGCTCCAATTACCTTAAAGCCAAGTCCAGCGTCATAATTTATAACGCCGAGACATGACAAAGACAATAGCCATAATAAATTGAATATTATTTTTTTCATAGTGCGATATTAATCTTTGGCGTGTCCTTTTATAAGGTCTAAAATGCTTTTATATTCCGAATCAGCAGGAACTGGAAACGATAAATCTGAAATGTTTTTATTGTTAAGATTAAGATAAATATAATCGCCTTCTTTGTTCATCGTGTTCGGTAAAGAAGCAGAAGAGGCCGTCACAACGCCGTCACTATCGCTTACTCCTATGGACATATCATCCAAGCCTATCACGTATGAAGCCGGTAGATTAAAAAAAGCTTGCGGAATATCCTTAAGTAAAAACCATATATGCTCTGTTCCATTGCGCATGGAATAAAGATTCTCCTGACTTGCGTCAGGGAAAAACTTAGTTAGCATAGAAACATCATGATCTGATCCGCCAAAATTCGGAGCAAGGAAAATAAACTTTCCTAATAACGGAAGGAAATTAGCATTATTGATTATTTGCTGCAGTACTAGCATAGAACCGAAAGAATGAGTGATCACCAATGGCTTTAAGACGAAATCGGTGCAGTTTTGAACGAAAGAATAAAGCGAATTGGGCCCTACGCAGTATTGCTGATAAGATCCCTCGGTAGAGTTCCAAGGGAAGTCAAAAATTTTCATAGGCTGCATTCCGGCCATCATATCAAGATCGTTTTTGACGTCACCAAAAGAGGTGGCTGTATCAACATGATTTGTCGGCCCCTCGGACAAACTATGAACCAAAAATACCGGGCGAACATTTTTAATGACAAAACTATAATAATGCCTGTTTCTACTATAAACTGGGGAGTCATACTCGCCATGGATCTTTATGTAATAAGTTTGTCCGACATTCCAATCGCTTTTATAAAATCTTTTTACAATTGCTGTAGAATTATCATATACGAAATCCGTTGCTATTAAAGGGATTTCAGAATACGTGCCAGGCGCTTGACATATTGACATTCTAACATTACAACTGGCATTCAGTTCTATGCAATAATTACGGCATGACGGAATAAAAGCATAAATATCTTCATCATCATCGCAAGGCTCATTGTAAAAGAATGGGGTATCCAGCAAATATCCGTTAACAACTTCATTGACGGATACCAAAGTTAGATCTGCCTCGTCCCATTGACAAACGATTGTGGCATTCATTTTGGGATTATAGTCGGTATTGTTTTCATTTGGCTGTGCGTCTGGAGTTGGCCAATTACCGGTATATATAACATTAGGCAAATCTGCATAATTGCAGTAAATAAAGGTATGAAAATAATAATCTTGTTCGTCACTCAGCACATATACCCATCCGTTCACCCCAAGTATCGTAGAATGATGCAAACCAAGATGATTTACTGGCTGGTTAACACTAAATATTAAGCGTCTCTCAAAAAGAGAATCGGCTAATAAATTAATGCAAAAACAACAAAATATTAATAACGTAAACAATAATGCCTTTTTCATAAGCGATAATTTTTGCTTAGCGCTTAATTATCATGTAATAAAAAGAAAGATCTTCCGATATTGGAGTCCCCCCGTCTATTTTAACCCTGCCGCATCCTAGGCCATCTATCTCTACCCAATACTTTGGTTGCGTTATCTGAGCGGGGGTAATGTTTATTATGGCGTTTTCAGTAAGATCGTTAGAAATCAACGCTGAAGTATTCCCTTGCGAAATAGTCACTTTGCCACATTGCCCAGGAGAAGAAAAATCAAGGAAATCATGTGCCACTATTTTAGCGTCTGTTCCGTTAGCGGAGAAATTGAGATCGCCGTTTAGGGTGGTAATGCGTCCGTTCGGATTATCTATAATAATATCTGTTCTTGTGCTGGTTGTCCCTATATGCCAATTGCCGCCCGTGGGAACCGTCAATCTTGAAACTTGCAATTCTCCAATAACCTCTCCGCCATCTGCCGTAATTAAAAAGTCTTTCAAATTATTACAAAAATGATTCCATGTTATTTTTTCGTTCAAAAGATTTGGAGTCCGCATCAAGATATTTGTGATCATGCCTGACAAGTTAGCGCTAGTAGCCACTTCAGCGCCCTCCACAGTAATATTGCCTTTTTCAATATCCAAACCTTCAGAGCTAAACTCAAAACTCACGTCATCGGTGAATTTGAAAATTGACCAGATTTCCTGGGTTGGATAAAGGCTTTCTGACCAATAACCGCTCAAATAATAATCAAACCACTGTTGAGGACTCCAGCCGGAACGAGGCGGTTCCGTTGATCCATTGTCGCCATCAGAATTTGAATCATTTCCACCACCTCTTGGTTCCGGCGGATTGAAACTTTCAAGAGCTTCATATGGTTTATAGAACCAGCCGTTCCTTACATTTGAGCAAGTATACACATAAAGCGGAGTATTTCCGGTCCTTTTAACGCAAAGCAAATAATCTCTATCTGCCAAAATCGGCACAGGAGTTGAAAATGAATAGGTGATTCTGGGAAAATTTGACGTGTTTATTAAAGTAGCGGTATAATCAACTACATGAAAAAATTCCGAATTATTCACCAATTCGCAAGCAGAAACATAAACATTTTGCGGTAAGATGATTTTACTAACGTCGTCACAATATAATGTCACACTTTCAAGTTGAGAGTCATGGGAAACATGAAATTTACTGCCTGCTCTATCCCAATCACTATAAATAGCAGGAATCCAAAAACTTGCTCCACCGGGAGGTTCTATTTTTCCTGTTAATGGCGAGCTTTTGCACAAAACAACACTACCGTCTTGTTTGACTTCTATAACAGAATTCAACGTCTGCAAATTGTTGTTTAAGCTTCCGCAGGCATTTACCAAAGATTGGATGGTGCTATTGATCGTTGGTATTTGAGATGAAATACCGGAGACGGTGTTTGAAAGTGCTTGCAATTTGCTCTCCAGATTAAAGACATAATCAGCCAACGCGTTAAATTGCTCGATGGTTGCATACCCTGCTCGAATAAGAGAATCACTTTCATCTTCTGAAAAGATTTCCATCATGGAATAATATTGTTTTACTACGCCAGTTTCTTGATCTTTTGCTATGCGTTCCCTAATTCTATTCTCCAACTCATTCGACAAATCATGCTGAATAGAATCAAGCTTGGAAGTTATTGCTGTGTATTGATCAGAAATCTCTGTCACGATATCCTGAAGTTCTATAAATTTTTCCGCAAAATTATAGTTGTCATCGGTACGCACATTATTTTCAGCTTTTGTGATCGTTGCCATAGTTGTTGAAAACAAGATGAACAGCAAAAGTGATTTGAGAGTAGTTTTCATAACTTTGAACTCCTATTTGAAAAATTATATGCATTTTTATAACTATATTATTATTCAAAATATTTTTCAACTGAACCAACTGTATTAAGCCATTCGTCCAAAAATTTATCCTAACCCACGCTTACTTGATTTTTGTATAAAACGAGCTAATAAAAGCGAAGAAAAATTTGTCAAAGTAATAATAGATTGCTATCGCTACAGGGTCAAGCAATTTATGTAGAAGTAACGAAACTCGCTCCCCGAATGAATGAAAACGAACCCCAAATCTTGAACAGATTTGGGGTTCGTTTCAGAGGCTAAGCCTCTTCTTACTTTGGATTGCGCTTTTATTTGCGCCTGATCAAAGCCAAAGCGATGAGCGCGAGGAAGCCGAGGACAGCCGGTTCAGGAACCACGCTGACCTTGATGTTGTCGAACTGGATGTTGCCGCTACTGGTCACGCAGTAGGTGAAGAGCGTGCAGCCGGCACCCGGATCGGAGGTGGCCACGATGTCGCCGGGATAATCCACGTTGTCGTCGATGGAGAATTCCGCGAGCCAGCCTTCCAGATAGTCGATGACGTAGGAGACGTGCATCCACTCATAGGTGTACTCCGTGGTGGCCATGGCGTAGTCCTGGCCGGCATTGTAGCCGTAGACGATGGGGACGCCGTCCATGAAGTCGATGTTCAGCGTGATGTCAGCGCTGGAACTGTACTGGCTGTTCTGCTTGAAGTAGATCACTTCCCTGCCCAGGAGGCTTTCCCTTTCGAAGATGGCGGGCGGGAGGAAGAGGTCGCACTCGATCTTGACGAGCTGGTTCTCCGGAACATCGCAGGTGTGCATGTAGCCGCCCCAGCCGCCGCCGGTCTCGATCATGGCGACCTGCTGGTTGTTGGTGACCATGACGTAGGCGGTGTTCACGCCCGGGCCGTCGTCGAGCCAGCCGTCCTGGCCGCCTAAGTCGTCGCAGACGAAGAAGGGTTCCTCAAAGTCCGCGAAGTAATAGACGTTGCCGACCGCGAAGGAGACGACGCTGGTGGCGCAGCCCGCCTCACCGGCGTCGAACCTTACTCTGGTGCGGTAATAGTTTTCTTCCAGGCCTTCCCTGTTCACGGTGGCCGTAATATTCACAGCGTCAGCCTCGACGGTGCCGCTGGCAGCGGAGAGCGTGAGGTTGTCGGGAAGATCGATTACTTCAGCCGTAAAGTCGTAGGATCCTTTGCCGCCGTTCCTAAGAGTGAATTCGCCGCTCTCGCCATGACCGATGGTCACGTTCGGGGTGACGATCATTTCAGGGCCTTGTTCCCTCTCGACCCTTTCGATCCTCAGGTTGTCGACCGCGATCTTGCAGCCTTCCTCGCTGGGACCCCAGGCAGCGTTGCCCCAGGAGTTGAAGAAGTTGCAATCTTCGTTCTTGAGCTTCCAGTTCGTGAAGTTCGTGACGGTGCCGTCCCAGCCGAAAGAGAGCAGCTTGTTGGCCTGGAGGTCGATGGTGTACTCCGTGGTCACCCATTTGTCCATGGGGGCGGAGGGGAAGTTCTTGACCTTCTTGGATCCGGTGCTCTTCTGGATGTTATCCAGCACATAGCAGTTGTTGTCGTAATCGGGAAGGACCGCGTCCTCGAACTTCTCGTTCGTGCCGGAGTCTTTCTGAAGCGTCACAACGCCCGTGCAGTCGCTGTCGGATGGCCAGTACATGTCGAAGGAGACCTTCACGATGAGGTTCTCATACCAGGGCTGGGGCAGATACATGCTGACGGCGTTGTTGCCGCCTGCTCTGTAGGCGAACATGCACTTGCCGTCGCAGCCGTAGGCGTTGGTGATGACGACCGTGCCGACATCCACCGTCCAGCCGCGCTGGCCGACGATATCGCCGTCTTCCATATCGTCATACTTTTCCTCGAAGATGACGTTGCCTTTCGAGCACATCACGGAGACGGTCTTGCTGCCGGCCGTGCCGGCGTCCACGGTCATGCTGCCGCGGTAGAAGCCGTCGGGGACGGAATCACTGGCTTTCAAATTCAGAGTCGTGGAGGACTCGAAGGAGCCGCTGCTGGGCTCAACTTCCAGCCAGGAGGCGTCGGTGGAGACGGTGTAATTGATGGTGCCGTCGGGGCCGCCGTTGTAGAGCGTGAACTCCGCGCTAGCAGAATCGAGGGGAATCAGGGCGTCGTCAGCGCAGTACAGACTGGGATTCTCGGAACGGGGAGAAGTCTCGATCTTGAGGTTGTCGTAATAGGAGCCCTTGCAGCCTTCCATGATGGTGTTCAGCTGCACAGAAAGGCGCAGCCTGCAGGGCTGTGCGGAGAAACCTTCACCGGTGATGTCGCAGACCACGTTCGAGCCGTTGCAACTGATTGCGACGATCTTGTTGGCCAGGGAGTCGTAGACGAAAGAGATGTCGTTGGGGGTCTGGCCGTCCATGTTGACGTTGTCAAAGGTTATGCCGCCGGGGGTGCTTGCCATAACGCCGCTGGTGGCGTCCATGTGCAGATAGAAGAAGCGCGTGCCGTTGCCATCGTAGATCGCGAAAAGATCCGTCGCGCTGGAGCAGATCACGGAAGCGGAGACAGTGGTGAGTTCCCTGCCGGGGACCTCGGGCGCGATATTGACGGCCGGGGTCAGGACCATGACGTACTCGGCGGAGCCGCTTTCGGACTGACTGAGCTCCAGGGCCTTGGAGGTGAAGCTCGGGGCGTTGTCCACGACCGTGGTGTTGCCGTCGTAATTGTTGAAGAAGTCCCAGCCTTCCTGGTCGACCATCTGAGTGCCGGTCTCATAGCTCTCGAAGTTTTCCTCGTAGAGCGTGGCAGCCCAGACCGGAACTACCGCCAGAAGCAGCAGGACGATAAGGATTCGTTTCATAATAACCTCGTTGGTTTTGGTTAACGGATGATAAAGATTATTTCTTTTGTTAACAATGATACTCAAAAACAACCTTTATATAAATATCCTTAAAAAACAGCCTTTTTTATAAATAGAACACATCGATTTTCCTTTGTCATTTTGACAAAAAGCGGCGCCGCTAAAAATGTAGATAACGAAAGCATCGCAACTTAATTTTTGGCACGCTTTTTGCATTATGTCTGGCATGCGTAACATTTTTTACATATTGGCAATTTTCCTCGCGGCGCTGAGCGTCTATCCGGAAGTTAAGTGGGAGATCATTCCGGAGAGCACGAACGTCGTCTCGCAGAAGAGCACGCAGCTTAAGATGACGGCCACCTGGACCGGCTATGAGACGATCTCCGTGCGCACTCCCCGCTTCAAGGAACTGAAAGGCGCCCTGATAAAAGACATCATCAGCTACAACGAGTCGAAGCCGGGCGTCGGCGGGGTCCAGCACACCGCGACCTACGTCATCGACCTCTTGGTCACGAACGCTCCCGGGTCCTCCGTCGAGACCGGTCTTATCGAAGTCATGTCGCGGGGATTGGAGGACAGCGAATTCGCTAGCTCCGATCTGGCGGGCGTGACTTTGAACGTAAGGGGCGCCGCTCTCCCCTGGCTCGTCATCGCTGTTTCCCTTGCCTTCGTCCTTGTTGCCGCGCTGGTTTTCCTCGTCATCAGAAAGAAGGGCGCGAAGAAAGTTGAAGCGCTTCCCGAACAGAATCTCGAGGAAGAATACCTCGCGAAACTGGAGGAAAGCAAGGAGCTGAGACTGAAGGGCGAGACCGCCGCCTACTTCGGCAAATGCGAAGAGTTGCTTAGAAGCTATCTGCGCGCGAAGTATTCCATCGCCGACCTCGATTCCTTCGGCGAAAAGGAAGCGAAGGAAATGAGCGTTGACCAGAGGATGCTGAGGACCGCCAAAGAGGTCTGCGCCCTCTGCTTCAACGTGCGCTACGCCGGCTACGAGCCCTCCGCCATGGAGGAAAAGCGCGCCTATGATTTTTTGAAAGAATTATTAATCCGTAACAAGCCCAACCGTCAAAAGGAAACGGATGAGCTTTACATCTAAAAGGAGAAAACATGAATACAGACGTTAAACAGATCCAGGAACAGGTGCAATCCGCCAGCGCTAAATTTTCCATGCTGCGCCAGGAGATCTCGAACACTATCGTAGGCCAGAGCTACATGATCGACAGGCTTCTTATCGGTCTTCTGTCCAACGGGCATATTCTTTTGGAAGGCGTTCCGGGATTGGCCAAGACTTTGTGCGTGACTACGCTCGCCAAGGCCGTGAAAGCGGAATTCAAGCGCATCCAGTTCACGCCGGACCTTCTGCCCGCCGACCTTATCGGCACCATGATCTACGATCCGAAGGACGGCTCCTTCAAGACCAAGAAAGGCCCGATCTTCGCGAACCTGATCCTGGCCGACGAGATCAACCGCGCCCCGGCCAAAGTGCAGAGCGCGCTTCTGGAAGCCATGCAGGAACACCAGGTCACGATCGGCGACCAGTCCTTCGCCCTGGACGAACCCTTCCTCGTTCTGGCTACCCAGAACCCCATCGAGCAGGAAGGCACCTATCCCCTGCCGGAAGCTCAGGTCGACCGCTTCATGCTGAAGCTGAAGATCACCTACCCCAACAAGAAAGAGGAAAAGGAGATCCAGAAGCGCATGGCCAGTACCAATGTGAAGTGCGAAGTCAACCAGATAATCACTCCGGAAGAGATCCTGGAAGCGAGAAAGATCGTTGATTCTATCTACATCGACGAGAAGGTCAGCGACTACATCCTCGACATCATTTTCGCCACCAGAGAGCCGGAAGCTTACAAGCTCCCCTTCAAAGACTACATCCAGTACGGCGCCTCTCCCCGCGCGACCATCGCTCTGACGATCGCCGCCAAGGCCAACGCCTTCCTGCAAGGCCGCGGCTTCGTCACGCCGCAGGACGTCAAGTCCGTCGGCCCGGACGTGCTGCGCCACAGAGTCATCGTCAGCTACGAGGCGGAAGCGGAAGGCATGACTTCCGACGACCTCGTCCAGAAGATCTTCGACGAAGTGCAGGTGCCCTGATAAATTTTCCCTTTGCTTAAGGAGAAATTAAGATGTTATCCAAAGAACTGCTCCAGAAAGTCCGCCAGATCCAGATCAGGACCAGCCATCAGGTGACCGAAGTCATGGCCGGCGAATACAAAAGCGCCTTCAAAGGGCGCGGCATGGAGTTTGACGAAGTCAGGCTCTACCAGCCCGGCGACGACATCAGGACCATCGACTGGAACGTTACCGCCAGGACCGGCGTGCCGTATGTGAAGCGCTTCGTCGAGGAGCGAGAGCTGACCGTCATGCTGATGGTGGACGCGAGCTCTTCCGGCGCCTTCGGATCTCTAGCTAAGAGCAAGAACGAGATCGCCGCGGAGATCGCGGGCCTTCTGGCCTACACCGCCATAAGAAGCAACGACCGCGTCGGGCTCATCATCTTCACGGATCAGATCGAGCTCTACATCCCGCCGAAGAAAGGCCACTCCCACGTTCTGAGAGTGATAAGGGAAGTCTTAGGCTTCAAGAAGAGCGAGCGCTCCAAAACGGACGTCGGCTCCGCGCTTGATTTCCTCAACAAGGTCTGCCGCCGGAAAGCCGTGGTCTTCCTTATCTCGGACTTTCTGTGCGAAGGCTATGAAAAGCCCATCAACCTCGCCAGCAAGCGCCACGACCTCATCCCGGTCGCCGTTTCCGACCCGAGGGAAAGCTCTCTCCCGCCTATAGGCCTCATCACTTTAGAGGACGCCGAGACCGGCGAAGCCATAACGGTCGACACCTACGACGGGAAAGTCCGCCGAACCCTGGAAAAACTCTCGCTCATGAGAAACGAGGAACGCGACAGGAACTTCACCTCCTCGGGCGTCGATTCCATGCGCGTCTCGACGGGCGCCAACTACGCCGACGAGATCGTCCGCTTCTTCAAACGCCGGGAAAAAACCATTTTCTAAACTTATGTCAAAAATCATTTCCTTCATACAGATACTTTGCTTCATACTGCTCACACTTATCGCCTACAGGCTCTACTTCCCGCCTAAGGCGGAGAACTGGACCGCCGAGCAGCAGAGGGCCCTGGCCATCAATTTAAGGACCAAAGGGCTCGACTTGCAGGCCGCCAAAGAGCTGCAGAAATATCTCAGCGATTATCAGATCCCGGCCAAGGAAAGGCCTGGCGTCTGCGTTACGATCGGCAACATCTATTACGACAAGCTCGATTTCGCCAACGCCGTCGCCTACTACTACCGCGCCGAAGCCCTTGACCCCACCTTCGCGAACGATAAAGACGTTCCCAAGAGAGTGGTCGATTCCCTAACGAAGCTCGGACGCCAGAAAGAGGCGGCCGCGGCCAGGAAGAGATACACCGAGCTTGACCCCAGTCTCGCGGAGAAAGAAACAGAGAAAAAAGAAGTGAAAGAGGAAGCGAAGGTCGAGAAGCAGGAGGAAAAATAACATGCGTCAATTTTTTCTGCTAATACTTTTCGCCGCGGCGCTGCTTGGCTGCCAGAAGAAGAAGGCGGAATTCACAGGCCATGAGACCAGCGACCCCGTCGCGGTGAACGTCTTCGTCGACAGGCCGCAGGTCAGAGTAGGAGACCTTGTGAAATACACCATCTCCGTCAACGCCCTGACCAACATCGACGTCGCGATGCCCGATTTCGCCGAGAACCTGGCGCCCATAAAGAGCCTTCTGATCCACGACTGGGAGAACCTGCCGGACGAAACTCTGCCGGGCGGCCGCGTCGTCAAAAAACAGACCTACGAACTCGAGACCTACCTGACCGGCGTCTATGAGATCCCGCCCGCGAAAGTCGATTTCGTGATCAACGGCAACACCAACACGCTCTACTCTTCCGCTCTCTGCGTGGAGGTCGTCTCCATCGCGAAGGAAGGAGAGATGACCGACATCAGGGACATCAAGGGCGTGGTCGAGCTGCTCCTCAAGGAAAAGAACAGGACGAAAATAATCATCGTGCTCGCCTCGCTGGCCGCCGTCGCCCTCGTTCTGCTCCTCTGCCTCAGAAGGAAGAAAGAGAAAGCCGCTCCCCCGCCGGTGCCCGCGCACGTCAAGGCTTTTGCCGCCCTAGAGGCCCTCCTCGCCGAGGGGCTCTTGGAAAAAGAACTTTACAAAGAATATTTCAGCCGTCTCTCGCTTGTTTTGAGAACTTACATTGAAGACAGATTCGAGATCCGCGCTCCTGAACTGACCACGGAAGAATTCCTCGCCGTCTTAAGGCAGGACCCCAAGTTCAGTTATGAACAGAGGGAAATGCTCCGCTCCTTCCTGGGCGAATGCGACATGATCAAATTCGCCAAGGGCGAGACTTCCGTTGAACTGGCGAAGGAAGCCACTGACAACATCAAAAATTTCATCGAGCAGACCAAGGAGACCGCTGAGCAAAAAGAAGAAGGAGGAAAGCAATGATCCTTCACGACCCATATTGGCTCTTGCTTCTGCTGCTCATCCCCGTGATCCTTTGGGACGCGCTGAGCAAGAAAGGAAAAGCCGGCGTCAGATATTCCGACATCAGCCTGCTTAAAAGGATAAGGCCGACCCTGGCCGTCAAGCTCCGTCCCTTCATCGTCCTTCTGAGAGTGGCCGCCGTGGCGCTCCTGGCGATCGCCCTGGCCCGCCCCCAGAAAGGCAAAGAGGACACCAAAGTGACGACGGAAGGCATCGACATCATGCTGACCATCGACACCTCGGGCTCCATGATCGCGGAAGACCTGGCCAAGGACCGCAACAGGTTAGACGTCGTCAAAGAAGTGACCGCCGACTTCATCAAGCACAGATCGAGCGACCGCATCGGCCTCGTCGTTTACGGCGCCGACGCTTACACGCAGTGCCCGCTTACCCTTGACTACGGAACGCTCCTGCAGCTCCTCGAGCAGTGCGAGATCGGCATGGCCGACCAGAGCGCGACCGCCATCGGCGACGCGCTGGCCACGGCGCTCTTAAGACTGAAAGACTCCAGCGTCACGAGCAGAGTGGTCGTCCTTCTGACCGACGGTATGAACAACGCCGGCAAGATGGCGCCCCTAGCCGTCGCGCAAAGCGCCAAGGCCCTCGGCATCAAGATCTACACCATAGGCGCCGGCACGAGAGGCATGGCGCCTGTCCCCGGCACCGACTTCTTCGGCCGCAAGATCCTGCAGCAGGTCCCCGTCGAAATAGACGAGGATCTTCTGAAAGAGATCGCCAAGACCACAGGCGGCCAGTATTTCCGCGCCACCGAGAAAGCCTCGCTTGAAAAGATCTACAAGGAGATCGACCAACTTGAGAAGACCAAAACGGAATCCCTGACCTACATGGAATGGATAGAAAGATTCCCCGGCCTGGTCTTCGCGGCCGCCGCGCTTCTTATCATTGAAACTCTGCTTTTGGCTACCAGATTCCAAAAACTGCCTTAAGGAGAAAAAAATGTACTTTGAAAAACTTTATTACATACACCTTCTCTGGATCGTGATTGCCCTGGCGGTCTTCCTCTTCTACAGAGACCGCAAAAGGAGCGCCATGCTGGAAAAATTCGCCTCCAGGGAAATGCTCGACAAGCTCACGACCAGAAGCGCGGGCGGACGAGTGCTCAAGATCTTCCTCTTCCTTTTCGGCCTGACGTTTTTGGTCCTCGCCCTCATGGAACCGAAGTGGGGCTACACCTGGGAGGAGATGAAAAGAGAAGGCCGCGACATCATAGTCGCCGTGGACGTTTCCAGAAGTATGCTCGCCCAGGACATCGCGCCAAACAGGCTTGAGCGCGCCAAACGCGCGATCTTAGACCTTATGCAGATCATGCAGGGCGACCGCATAGGCTTGGTCGCTTTCGCCGGCAGCGCTTTTGTACAATGCCCCCTGACCTTGGACTACGGCGCGGCCAAGATGTTCCTAAGCGAGCTCGACCCCTCGCTCATACCGAAGGGCGGAACGCAGATCGGCGAAGCCATCATAAAATCCGTCAACGCCTTCGAGGGCAACGAACGCAACACCAGGGCGCTCATCCTCATAACGGACGGCGAGAACCTCCAGGGCGACCTCGACAACGCCATAAAGATGGCTAAGGAGAAAGGCGTCAAGATCTTCTGCATCGGCATCGGAACGCCCAGCGGCAGCCCCATCCAGATCACGGACGAGAAGGGCCGCAAGACCTACATCACCGACCGAAACGGCAATCAGGTGCTAAGTAAGCTCAACGAAGAAACGTTACAGAAGATCGCGCTGGAAACGGGCGGCGCCTACGCCCAGGCCGTCGCTTCCGGTCTCGAACTTGACGCCATCTATACGAAAAGGATCGCGAACATGGACACCAAGGAGCTCGACTCTTCCAAGAAGAAGCACTACGAGCACAGGTTCCAGTGGCCATTGTGCGCCGCGTTTTTCTGCTTCTTCCTGCAGTCCGTCGTAAAGGACGGCCAGAAGAAATCAGCTAAAGAAGGAGAAGCCGCATGAAAATGAAAAACATACTTCTAATCTTCGCGCTTTCGCTTTTAAGCTTAGCTAATGATCTCAGCGCCGCCGAAAGCAAAGAGCTAGCCTCCAAGATCGCCGACGGCAACAGGGCTTTCAAGGACGGAAATTTCCAGGAAGCCGAACAGAAATACGCCGACGCGCAGATTGACGCCCCCGACAATCCGGAAGCGAACTACAACGCCGGTCTCGCCTGCTACCGCCTTGAAAAATACGACGAAGCAATCTCCGCTTTCCAGAGAGCCGCCAGCGGCGCCTCTCAAGACCTGGAAGCCAAGTGCCACTACAATATCGGCAACTGCCTCTTCCGCCAGGGCAAGCTGAAAGAATCCCTGGAGAGCTACAAAAGAGCCAACGAGCTTGACCGCGACGACGAAGACACCAAGGCCAACATCGAGTACGTCACGAGACTGATGAAAGAGCTGGCGAGCCAGCAGAAGGACGAGCAGGAAAAAGATCCCTTGCAGAAGCTTCTGAGAGAACTCGAAGCGCTCATAAGAGCGCAGAACCTGACGCTCTTAAAGACCGTAAAGAGCCTCGAAAAGAGCAAGGACATCCCGCCTGACTTCCTTAGCGGCATCATGACGAACCAGTACGCCCATTCCGAAAAAGCCGACTACCTCATCGTCGGTTTCCAGGCGCTCTTCACCAACCTGCCGCCGGAAAGGCTGCAGTCCACAGGCGAAGCTCCGGTGCAGCAGGGCCTCGAGCAGACGCCGGAAAACGAAGCGCTGGTCAATCTCTACCAAGCTTTCTCGAACGTCGGCCAAGGACTCAGCCAGTGCATCCAGGGGGGCGTTCCCCAAACGGACGTCTTCCAGGCTCTCTCCAACCGCTTCCAGGAAGCCAGGGCGACCGCCGTCGGACTCGTTTCGGAGAACGTTTCGCCCTACGTCAACGATCTGGCCGGGCGCTGCGCGGAAGTCTTCAACAACTTCTACGACCTCTCCATCGACCTCTCGCTCTTGGACGCTCCCGCCTTGAAGGAATGCGCCGACAAGTTCAACTCCATCGGCCAGGAGATCGTCAAGGAACTGAAGTCCCGCAGCGGACAAAAAGATGAAAATGAAGGCGAGGAGAAAGAGGACGGTGAAGAGGAAGAAGCCCTCCCTGTCGCCAGCACCAAGACGCTCGCCATGAAGATCACGAACGCCGTGGAATTCTTAAAGCTCGGTTCCGCCGCTTCCAAAACCGCTGAAGAAAAGCTCAGATCCCTCATAACTGAAGCGCCCACGAACCAGTTCGTCGCCCTGGACAATTTCATCAAGGCGAGGAAGGAATTCGAGGACGACGACCAGAAGAACAACGAAAAGCAGCAGCAGAATCAGCAGCAGCAACAGAACGACAACCAGAATCAGGATCAAGACCAGGATCAGCAAGATCAGCAAGACCAGCAGGATCAGCAGCAGGAAGATCAGCAGGATCAACAGGACCAGCAGGATCAAAATCAGCAGCAGAATCAGGAGCAAAACCAGGATCAGCAGCAGCAACAACAGCAGCCGCAGGATCAGAAGGAAAGCGAGGAGATGACCAAGGAACAGGCCGAGCAAATGCTCCGCGCTTTCGAGGAAGACAACTCCGACAAGGAAAAGAACCGCAAAAAAATGCCCGGAGCGATCGTGCCTGTTGACAAAAACTGGTAAAATATTCCCCTATGAAAAATACGATGAAAATTAAAGTCTTTTTCCTAACCCTGATGTTTGCGGTCTGCGCGCTGGCCGAACCTAAAGTCTCGGCCAGCTGCAGCCGCAGAGCCATCAGCATGGACGAGTCCTTGCGCTACACCGTCACAGTGGAGAACGCCAAGAACGCCTCGCCGCCCACGCTTGGCGAAATGGACGGTTTCCGCGTCATCATGGGGCCGAGCCAGAGCAGCAACATCTCCATCGTAAACGGCGTGCAGTCCTCCTCGCAGGAATTCAGCTACGAACTGCAGGCCGTGAGAACCGGCAAACTGACGATCGGCGAATCGAAAGTGAAGGTCGACGGCAAGACTTACAATCTGCCGAAGATCACCATCGACGTAAGCGAGGCCAGGAAAAGCTCAGCCAACTCCCCCGCCACGACGGAAGTCGGCGGCGAACTCTTCCTGGAACTGGACGCCAGCACGACGAACACTTTCTTAGGCGAACAGATCTTCCTAACGATCACGCTCTACTATAAGGACGTCAACCTTTCCGACGCCAGCCAGCCGGAACTGCAGTTCACCGGCTTCAACGTCCAGGACATCGGCAAATATCAGCAGGACCGCCAGCGCTACCGCGGCCAGATCTACAACTATCTGCGCTTTCAGAAACTCATAATCCCCCTGAAAGCCGGCAAACTCTCCATAGGCCCCGCCAACATGCGCGTCGCCGTGAACGTTCCCATAGCCAACAGGAGCCGCTCCAGGGATCCCTTCGACGATCCCTTCAGTCTTTTCCAGCGCTACCGCACGGTCGAGAAGAACGTCGTTTCCGAGCCTCTGGCCATCAACGTCAAAAACCTTCCTTCTCAGAACAAACCGAAAGATTTCAAAGGCGCCGTCGGGCGTTTCGCCCTGGACGCCGAAGTCACGCCCAAGAAGGTCAAGGAAGGCGAGCCTGTCACGCTTAAGCTGACTCTGACGGGCATCGGGAACATTGACCAGGCCGTCGTCGATCTTGCCAGCACCAACGCTACGGGCTTTACGGTCTACGATCCCGTAGTCGACAAGAAGACGAGCGTGGCGGACGGACAGCTGAAAGGCATCAAGACTTACAGCCAGATGTGGGTGCCCTTGAGTTCCGAGATAACGGAACTGCCGGCCGTCTCCTTCTCGTACTTCGACACCGCCAAAAACGATTACCAGACTTTAACCGCCGGCCCCTTCCCGCTTACCGTCGAGAAGTCCGCGCAGAGCCAGAAGGTGACCGTCTCCGAGGCCATCCCGATCCAAAGAGGCGCCTCCCCCGCCATCAAGATCTTAAACCAGGACATCTTCGGCATAAAACTGGAGAGCGGCGACGATGCGCTCGACAGCATCCGCAACAGAAAGCTTCTGCTCGCGGCCGCGCTGATCCCTCCCGCGTTCTTTATCCTCTGCGCGCTCTTCGCCCTCAAGCGCTCCAAAGAGGAAGACCCGAGCTTCAAGAGAAAAAGCCAGGCTTACTCAAAGGCTGAGCAGAATCTCAAGAAAGCCAAAAAACTCAAAGGAAAGCCGGAAGCCATCAAAGACTTCTGCGGCTGCCTCTCGGCCGCCCTCAACGATTACGTCGCCGACACCCTTGATCTCCCCAAGGGCTCAATTTCCGCCGACACCATCGAAGATCCGGCTCTCAAAAAAGAATGGCAGGATCTCATGACAAGGATAGAGATGGCGCGCTTCGCCGGCAACTACGGCCCGAAGTGCGACAACGACCAATTGCTCTCCGACACCTCCCGCCTCTTGAAAGAATTAAGGAGGACTTTGAAATGAAAAATATCATAGCGATCATTTTGACCTTCTGCCTTTCCTTAGCGGCGCGGGCCGGCTCTTTTGAGGCCGCGAAATACTTCGCCCAGGGAAACTCCGCCTACACGAACCAGAATTACCAGGAAGCCATAACGTGCTACAACCGTTCGGCGCAGGAAGGACTCTCCTCCCCCGCTTTGAGCTACAACCTCGCCAACGCCTACTACAAGACTGGCGACCTTGGCAACGCTATCGCCTATTACAGGAAGGCTGAGCTCTTCGCTCCCCGCGACGCCGACACTTCCGCCAACTTAAAGCGCGCCCTGAGCCAGACAGAGGACAACATCGCGAGGAAGGAAGTTCCCTCCGCGCTTAGATCCTTCTTCTTCCTCTATTTCTACCTCGGGCTTCAGGAACAGGCTAAGCTGGCCCTGATCTTCTGGATCATCCTCTGGCTTGTCCTGAGCGTTTTCATTCTCTCCAAGAACGAGAGCGTAAGAAGCGTCGGCAAGAAGTTCGCTTTAGTCTTCCTTGTCCTGACGCTCGTTTTCCTCGCGTCCGCCTGCTACAAATACTATGACGCCACGCATCAAGGCGTCGTAACGGCTGAGGAAGCGAAGATCCACGCCGGTCCCGACGCCTCCTACACCGAGATCTTCGTTCTGAGATCAGGCTCGGAAGTCAAGGTGACGAGATCGCAGGGCAGTTGGAAAAAGATCCTGGTCAATCAGGAGGAAGGACAAAGCCAAGCCGGCTGGCTGGAGGAAAGCCAGATAAAAACGATACTATAAAAAAAGGCGGCCTTTCGGCCGCCTTATTTTTTTCTTTTTTTATTTGTTCTCGAAGGCCTGCTTGAGGTCCGCGATGATGTCGTTGACATCCTCGAGGCCCACGGAGAGCCTGATAAGGCCGACCGGGATGCCGGCGGCTTCCAGCTGCTCGTCCGTCAGCTGACGGTGCGTGTGGCTGGCGGGATGCAGGACGATCGTCCTGTTCTCGGCCACGTGCGTTTCCACGCCGATAAATCTGAAGCGGTCGATGAATTCGGAGGCTTCCTTGCGGCCGCCCTTCACGCGGAAAGCGATGACGCCGCTGCAGCCGTTCGGCAGGTACTTCTTGGCGAGCTCGTAGTCCGGGCTGCTCTTAAGACCGGGATAGTTGATCCATTCCACTTCCGGCCTGGATTCCAGGAACTCCGCGACCTTCTGGGCGTTCTCACTGTGCCTGGGCATACGGAGATGCAGCGTCTCAAGGCCGTGGTTCAGAAGGAAGGCGTTCATAGGTCCCTGCTGGGCGCCGATGTCTCTCATCAATTGGGCCACCAACTTGATGGTGTAAGCCAGCTTGCCGAAGGCCTTCGTGTAGGTGAGGCCGTGGTAGCTCTCGTCCGGGGTGGTGAGACCAGGGAACTTATCGGCGTGTTTGTCCCAATCGAAATTGCCAGAATCGATGACGATGCCGCCGGTCGCGCAGGCGTGGCCGTCAAGGTACTTCGTGGTGGAGTGGATGACGATATCGCAGCCGAATTCGATGGGGCGGCAGTTGATGGGCGTCGGGAAGGTGTTGTCCACAATGAGGGGCACGCCGTGCTTGTGGGCTATGCGGGCGAACTTCTCGATGTCAAGGACTTTCACGTTGGGGTTCGTCAAAGTTTCGCCGAAGACGCACTTGGTGTTGGGACGGAAATATTTGTCATACTCTTCTTCAGGAAGATCCTGGTCGACGAACTCCACCTCGATGCCGAGCTTCTTCAAAGTGACGGCGAAGAGGTTAAGCGTTCCGCCGTAGATGGAGGCGGAACTTATGACATGGTCGCCCGCGGAGGCGATGTTGAAGATCGAGAAGAAGCTGGCCGCCTGGCCGGAAGCGGTCAGGACGCCCGCCACGCCGCCCTCAAGGTCGGCGATCTTGTTTGCGACCACGTCGTCGGTCGGGTTCTGCAGTCTGGTGTAGAAGTAACCGGAGGCTTCCAGATCGAAAAGCTTACCCATCTCTTCGCTGGTGGCGTAGCGCCAGGTCGTGCTTTGGAAGATAGGGAGCGCCCTGGGGCCGCCGTTGGCCGGCTGCCAGCCGCCCTGGGTGCAGATGGTGGCGAGGCTGTATTCCTTGTTGGAGAGTTTCTTGTACCCGCCGCCGATGCAGGGGATGTCGAACTTGGGGTTCAGAAGGGGGTTTTCATTGTCGTTCATGGTGACCTCTCTAAGCTTATGGTTATTTGGTTTATTATTGGCGAACAAAAAAAGACCGCACAAGTTCTTCCCCACACGCGGCAGGCAAAAGCTTATGCGGCCCTTTTGGGACGTCTATATAAGAAGTCAGGCTTTCTCGGCCTGGATCTTGTTGGCGCGTTTGGTCAGACGGGAAATGCGGCGGCTGGCAGCTTTGCGATGAATAACGCCCAGCTGGGAAGCTTTGGCAACCGTGGAGATAGCGTTGCGAAGATCTTTCTCGAGATCCTGGCTCTCGGGAGAGACTTTCTTGGACATGGTCTTCACGCGGGACTTGACCTGCGTGTTGCGTTCCTGACGTACGGCGGCCTGCTTGAGGCTCTTGACGCGATGCTGATGTGAAGGCATAGATGAACTTGGTTTTTACTTAGTTAAATGTTTCGAAAATTTTCAAATGGTGCTGACAATGATATCACAAGCGTTTTTAAAAATCAAGTTAGAAGAGGCCCTGTTCCAGCATGGCGGTCGCGACTTTCTTGAAACCGGCGATGTTGGCGCCGGCCACAAGGTCGTAGCCCAAGCCGTATTCTTCCGCGGCTTCTGCGGAAGCGTCGTGGATGTTCTTCATCATGACGGCCAGCTTCTCGTCCACTTTCTCGGCGGTCCAATTGAGGCGCTCGCTGTTCTGGGACATTTCCAGGGCGGAGACGCCGACGCCGCCGGCGTTCGCGGCTTTGGAGGGGGCGACGATGATGCCCTTCTCCCCTCTCAGGTAGTTCAGGGCTTCGTTAGTCGTCGGCATGTTGGAGACTTCAATGTAGTACTTGGTGCCGTTGGCGACGATCTGCTTCGCTTCGGCAACGTCAACTTCGTTCTGGGTGGCGGCGGGCATGACAATGTCGCCCTTGATGCCCCAGGGTTTCTCCTTCGGGAAGAACTTGGCGCCGAACTTGTCCGCGTAAGCCTTGATGTTCTTGTCGTTGGCGGCGCGCATCTTCAGAAGGAAATCGATCTTCTCATCGGTCGTGACGCCCGCTTCGTCGAGGACGTAGCCCTGGGAGCCGGAAATGGTGATGACCTTGGCGCCCAATTCGGCGGCTTTCTTGCAGATGCCCCACGTCACGTTGCCGTAGCCAGAGGCCACGATGGTCTTGCCTTTAAGGGAATCTTTTTCGTGCTTCAGGACTTCGTTGAGGTAATAGATCGCGCCGTAACCGGTCGCTTCCGGACGAATGAGGGAGCCGCCATAGGTGAGGCCCTTGCCCGTCAGGACGCCGTTCTCGAAGACGCCTTTCAGGCGGCGGTACTGGCCGTAGAGGAAACCAATCTCGCGGCCGCCCACGCCGATGTCGCCGGCCGGGACGTCAACGTCCGGACCGATGTAGCGGTACAAAGCGGTCATGAAGCTCTGGCAGAAACGCATGACTTCCGCGTCGCTCTTGCCTTTTGGATCGAAGTCGGATCCGCCCTTGGCGCCGCCGATGGGCTGGCCGGTCAGGGCGTTCTTGAAAGTCTGTTCAAAGCCTAAGAAACGGATGATGCCGGGATAAACGGAGGGATGGAAGCGCAAGCCGCCCTTGTAGGGGCCGATGGCGCCGTTGAACTGACAGCGGTAGCCTGTGTTGGTGTGCACTTTTCCGTTGTCGTCCGTCCAGACGACGCGGAAAGTGAACATTCGCTCCGGCTCCACCATCCTGCCTAAGATGTCAGCCTGCTCGTAAGCGGGATCGTTCGCGATAACGGGTTCAAGCGAGGTCAAAACCTCCTCCACGGTCTGGCAGAATTCCGGCTGATGCGGATATTTCGCCTTGACTTTTTCGATGACGCTTTGAACGTAGGCGTTCATTTGTTTGGTCTCCTTGGATCGTTGTATGGTTTTTAGATTTTTATTTTCAAAACATCCGGACAGATATGGTATCAAATAAGGATTCCCATTTCAATAGGATAATATAAATCACCCCTGCCGATTTGGTGTTGGCAAAGACAGGCGATAATAGTATAATGAGCTATTATTACCAAATCTATCCGAGACTATGACTAAATTCGATCCAAAAGAGTGGCAGGGCACTATCTGCGGCGAGTACAGACTATCGATGCTTTTAGGTCAGGGAAGAGCCGGCGGCGTGTTCATCGCCGAGAACGTTAAGACTCACGAACTGGCCGCGCTTAAAATCTACAGCCCCGGGCGCTACGCGGAAGCGGCCCAGGCGATAGCGAGGGAAAGGGAAAGCCTTCACCATCCCTCGATAGTCCCGCAGCTGGCCAGCGGATCGATCAGGGACGGCTACTTCTACACGGTCCAGGAATACGCGGCCTACAAGCAGGTCGGCGGCAGGAACGACCGTGACTGCCTCAATCTCGAGGAATATCTCAACCAGTCCCCGGGCTTTTTGGAAGAGGACGTCATCGCGGACCTTCTTACGCAGCTGACGGACGCTTTGACCTACGCGCATAGCGCGGCGGATCTCCCCTACGGCGGCATCAACCCGCACGGCATTATGATCGTCGAGGGCAGCGGCACCAATTCCGGCAGGCCGCTTGTCCGCCTCACCGACGTCGGCCTTCCCGCCGTCAGGACCTCCACTGATCCCGACGACGCCTATATCTCCCCCGAAGAGATCCAGGGCACGCCCACCGTGCAGAGCGACATCTTCGCCATGGGCGCCATCGCGCATCTGATGCTGACCGGCGCTCCGCCGCAGGGCGAAATAGCCTCGCTTTCCACCATGCGCAACGACATCGCGCCCGGCTGGGAAGGGCTCATCTTCCGCTCGCTCTCCTTTTCGCTTGCCGAACGCTACGCCAACTACCAGGAATTTTTGCGCGCCATAACGCACGTGGACGACATACCGCCCGTCGTAAGGGAAGAGAAAAACACCAACATCTGGTTCTATCTCTCCTGCCTCATCTGCGTACTGCTCGTGCTTGGCTTCGCCTTCAAAGACCAGCTCAGGGACAGGTTCCCCTTTTTGGAAAAAGTTTTCCCCTCCAACATAATCAAGCCTCTGCCGCCTGAAACAAAAAAAGAGGACGCTCCGAAGACTGTCAAGCCGACCGAAGCGGTCGAAAAAGAGCAGCCAACCAACGCCGCCTCCGCCAAACCAGCCGAAGACAAACCGAAAGTGGACGACTTCTCTGATCTCGGCTCCCTCAAGCTCGTCTCCGATCCTCCCAAGGAGGAAGAGAAGAAGAGCGACGATCTTTTGACGACCGCCGACGCCGCGCTCTCCGGGCTTACGAAGGAGAAAGAGGAAGCTGAAAAAGCCGCCAAGGAAGCCGCTGAGAAAATAGCGGCCGAGAAAGCCGCGGCTGAAAAAGCCGCCAAGGAAGCGGCCGAAAAAGCGGCTAAAGAAGCGGCTGAAAAACTGGCCGCCGAAAAGGCCGCCGCTGAAGCCGCCGCCAAAGAGGAAGCGGAAAAATTAGCGGCGCAGAAAGCCCAGGTCGAGCAGGCCGCCAAGGAAGCCGCCAAGGAAGCGGTCGACAAGCTCGCCGCCAAAGTCGACGAAGCCGTGCTCGGGAAGACGGAGGAAGCCCCGGCGGAATACACTGTGAAAAAGGGCGACTCCCTCTGGGCCATCGCGAGGAATTACAAGCTCAAGGTCGAGGACATCAAAAAGTGGAACGGCATGAGCGACAACAGCCTCAAGCCCGGCATGGTCTTGAAACTAAAGGAGCCCGCCGAAGCCGCCCCTGAAACCAAAGCGGCGGAACCCGAAACGAAAGAAACAGCCGAGAGCGCCGAAGCGTCAGACGACGGAACCTACACCGTGCAGAACGGCGACACCTACTACAGCCTCGGCAAGAAGTTCGGGCTCGGCGCCGAAAAACTGAAAGAATTGAACGACGGTCAGGAACTGAAAGCCGGCCAGGTCATAAAAGTCCGCGAGTAATGAGTGAGCAACTTGACGCCAAAAGCAGGATAGAATCGCTGCGCGCCCAGATCAGGCGCCACGACAGGCTCTATTACGTCGAGAACGCGCCGGAAATAACCGACCAGAACTACGACCGCCTGATGGCGGAATTGATAGAACTGGAAAAACAGTTCCCCGAATTCAGTTCTCCCGACTCCCCCACCCAAAGAGTCGGCAACGAGCTCGCCGGAGAGTTCAAGACCTTAAAGCACGCCGTCCCGATGCTCTCAATTGGCAACACTTATTCCTACTCCGACATGCGGGAATTCGACGAGAGGATGGTTAGGGAGCTTGGCTTACGCGTCAGCTATTCCGCGGAACTCAAGTACGACGGACTCGCCGTTTCCCTAACCTACGTTGACGGCAGGTTCACGCTTGGCGCGACCAGAGGCGACGGCGAAAAAGGCGACGATATCACCGCGAACTTAAGGACCATCAAAAACATTCCCCTCTTCTTGGAGAACGCCCCAAAAGGAACGTTCCACGTGAGAGGCGAAGTATTGCTTCCCCTCAAGGAACTGGAGCGCCTGAACAAAGAGCGAGAGGAAAACGGCGAAGCGCTTTTCGCCAACGCTAGGAACGCCGCGGCGGGAAGCTTAAAGCAGCACGACCCCGCCGTTACCGCGAAAAGAAAACTGACCTTCGTGGCCTACGCTTCCGCCTGCTTCCCCGCTTTCGACGATCTGGAACTTTTGACGGCCTACAAAAAGCTGGGCCTCCCCGCGGCCACTCCCTGCAGGATCTGCCGCGACATCGAGGACGCCGTAGCCTTCTGTGAGGAATGGAAAGAGAAGCGCTTCACGCTTCCCTTTGCCACCGACGGGATCGTCATCAAGGTGAACAGCTTCGCGCTGCGCGAAAAGCTGGGCGCCACCGCCAAATCCCCGCGCTGGGCCATCGCCTACAAGTTCCCGGCGGAAACGGCCGCCACCAAACTGCTCTCCGTGTCCTTGCAGGTCGGCAGGACGGGCGCCATCACCCCTGTCGCCAACCTTGAGACCGTGCGCCTGGCCGGGACCAATGTCTCACGCGCCACGCTCCACAATTTCGACGAAGTGGAACGCCTCGACATAAGAGTCGGCGACACAGTGCTGGTCGAGAAAGCCGGCGAGATCATTCCCGACATCGTGGGCGTTCTGAAAGACAAGCGCGACGGTTCCGAAGAGAAGATCGTTCCTCCCGACAAATGCCCCGTCTGCGGAAGCCCTGTTTACAGAGATCCCGAGATGGCCGCCATAACTTGCAGCAACGCTAGCTGCCCGGCGGTCCTGAAGCGCGCGATAGCGCACTTTGCCTCCCGCAACGCCATGGACATCATGGGGCTCGGGCCGGCTGTGATAGACGAACTAGTCGACAAGAAGATCGTCTCCGACTACGGCGACCTCTACGCCATCAAGGGCGTGAATTGGCTGGCTTTCTCCAAAATAGGAGACAAGTCCGCGGCCAACCTCGATCACGCCCTGAATTTGAGCAAGCAGCGCCCCTATGACCGCCTCCTCTTCGCCATCGGTATCCCGGGCGTCGGCAGCGCCACCGCCAGGACCTTGGCGAAAAGCTTCCCCACCATGGAAAAGCTTGCCTCCGCTTCTTTGGAAGAACTGACCGCGGTGGAAGGCATCGGCGAAATAAACGCGAAAGGCATCATGAGTTTCTTTTCCAACGCCAGGAACCTTGAAGCGCTGGAAAAGCTCCGCTCCGCCGGAGTTACCATGGAATACCGGGAAACCGAGGACGTTCCGAAAATTCTTGACGGAAAGATCTTCGTCATCACGGGCGCCATCCCGGGCGTCAGCAGACTGGAGGCCGCCGCCACCATCCTGAAGTACGGCGGCACCGTCAGCGAATCGGTCAGTAAGCAGACCAGCTATCTCATCACCGAGGATCTTTCCGCCAAGAGTTCCAAGATCGACAAGGCTCTGGAACTGGGCACTCCCGTGATCTCCTGGAAAGAACTGGCCGAGATGTGCGGCTTCGAGCCGCCGAAAATCGAGGAACCGCGGCAATTCTCGCTCTTCGACGAACCGAACAAGGAAGAGGAGCTGAAAGCCAGGAAAGCCCGCCTCGCCAAGGAAAAGGCGGAAGACAAAACAGAAAATGAAAACAAGGAAAAGGAAGCGTCCCAGACCGACCTTTTCTCCGAGCTTTTTTAACCATACAAACTTTAAAACCATGCCATACACTTGTGATGTTTTCGTAATGGGCGCCGGACCCGGCGGGTACCCGGCCGCCATCAGGGCCGCTCAGCGCGGGCTTAATGTTGTCATAGCCGAAAGGACCGCCGTGGGCGGCACCTGCCTCAACTGGGGCTGCATCCCCACCAAAGCCTTGGTGGCTTCCGCGGAAGCTTTCCATACCGTCAAGAACGCCGCCGCTTTCGGCGTGAACGCTCCGGAAGGCGCGGTCATCGACTACGCCAAAGCCATTGAAAGAAAGGACGGCGTCGTCAAGAAACTGACGGGCGGCATCGCGCAGCTATTGAAGGCCCACGGCGTCACGACCGTCATGGGCAAGGCCCGCCTCGTCGATCAGAACCACGCTGAAGTTGAGACAGCCGACGGAATTGAAACGGTTGAATTCAAAAACTGCATCATCGCGACCGGCAGCGAATCCGCCCGCCCCCGCTTCATTCCCTTCGACGATGAAAAGATCGTCGAGAGCAAAACTTTCCTTTCGCAGACTTCCCTCCCCTCCTCCGTCATAATAATCGGCGGCGGCGTAGTGGGCTGCGAATTCGCCGGCATCTTAGCGGAATGCGGAACGAAAGTCACGATTGTGGAAATGCTCGACCGTCTTCTCCCCTTGGAAGATCCTGAGATCTCCAAGCACATCCTCCGGGCTTTCAAGAAACGCAAGATCGAAGTCATGCTGGGAACAGGCATTTCGGATATCGCGGTAACGGAAAACGGGGTGACTGGCAAGGTCGGCGAAAAAACCATCGAAGCGGAAAAGATGCTGGTGGCCATCGGCCGCAGCATGAATACCGCGGACATCGGCCTTGACAAGATCGGCATCGAAACGGAACGCGGCTTCATCTCCGTCGACGAAAAGATGCGCACCAAACTCCCCAACATCTACGCCATCGGCGACATCACCGGTAAGATCCTTTTGGCCCACGTCGCCACGGCCCAAGGTATCGTGGCCGCGGAAAACTGCGCGGGCAAAGACGAAAAGATCGATTACCGCGTGGTGCCAAGCTGCATCTTCACCGTTCCCGAGATCGCTTCCGTCGGTCTCTCCGAACCGAAGGCCATAGAAGCGGGCCATGAAGTGACCATCGCGCAGTTCCCCATCGGCGCGCTGGGCAAAGCCCTGGCCATGGGCGAAACGGAAGGCTTCTTCCGCCTCATCGCCGACGCCAAGACCGACGAGCTTCTTGGCGCGCAGGTCATGGGCGCGCACGCCTCCGACATCATCGCGGAACTGGCGCTGGCTGTCTCACAGAAGCTGACTGCCAAGCAACTGGGCGACGTCATCCACGCCCATCCTTCCCTCGCGGAAGGCGTCATGGAAGCGGCCCACGCCATCCACAAGCTCTGCGTCCACCAGGCCCCGCCCAGGGAACGCTGAAAGAATGCAATAAAAAAGCCCGCGGAACTCCGCGGGCTTTTTTTGTTGCGGCGTTCAAGTGAAAGTTATTTCCTTTCCACCTGCGCGCGCTTGTTCATCTGCAAGCCTCTTTCGGCCAGGGCTTCCTCGCCGCCGATGTCGAAGGTGTAGAAGTGGATCATGTCGCGCTTGTTGATGTTGTCCGCGTCCACCACCGCTTCGGGGATGCCCCAGACAGCGGAGAAGGGCCAGAACAGCATGTTGACGAAGCCCAGCACAAAGTGTTCGCTGTCGCCGGCGTTGCCGCAGGCCAGATAAAAGTTGCCGCAGCCGGGAAGCAGGTTAAGAAAACCGGCGGCCACAGGGCTGGCGGGTTTTTCCCACAATCCGATCGGATGGTCGATGGTGATGCCCTGGGACTGCAAGCTTCTGTAGGACTGTTTTTCCTGGATCGAAAGGCCGGAGCAGCCCGTGAGGATGAGTACGCCAAAAAGCAGCGCCGCTAAAGCAATTTTTTTCATGATCGTTCCTTTGTGTTGTATGTTAATTTTATTTGTCTTCTTCTTTCGTAAATCTGAAATTGCAGCCTATGCAGTCATAAGCTTTCATGGTCAGCTTTAGTTTGTGATTCTTCTTGCCAACGGAAGCCTTGAGCGTGACTTTCATTCCTTCCACAGTCGTGGTTTCATCGCAGGAATACTGGCTGCCCTTGTCGGTAAATTTGAAACTCATGCCTCCGAACATTGCCGGTTCCTTGACCCAGCCGTGGCGGAAGGTCACCGTGCTGTTGTTGAAAGGATCTTTGTCCTGGTTGTGAACGTTGGTGTTTTTTCCGGAGAAATTATTTACCGGAAGCAGTTCCTCAACAAAGGGGGTGTCTTCAGAATAAGTTCCCAAATTGAAATAATTGTTCGCGTAAGCCGGGCCGATCTTGAAAGTCAGCGTGGTTTTTTTGCGCTTGAAATTCAAGCTTATGTCCTTGCCTTTCAAATATCCGTCGGCCCCTTTGGGGATAAGACAGAATCCGTCGGAAAACACATTGCCCTTGCAGCTGACGAAAAATCTGTGCTCGCTGTCGGCGTCTATCCTTCCCAGCGTCTCGTCCGTCACAACGGCCGACATCTTCAGGGTGCACTCCGATCCCGGCGGATCTATCAGCGCGGCCTTGTTGCCGCTTTTGACCTTGAAGACCATGGAGGTGCCGGCCGCTGGGAAATAAAAAGCTCCGCCGCCCTCGTAGGGAGCGTAGCCGCCGGAAGTCGCGCTATTGAAGATGTAGTATTCGCCGGGCTTCAGCTTTTTGCCCCAACCCCAGCCGTTGATATCAGTTTTGACCGTGGAAATGATCTTGGTGTGGTTGTAGTCCTCGCTGACGGAAAACTCATAGCCCGGGACAGGCGAACCGTTCTCCTCGTCCAGCACTTCTATCCTGAGTTTCCCCTTTAGATCGATCACGGCCTGCGCCGACAAAACGGTCGCGAAAGCGAAAAGCGCCATGAGCAAAGAAATCTTCCTCATCGTGATTCCATTCGGTTGGTTATCGTTCTTTTATTATAACATATGATACTCGCTATCGTGCGAACGCGGCATATACCCCTCGCTCACGGACTACGCGTGATGTGCGCGCTAGCACATATCCCCCGCTCACGGACTACGCATGCATGGCCTTGATTTGCGTCCTCCGTGAGTTCGCTTGGGGATATGTGCTTAGCGCGCACTGCAAATTTCCAGCGTCCTCCGTGAGTTCGCTTAGGGGTACATGCCGCGTTCGCACTTGACGCCAGTGCCGGGGCGGTTATGGTATAATTACAAATAATCTAACTTAAAAGAAAACTTAAGGAACCGAATGGATTTTCCACTTTCGAAAAGACTTTCTCTTCTGCCGCCCTACCTTTTCAAGGAAATAGATGCGCTGAAGAGCGAGCTGAAAAAGTCCGGCGCCGACGTCATCAATTTGGGCGTGGGCGACCCTGACCTCCCCACTCCGCCGCACATCGTGGAGGCGCTGAGGAAGGCCGCGCTGAACCCGGCCAACCATCAGTACGCCCTTGACAACGGCAAGCAGACGCTTAGGGAAGCCTGCGCCGCCTATTACAAGACGCGTTTCGGCGTGACTCTTGACCCCAACACCGAGATCATGCCGCTTCTTGGTTCCAAGGAAGGCATAGGCCACATCCATCTGGCTTTCGTCAACCCCGGCGAAGTGGTCCTCGTTCCGGAGCCGGGATATCCGGTCTATCATTCCGGCACGCTGTTCGCGGACGCCGAGACTTACTATATGCCTTTGAAGGAAGAGAACGATTATCTCCCCGACCTCGACGCCATTCCGGAAGAAGTCGCGCAGAGGGCGAAGATGATGTTTCTGTGCTACCCCAACAACCCCATCGCCGTCACCGCGCCTCTTAGCTTCTACAAGAAGGCCCTGGACTTCGCGAAGAAATACAATATCATAATCGCCCACGACGCGGCCTACGCCGACGTCTACTACGACGGGATAAAGCCCCACTCCTTTCTGGAAGTGGAGGGCGCCAAGGAATACTGCGTGGAGTACTACTCTCTGTCCAAGACTTACAACATGACGGGATGGCGCGTGGCCTTCGCGGTCGGCAATCCCTCGCTGGTGGCCGGGCTCTCCCGCATCAAGGGCAATCTCGACTCCGGCATCTTCGGCGCCGTCCAGGACGCCGCCGTGGAAGCGCTGACGGGCGACCAATCCTGGCGCGAGGAATTGCTCAGGACTTATCAGGAAAGAAGAGACACGCTCGTTAAAGGCTTGCAGTCCCTGGGCTGCGGCGTCAAGCCAAGCCAGGCGGCCTTCTACGTCTGGGCGCCTGTCCCCAAAGGCATGACCAGCAAGGAGACCACCATGAAGCTCTTGAAGGAAGCGGCGGTCGTGGCCACGCCCGGCAACGGCTTCGGGCCTTCAGGCGAAGGCTACATCAGAATGACGCTGACGGCTCCTAAGGAGCGTCTGGCGGAAGCGGTCGAAAGGATCAAAAAGCTCAACATCTACAAATGAGTCTAGTCTTTCTCAGTCTCGGCTCCAATTTGGGCGACAGATTGGAGAATCTGAAAAGCGCGGTAGAGAAACTGCGCTCCAGGCTCTCTTTCGTCTCCTGCTCCTCTGTTTGGGAGACCGCGCCCGTGGACTGTCCCGCCGGCAGCTCCGCTTTCCTGAACGCGGTCTGCTCCTGCGAGTGCGGCATGGAGCCCATGGAGCTGCTTAGTTTCACAAAAGATATCGAGAAAACGCTCGGCAGAAAAGAAAAAACCGTCCTGAACGAACCACGGCCCATAGACATCGACATCCTTTCCTTCGGTGATGTCGAAGCAAATTCCAAAGAACTGACTATCCCCCATCCCAGAATGAAGGAAAGGCTTTTCGTTCTGGCGCCCCTGAGAGAAATACAAAAAGAAGCTTTCACTTTCGCTGAAGAATTCGCTTCCCTTTCGGGAAAACAGAAGGTCTCTCTTTTCGCTCCCCCGTTTGCAATCACAACAGTCTAATAGATATGGAAAACAAACTTCTCAAACTTTCCTCCTCGCCGCACATCAGAAGCGGAGACTCCGTCCAGAAAGTCATGTGGACGGTCTTTCTGGCGCTGCTGCCGGCTTTGATCTGGAGCTATGTCATCTTCGGCCTCATGGCGGTCAAGCTGACCATCGTCTGCGTGCTTTTCGCCATGGTCTGCGAAGCGGCCTGCCTCAAAGTCAGGAAACAGCCTGTTAAGTCCTGCTGGGACGGCAGCGCGGCCCTGACCGGCCTTCTTGTCGCCTTCAACGTTCCGCCGACCATTCCTCTGTGGATGCCGATGCTCGGCACAGCCGTCGCGGTCGTAATAGTCAAGCAGTGCTTCGGCGGCTTGGGCTGCAACATTTTCAACCCGGCTTTGATCGGGCGCGCTTTCCTGCTCGCCTCTTTCCCGAAACACATGACGAGCTGGACCTTGGGCGCGCAATTCGGCAATCCCGTGGACGCCGTCAGTCAGGCGACGCCTCTGGGACTGCTTAAGGAAGGCGGCCAGGAGGCTCTATTGCAGGCTTTCGGCTCGAAGGGCAGCATGTACCTTGACCTGGCCTTCGGCTACGGCAGAGGGGCCATAGGCTGCGTCGGCGAGATCAGCGCCGTTCTATTGCTGCTAGGCGGACTCTTCCTCCTCATCAGAGGCATCATCAGCTGGCACATCCCCGTCAGCTTCCTTCTGACGTTGGCGGTCGTGACCTTCCTCTTCAAGGGCGATCCGCTTTTCGCGATCCTAAGTGGCGGCGCAATGCTGGGCGCCTGGTTCATGGCGACCGACATGGTCACCTCGCCGCTCACGCACAAAGGGCAGCTGCTTTTCGGCGCTGGCTGCGGTCTTCTGACTTTCCTCATCAGGAAGTGGGGCGGATACCCGGAGGGCGTCTCTTACTCCATCCTTATCATGAACGCGACTGTCCCTCTCATAGACGGCATGTTCTCTAACCGCGTATTCGGGACGGGCAAAAAATGAAAACGATTCTGCATTACGGCTTAGTCCTTCTCATCATCGCCGGCGTGGCCGGCGTGGGGCTTTCCCTGGTCGATAGGATCACCAAAGGCCCCATATCTGAAGCCCAGAGCAAAAGGCTCGAAGAAGGCCAGAAGCTGGCCTTCCCTTCCGCCTCGTCGTTTGGCGAACTGAAAAAGCTTGAAACAGACGGCAAAACGATCGAATACTACGAAGTCTTCGACGAAGGCAAAAACGTTATCGGTTACGAACTGCTCTACTCTGTCGGCGGCTACCAGTCCCGGATCAAAGTTTTGACAGGCATCGAGCCCGACGGCAAAGTCGTCGCCATCAGAGTGCTCGAGCAGGCTGAGACTCCGGGCCTCGGCGCGGAAGTTGACGCCCTGCCAAGCAACAAGTCTCTGCTCTGCGCGTTCGTCAGCCTCTTCTCCCCCGAGCCCGAGAAGGAGGAAAGCAACATTCCCTGGTTCCAGGCCCAGTTCTCCGGCAAGACGCCGGAAGACCTCATAGTCGTGAAGACAAAAGATCCGAAACACATCACCGCCCTTTCCGGCGCGACGATCACAAGCACGGCTGTCACGAAAGCGGTCAAAGAGCCCATCGAACTCTTCCTGAAAGCTAAAGCGGAGGGACAATTATGAGTCTTTTCAAGGAATTTTTAAAAGGCATTTGGGAAAAGAACCCCGTATTGGTGCTTTCTCTGGGCCTGTGCCCGACGCTCGCCACCAGCGGCAGCATGAAGAACGCCGTGGGCATGGGACTTTCAGTCATCGCGGTCCTGACTTTCTCCAACATCATCATTTCTTTGATCAAGGGCTTCGTGCCTTCCAAGATCAGGATCCCCTGCTACATCATCGTCATCGCCTTTTTGGTGACGGTCGTCGACATGCTCATCGCGGGCTTCGCCCCTGAACTGAGCAAGGCCATCGGACTCTTCATCAAGCTGATCGTCGTGAACTGCATCATCCTTGGCCGCGCGGAAGCGTTCGCCGCCAAGAACAATCCGCTTCGAGCCGCGCTAGACGGCCTCGGCATGGGCATAGGCTTCCTGATCGCCATCTCGATCATCGCGACCATCAGGGAAGTTTTGGGCGCCAACAAATGGTTCGGGCTTACCGTAGTTCCCGGCTGGGATCCCATCGGCATCATGATCTTGCCCGCCGGCGCGCTTCTGACTTTCGGCCTGGTCATGGCCGTGCGTAACGTTCTAGCCCAAAGGAGGGCCAAATGAACTTAGCCACCGCCTTTCTAGTCATCATCTCAGTTGTTCTCGTCAACAACTTCATCTTCTCGCGTTTCCTCGGATACTGCCCGTACATCGGCGTCTCCACGGAGAAGAAGTCAGCGCTCGGCATGGGGCTCGCCGTCATCTTCGTCATGACTCTCGCGAGCGTCGTCTGCTGGCTCGTTTACCACTTCTTCCTCTACCCCTCCGAGAGCAATCTTTTCTACAAGATCTTTGGAAACGGGCAGAGCGTTGAATCTTTCGACCTCAGGTACCTCATGACGCTGGTCTTCATCCTCGTCATCGCGGCCCTCGTGCAGTTCGTGGAAATGGTCATCCAGAAGATCGCCCCGCCCCTTTACGCGGCCTTGGGCATCTACCTCCCCCTCATCACGACGAACTGCGCCGTATTGGGCGTTACGATCCTCAACATCGAGGGTGTCACCATCAACGGCACTCAGCTGGGCTACGGGCACCCGTACAGCCTCCTGTTTGGCGTTTTGCAGGGGTTTGGGGCCGGATGCGGCTTCCTACTCGCCCTCATGCTGATGGCGGGCATTAGGGAGCGTCTGGCGCTTGTTGAGATCCCCAAGCCTTTCAGGGGAATGCCGATCGCCTTCCTTACAGCAGCCTTATTGGCCATAGCCTTCATGGGCTTCGCCGGACTCGTTAAATAAAGGACATTTATGGAAAACGAAAAAGAAGTCAAAAATCCTCCCGTTCCCGAAAAAGAGGAAAGAGTAACGACCAAGCACTCCCTCAAACTGGGAAACACCAAGCTCGACTATACCGCCACGACCGGCACTCTCTTTTTGAGAGAGCACAAGGACGAAAGCAAAATAAAGGCCAAGATCTTCTTCACCTACTACGAAAAAAGCGGCGTGAAAGACAAAAAGAGCCGCCCCGTTATCTTCATCTACAACGGCGGCCCCGGCTCCTCCTCCATCTGGCTTCACATGGGCGCCTTCGGCCCCAGGCGCTGCAAGATGAACGCCGACGGCTCCGCTCCCAAGCCGCCCTTTGAGATCGTGGACAACAAGGAGACGCTCCTCGACATAGCCGACCTAGTCTTCGTCGACCCAGTCAGCACGGGCTTCTCCCGCGCCGCCGACCTCGAGCACGAGGATGAGTTCCACGGCCTGGAAAAAGACATTGAGGCCATGGGCGACTTCATCATGCGTTTCTCAAGCCAGCACGGCCGCTGGATGTCCCCGAAATACCTCCTCGGCGAAAGCTACGGCACGACGCGCTCCGCGGGCCTTGCCGGATACTTGAACAACGAGCAGGGCATGTACCTTAACGGCATCATACTCGTTTCCTCCATCCTTGATTTCGGCACCGCGAGGTTCGACTTCGGCAACGATCTCCCCTACATTCTCTTCCTGCCGACTTACGCCGCCATCGCCCACTATCACGGCAAAGCCGGAAAAGGAACGAAGCAAAGCGATTTCCTTTCCGAAGTTGAAAGCTTCGCTGTCAACGAGTATCTCCGCGCGCTCTTTCTGGGCACGGCGCTTCCCGAAGAGGATAAGCTGGAGGTGGCCAAAAAGCTCTCTTCCTACACCGGTCTTAGCGAGCAGTTCGTGCTTGACTGCAATCTTAAGCCCAGCATCTGGCGCTTCACCAAAAACCTCCTGAAAGAGGAAGGCTATTCTGTCGGCCGCTTCGACGGCAGGATCAAAGGAAGAGACGGCGAAAGAGCCGGCGACCATCCCGAGACTGATCCAAGCCATTCCGCCACCGCCGGCGTTTTCACGACCTGCTTCAACGATTACGTAAGAAGCGAGCTTAATTACGATTCGGAAAAACTCTATTTGGTCCTGACCGGCCGCGCGCACCCTTGGAAATTCGACCACGAGGGCAAATACGTCAACGTCAGCGACAGACTGCGCCAGGCTATCTGCCGCAACACGGATCTCAAGGTCATGATCGCCAACGGCTACTTCGACCTCGCCACTCCGTATTTCGCGACCTGGCACACGGTGAACCATATGCCGCTTACTCCCGAACTGCAGAAGAACATCTCCCAGACCTACTATCAGGGCGGGCACATGATGTACACCATAGACTCTGAGCGCGCCAAACTCAAAGCCGACATCGTAAGCTTCATAAAGAAAAGCTCGAATAAGAAGTAATGTTCGCTTTCGGTTCATCTGACACCGCGTTCGTTTCCCAAAGGCACGCCCTGTACCCGCACATGACGGTCTTCAAGAACGTCCAGGGCGACCTTGCGCTGCGCGGCTGGAGCCAGGATGAAATAAGGTCAAGGATCGCCGAAATGGAAAGTTGGCCCTGGCTCTCCCCCATTCTTTATAAGGCCTGCCGGGATCTTGATGAAGAGGAGCTCTACCTCGCGGCGCTCTCCAGGGCCATAGGCCCCAATCCGGAAAAGCTGCTCCTTGAGCTTCCCGAAAAGCCATCCCCGAGAATTTCCGAAGCGATAACCCACATAAAAAACCTCTTCGCGCTCACAATAACCAACAATAAGACCGGCACGGCCTGGAACAGACAGATATGAAATTCGCCCATTTTTTCCTCTACGCCTCCATGCTCGTCCTCTCCAACATCTTCATGACCTTCGCGTGGTACTACCATTTGAAGAACAAAGCGGACGCCCCTGTTTTCCTCGCCATTCTTACAAGCTGGATAATAGCCTTCTTCGAATACAGCATCATGATACCGGCCAACCGCTTCGGCAACCAGTCGCTGACCCTGATGCAGATGAAGATCACCCAGGAGATCGTCACTCTCTCGGTCTTCGTTCCCTTCGCGATCTTCATCATGAAAGAGAAAGTTTCCTGGAACTTCCTCTACGCCGCCCTCTGCATGGTGGCCGCCGCCTACTTTATTTTCAAGTGATCTGAAAATAAAAAAGCGGACGGGGTTACCCGTCCGCCCAAACATGTAGGAGAAGAATCGTTTGGTTTATTTGGATTTATATACGTCGCGGGGCTGCTTGTACCCCGGTTCGCAATAGTTGTAGGCCATGATCTTGCTGCCGTCCACGGAAAGCGGGCTGGAGTATTCGGCTGGCAGATCGGCTAAGCCTTCCTCGGAAACGACGTAGACGTCGACCTGGAAGAATTTTGGGAAATTCATGTTGAAGAAACCAAGGCGTGAGATCTTCTGGGTCTTGCGCAGATAGTAGGTCCTGTCGTCGTCGGTCCTGTAATAGTAAGCGAGATAATAGCTGCGGGGCTTGACTTCCTTGCCATAGTTGTAGAAGACGTCGCCCTTGACTGTGCGTTTGGTGCTCTTCATGAACTTGATGTGGAAGATGGGGTCGTCGGACCTCTGGAGCGTGGCGTCAACGTAGTCGGTGCCCTGAGTAACGTCCAGCCACTCTCCGGAAATAAGGTCGAGGGAGTTGGCGAAGCCTTTGAACGTGTACTGGGGATACAGAAGGCGCATCTCCTGACGGCCCTTCCAGAATTTCACCTTGCCGGCCACGGGGTCTTTCAGCTGGCCGCCGAGGCAGGTCGTATAGCCGTCCCTGGCCACTATGACGGTGTAAGTGCTGCCGCCGGCGGTAAGGTTGTAGGAGCCGGTATACTTTTTGAAACCGGGCTTCTCGGCCAGAGCCGCGAAGGACGTGAAGGCTAAAAGCGTTAATATTGCAAGTTTTTTCATAGCGATCTCATTCATTTGGTTTTGTACCCGTAAGTGCACATGGGGAACTGCTGCATCATGTCGCGGAAGAGTTCGTCGTAGCGGTTGTGGATCTCTCTGGCCCACATGACGTCTCTTTCATACATGTACATGAAGCTGATGCCCATGACCAAGGAGTCGCGGAAATCCTCGGATTCCCAGACTTTTTCGCCGGTTCCGGCGTCGTAGAAAGCGACTCTGACGGTCACGCTGTTGTAAGAGAAGACAAGGCCGTAGCGGCTGCACTGCTCTTTCACTTCGCCGTAGCAGACAAGGTCGACACCCAGGGCGCTCCTCATCCTGCCGGCGGCGCTTTCGTCGAGGTCGCGGCGGGTAAGCGCAGAAAGTCGGCTGTCGGTCTCGCCCATCGGCTGGACGTTCCAGTTCTTGTAGGAAACGAGGTTGCCGTAGAAGGAACGCCTGGCGTAGGTGTTGGCGTTCTTAACTCCGGAACTGTTGATGAAGGGCATGACCGCGATGGTCGTGTACTTCGGGGTGACCGCGAGGTTGATGTGGTTGCGGGTGTTCATCACGACGCCCTCGTGGATGTTTTCCATGGTGGCTCTCGCGCATCCGAAGAGCATAACTGAGGCCGCGGCCAGAAGTATGTATTTCACGCTTTTCATCAGAAGGAGAATCCTGTGCCGAGGGTTAAGCCGTCCAGCGGTTTCCAGTCTTTGGAATCGGAATCTTTGAAGATCGGCACGCCGTAGTTGACTCTGATGGGCATGCGCCACAACTGCAGTATAAGGCTGCCGCCGACGCTGGCGTTGATCTCGCCGAAGTTGTCGAACTTCTTCTTCTCGACCACATACTGGCCGTTGACGGCGCGCAAGGCTTTGTAGTAAGTCCTTTCCTTCCACCAGACGTTGCCGATGTCGGTCCAGACCGCGCCGTGCACGCTGATGTTCTCGTTGTAGCGCCAGATCGGGAAGATGTATTCTGCGGACACCATGAACTTGAAGTTGCCGCCCAGCGGGTTGTCGCCGGAGTAATCCTTAGGTCCTACGAAGCCGTAGCGGAAGCCGCGCATCTCTTCGGAACCGCCCATGAAGAAGCGGTCGAAGATCGGCGTGTTGCGGGAAGCGAAGCCGATCGATCCGCGCAGCAACAGAACGTGCGAGCCGGCGAACACATAGTTGGGCTTCCTTTCGAAGAGCTCGAAGAGCTTGAAGTACTGGGAGTGGCTGGCTTCCACAAGACCGTAGATGGTCGAGCCAACGCCGACTCTGCCTTTCAAAATGGTAAGAGCGCCGGAAGTCGGGAGGAACAGGGCGTCTCTGGTGTCGCGCGTTAAGGTGATGGTCGGAGCGAGCACAGCGTAGCTGCCCTTCTCTTTCTTCAGATACTTGTCGTAACGCTCGTATTCCAGCGGGACCATGCGTTTCTGGACGCGGCCGTTCCTTCTGTTGACATGGCGGCGCTTGATCCAGGCGGTGTCTTCGCCGACGATGGTGTCGCCGTAATCAAGCGATTTGTCGACGCCGACCCTGATGTACTCGCCCGCCAGCGCGCCTTCGACTTTGATGACGCCGAGATACTTGCCGACGGTCGGGATCCAGGCCATGCTTATGGGAGTCGCGGCCCTAAGGTCGCCGCCTATCCTCATGATCCTAAGATCCGGGCCCAGGGCGTTGTTGTTCTTCCAGTAGACGTCGAATCCGGCCGCGACTTTTCTTCCCTTCAGCTGTTCATGCAGGAAGTAAGGCTCGGTGAAGCTTAGGATGACGTCCTGGCGGTGAATGCCGAATTCGCCTTTGATGCGGAAATGCTGGCCGCCGCCGGTGAACCAGTTTTTGTAATTCTTCCAGTCGAAGTTCGGCTGCGTTATGGTGATCGTGCCGAAGAGATAATCCTGGCTGGAGAAGCCGACGCCTACGCCGACCTGGCCGGTCAGCTTTTCCTTGACGTCGACGTAAATGTCTTTCTTGCTGTGATCCTGGGGATTCGGCGCCTCGACGATGTCCACTTTCTCGAAGTAGTCCATGTTCATCAATCTCTGGCGGCTCGTGTCGATGCGGTAGTAGTTGTAGCGGTCGCCCGGGAAGAAGCTGAGCTCTCTTCTTATGACAACGTCTTTCGTGCGCTCGTTGCCGGTGATGTAAACAATGCCGATGTCGAAGAGGGACGATTCGTCCATTTCGTAGAAAATATCGACTCTGACGCTGTCGTCAGGCTGCTCTTCGGCAAGGAGAACTTTGGAAGCGCAGATGGCGTCGGCATATCCCAGGGAGCGGAAGTAATTCCTTAGATTCTCGGTGTCCCTTTCCACGGCCTGCGGCGTGTAGGGTTCGTCTCTGTGCACCTCGATCATCGAGATGATGTTGGTGAGGTACATATCCCTGAGCTTGCCCTGGCGCACGGTGATGTCGTTGACGTAATAAGGACGTCCCTCGTCGATCGTGATGTCGAGGGCAAGTCCGTCGCCTTTCTCGGTGGCGTGGAGGTCGTAATCGACCTGGGCTTCGGGATATCCGATCTCCTGGTACATCTCGGTGATCTTCCACATGTCGTCCCTGACCTGGTCTTCCTGGTAGGTGCCGAACATGAACCAGAAACGGGCTTTCGTGCCGATCAGGAATTTGATCTTGGTCGTGGAGATAAGCGTGTTGCCGCTGATGTTGACTTCCCTGATGTAGGATTCCTCGCCTTCCGAGACGAGAATGTTGACGCTGGCTTTGGTGCCGTCGATCGTGTCGTCGATCTCGTAAGTGACATCCGCCATGCCGTAGCCTTTTTCGGCGTAATATTTGCGGATCTCCTCTACGGAGTTCTCAAGTTTTTCAAGGCTCAAAGGTTCGCCTATCTTGACCTGGAGTTTTTCGAGGAGGTCTTTTTCCTTTATGCTGCTGTTGCCCGTGAACTCAAGCTTGTCGAGGATCGGTCTTTCTTTGACGGTGTATGTGACGATGGTGCCGCTGACGCCGTCGCTCGTAGTCGTCGAAGCGCTCTCAAAATCGCCGGAAGCCAAAAGCCTCTCGGTGTCGGCCATGGCTTTCTCTTCGCTGTAGATCTCATTGGGATGCGTGCTGATCATGTCAAGGATGACCTGCTCGCTCACTCTCTTGTTGCCCTCTATGTCAATGCGCTCTATTATGCTCTCGCCATAAGCGGAGAAAGCGAGGACCGCCGTCAGAGTCAGAACGGCCAGTCCCAATTTCAGGCTTAATGTCTTCTTTCCGAAAGTTGATTTCATAATATCTAATTAAGTCTCCAAGACAATATTTCAATATAAGATTATCTTCTGATATCCTACCACAAAACGCACCCCAAATCAAGTGTTACTAACACAATTCGCAGTTTCTTACACATTCATAAGATAGCTAAATATACTATATTATAGCACTTACTAACAGTTATCCACAAGTTATCCACAATTTGATAAAGTGTGGAATTCAGGTGAATAAGGGAAGGAAAACCTGTTTATTTTTCCAGGCAATAAAAAAAGCCCCGGGAGACCCGGGGCTTTTTTGCTTTATGACTTCAGTATGACTATTTCCTTCTGGAGAGGAAAGCGATGGCAAGAAGCAGCGCGCCGAGGACGGCGGGCTCGGGTACGCTGTGGTCGCAGACCACGACGTTGTCGACGTAGACGCCCGTGTCCCTTTCCTCGTCCGGACCGTCGTTGACGGCTTCAATGATGAAGCAGTCGATAGGCTGTTCGTCGTGTTCGGTGTTCAGGACGTATTCGCCGATCTCGCAATCCTTGACGTAGTCGCCGAGGATGAACTGCGACATGCAGGCGCTGGCGGGATCAAGATCCATGTTGTAGGAGAAGTTTATCCACTGTCCGAGGGCGCCGGCGACTCTGGCAATTTCTTCCTGGCCGCTGCCGTCGGGCTGGACCGCAAGAACGAGTTCCTTGGTGTCCCTGTCTCTTCTGACGATGACGGGCAGGCAGCCCTTGTCGTCGATCTGGGAGAACTTGACGTAAGTCGTGTTGTTGTTGTCGGGGAAATTCAGGCGGCAGCGGAAGGAATAATGCTGGCCGGCCTGGACGCCCGCGGAGACCTTGGTCTTGGCCGCCTGGTCGAAGTAGAGGCACTGGGCGCCGTCAAACAGCCTGATGTCGGTGTCGCCGTAGGCGTATTCCGTCTTCCAGCATTCCTGGCCGTCGATGGGGCCGAGCTTGAAGAGCTCGCCCTCGAATTCCGTGCTGTAGTACCAGGGGCCCACGCCGAAGGTGACCAGCTGGACGAAGGAGCCGGAGTTGGTGCCGTTGCTGGCCTCGTACTCGTATTTGATCCTGGCGGTGTGGTAGCCGTCCTCAAGGCCGTTGCGGTTGAGCCTGTAGATGACCAATCCCTTGGTGCCGATGGAGCCTTTGTAGCGGGAGAGCTTCAGATTGTCGGGATAATCCAGGACCTCGGCGGTGAACTTGTAGTTCTGGGCGCCGGCGTTCTCGAGCGTGTTGGTGTAAACGTCGAGACCGCCCAGGCAGACGGCTTTCTCGTACCAGGGGATGGCGATCTTGGCGCGCTCCACTTCCGTGACGAGGAGGTCGTCGATGGAGACGCCCACTCTGGAGTCCTCGCCGCCGCCGCTGAAGCCGAACTTCTCAAAGTAGTGCATCGGCACCACCTTGTCGTTCATTCTCTTTCTCAGAGGCTTGTTGCTGAAGTTCGTAACGAAATCGCCGAAGGTGAAATCGGTCAGAGTCTGCATCCTGAAGTCCAGGGTGTAGGACATGTCGTGCCAGGTGTTGGGAGCCAGTCCGTAGTCGCCGACCAGAGGATATCCGGACGTGTCGTTGTAGGCCCAGAGCCTGATGTCCTTGTCGCTGGAATACCAGAGGTCGAAGATGGCCGGGTTGGCCCAGTAGGTCGAACGGAAATAGAAGCGGTCGGCCTCGCCGACGGGATCCCAGCGGAATTTGCAGGAGACCTTGATGATCAGGTTGGAAGGCGTCCAGATGGGATACCAGTAGCCGTCCCAGCCGCTGGCCTTTTGCACGGTCAGGCACTGGCCGTCCCAGGGTTCGCTGGGCGTGTTGACGTAGGCCTCGTTGGTGGCCGGGGAATAGTCGTTGCCCTCCTCCTTGCCGAACCAGCCCTGCTGGCCGTGGATCTCGCCTTCCTGCATGAAGGGAGCCTCAAAATCCTCATAGTAGAAGACCTTGCCGGACCTGACGTTCAGGGGGATGTCGAAAACTCCGTAAGGGGAGCAGTCGAAGGTAAGGATCGTGCGGTAGAAACCGTCGCCCATGACGTCGCGGTTGAAGGTCACCTTGTGGCTCTTAGTAGTCTTGCAGACGCCAGTGGGGGCGAAGGAGAGCCATTCCGGATCACCCAAAGCGGAAACTTTGTAATCGAAGGAACCGCCGCCGTTGTTGGCCACGACGAAGTCGCGGCTGGCCACGCTGCGTCCGATAAGCACGGAATCAGTCGCCATGGAGGCCACCGGCGTGGTCAGCGCTTCGTAAGCGACCTCGATGTCGTCGATGGCCGTGACGTAGCCGCTGCCCGCGGCTACATAGCCTCCGGCCAGGACCGCAGCGCCGATATGCGTGATCCTGATGTTGGGAAGGGTCACGTTCTCCGGAACGTTGGTCACGCCGTTGGCAATGACGTTGACGAGACGGCGGGAGGGATACTGGATGTTAAATTCCAGCTCGTTGTCCTTGTCTCCGCCAATGCCGCTTAATTCCATCTGGACCTTGTTGCTGTGGATGATGTAGAAAGTGCCGCCGTTGCGGTAGCACCAAAGCGCGCGGCCGTTGTCGTTGGCCGAGCCGTTGCCGAATACGAAGCCGCTGATGTTGGAAATGGAGCGGTGTTTCAAACGTATCCTCATGATGCCGGTCTCGGTGAACATTTCCTCGGTGGCGCCGGTGGGGATCCAGACGCCGGAGTTGCCGGAGTTAAAACCGTCCGGGTCGTTCTTCGTCACGGTAAGGCATTTGGTATCCATGACGTCGCTTTCAATTCTGTAAGCGAAGTTCGTCTGGTATTTGGGTTGGTAAATTGTCGCCGTTTCGCACTGCGGCAGAAAATCGCCGGTGTTGTAGCTCTGGAAATCTTCCGTAAAAAAAACGGTGGGATCTGCCTGGACCGCGAAGGCGGAAACCAGGATCAGAGCCGTAAGCATCATTAGCTTGCTTTTCATAAATTACCTCGTGTTGGTGTGAATTCTAATTGTCAACCATTAATTGTATCAAAATTTACGCTTTTAGATTTGGTAAAATATTTTTCATGGAACACAAGGATCACATGCTGCTGGCTATCAAAGAGGCCGAAGCGGCCGCCGCCATTGGCGAAGTCCCCATTGGCTGCGTCATCGTTGACGCAAACGGAAGCGTCGTCGCTTCCGCTCATAATCTCATTGAAGCCAGCAAAGACGCCACCGCCCACGCGGAGCTTCTGGCTATCAGGGAAGCTCAGAAAAAGCAAGGCCGCCGCCTAACTGACTGCACGCTTTACGTGACCTTGGAGCCCTGCCCCATGTGCGCGGGCGCGATACTTCTTTCCAGGATATCGACCGTGGTCTTCGGGGCGCGCGACTGGGAAAGGGGCGCCCTCCTCTCGAACAGCAACCTCGCCAACACCTGGACGGGCGGCAAAGTCGAAGTGCTGGAAGGCTTTTGTTCGTCTGAATGCGAGACGCTTCTCAAGGACTTCTTTTCCTCCCGCAGATAGTTCACTCCCTTCGGCCCAATATATTGTTAAAAAAAGGCCCTTTTGATACAATATATTGAGTGTGTATTCGTATAAGAAGGGATTATGGACAATAATTTAATTGAACAAATCGATCCCGCGCCGCAGCCTGATCTTTTTCAGGCTGTGGCGCCGGAGCCCCCGTTTCTGGATCTGCTTCCAGTCAGTCACTGCGCCTTCCTCAGTTCCGAGCGCAGATGGTATTACGCCACCATTCTGTATTTTCTCTTTCTGCGCCGCCAGGCCCACGAAGTCGAGAAATATCACAACGACATCTACGACGCCGTCCAGTCTTTGCTCGAGACCGCCGGCCCCTACAGCCAGCAGGCTTTCCGGGCCGACATGGAGCAGCTTATGCTCTGGGGCAACGTCGAGCGCCGCATCGAGCCGAAGAGGCTGCAGCACATCGCCGACAGGAGAGTGCAGAAATTCCTCTACCGCCTGACCGACCATACCAGGGCGCTGCTCGAGAGTCTTTCACTCCTGCGCTCAGTGGAAAACCTGAACGCGGTCTCGCTTGACCAGGACCACCTCCTGGACCTCCAGGAGCTCGTCGAAAAGATCGGCCTCTGCCTCTCCCGCGGCGAAAATCTTTCGGATGCGGAACTGCGCAGACTCGCCAGGAACATCTCGGAACTCGACAACCGCTGCCGCCTGGTCGCCAACGAGATCAGCGACTTCGGCGCCAGGATAGCGACTTTCAACATCGAGCCTTTCCAGCTTGAAACTCTGCCGCAGATAATAGACCGCCTGGCCCGCTACGTCGACCAGTATCTGCAGCGCGTGGCCAACCTGACGCCGCCCGTTTACAGCGCGCTCTCGCGCTGGAACTCCCAGCAGGGGCTCGCCATCTTAAGGAACGCCAGGGAAGCGATGCGGCTGCACGCCGAGAACAATCCCTTGTCCGGCGCCCTGGTTGAGCAGGAAGACCCCATCGAGCAGATGCTGGCTAGGCTTATCCCCTTCTTCGCCCCCGAAGGCATCTTCCAGCTCCTCTGCCTGAGAGTCAACGAGCAGGTCAGGATACTTATCAGCCGCATCAGGCAGTACCTCGACGACATCAGGCACCGCAACATCAGGATCAGGATCCTGAGGCGCCGCGCCAACGAATGCATCGGCGCTCCCGACGAAGCCCTGCCCGAGATCAAGTCTTTCTTAAGGGAGCTCTTCTCCGTAGGACAGATCATGAACGACATGGGCGGCGGCACTCCGGAAGACCGCGTTCCCCCGCCGAGGCCCAACTACTGGCGCCGCCGCGCGGCCAGGCCGCCCTTCCGCAACGCCGCCATAATCGCCAAGACCGGCTCCGCCCAAGCCAGCCGCGAACTGGAGAAGGCAAAGGCCAAACGCCTAAGGGACTTCATGCTTTTGAAAGCATACCCCATGGGACAACGCGGCCCCATCCATTTGTTCTCTTTGAAGAACATGGACGACATCAGGAACTACATGGACTCCGTCAAATTCTACAAGATAGGACGCAAGCACGGGATCCGCTTGGGATACACCTTGAAGCAGCCTGACAAAAACGCGCCGCAGGCCGAGTTCAAGGGAGGCAAATGGTATTTCTCCTCCCCCGACTACACCGTAGACTTTCAGGAAAACAACTAAAAAACTATGAACGAACAATACTTTGAAAACGAAGCGGAGAATTACTCCGACCAGATCGATTCCCTGAACATCCACAGCGTCAGGGCGCTTCTTAACGTGCTTACCGAATCGCCCTTCTTCTACCAGACGGACGACCCGGATCTTTTCGCCTACCTGAGACTGAACCAGGAAGCCGTCGGCCATTTCTTCATGCGCTACTTCGGTTGGGAACTCTACGTCGACCGCCAGGCCGCCAGAATTATAAAGCCGCAGCTCTACAACAACTCCCTCAAGCCTTCGCAAAGGGACATGTTCGACCTGACTAGAAGGGACGAATGCTCGGTCTTCATGCTGCTCTTGGAATTCTACGAGAAGCTGCTCCGCGACTTCAACTCCAATTACGACGACGACAAGAGGCTGCGCTTCCTTATCTCCGACTTCGTCCAGTACTGCTTCAACCGTTTCAACGAGGAACTGGAGGACGGCGAGTCCAGCGAGAAAGCGATCGTCGACGCCTGCCGCACGCTCTTCCCGAAGCTCATCAAGTACCGCTTCATCGAGCAGAAGGAAAAAGCGGACGTCGGAAAAGACGAGCGTCTGCCGGAAGGCCTCGAGCAGCAGGTAATGTACGAATTCCTCCCGGGCATCCACTGCTACCGCCCGGACGTCCTCACCTTCAAGGAGATCGCCAGGCTGTATTCCAAAACTGACAGCCTGAAGAGCGACGGTGAAGAGACGGCGGAAGAAGAGAACGAACAGGAAAATTTTTAAATAGGTGAATACGATGAACGGAAACCACAGTTGGGAAAACGCTTTGAACTTAAGGGCCCTGCGCCTCATCAACTTCCATAACTTCGCCGACGAGACCATAAAGATCCACGGCAGCCTCTTCCTCATGGGCAACAACGGCACCGGCAAGACGACCATCATCGACGCGGTGCAGCTGGCTCTTACCGGCGGACAGAGACTGATGTTCAACGCCGCCACCGTGATCGGCGGCAGGTCCGAATCTGGCCGCAGCCTCTCCGGCGTTCTTTTGCAGCACAACTTCGAGACCGGCAAGATCGGCCGCGCCGGCGGCGCGGTCGGCTATGTCGCCTTGGAGCTCCTCGACCCCAAGAGCCAGAACCCTGTGACGATCGGCGTCGGCGCCTTCGCGGAGAACCTCGACCAAAGGCCCGAGATGTGGGGCTTCATAGTGGACGCTCCCCTCTCCGACGTCCAGCTCACGATCAGAGTGAACGACGTTTCCGAAGCGCCCCAGTACCGCCCAGTGGACAAGAAGGAACTGCCCGGCCTGATCGGCAAAACGCGAGTTTACGATATCGGCCGCTACCGCACCCAGGTCGCGAACCGTTTCTTCGGCGGCCGCTCCAATTTCGAGCGCGTGGCGGATCTTCTGAAAGCCAGCAAATCCTACAAGGACCTGGTCGTCAAAGCCAGAGACTTCGAAGGTCTTTTCGCCGCTCTGCTCCCCGCCCCCGATCATCAGGTCTTCCAGGACATCGAGACGACCTTGCAGAACCTCGAGACCATCGAGAGCGACATCAAAGGCCTGAAGAAAGAAGCCGAACTGCTTGACGAAGCGAACAAGACCGTCGAAAAGATCACCGCTTCCAAAACAAGGATCGAGGAGTGCCGCTATCTGAGGCTCAGGAACTCCCTCAACAACCTCGCTTCCGAACTGAAGAGCCAGGAAAGGGCCGTCGCCGTCAACCGCCAGAACCAGATCGACGCGAAGAACAAGCTCGACGACCTGTTGCCGAAGCTCGAACAGACAAGGACCACGCTCGCCGAAGTGAGGACCGGCACCGGCGCCAAACTCTGGGAAGAAGCCGAACGCCTTGAAAAAGACTTGGCGAAACTGAAAGAGGATTCCGTCACCTTCAAGGAAGAGACGGAAAAGGAACTGCAGAAGCAGGCCACGCTTGAAAAAGACAAAGCGAATGCCAGCGCGGACGTTCTGGAAGCCATCCGCTCCCAGAACGCCATCATAAAGACCATCTCTCTCCCCGTCTGCCCCGAGACGGTGAAAGAAGCCGCCGACCATCTCTCGAAGACCGTCGCTTCTCTGAAGAAAGCCTACAAGAACGCCGAGGAAACGGCAGAATGCGACACCGAAGCGCTCTCCCGTTCCCAGAAGCTGGCGATAAGGGCCGCCGACAATCTGCTGCAGGCCCTAAGGGATGAAAAGCAGACGCTGACACTGCGCCTCAGCGACCTGGCCAAGGAAAGCGAAATAAAAGCGACCGTCCCCATCATGGAAGTGATGCCGAGGATAATCGGCTACCGCGATTTCCTGGACGCCATAAAGAGGGAAGGCTTGAAAGCCGAACCGCTCTTCACCATGCTTGATTTCGCGCCTAACACGCCGCCCCAGCTCATGAACCTGATCGAATCTTTCCTGGGCGACGAATGGCTCGGCACCATCATCCCCGAAGAGGACGATCTTGAGGCCGTCATAAGATTGGCCGGCAAAGCCAACCCCGGTATCAGGATCGCCGACACCTCGAAGCTCATGGCCACGAAGAGCCCCAAACCCCTGGACAACTCCATCGCCAAATACCTCAAGACAGGAAACGGCTTCGCCCGCTGCTTCGTCGACATACAGCTTGGCAAGATAAGGATCTGCGACCTGGCCGCCACGCCTGACGGCGACTGGCTCTCCAGGGAAGGCCTCGTGAAAGAACGCGCCGTTTACCGCTACATAAAGCGCGAAGCGGAAGGCTTGCTCGGCAAAGCGCGCCGCCAGGCCGCCCAGGAAAAACTCCTGACCGAGCAGAAGATCAAAAACAAAGAGCTCACCAACATCGCCGACGGCCTTAGGAAAAAGCAGAGCAATCTCAGCGAGACCATAGAAGCCGTATACAAGATCAAGATCCAGCTCGAGGAAAAAGTCTCGCCCTGGCTCATCGCCCACCGCTTAACGCAGAGAGCCGCCAACGACAACCTTCTTGCCGAAATCAAGGAAAGAGTCGAGAAAGCTCAGAACCAGCAGGCCAAATCCCAGCGCCAGATCAACCGCATCCAAAAGCAGATCAAAGAACTCAGGGAAGACAAGCAGTTCCAGACCACCGGCGACATCCACAAGCAGCTCGACATCTTAAAGAAGCGCCTGAACGAAGAGGAAAAGGAACGCGAGGAACTCGTCGAGATGATCGCCCGCTACAAAGAGCGCGTCTCCATCTTAGAGGCCCAGAACGCCAAGACCAGACTCAGCTACAACGAGGCCATCAACCAGGCGGCCGACAAGAAGAAGATCCTTGAAGACCGCCTCGGCGAGGAATACCCCGACCTCGAGAGCTACCTTAAGGAGACCTACGGCGCCGAGAACGTCCAGGAAGGCAGGCTCGCTGAAATAATCAAGATCCAGGAGCGCGTCATCAACCGCGAGATCGGAAGCTTAGTTGGCAGCGACGACTCCCGCTCGAAAGGCGGCTTGATCCACCACGAGCTGCTCTGGACCAAGTACGCCTTCACCTACCGCGAAGACATCAACGACCTCATCGACCAGGACGGCCGCGACCTCAAGACCATAACGGTGAGATTGAACGACCAGCTAACGCAGCTCGAGAATTCCGTTTCCGAAAACAGAAGGAAACTTCTCGAAAAGACCATCCTCGGCGACCTCTCCAACCAGTACACCCGCGACCTCTACCGCCTCAAGGAAAGCCTTGAAGCCGTCAACCTCATGCTGGAAGGCCTCTCTTTCGGCCGCTCCCAATACCGCTTCACCCAGAAGATCAAAGGGGAGTACCGCCAGGTCTACGGCATCGTAAGAAGAGCCGGCGACATCGACGAGGACAGCCAGGAACAGCTGAAAGCCTTCTTCGAATCGAAGATCGGGGAACTGCGCATGCAGCCCGACGGCTCTCTCCCCTCCTTCCTCGACTACCGCCACTGGTTCGACTACCAGCTGCACGTGAAGGTGACAGGCACCGAGGGCGAAGGCATCGAGCTGACCAACGACATCCGCCGCCTCGGTTCCGGCGGCGAACAGGCCGTGCCGAACTACCTGCTCATCATGGCCATGAGCGCGCTTCTCTACAACCAGATCGGCGCCAAGATCCGCTTCCTCTTATTCGACGAGGCTTTCTACGGCATCGACGCGGAAAGGAGGGAAGAACTTCTGCGCTTCGCCAACAGACTTGGCCTCTCCCTTGTCATCGCCACCCCGGAAATGGACGGCGTCACGGAAGCCATGAGGGAATCCACAACGCTGCTCCTCGAGAAGAACGCCAATAACGAGATCTTCATCGGCAACTTCGTCTGGGAATCCCAGGAAGGCCAGCAAATGGACATCTTCAGTCAGAACGACGAAGAGGAGACCTTCACCATCGGCGTGAAGTCCGCTCCCGAACCGGAAAAACCTGAAGAGCCCAAGGAAGAAAAGAAGCCAGCTCCCGCGAGACCCAAAGCGAAAAAAGCGGCGCCGAAAAAAGCCGTGAAAAAACCAGCGCCTAAAAAACCGGCCAAGCCCGCGCCCAAAAAAGCGCCCGCCAAGCCCGTTTCCAAAGCGAAGCCGAAAGCCAAAGCTAAATCCAAACCGAAAGGCAAAAAATAATGGATCCCAAGACCGCGCAGGAACTCGTTAATCAAGCCATAGAAGCCAGGGAAAAAGCCTACGCCCCCTATTCCAAATTCAAAGTAGGGGCCGCCATCCTGACAAAAAACGGAACAGTCTTCCCGGGCTGCAACATTGAGAACGCCTCCTACGGCGCCACCATCTGCGCGGAACGCTCCGCCGTTTGCAACATGATCGCAAACGGCGGAGCGGATCCAATAGCCATCGCCATCTGCTACAACGAAACCGAATTCGCCGTCCCCTGCGGCATCTGCCGCCAAGTGCTCTCGGAATTCTCACCCAAGGGCGACCTCGTAATCCTCATGGCCAAGACCGACGGCACCTACCAGGAGACCACTCTCTCCGCCCTTCTCCCCGCTTTCTTCAATCTGAATTGATCACTTCCATTCCTGGCGAAGGATGCGCAGCATGATGAAGTCGCTGTACTCGTTGTCGTAATAGTACGCTTCTTCCAAAACGCCCTCTTGCTTGAAGCCGATCCTCTTGTAGAAATTCAGAGTGTTCGTGTTCAGGGCCACCACGCCGATGGAAACCCGGTGCATGGATAATTCTTTGAAGGCCATGTCCAGCATGATCCTGATCGCTTCCGTCCCGTATCCCTTGCGCTGATTTTTTGGATCAGGAATGATTATCGTAAGGTCCGTCTGATGCCAGGCGGGAAACATGCGCAGAAGACCAGTCTCGCCGATGACGTTCCCCTCGAGGTCAGTGATCGTATACCAGACCGAGTCCTCGGACCTGTGGGCGACGGCGATGCGTTTCTTTTCCTCTTCCTCGTCGGTGGGTTTCTCGAAGCCGCACTGGAACATGATTTCGGGCTTGCTGAACCAATGGGCGAAATACTTAGCGTCCTCTTCCCTTTGCTCGCGCAAAATAACGCGCTTTCCTCTGATCTCTTTTCGCATATATTTACCTCGAAATCATTCCGGATAGCGGCGGGATGTATGCAGGAAGGAAACGACTATAAGCTCGTTCCCTTCCACCATGTACACTATGATGTAAGGCGTATTGAGTACCAAAAACTCATAGGTGCCCTTTACCCTGCCTGGGTGACCTATGCGGGGTTCCGAAGCCAGCAGATCGAGAGTCTGCATTACGCGAACGATAACATCCCTGGCCGCCGAGCGGTTATCCGCGAAGATATGCTCGTAGCCGTTTTTCAGATCTTCAGCGGCTAATTTTGTGTACCTGATCTTAAGCATCAGCGCATCCACTTCTCCAAAATGTCACGCATCTCTTTGTCCGTGGCGAATTGCTTTTTCTTCGCCTGCTTCACGCCCTCCTCAATATGGGCGATCTGCCAGTCCTGCAAGGAGAGATAGTAATTGATCGCTTCGTTGATAATGAAGCTTCGATCGCGCTTTTGGGCCGCGGCCAGCTGGTCGAGTTTCTTCTTCGTTTCCTCTTCGGTCCTGAACGATATGGTATTCATAATATTATCCTGTATTTTTTTGTAATACACTGTATTATACAATATCGCTCGAATCTTAGCAAGCCAAGCGGCAAAAAAAGCGACCGACGACTTTTCGTCGCCGGTCGAAAGCTGCAGAGCTAGTAACCTAGAATAGATTATTCTGTTTCTTGCTGTTTTATTCTGTAATAGTTGGTATACCAATCATTGGCATGACCGGAACGCCATTGCCATACCACTTCGGTTGATTTCTTCCACTGGCCATTTTTGCCAAAGGTCGCAACATATTTGGTTTTAATACCGCCTTTGATTTCATGTTCATAGGTGGAATCTTCATTAAAGTTTTGTTCAACAATGACTTGGTTATCTTGAACGGTAACCTTTTTGTCATAGGTGTATTTGGCTTGCCCCCAGAACACAGGACTCTCGTGTTCGGGATCCTTCAAAGGATAACCCACTTTGCGCAAGGAAAGCCCCGCGCTTCTTGTTATGCTACCATAAACGATGGCCTCTGTATCTGAAACAAAGTTGGTATAATACGACCGCCCTGTTTGTTCCCACAAATGCCCGGGATATTGATTGGCGAGACGCACTAACCACTCTGTGTTCGGCATGTACGGGAGCACCGGCCGCGCATCTTTCTTACGGGGCTTAAAGATATAGGACGCCACAGATTCTTCCGCTATGTTCGTCGGACAGGTTTCCATCAATGTTTGTGCTTTCCACTCATCTGACGTGCTTTGTTCTTTACGATGACGGCTGACCACCTTTAATGTCTGCTGATTGTTTTCCAAAGGATTGGCCGTGCCCGTCTTGCCCCAATAATTCTTGCTTTGTGCCCACACAACATCATTGGTCGTCTTACCTTTCTTTGTGTATAGATACGACTTTTCAACAGAGCCGTCTTCACGGGGTGTTTCTGTTTCCTTCTTGTATTTTTCTTTATAATTGTCCGTTGTCTCTGCGTTTAAGGACATTTCTGTTGCGCGTTCCTGTGTGGACCAGAATCCGTTGCTCAATACATCATGAACGGTAATGCCCAAGACCTCACCGACAATCAAAAGAACACCCAACGCCGATGAATATAACCATTTTTCATTCATTGAATTCTCCTAAAATTCAATTAAAAAATTCTCTTGCGCAATGAATTGCGTAATTCCGTAATTTTTCTATTATTTTAATCAAAAAAAAAAAAGCAAGTCTTGGAAAAGCTTTTATCCATGCGGAATTGCGGAGATTGCGCTTGCAATCGCCTTTAAAACAAGTTGTTCGCAAGCGCGTGTTTTTAAGATTTGATTTTCAAGTTCGCACTTAAGCAGACGGTTTAAAATGTGAAACGGTCAGATCGTTTAATTATATCGAGAAGCTGTTTTTGTCAGCTTTTTCCTACGCTTTGTCCCCTGTTTCCCTACGGGCCGTTTCCGGTTTGAATTGCAGATTAACTTATTGAAATATCCTAATATATGCGCGTAGTTTTAAAATCAAAAAGAGCGAACTTAATATGACTAACGAAGAACTTGAAAACATGGTGGCCCGACGCGAGAAACATGATCTCGAGCTGAAGGAGTCGTTCGGAACGGAAACGATCGAGACGGTCTGCGCCTTCGCCAATGCTAGCGGAGGATTAATAATAATCGGAATAGACGACAAGGGTGAGCCGGCGAAGAAAAATCTGCGAGTTGAATCCCTTCGGGATTTTGAGAACAAAATATCTACCGCTACGGAACCATCCGTCGCGGTTGACGTGGAGGAAAGCCTATACCGCGGATATAAGGTCGTCGTTATCCGGGTGCAGGAAAACCCGCTCAAGCCCGTGGCGACAAGAGGAAGATGCTTTATAAGGAAAGGCAGCGTGAACCATCAAATGACGCCAACGGAAATAGCGGAATGCCACATAAAGTCGACAGGCGGCAGCATGGACGCCATAATCATCCCGGGAGTTGCAAAAGAAGACATCGACATGGAAGCCGTCCGCGATTACATGAAAAGAGCAACGGCGAAAGGACGCAGGACTTTCACCATGGAAGAAGATCCCTGGGACGTGCTGACCAAATTGGAATTGGTAAAGTCCGAAACCGAGATCACGCTAGCCGCCTATTTGCTTTTTGCGAAAGATCCGCAGCTGAAGTTTTCCCAAGCGGTAATACATGCCGGTGCGTTCAAAGCCAACGGAGCCGTCATTACTGACAGCCGGGATATGCAGGGACACATCCAGGATCAAATCGATGAGACGATTTCCTTTATTCAGAAAAATATCCATTGCGCCCTTATCGTTCCTCCCGGAAGAGTAGATCATGTTCCAGTCTGGGATTATCCTATAGAAGCAGTACGCGAAACCGTAACAAACGCCGTTTGCCACAGAGACTACGGCTCGCCTCATGACATACAGATCAAAATACTCGATAACGATCTTGTTGTTTCAAGCCCAGGGGAACTGCCATTCGATATGTCCCTGGAAACGCTCATGGATCCAAACCACTCATCCAAACCACGCAATAAACTGATCGCAAAAATATTTTTCGACATGGGTATCATAGAGCAATACGGAAGAGGCATCACCAAGATCAAGGAAGAATGCGAAAAAAACAGCAACCCTTATCCGGAATGGGACAGCCGCCTGGGTACGTTCACAACGGTTTATAGAACGCGAACTGCCAAATCCGATCATATAAAAACCAAGACGATAAAAATCATAACTCCTTTTCAAAAGGAAATCATGCTTTTCTTGAGCCAAAATCCTTCAGCATCAAGAAAACAACTTATTGAGAAGTTTCCTAGCACGACGGAAGGTGTGTTAAAGAATAATCTTAAATGCTTGAAAGAACTGGGTATTATAAGGCATATTGGGCCAAGATTTGGAGGGAAGTGGGAAGTTTTCTTTGATTAAATAATCAATTCCAATAATTATCCTAACGCATTTATCGTATCTTCCCTTTTAGAAATGTGTTATATAGAAAGATTCTCTTGTGATTTGTCCCAACGGCCATCCTAACACATTCTCCTATAACTTTTTATTAAGAAAGCATTTACATAGGCTATTGTTTTTTATAATTATCCTAACAATTGTCCTAACGAAGCAGAGAGTGGAATTGCGGGAGGTTACGGATGACCCAGTAGAGCAGGATGACGATGAGGACGACTACTGGGAGTGCGACGGAACGCCTGGCTTTTTTTGAGAAGATGAGAACTATTACGGTGGGTATGGCCAGAAAGAGGATGGGATTGTAGCTGAAAGCTTCGATCAGATGTCCGTGCGCAAGGCTGTGCAGCGCGCGGGAGGTGCCGCAGCCCGGGCAATCGAAGCCGGTGAGGGCGCGGAAGGTACAGCGGGGAAAAAACGGAGACGCGGTTGGATCAACAAAAGAGAAAAAAGCAATTACAGCCAATATGACCAGAACGGCGGCGGCAAGGTTTATTTTCGCTCGTCTTTCCATACGTGGCGGTAAAGTCTCGTCATGTGGTCGGAATTGCTTTCCTTGACGAAGGTGTAGAAATCCCAGCCGTAGCGTTCGTAAAAAGAGGTGTGCTCGGTGGCGAGGTAAAGCGTGTCACAGCCCTTTGTCTGCATGTCCCTGGCGATGTGGTTTAAAAGCGCGCCCGCCAAGCCCTGCTTTCTGAAGGGCTCTTCCACGAAGAGTGCGCAGACGTTGGGCGCGAGGTCAGGCCTCGCGTGGAAATCGTTGGGAATAACGCCGGCGCCGGCGATTATCTTCTTCGTTTCGGGATTCCTTATGACGTACCAGTAGTTGTCGCGCGGCTCTTTCATGCTGGATATGTAGGCGCTTTTGGGTATATGCCACTTTTCGCTGAACCAAGCGGCCGCTTCTTCCATTTCAGGCTCTGTTTGCGGGACGCTCTCGATAAGCCTCGCGGTCTTGGGAATACTGAAGACGCCCGTTCTCCAGCCTTCTATTAGCGTCGACCTTTGCTCCATGGCGCCAAGGCTGGTGAAAAGCACTGAGAGGGCGGGATACTGCTCGTCCAGGATGCCGGCCAAAATGAGATTGCCTCCCGGCGCTACGGCGGCCATCAGACGCTCTACGTTGCGCTCTAAGACGGCGCAGAGGATGTTGGCGATAACTATATCGTATTTCTTCCGAGGGGCGTAAAAAAAGAGGTCCTGCTGAAAAACGTTGATTTCGACGTTGTTCTTTTCGGCGTTCTCTTTGGCGGCCATGACGGCCTGGGGCTCGTTGTCGAAGGCGTCGATATCAGGGATGCCTAATTTGGCGGCGGCGACGGCCAGGACGCCCGTGCCGGTGCCGGCGTCCAGGAGGCTCTTGGGATGGTTCTTTAAGGAGAGTTCCTCAAGGAATTCCAAACAGGCTTTGCTGGTGCCGTGGCTGCCGGTGCCGAAGGCCATGCCGGGATCGTTGACAAGTATGATGTCGTTAGGTTCAGGAGAATATGTTTCCCAGGAAGGCACTATGACAAGGGTCTTCCCTACTCTGCTGACGTGGAAATTTTCTTTCCACTTCTCCGCCCAATCCTCTTTCTTGACGAGCCTTCTTTCCAAGGAAAGATCGGTGGTCAGGAGCTTGGCGAGATCAAGAAGTTTCGTTTCGGCCTGGCTTGCTTCATTTTCGCTTTTCAAAAAAAGACTAAAGACTGCTTTTTCTGAATCCGTGAGTTTTTCCACGGAAAAATCGGCTTCGGGATCATCCCAAAGTTCCGCGAGCTGTTCGCAGACGTTCGGCTCGGCTGTCAGCCTGACTTCTACTAGCTCTTCCATATCAGAGCATGCGGGAGCCGAGAATAGTCATCTCTTCGGCTTCCTTTAAGGTCGGCGCTTCCGCGTAGAAGCGGCAGACGGGCTCGGTGCCGGAGAATCTCAAGAGAAGCCAGGAGTCGTCCTCCAGCTCGAATTTGACGCCGTCGATGGTCTTGATGTTTTTCACCTTGCGGCCCAGGATCTCGGCGGGAGGATCAGTCTCAAGCTTTTTCATGAAAGCGTCCTTGGCGTTCGGATCGCAGGCTTTGTCGATGCGGTGGTAGCGCATCGTTCCGAATTCCTTGTCGATATAGTCCAAGGCTTCGCCGGCGTTATTGAAACCCAAGCCGATGAGGGCCTCGACGAGAAGAATTCCGGAGAGGATGCCGTCCCTTTCGGGGATGTGCTTTTGAAAGCCCAAGCCGCCGCTTTCTTCCGTGCCGACGAGCGCCGTACCGTCGATGAGATGAGGAACGATATATTTGAAGCCCACGGGCTTTTCTTCCAGGGGGATGTTGTATTTCCGGCAGAAGCGGTCGATGGTCACGGAGCAGGAGACGGTCTTGACCATTTTGCCGGACCACTTCTTGCACTTCATGAAATAGAGGGCTAAAAGGAGCGCGATCTTGGGAGTGATGATGTAATCTCCCCTGTTGTCCGCGGCCGCTAGTCTGTCGGCGTCGCCGTCGGTGACGAGGCAGATGTCGAAGCCCTCCTTTTTGATCTTTTCAAGGCTGGCGGCCATGTTGGGGGGAACGGGCTCGGGAGCGATGCCGGGGAAGGCGGGGTTGCGGTCGCTGCGGATCGTTTCAGCCTGGTGGCCGAGCTTATTGAGTATGTCCGCGATGTACGTTTTGCCCACGCCGTAAAGGGAGTCCACGAGGACCTTGAGCGGTCTGGAAGACAAAAGCTTTTTGTCAATGAAGGAATCCACCCATTCAAGGTAGACTTTCTCGGGGTCGCCCTTGAGAACGAGGCCTAGCTTTTCCGCTTCCGCTCTGGAAATTCTCTTCGGTTCGTTTTTGCCGACCTGAGCCTCGATGCCTTTGGTGGTTTCGACGTTGGCGGAGCAGCCGGGAGGCGTCTTGATCTTGAAGCCGGAATAGTTGGCGGGATTGTGGCTGGCGGTGATCATGACGCCGCCCGCCAAACCGTAATGTTTGACAGCGTAAGAAACTGTTGGCGTCGGCAGCGGCTTGTCGGCGGGCAATACTTTGAAACCGTTGGCCCAGAGTATCTCCGCCACCAATTCGGCGAAGCGTTTGCCCAGGAAGCGGTGGTCGTAGCCCACGACGAGCGAGGCGCCGGCCTTGCCTTCCGCTTTGAGATAGTCGGCGTAGGCCTGGGCGGCCTTGGCCAGATTCTCGAAGGTGAAGGTGTCGGCGATCACGCCGCGCCAGCCGTCAGTCCCGAATTTTATTATGTTCTCAGCCATTCTATTTCTTTTCCATCGCGTAAAAAGCTTTTATGCGCTCAGCCATGTCGGGCTTGCCGAAAAGGTAGCTGCCGGCCACGAAAGCGGTGGCGCCGGCCTTGAAACAGAGGTCCTTGGTCTCACCGTCCACACCGCCGTCCACTTCTATGGCGCAGTCGAGGCCTCTTTTTTCGACCTCGCTTTTGAGCGTTTCGATCTTGGGCAGCATGTCGGCCATGAAGCTCTGTCCGCCGAAGCCGGGCTCAACGGTCATAACGAGGACGATATCGCAGAGATCAAGGTACGGGAAGATCGCTTCCGCTTTGGTTTTCGGCTTGACGACCAATCCTACGGCACAGCCGGAGTCTTTAAGACCTTTTAGAGTCGTTGTGATTTTTTCAGGACTGTCGAAGGCCGGGCTCTCGATGTGCATGGTGATGATGTCCGCGCCCGCTTCCCTGAACTTGGGAGCGTAGGTGACGGGATCGTCGATCATAAGGTGCACGTCGAAGATCAGGTCGGAGTGGGGCCGGAGCTTTTTCACGACCGGATGCCCGAAAGTGAGGTTGGGAACGAAGTGCGCGTCCATGATGTCCCAATGGATCAGGTTCGCGCCGGATGCCTTCGCGGTCTCTATCTCCTCCGCCCATTTGGAAAAATCGCAGGAGAGAAGCGAGGGCGAAACGCAGATCCCCCTCAGGGTCTCTTTGACTTCTTTTATTGTCTTCATATTAGAAATTATACTAGAAGCCCGTTTTAATTACAAAAGCGCCCCTTCGGGGCGACTACCAACCGAAACGGCTAAATGTTATAATTCTTCTATATTCTATTCGGAATAATTATGGATTCAGCTTCCGCCCAAAAGCCAAACGCAAAGCCGCAGCGCTTCTTTACCGACGGTGACCCTGTTACGGAAAGAGGCATCCGCCGCGCCCTGAACATGACCATTCTGTCCGGTGTCTTCAGCAACGTCTGGACAGCCATCACCGTGAACCTCCCCTACCAGATGTACCTGTCTGTTCTGCAGGCTAGCGGCAAGCTGGTCGGCCTGGCCGGCACCATAACAAGCTTCACGATGATATTGCAGCTGCCGGGCGCTTTCATTTCCGAAATGCTGAAGGAAAGACGCCCCATGGTGGTCTTTTTCGCCTTCATCCAGCGGTTCCTGTGGTTCATCCCGGCTTTCATGCCGCTTTTTTCGAAGGATTACAAAGTCCTGGCCATCACGCTGGTCGCCGTCTGCGTCGTCAGCATGGCCTTGGGCAACTTTATCACCGGCTCCTGGCTGGCCTGGATGACGGACCTTATTCCCAACGACAAGGCCGGCAACTACTGGGGCCGCCGCATGACCATCGTCATGTCGGTGTATCTCGGCACGATCTTCTTATCAGGCTACGCCCTTGATATCCTGCCGGGAATGTGGAAGGATCTGCCGCTCCTCGGCTTCATGGTGGTCTTCTTTGTCGCCGGCGTCTTCAGCATGATCGACATTTTCTACCAGACCAAGACGGCCGAAGTGACGCCGGAGCATCCCAACCGCGACAGGGGCATGCTTGAACGGGCGATGATGCCTTTCAAGAGCAAAGACTTCCTCTACCTCACCTTCGCCTACAGCGCCTGGTATTTTCTGAACACCATCTTCGCGGCCTTCTCTTACATTTTCATCCGCCAGGAATACGGCATAAGCTACCATGTCATATCCTTCATCGCCGGCGCGAACATCCTTGGCATCGTGGCCTTCAGCAGGATCAGCGGCTACATCATAGACAGGCTTTCCGCCAGGAACTACGTGATATTCCTGATCATCATAGAGCCGCTTGTCAACCTCTACTGGTTTTTCGTTTACCCCGACAAGAGCGTCAGCTTTACCCTGCCCTTCATGGAAGGCGCGCTCACTGTGACGGAGCCTGTTCTTGTCCTGATGATCGGGCAGTTCATGTTCGGCGCGCTGGCCAACGCCGTTTACATGGGGCAGATGGCGCTTCTGGGCATCCACGCTCCTACGCACGACCGTTCCATCGCCATGGCGAGCCACAATTTCGTCGTCGGCATGGTGGCGGCCCTCGGCCCGATACTCGCCGGTATTTTCATCGATCACTTCAAGACTTATCACACCGTTCTTTTGGGCGCGGACTGGCGCTACATGCAGCTCATCGCGGCCGGATTGGCTGTTTTCGCCTGGGGCGCCGTCCTTCCCTTGTTCCTTAAGATCTCCGTGATGTCGAACGAGCTGCCCTTCAAGGACGCGGTGGGGCGTTTGGCCTTCTACAATCCCATCAGGATGGCGCGCTCCATGTACAACATCGTGACGATCCAGCATTCCACCGACGCGGAAGCGAGGGCGGAGGCCGTGGAGGAGCTTGGCGAGGAGAACGCCGCCATCGCCGTGAAAGACCTGGTGAAAAACATGGGCGATCCTTCCTACGAAGTGCGCGAGGCCGCGGCCAAAGCGCTTGGCACCATAGGAAGCCCTGACGCCATCCAAGCCATCCTGGAGCTTTTGAAGGACGAGGACACCGACCTGCCCATCACGCTCATCAGGGCGCTGAGGATGAACAACAGCAAGGAAGGCATCCCCATCATCACGGAGAAACTGGATTCGCAGAACCCCTTCGTGCAGCGCGAGGCCGCGAGAACGCTGGGCGTTTTGGGCGGAGTATCCGCCATCCCGAAACTGTGGGAGCTTCTGAAGACGACCAACAACGCGACCGTCGCCACCGCCGTTTCGGGCGCCCTGGCCAAACTTGGTTGCAACGACGCCCTCAAGGATATCTGGCCGCATTACAGGCAGACGGAAAACACGACTCTGAAGAAAGAGATGGCTCTGGCCATGAGCACCATCCTCGTTCCCGGCGGAGATTTTTACGAAGTAATGATGAAGGAAGACAAAGCCTTCGCCAGCCAGCCTGAAAAACTCATAGCCACCTTCTCCTGGAGCGTTGTGTGCATGGCGGAAAGGCTCTCCTCTTCCCAGACTCCCGGGAGAACGCACCATCAGAACGTTCTTCTGGCCGGCACCCAGAAAGAAAAAGCCAAAAAGATCCTGACGGCCTACGAAAGCAATCCGCCCCTGGCCGCCCTTCTGGCCTGGAACATCGGGAAAAATATCGGGTATCTGCGCTTCGGTTTCTCCCCGCCCATCAGCCTGGAAAGCGAGGATGAATATCTGGACAATCTCTATGATTGCGACGAGCGCTTCGGACTTGGCATGTGGCTTATCCGCGAAATGAGCGAAGCGGCCAAAAACCTCGAGACCATAACGTCCCTGGATATCCTGATCATCATCCACTTCCTCAGCAACTGGTGCCGCGAGGAAGCCACCAAGCCGTAAACAGCCTAAGTCAAAACACCGGCGGTCTTGGCGCCGGCGACTTTCAGAAGGACTTCCGGCGAGGCGATTATCTGGAAGCCTATTTCCCCGGCGGAAAAGCAGATCCTGTCAAGCTTAAGAGCCGATTCGTCCAGGAAAACGGGATACGGCCTTTTCAAACCGATGGGCGAGCAGCCGCCGTGCACATAGCCAACTTCCTGGAAAAGGTCTTTGCTTTTTAACATACTGAGGCTCTTCTCCCCTGCCGCCTTGGCGGCCTTCTTAAGATCTAGCTCGGCCGGGCCGGGAATGACGAAAACGAAAATGCCCTTGGGATGCCCGTTGGTGGTGACCAGCGTTTTGTAGACCATTTCCGGAGGAAAATCGAGGAGGCGCGCCACTTCCACGGCGCTGGGGACCTCCTTATAAGAAAAGGAGCGCAGCTCGAAAGCTGCGCCTGCCTTTTCCAGTATCCTTACAGCGTTGGTCTTGTGATTCTTCACTGGTTCAAAAGACTTTCCGCCATTTCCTTCAAGGCGCGGAAGTCCGTTTTGCCTGTCCCCTGCAGCGGGATCTTTTCGACTTTAAGCACCTGAGAGATCCTGGCCAGGTTGGAGAAGCCGCCTTCCTTCAGCGCGTTGTTGACTTCCGTCTTGTCGATGTCCTGGGTCGTCAGCATGACGATGAAGGGTTTGCCGTCGCCCTCGAAATACTGCAGCGCGAGGCTCGGGCCCATGGCGTTGGAGGGCCACTTGGCTTCCAATATCTGCTCCAGGGCGGGCAGGCTGATCATCTCGCCGCCTATCTTCACAAAGCGTTTCAAGCGGCCGCTGATGACTATGACGCCCTCTTCCGTAAGGTATCCGATGTCGCCGGTGTTGTACCAGGTCTTGCCGTCAAATTCAAGGAAGGGGCTCTTCAATTCCTTGTCGAGGTAGCCGCTGAAAACGCTGGGGCCGGTGACGCAGATGATGCCTTCCTGCATGGCGGAAAGCTTTTCCCCGGTCTCAAGCGAGACTATGGCCGCCTCCACGTGGGTGAAGGGCTTGCCGACGCCCACGGTCCTCGGGATCCTGTAATCGCCGACCGCGATCACGGGAGAGCATTCCGTCACGCCGTAGCCTTCCCTGAGCCTAGCCTGGGGACAGATCTTCTCGTAGCCGTCGAAGACTTCCTGGGGCGTCCTTTCGCCGCCGGACACGATCTTAAGAACAAACTGCAGCTGCTCCGGCCTGCCCGCCTTTATGATGCCCTTCAGAAACGTCGGCGTGGCCGGCAGAATGGACATCTTCCAGTCTTCCAGCATCTGGGCCAGATTCTTATAGTCCAAGGGATTGGGATAGTGCACGGTCCTGACGCCCGCCACCATCGGCAGGATCACGGAAGTGGTGAGCCCGTAGGAATGGAAAGGCGGGAGAATGGAAAATATGGAATCCTGGGAATTGGCCAGAAGCGCCTCGGCGGAGTCACCGCTGTTGATGAGCAGGTTCTTGTGCGTCAAAGGAACGCCCTTGGGCAGGTTCTCGGAGCCGGATGTGAAAAGAATGAGCGCCACGTCGTCCTCTTTCACATCCTTGCGGCCGTAGAGACTGAGGATGGTGTCGACAGGCAGCAAACTCTTCACAAAGGCTTTCAGTTTGCCCCAGGGCGTGGCGCCCGCTTTCAGAATATCCTCCAGGAACATGAGTTTGTCCTCGAAGAGATCCTTGGGCACGTTGTCCATGCGGCTCCAAACTTTCTTCGATGTGAGGATGGTGGTCAGTTCCGCACTCTTCAATACGTGCTCCAGGCTTTTGCGGCCCAGCGTCCAGTTCAAAGGCACGGGAACTTTGCCAGCCATCATGCAGCCGATGAGAAGATGGTCCGTGGCCGCCAGGGAGGGCATGAAGACGCCGATCCTTTCCGCTTTGATGTTCTTTACGGAATCCGCGATAAGAAGCGTCACGACGCGGGATTTGGCGTAGTCAAGTTCGCCAAGGATGGCGTCGGCGTCGGAAATATACTTTTTGCCCAGCCGCGCGCATGCCTTCAGGTACGCTTCGGGGATAGTCTTGCCGTCGATGAAAGGCTCCGGCCTATTTTCGTTGGCGAACCATTTTTTAGAGGGCATGAAACGGAATGATTTGTTGTCTTGTTCGTTGCTCATTTGCTTAGTTGATTTGTGTCTTTAAGGAACGGTAGTCCGTCTTGCCGGTTCCGAGGAGCGGCATTTCAGGAATGGTTATGACTCTGGATATGCTGGCGATATTGCCGAATCCAGCTTCTCTCAGCGCTTTGTTCGCGTCCTCGGGAGTTATTTTCTCCAAAACGGAGAAAAGCACCAGCTCCGGACGCTCCCCTTCCCTCTCTTTGCTTTCCACGGCCATCAGCGGTTTGTCGTCACTACTTGGCCAGCGGCGGTTCAGAATAGTTTCCAAGGCGGGCAGGCTGATCATCTCGCCGCCTATCTTCACGAAGCGTTTCAGTCTTCCCGTTATGATCAGCTGTCCCTCCGGCGTCTTGTAGCCGAGGTCGCCGGTGTTGTACCACTTGTCGCCGTCGTCCAGGATAAGGAATGGGTCGGGCGATCCGCCCAGGTATCCGTTGAAGACGCTGACGCCTTTGGTGACGATGAGGCCCTGCTCGTTGGCCGGCAGTTCCTTGTGATCGTCAATGGAAACGATTATGACGGTCATGCCCGGGATGGCCTTGCCGACGCCCACCACTTTCTCGCCGGCCCTTGTCAGGCTGACAAGAGGAGAGCACTCGGTGATGCCGTAGCCCTCTATCACGCAGGTGTGCGGAGAACGGACCGCGAAGAGGTCGAAGAGCTCCTTGGGCGCCTTTTCGCCGCCCACGCCCACCAGTCTCACGGTCTTGAACATCTCTGGTTTGCCGGCCCTCAGGATGCCTTTCATGAAGGTGGCGGTGCCGCCCATGACGGTGGCGCCCCACTTGACCGTTCCGTAAGCCAGCTTGCGGTAGGCCGTGGGATCGGGATAATGGGCGGTCCTGATGCCGCAGATGGTGGGCATCAGGGTGGTCATGGTCAGACCGAAGGAGTGGAAGGGCGGCAGGAAGGAATACAAAACATCGTCCGCCGCGATCTTGGCGCAGACGAACACGCCGTTGATGTTGTTCAGAAGGTTTCTGTTGCTCAAGGGCACGCCCTTGGGCACGTTCTCGGAACCGCTGGTGAAGAGGATGGCCGCCACGTCGTCCTCTTTTTTATTCTCGATGCCGAAGCATCTCAGAAGTTTTTCCGCCTTGTAATTCTTATAGCGCAGCGCCTTCAGTTTCAAGCCAAAGCCTATGCGCTTTTTCAATTCTTCCACGCACAGAAGCATGTCGTCGAAAAGATCCATGGGAAGCTCGTCGACCTTGTCGATGAAGGCTTCCGCGGAGAGCACGGTCTTCAGCTCGCTCGCGGCGATGACGTGCTTCAGGTTCGCCTCGCCCAGCGTCCAGTTCAGCATCACGGGCACTTTGCCCGCCAGCATGGAGGCGTACATCAGAATGTCGCAGAGCGTGGTGGAGGGCAGCATGACGCCGATCCGTTCGCCCGGCAGCTCCTTGATGAGCGAGGCGAAAATTACGAGCGCCATCTTGAATTTTTCGTAAGTGAGGATGCCGAAGGTCTCATCCGCCACCATGGGCAGTTTGCCGCCGCGGTCAAGAGACTTCAGAAGGGCCTCGATGACCGTTTTGGCTTCCGGCAGGCCTATCTCGCGCTTCGCTTCTTTGCGCCATTCCTCGGGCGCCAGCTGGACCTGCTCGGGCGCGATCTGCTGTTTGGCGGCCGCCGCGAAATGCGCCACCGCCGCCACGTTCACCAGCTCGTTGGGCGCCACGTCGGTCACGCCGTAATTGTCCTGCAGCCAGCTCAATACTTCCGCGGCCTCCAGGGAGTCCATGCCAAGATCGTCGGTCAGACGGTCGTTGGCGTGCACGGCGGAGGGATCCAGCTTCTTCAGCCTGGCGATCTCGCCGATCACGTCCGCTAAGATCTTTTCGTTTATCGCCTTCTCGTCGATCTCGGGCTTGGCATCCGTCTGGGCGATCTCCGGCAGCCTGGAGCTCCAGAAATAGAAGGGGTAAAGCTTCAACTCTTCCCTGCCAAACTGGTCGTGCCAGTTCTGCAGCCAGGCGTTCAGTTCCATCTTGTCCTGGCATTTTCTGGGAAGGTCGCTTCCCGCCATCTCGATCTTGATGTCAACAGGCCTTCTCGGCGTGAAGAAAACGCCGTTCAGCAGAACCGTCTTGAAGCCGTGCCACAATTGAGCGAAAAGCCTGGGCCTGCGGTGCTCGAAGACATACGAGAACGAACTGCCCCAAAGGCCCGAGGCGTGCGCCAAAGCGACCGGAGCGTCGGGAACTTTGGAAAGAATGTAATGCACGCCGGACTTGGCGCCGATGACTTCGTGATCCTGGCGCCACAAAGCGCCGCCGGGATAGATGATGACGTTGTCGCCGTTCCGCAAGGCTTCCACGACCTTGTCCAGGGCTCTCTCAACTCTCCTGCGCTTGTAGGCGGAAACAGTCCCCTCGATGTCCGGCATGGGGATGGCGTCCAGTCTCTTGAAGATCCACTGGATGCCGGTCATGTTGTAGAAATCCTCTATGACCACAACTCTGGGGTGCGCGGCGTTCCAGAAAGTCAGGACTTCCATCACGGGATCCATCTCCGCGGGATGGTTCGGCAGAATGAGCATGCCCTTCTTGCTCTTGATATTTTCCAATCCTTCCACCTTCACGCGGTAGCGCAGCTTTATTAGAAGCTTCGCCGTAAAGATCATCAAGGCCACGGAGGGATTGAGTTCCCTTCCGCCGTAGCGGAAGCCCACGTACAGGCTCAGAATGACCACCAGGGCGCAGCAGATGCCGAAGACCGCGAAAGACTGGTCCGGCGTTATGACCTTGAAGACCTGAAGCAGGAAGAAAACAAGAGTCGAGATCAAAGCGGAGAGCAAAGCCAGCAGCGCGCTCTGCAAGGAGGCGCCGATGCCTACGAAATTGCCCTTCTGGCTGATCTCCAAAAACGTCGAGTCGTTAAGATTGACCGCGGCTCCGAAGAAAATTCCCATCACCACGGTAAGACTCATGACCTGGACGGTGGAGTGGCAGATGAAGGGCACCAGGGCCACCGTCAGCCCCATGAGCGTCGTGAAGAGCGTGATGAAGATGAAGCGCGCGCGGTTCATCAAGGGCGAGATCAAAGTGCCAACGACCGCTCCTCCCGCCGCCGCCACAGGCAGCGTGGCGGCCTGCTGGATGGTGGCGTAGCCGTGCATGGTCAAAAAGGCGTTCAGGGCCATCTGCACGGCGTTGGCGCAGCCCCACAGAGAGGCGCCGCAAATAAGCAAAGTCCAGTGCTTGGCGAAAACGTCCTTCGTCCCGGACAGAATGGAGCGCTGCGTTTCGCCGTAGGGCTTGAGATCCTCGCCCTTGGGCAGGCACAGCAAAGAAATGATCACCGTGACAATAGAGACGCCGCCCAAAATAAAATGCCAGCTGTTGGGACACTTCGAATACATCAGAGTGCCGCAGTACGCGCCCGGCATCAAACCGAAGATGAAGACCATGGACATCAGCCCGTTGACGGCCGCCATGGACATTTTAAGGCCCTTTTGCACGAAAGGTATGGCGGACATCTTGCCGGCGCTGTACAGGCCGAAAATGATGCCTATGATCGTCAGGCTGACCCAGAGCGCGGGAATTATCCCGAACTTAAGGGAGAGGAATATCCCGCCCAGCAGCAGCAAAACTCCCAGCATGGAAAGCGCCATCACGTAAGCCTTCTTCATGGCGGAAACGAGCGCTCCCGAGAAGAAGTAGATGACGGCCGGGCCGACGGTCACGGTTGCCGCCACGGCCTGGGTTATCCAGGCGCGCTCGGACATGCCGTAGATGCTCGTCAGCTGTTCCATGACGAAATACTGCATGGCCCCCAGAACGAAGGAGGAGAGCAGCGTGGAAGTTAGCAGCGCCAGCAGGGAGACCATTATCCTTCCACCAGCTTGATGAGGGTGTCAGCCACGTACTGTTTCTGCTCGTCCGTCAGTTCGGCGTAGATGGGCAGAGCCAGCGTTTCGGAAGCGGCTTTCTCGGATTCCGGGAAGGCGCCTTTCTTATAGCCAAGATAAGCGAAGCATTCCTGCATGTGCAGCGAGACCGGATAATAGATGTCGCAGCCGATGCCGGCTTCCTTCAAGCCCGCGAAGACCTTGTCCCTATTGGGGACTCTGACGATGTACTGGTTGAAGATCATGTAGTTGCCGGCCATTTCTTTCGGCGTGATGATGTTCTTGCAGTTCTCGAAAGCCTTGCTGTAGAAGGCCGCGTTTTTGCGGCGTCCTTCGTGCCAGTCGTTCAGGTGCGGCAGTTTGACGCTCAAGACAACCGCCTGCAAAGCGTCCAGACGGAAGTTGCCGCCAATATACTTGTGGTAGTACTTGGGGTGCATGCCGTGCACTCTCATCTTCTCCAGCTTCTCGAAGACTTCGTCGTCGTTGGTGGTCACCAGACCGCCGTCGCCCGCGCCGCCCAGATTCTTGGAGGGGAAGAAGGAGAAGCAGCCCACGGTTCCCATGGTGCCGGCCTGCTCGCCTTTATATTTCGCACCGATGGCCTGGGCGCCGTCCTCGATTATGAAGAGCCCGTGCTTTTTCGCCACGGCTCTTATGACGTCCATGTCCGCGCACTGTCCGTAGAGGTGCACCGGCAGGATGGCCTTGGTCTTCTCGGTCACCTTGGCTTCTATTTGATTGGCGTTGATGTTGAAGGTCACGGGATCGATGTCGACGAAGACCGGCGTGGCGCCCGTCCTGGCGATGCTGCCCGCGGTCGCGAAGAAGGTGTACGGCGTGGTGATTACTTCATCCCCCGCTCCGATGCCCAGCGCCATCAGCGCGAGAAGAAGAGCGTCGGTGCCGGAGGAAACGCCCAGAGCGTGCTTCGCGCCGGTGTATTTTTCCATGGCTTCCTCGAATTCCTTGACCTTGGGACCCATGATGAAATACTGGGAATCGAAAACTTCCGAGACCGCTTTCATGGTCTCTTCCTTAAGAGGAGCGTACTGCGCTTTCAGATCGAGAAGAGGGACTTGCATATTTTTTCCTTAAAGTTTATGGCTTTTATTTGTTTTCGAACATTTCTTTCGCTTTCAAAAGAGCTTCCGGGATCTTGCTGGCGTCCTTGCCGCCGGCCTGAGCCTGGTTCGGCTTTCCGCCGCCTCCGCCGCCCGTGATGGCCGCCATGGCTTTCACAATGTTGCCGGCGTGCAGCCCGGCCTTTACGCCTTCCTCGGAAACTAAAACCGTGAAGGCGCAGCGCTCCGCGTTCCTGACGGCGATGGCCACGGCGTACGAGGAGACAAGTTTCGTCTTCAGCTCGTCGCACAAAGTCTTCTGTCCTTCTCCGTCCAGTTCGCCGCAGTCGGCCACGACCACTTTCAGGCAGCCTATCGTTTCAGCCTTCGCGCTCAATTCCTTCGCCAGTTCCTTGACCTGGCCGCCCTGGATGGCTTTCAGTTTCTTCTGGAGCTCCTTCGTATCCTCGGATTGTTTCTCGAGCCTTTCCATAACTTCGTCCGGGCGGGCGTGGAGATAGTTGGCCGTCTCTTTCATAAGAGAGCGCCACTTAATGGCATATTCATACCCTACGGCGCCGCAGTAGGCTTCCACACGCCTGATGCCGGCCGCCAGCGCGCTCTCTTCCGCGATGAAGAAGCAGCCCAGTTTTCCGGTAGAGGTTGCGTGCGTTCCGCCGCACAGTTCGCAGGAGAAATCGCCCATCCTGAGCATCCTGACTTCGGAACCGTATTTTTCCGAGAAGAGCATGGTGGCGCCCATTTTCTTGGCCTCGTCCACGTTGGTGACGATAGTTTCCACCGGGATGTCTTCCCTGATCTTCTCGTTGACTCGCGCTTCGATAGCGGCCAATTCCTCAACTGTCAGTGCCCTGGGACTGTGGAAGTCGAAGCGCATCCTCTCAGGGGAAACATAGCTTCCCGCCTGGGTGGCGTGGCTTCCCACCACTTCCCGCAAAGCCGCGTGGAAAAGGTGCGCCGCGGAGTGATGTCTTCTGGTGGCCTCACGTTTCTCCACGTCGATGGAAAGCGTAACCGTATCTCCCACCTTCACCGTGCCGCTCTTCACGACCACGTTATGGGCGGTCATCTTGCGGGCGGGATTGATGGTGTTCGTCACTTCACAAGCGAAACCGCCGGCGCTGATCGCGCCAACGTCGCCCACCTGGCCGCCGCTCTCGGCGTAGAAGGGCGTTTCCTTAACGAAGATCTGCCCGACGTCGCCGGCGGACATGCTCTCGACCTTTCCTTCGCCTTTTTTCATCAGAGCCGTCACGACGCTCTCGCAGGAATTCTCGGTGTATCCCACAAATTTCGTATCGCCCAAGGCGGCGTAGAGTTCCTCATAGTCGGTGGTCAGAACTTTCCCCGACACGTTCCTGGCGGCCTTGGCGCGCTCACGCTGTTTCTTCAGTTCAGATTCAAATCCTTCCTGGTCCACGGTCAGGCCTTTTTCCGCCGCCATATCCAGCGTAATATCAAGCGGGAAGCCGTAAGTGTCATAGAGCCTGAAGGCGTCGGCGCCGGCGATCTTTCCGTCCTTAGAAGCCGCGGCGATCTCATAGAAGAGTTCCTCGCCCTTCGACAAGGTCTCGCAGAAGCGCACTTCCTCGCCGTTGATAACTTCCATGATGAACTTTTCCCTTTCCTTGATCAGCGGATAGACCTTGCCCATGGTCTCGACCACAACCGGAACCAGCGAAGCTAAGAACGGCTTCATGATGCCGATGGTCCTGCCGTAGCGGGCCGCCCTGCGCAATATCCTTCTCAGCACATATCCTCTTCCCTCGTTGGAAGGCATGGCGCCGTCCGCGATGGAAAAAGTCAGGGCCCTGATATGGTCGGCCACCACGCGGTGGGCCATGGAACCGTCGAAGGCCGCCTTCTCAGCCTCCGTAAGCGTCTTGCCTGGCGCCGGGAAGGGCACGTAAGGCTTGCCGCTAAGCTTCGCGATAGCGTCCAGCAAAGGCATGAAGACGTCCGTCTCGTAATTGCTGTATTTCTTCTGAACGACGGAGGTCAAACGCTCCAATCCCGCGCCGGTATCCACGCAGGGCCTCGGCAGTTTTTCCAAAGAACCATCCGGCTGACGGTTGAACTGCGTGAAGACCAGATTCCAGAGCTCCATGCAGCGCTTGTCGTCGAAGGGCGCCGGTTCCGCCAGGCCGAAATAGGCCGGCAGGTCGATATGGATCTCGCTGCACGGTCCGCAGGGGCCCGTGTCCCCCATTTCCCAGAAGTTGTCCTTCTTGCCCAAACGGACGATCTTTTCCGCGGGCACATGTTCCTTCCAGATCTCGAAGGATTCGTCGTCGTCCAAATAGATGGTCACCCAGAGATATTCCTTGGGCAGCCCCATCTCCTTGGTCAAGAATTCCCAGGCATAAGCGATGGCTTCTTTCTTAAAATACGCCCCGAAACTGAAGTTCCCCAGCATCTCGAAGAAGGTGTGGTGCCTGGGGGTCTTGCCGACGTTGTCCAGATCGTTGTGCTTACCGCCCGCCCTTATGCATTTCTGGCAGGAGGTGGCGCAAGGCGCCGGGGGATCCTGGATCCCGATGAAAACGTTTTTGAACTGGTTCATGCCGGCGTTGGTAAACAAAAGCGTCGGGTCGTCCTGGGGGATGACCGGGGAGCTGTCCGCGGGCATATGCCCCCGGGCAACGAAAAATTCCCGAAAACGGTTTCGGAGCTCGAAAGAAGTTAACATATATTCTTAGTTAAATAGTTAAATTATTTGTTTATTATAGCAAAAACGCCCCTCCAAAGGAATACTGCGACCCTCCCCCTTTCTTGCTTTTAAAACCGCCTTTTAGTAGAATTCAAAAGGTCGCCGAAGTGATGGAATTGGTAGACGTAGCGGATTCAAAATCCGCCGGGAGTGATCCCGTGGGAGTTCGATTCTCCCCTTCGGCACCACCCTTTAAAACAAAAACAGCGCCGCTCACGCGGCGCTGTTTTGCTTTTAAGACTTTTAATACGCTCCTTCCTACTTCTCCAAATCGCCTTCCTTAATGTTAAAGTACCAGCAGTTAGTCAAAGGCCTGTTCTCCCGTTTGCAGTATTCGTCCAAGGCCTTTTCAGCCTTGAGCGCGCTCTCATACATCTCCTTTGTAAAAAATCTAGGAGGATATTTCCTTTCAAATATGTTTTTAATGTCCGAGAGTTTCTTATCACTGGGAGGAATAATGAAATGATCTTTATATTCGTTCCACCAAGCAAGAAAAGATTCTTCATCCCTAAAATTCGGTTTATCGTCAGGCCATCTTTTTAAAGATTCAAAAGGCGAAGCATCTGATCTCAGAGAACAATACAAAAGATCTCTGTGATAACTGCAACGAGATAACTCTTTCAAAAGCGGCGTAAGCGTAGTATCTCCATCATTTATTGCTTTCGCCACAAAAGGAAATAGATGATAATTAAACTGACGTGCAACTTCTTTTGCTAATTTTTTTAAAACTGCTTCTCTCGGTTCTGGCCTTTTGTTTTCTAATTTCCAAATACTGTACCAATCATTCCAAAGCACTGGAAGATATTTAAGTCCGACATAGTACCAGAAAAAAGCGAGATCATGATCGTTCCACATGACGCTTTGATCCGGCAGCCAAAGCATCATGACATTTTCTTTATCCTCTTCCGCAAAAATCTGTAATTTTTGAATTATCAACTGATACACCCACTCGCCAAAACTTCCATTATATTTTTTATCTTTTAAACTGCACTCACAATCGGTTAATTCATCATTTTCAAACAATGCAAAAAGCAGAGGCAACGCCTTGCTCGGAGGGACCTTGTCTAATCTGACAGATTCTTCATAACAATTTGTTACAGCTTTGGCATTAAGAAGTTTCTGTTGGTCCTCGTTTTCAGCCTTGTTTTCGTAACTCTTTATTGTTTTCAAGCTACTTTTATAAGTATCAAATGGAGCAATCCTACTATGAGCGGTTAGAATTATGTTGGTTAATGCTTGCAATTCCGGCAAACTAGGAGCAGCGTCAGCGGTAAAAGACAGTGCTAACAAGCAAAGAAGGAACCCAAAATGCTTAAATTTTTTACTCATTGTCTTAGCTCAGGCAAAATTCCAGATCAAAAAAACTTTTCCTACTTCTCCAAATCGCCTTCCTTAATATTAAAGTACCAGCAGTTAGTCAAAGGTCTTTCTTTCAGTTTGCAATATTCTTCAAGTTTTTTACCTAAATCTATAGTCGCATTATAACAATCAATTCCGCCTAAAACGCCCATGTTTTTTCTGACATAAACATTGCTGACTTCCGTAATCTTCTTATGAGGCGGCAGAATGAAATCATCCTTATTCTCATCCCACCATGCTAAAAATGATTTGGGGTCAGAGAATTTAAAGGGCTTATCGAGATTCCAACCGGGGAAATTATACCCTTCCCGTTTAGGCAATATATCGATAAAAGGTTGGAACGTTTCATCGCCTTGTCTTATCGCCTCGGCAATAAAAGGATAAACGTGGTAACCAAATTCAAAACTCAAGTCTTTAGCCAATTTCTTTAAAACGCTCTGTCTTGGCTTTTCACGTTTATTTTCCAATTTCCAGCACGTATACCAGTCTTCCCAAAGAGTAGGCAAATAATCCAGTCCAATGTAGTACCAGAAGAGAGTTTGCTGAGTTTGCGGGAATCCACCTCCTGCCCTCCAGAAGAACAGGGTTTCAGGCGTTTTGTTTCCTCCGTTAGCTCTGGCCTTCACATCCAATTTAATAAATATAAGTTCGTTCAGAATATTGGCAAACGAATTTGAATAATTTTCACTGCAAAATACCATTTCGCGATCCATTAATTGATCGTTTTCCAGTAAAGCGAAATACAGGGGCAAAGCTTTTGACGGGGGCATTTGTGCAATATGCTTTGTCACAGCATAGACATTCGTAGCCCTTGTTGCCTCAACTATCTCTTCCTCAGATGGCCTTTCGCTCTCGGGTTTCTCTTTTGAGGAAAGTACAGCGAGATACTCCGTCAAATCGGATTTGGCCATCAAGCCTTTACTATAAGCAATTACTATTTGATTCGTAAAAGCCTGTAAAGTCTTGAGATCAACATCGGCCATCAGGGAAATTGCAGATCCAAAGGCCAATATGAAAATTAATGTCTTTTTCATGTAAATCCCTCCATCTTGTTGAGTAATTCTATTATCCCAAAATTGAAAAAAAAAAAAATAGCCCCCCTATGTGTTAGGATAGTTGGACGGTGAGATTTTCTAAATATATATTATTGGAGTTCAGTCTTTCAGGCAGCCGATTGGGCAGACGAAAACACCGTCTTCCGGACGACGGTAAGCCAGATCGCCAACTGCCGTCAGAATCATCATAAACGAAGGTTTCTGCATTTTCGTGTCGTCAATTTTATCAGCCAATTTCTTCAGCGTTTCAGCGCCTTTGTCAATCAACGCTTGCCCGCCTATTTTAATTTCCATAAGGCCGTACGAGCCGTCGCGAAGGTAAACGACCGCGTCGCATTCCAATCCGGAAGCGTCGTGATAATGACGAACCTCGCCCAAAGAAGCTTCAGCGTAAACGCGCAGATCGCGCACCGCCATAGTCTCGAACAAAATGCCGAAAAGTTTCAGATCGTTCATCAAGCCGCCGGGGCCGATCCGCAAAGACGCCGTGGCTATGGAAGGATCGGCAAAATAACGTGTGTCGCCCGTCCTGATTGGCGTCTTGCTGCGAAGATTCGGGCACCAGGACGGCATATCCTCTATCGTGAAGATCTTCTTTAACGCGTTTATGTAAGAATAAACCGTGTCAGTATCAAAAGATGAGGCTTCGTTTGCCTCGAGATCCGCGCTGATAACTGAAGCTGAGGATTGAGTTCCCTGAAGACGCGCCAAAGATCGCAAAAGACGTCTGGCTCTCTCCTCGTCCCGGTTCACTCCGTCGCAGCGCGATATGTCTTTTTTCACGACGGCTTCCAAATAATCAAAAGCGGGATCCAACGCGAGGTCGCGCGGGAGATCAAGAGAATTTGGGAACCCGCCCCTGCAAAGTAGGAACGCGATATCAGGCAATTCCGAAACAGAAGACCGAGCGCCGGTGGGATCTTTTCCCGCGAATAATTCTTTTAACGAAACCTTTCCTGAGGACTCACCGCTTTCCCAAAGGCTCATCGGGCGCATTTTGATCCAGGAAAAACGTCCCGTTCCGCTATGGAACATCTCGTCTTCCTTTGCCGGGACAGCAGAGCCTGTAAGCAAAAAGATACCGTTGGAATCAGCATGATCGACTTTGTAACGAATCGCGTCCCAAATTATCGGCGCGAGTTGCCATTCATCGATCAATCTCGGATAATCACCCTTGAGTATTTCATCCGGATCAATTTTGGCTAAAAGAATATTTTGCTCCCTCTTTTGGGGCTCGTCAAAATAAATGACGCTTTTGGCAGCCTGTTCGCAAGAGGTAGTTTTGCCGCACCATTTTATTCCCTCAACAAGGATTGCGCCGGAGGTTTGAAGCTTCCGCGCTAAAATGGCGTCAAATATCCTTTTCCTATATTTTTTCATGCCTAAATTATACCATATTTACCAGCCGTTTTTGGAAGCGTTCGGTCATTTGTTGAACTTTCGTTCGGTAATTTGTTGAGTTTTCGTTCGGTAATTTGTTGAAAAAGGATGCTGCTCCAAGACATAAAAACTGCCAAAACCATTTTCGTGAGCTTACGAAAAACCCACATTATCAGCAGCTTACACAAAAGCAGCACCGGTAAGCAGCGCTATTTTCGCTCCGGCAATGAAAAAATGTTGTTGTTCAAAACGCGATTTGTCGCGATCGCTTCCGGAATCGTGTTTATGTCCGGCCATTTGTGCGTGACGGCCTCGCAGAACAGCTCTTCCTGCGGGAACGGCTCCTCACCCGCCATTGCTTTGTCAATGGCTGAAAAAAGGTCGTAGGGCGTAAAAAGGTTCGTTGCGCAGCAATCCCAAAACTCTTTGGATATCTCCTCGTCGGCGATGCGGCGCTTAAACAGCTCTTCGTCTTTTTCGCTATGGCGATAACTTTCCGCAAGATGCCTGACGGAATTTGTCTCGTCGCCAAGTTCCAAACTATAATCAGCCCCGTCCCAGTGCCTCCTGTATTTCATGAATTTCCAGTCTATGCTCGGTACATCGACCATGATCAGCGCCAGCGCCTGTTTAGGATACCGCAGTTCATTGTACGCCCTTGCCGCGAAAATATAGGAATACGATATATAGGTCAGACACGTTGGGTATTGGTTTACTCTAAGCAAATGATCCAAGGCGCCTTCTTTGGCAAGCTCGGCGGATGGATACCATGTCTTTTCATAAGGTCGTTCGATAGACATCCTGCCTAAAAAGAAATGTGCCGCTCCTTTGGTGAATCCGTCGCCGTTTTCCGGCAGGAGGAAAAACTCAAAGCCTTCTTTCGCCCTGTCGTATTCCCCTTTCCAAAACAACCTTTCCGCCATCCAGTATAATTTCCCGGAATACCCGGGAATGAGCAAAAGGTCTTTATATTTGGCAAGGTCCAGAAGCGGATCACTGCTGTCTTCAAATTTGTTTTTTAGTTTTTCAAAGTCGTTCAATGCTTGCACCGCTTTACCCAAAGAGATCATTCCGTTCAGGCGCTGCTTGCATTCCGGGCTCCAAAAATAAACGATGTTTTCCTTCATGGTCCGCCAAGGCAAAATTCTTAAGCTGTCTTCCCCACTGCTCTTTTCAGAATGCAAAGCTGAAAATTTTTCCCTCAGTTTTTCCTCGGCTTTTTCAAGCCATAGTTTCCGAGCCAAGACGCACTTTTCCTCCGGCGCCGTCTCTTTTTCAATTTCTTTGGAAACCGTCTCCCACTCCTCGGCGGATACGTTCTCCTTTATTCTGGTCAAGTAATCAGTTAACTCTTCTTGGCTCGCCTCGGCGTTCAAAACCAGCGGAGCAAAGAAAAGAGTTGAAAGCAAATATATCAGGCAGCGACTTAGCATCTATTTCACGGCTTCCGGAGCAATGGTTTCCACCTTAGCCCTTTCATTCAATATCATCGCTATAATCGGCATTCTTCCCTCGTCCGCCGGCTGCCAGAGCGCCAGATCGGTAAGGAGATCGTACATCTTTTTCAACGTTTGCGGCTCTTCCACCGATATTTCTCCCATTCCGAATTCAATACCCAGCTTCAGCGTTTCCAGATCCGAACCTTTATGTTCCTTCAGCCAAGTGGAAAGCTCTTTCAGTTTTTCCTCCCTAGATTTGTCGGAAAGCGTTATCAGCGTCAGAGTGAATTTCGGCGTCATAACGCCTCCCTTGGATTTGTATTTTTCCAAGAAGGAACTAAGATCAACTACGCTTTCCGGGAACCTGTCGCAGTACTCTTCAAATGATTTCAGCTGTTCCTGATCGAAAGGATCGTAGAGTATCATTTCCTTTTGAGTCTCTATCCTTCCCCTTTGGTTCTTCTGGGTGACATAATAGGCCCTTATTCTGTGGAAAAGGTACTTGTAGCTCTTCCATTGCTTATCCTTCGCTTTTTCGGCCCATTGATTCAATTGCTCCCTCGCTTCTTTCACGATCTCGTTATCGCTGTTTCTCACGCTTTCAGCCCTATACCACAGAGACGCGGAAGCTAAAACCAAAGCAAGCGGTTCTCCGTCTGAGGAAACATAGTCCCTCGCCGCTGAATCCTCCTTAAGATCATCTGAAAGCGTTGCCGCTCCATGAAGATCGCCCGTTTTCGCCAGCTGCTCGATCTTAGCGAGTCTTTCGTACAGATAGGCGTTGGTGACCGTATCTGATATCTGCCAGGTCATTCTGTTGACGTTGAAAGCAAAAGCTGTTGTCGTCATGAACGAAATAAATAATATGGGCAGTGTCTTTTTTGTCATTTTTTGAAGCATTCTTTTTCTTTTTAAAATTTTCATGGCGGAAGGAAACCTCCCGCCATGAAACATATTCGTTATATTTGAAATTTATTCCGTTTCTGTGGTGAAGTTGATAACTTTTCCGCCTTTGCCGGCTTTCGGTTTGGCTGTCACCTTTCCAACTTTCTCAGCCACTATCTTGCCGCTTTCTAGATTGCCGCCAAGAGCAGCCATTTTCTTCACGGTTCCCAGCGTAGTTATCTTGCCGTTTTCGTCCCTAGTTCCGCAGAGGAAGTTGCCTTTGATGTCTCCGCCGATTATCGTTCCAACAGCCTTGCTTCCCTTGACGATATTGCCTTTTTCGCCTTTGACTTTGATAACCGCGTTGTCGGCATCGAAGACTATGGCGAAGTCCTTTCCTTCCTTGCCAAGGTCGCCGCGATTAACAAACAGCGCGCCTACCTTGCCGGCCACATTCATTCCTTCAAGGTCTCCGGTAACTTTGATCTTTTTAAGACCGTGATCGGTTACGATATTCTTCACCTGGCATCTGTTGCCAAGAAGTCCGGAGATAGAAATAGTGTCTTTGTCGCTTCCGCCTTCTATAGTTACGACGCCGTTGTCAACGGTGCATTCCCCTGTGCCGTTATAATTGACAAGGAGTTTCGGATATCTCTTCTCCACCTCCGCCTTTCTCAAATAAGGGAAGCCATTTCCTTCGTCAATAGCCCAGACATTCTCAAAGTCCCATCCCTCGAAGGTCGCCTGCTGCTTCAGCTCCTCTTCCGTCTTAGGAAGAGCATATTTGTCTTCTTTTTTCAGAGTAGTAGCATTATAATAGCAGTCGTTGATCGCAGGCTCGCAATCGTAAATTTTTGTTATAAAACTTCCGCTTCCCCAAGGTTTCGTGTTGCTTATCGTCCCTGTGGAATAGCAACGGTTGATTGAAAAGTCAATTTGTTCTCCATACCTAAGATTATTAATAATACCTATAAACCCAGAAAGGCCCACATATGGATTCGGTATACTAATCTCAACATCGGCATAACAATCTTCAATAACCGTTTTCTTGCTTTCTTCCTCAAGCTGTATTGCCCTGATAAAACCAGCTGATGCTAAATCACAAGCATCGTCATTGTTAAGCTTTATTTTAGCTTTAACGGATGTGTTTTTAATGACTACCGTTCCGTAATTGCGCACAAAGGTTATTAATCCCGCAAGAGCACTTACTAGTTCAACGTCCACCGAGCAATCGCTAATTTCAACATCAGAGCCGACCAATTGATCAGCCAATGCTGCGCAAGCAAATATTTTTGTTTCACGAATATGGCAATTTTTAATATAACCTGACCCCATGATACCTACCAAAATTCCGTTACATGGGAATGTATAGCCATTAAATACTTTGTTTTTCGCTCTTACAATATTGATATTTTTTAGTTGAAACTCCCCCCTGGCAAAAAGTGCGGAAACAGTTCCGGAACCACCGAGACAAACATTTTCAATGTTAAAGCCTTGTCCGTCATAGTTCAAGATCCAAGATCCGCGTTTTTCGCCGTTGATGTTATTTGTCTCAATTTCGGGGAAAAACCAATTTTCTGTTTCCGTCGCGTCAATATCGTTTATCTGGACGCAATAAACCGTCGTTCCGGCATCGATTTTGTCTCTTTGATCGGCGATCCAGCCAAAGTTCTCTATCTGCTTGAACAGATACGGAGATTCCTGCGTCCCTTCGCCTTCCGGCTTCACAACAGGAAACTTTGCCGCAAACGCGGAAATGGATATCACCAGCGCGAGGATAAACAAAACAGCTTTTTTCATTTTGGACTCCTTGAAGATCATTTGTCTTCGGTTGCTTTGCAGATCGCTTCGGTAACGTCTTCTTCCGTTATTTCTTCCTTGTCGGAGAGAAAATAATACCAATAGCGATCTATGTTATTGTTTTCAGTGTAATAGTTTTCCGACAGTTCATGCCAAGAGGGCATGTTTTCCCTGGCGGACTTGTACACCGCTAGTTTTCCTTTCTTGATGACCTCTAAGGCATGGTCCCAGCCTTTCGCTTCCGGGAAGGAATACTTTTCTTTGTTCGCTTCCCACCAGGTCTGGAAATCTCCTTTGATGGAAAAACAGGAATACGGCCTGAATATATCGGCTACAGCTTTCAAACTCTTGTCATTTTTTATACTTTCAGCGAGATATGGGAAAATGTAGAAACCCAAACAGGAAACATCCGAAGTTAAACGCTCAAGCACGTATTTTCTCGGTTCAGGTCTGGCGTTTTCTTCCTGCCAGCAGCGATACCAAGTCTGCCAAATATTGGGAAGATGCTTCCTGTCATAGACCCACCAGAAGTACTGGATCTCATATTCGTTAAAGTTTTTGCTTCTTGATTTCTTGGTAAGCCAGGGAAAGGCCAGATTGCCTAATCCGCTATACCCGCAGCTGATTCCGCCCTGATCCCTTATCTGCTTGTAGATCTCTTCGGTAAAGAAATTGGTGTAGTATCCGTATTTCTCCAAATACACTACAACTTTTTTCTCAACATCTTTGCCGTTTTCTATAAAGTCAAAAAGAAGAGGTATTGTTTCAGACGGAGCGAGTTTGTCAAGTTCGTCCTGAGCCTTGACGCCTTCCATGAACTGCGTTTTAACTTCCGCGGGATACTTGTCCCAGGAGAAATCGTCTTGCTCGAATATGATCGCAGGTGTCTGCTCAGCTTTTTCAAGCAACTGGGCAAAATTCTCGGGCTCTATTCCGAAAACAACCGATGAGAACAAAACTATATATATGATCTTTTTCATGTTCTTTTCCCTCTAAATATTAAGGTAATTCTATCACATATGTCTTCTTTATCGTTCTCGTAGATTCAAGCTGATATGGTCTGTGAACAATCTTCGGCCGATTGAAAAAGCGACTTGTAAACATACTCCAGGAAGGATAACAATTAACAAGCCACGAAGACGGAACCTTTGTCGCCGCGAACTGACCGCTGTAGTAAATTATATCGCTAAGATCGGGAGGCGTATTATAATCGCAATAGTTGTAAATCCAAAAATATCTTATAGTGAAAAATGCTACGGCGTCTGATTCTTCAAAAGCATGATTCCTATTGCCAAATGAATCCATACTAATACAGCGGCATATAAAAGTGTTGTATAATGAATTCTGCAAAGTATAGATGTTTGAGCAAAGAGGAGAACTTGTGGTCACAACAAATGGTTCTCCGTATCTTGTCCAATACGGGTCGACCGCTTCAGCTAATGAATTGCGATCATGCTCATGCGAAGTACCTTGCTTATTGATTCCCCATTCGCATCCGTCCAATTCGCATAGATTCTCAAAAAACACTCTTTCTGAATTAATTGGCATGTTTATTTTAGCGGGATAATAAAGCGCATAACCTTTATAGCGCAACTTAGCAAATTGTACATTATTGCAATAAAACTCTATATATTCGTTGGTTGTTGTTTGTGGTTCAACAACCCACTCAACGTACAATCTGTTTCCTGTTGAATTTGCAAAATTATTAAACCAAGTTTTAATGTTGCAATTAGTTTCAAACACGCTATCTGCATCACAGCAAAGCCCATCTTTGTTTTGATTAAACCACAAACGCATGGAATTAGGAGTTTTTATCTTCAAATTGCAATTTGCCGTGTTAAGCGAAGTATTTCCTATATAAGCTTGTATACTATAAAGATCGTCGTCATTACAAGACATTAAATCCGGTTGCAAATAATCTTCGCCATAATTAGCGCTAACTCCACTGCCATAACCGGACCTATCATCATCATCAATATTCCAGTGAATTGGAACTTTTTTATTAGGATTGCTGTAACTTGTCCCTTCCAAGCCTAACCTAATGGTTTGAAGATCTGGTTTACGGACATGAACATACTTGATTGCTGACAAATGACCACCTTCGTGGGTTACTGGATTTGTCACATAACCTAAATTTGCTGTAATGTCCAAAATACATTCGTTTGTTGGAGCGTCAACATAAACAAATAATTGATTGTTAGTATTTGCGGCTATAAAGTTATTATATTCATCAAATACCCAAATCGAGCAAGAATCCAATGTACCTGGATAATAGGGGCTAAGAGTATAGCAAACATTTGTTTTCCCTACGGATATTTGATCGGGCCCGTTTATAGAAAGCCAAAAAGGCACGTTGGCTTGCGCGTCGGTCGAGCACAAAGCCAGAAGCAGTACTGTCAGAGACAAAAATAATTTCTTTAGGTTATCTTCGAACATAATATCCTCCGGAGGATTATTATTTTTCAAAATTATATAAAATTTACCTTTAAATTGCAAATGTCACTGTTTTTCCTCTATCTCAAAGTTGATTATCTCTCCGCCTTTGCCGTTTTTGGCCTTGACTTTAAATCCTTCAAGTTTTCCGGTAGTGAGTTTCCCATTTTCTAAATTCCCTCCCAAAACATTGAATTTTTTGATCTGCCCGTAGGAGGTTATCTCGCCTTCCTCGTTTTGCGTCCCGCAGAGGAGGTTCCCTCTGACATTTCCGCCTTGGAGCTCCTTGGTAGCCTTGTTCTTAGCCGTCTTGACTTGGACTTTTGTCTTGTCGCCGTTGAAAATGACCGCGTAGCCGTCTCCTTCTTTGCCTAAGTCGCCTCCGTTTATGCGGATAGAGCCTGTGGGGCCTTCTATGAGGAGTTCCTCAAGATCGCCGTCCACTCTGAGCTTTTTCAAGCCGTTGGGGGCCAAGATCTTTTTTACCTGGCAGGGGGTGTCAGGCAAGGCGCTTATTATGAGACTGTCCTTCTCGCTGCCGTCCTCTATGGTTATGACGTCGTTTATCTTGGCGCAGCTGCCTTTTCCCTTGTATTTGATATTAACGCCGGGATATTCTTTCTCGGCGCGCAGTTTTGGCAGAGATTCGCCTTCCTTTATCTCCCAGACGTTATTGAAGTCCCAGTTTTTAAAAGTGGACTGCTTTTTCATTTCCTCGTCGGTCTTGAGAGTTCCGTATTTGTCCGTCAGATTTAAGGTCTCATTGTAGTAACAATCTTTTACGTTTAACGTATTGGATTTATTTGATACGTTATAAAAAAAGGCTTTGCCATAAGCCATATATTGGTCTGCTTGGCCAGAAACATAACAACGCTCTATATTCAAAGTTATGTTTGTATCAATATCGAAGTCCATTGCCACTGTTTCTATTAATCCGCCAACTTTGTACCAATCCTCCGCTTTGCTTTCTATCTCCATATCCACGAAACAATCTTCTATGGATACAACTGCATTTTTAACACCTCTAAAATAATTGATCATTCCGCCGATAAGAGACGAAGGATCGATCTTAATTTTTCCCTTGAAACAGGTGTTCTTGATGGAGCAATTCCCCGATACCCTAAAAACGTGTACTAAAGTGCCGCTGTTTTTTAATCCGTCTATCTCCGCTTCAACAATGCAACCATTGATAGTTATGTTTTTTCCGCTAAGATACGTTGCCAATGCCGGCGCTCCGCCCAAAAGCCCCTTAATATGACAATTTTCCAACAGAGTGTTTTTACCGTCAGCTGAATTTAAGGTTTTAGTCAGCGCGCAGGTTTTTATCCCTTCCGCGCCTTTTATCCTGATGTTTTTTAATTGCATGTAGCCGGTGCCGAACAGAGCGCCGTTTTTGTCCGGTTCCAAACCTTCGATGTTGTAGCCCTGACCGTCGTAGACGAAGAGGTTGTTTTTGAAAAAGTTTATGTCCGACCACGCGTAGTCTCCGCCTTGCTGAGTTGCGCTTGCGTCGATGTCCTGAATCTGTTTGCAGTAAACAGGAATATTAGGATCCATGTCCTTTGTAGCATCTCTTAGCCAGAAGAAGTTCTCGAGACAGTCAAAAAGGTAGGGCGATTCCGCAGTGCCTTCCCCGACAGGTTTAATGGATACGTTTTCCGCAAAGAGAGTGACGCAAACTGTGAGAAGAAGAAAAGTTAAAGCTGCTTTCATAAGACACTCCTTGGTTGCTAAACGATATCGGTGTCGTTTTTATTTATTCTGTATAAAAAAGCGCCGCTCACGCGGCTCTTTTTGTTTTCCTTTTTTGTTTAGCGGATGGTCAGGTTCGCTTTTGTCAGCGCTTCCAGGACTTTCTGGTGGGCCTTGTCCACTTCCTCTATCGTGAGCGTCCTGTCCTCGGCGCGGTAAGTTAGCCTGTAGGTAAGGCTCCTCTCGCCTTCCGCCATCTTGTCGTCGCGGTAGAGGTCGAGGACCGCTACATCGGTCAGGAGTTTCCCGCCGGCTTTTTTGATGACGGAGACGACGTCCTGGTTGCTGGTTTCTCCCGGCACCATAAGGGAGACGTCCCTTTCGGAGGCCGGGAACTTGGGCAGCTTCTTGTAGGTGTAGGATTGGCGGGCGGTCTCCGTTATAACGTCGAGGTCAAGTTCGCAAACTACCAGGCGGCCCTTGAGGTCAAGGTCTCTCACGACTCGGGGATCCATCTCGCCGATGAAGCCGAGCTCTTTTTTCTTACCGTGGTAAGTTAGCGAGACCTTGGCGGTCCTGCCGGGATGCAATCCCGGAATGGCCGCGGCCTCAAAAGTCATTTCCGGAAGGCCTAAGCGTTCCTTGAGGATCTCCAGAACGGTCACGCCGTCGGTGTAGTCCACTTCCCTGGCCTTCTCGGACCAGGTCTTCTCTTTGGCTTCGCCCCAGAGAGCGAAGGAGAGTCTTTCAAGTTCCGTGAAGCTTCTGCCGTCAGGGGCGTTCAGATAGGCGCGGCCAAGCTCGAAAAGCTTGACGCCCTGCTGTCCTTTGGCGGAGTTGGTCTGGCAGTTCTTGATGAGTCCGGGATAGAGTATCGTCCTGACCTGGGATTGGTCTAATGTGGCGGAGTTGGAAAGATAGATGATGTCCTCTTCCTTAACTTCCGCGCCCGCCGCTTTCATAAGTTCCGAGGAGACCAGCGTGGGATTAAGGACTTCCCTAAGGCCGGCGCCAGCCAGGATATTCCTGATCTTGTCGCGCATGAGGAAGTTCGGCGGAACGGGTTTCTGGCTGTAATAAGGAATGCTGTCGTCAAGGGGAATGGAATCATAGCCCAGCATCCTGGCCAGATCCTCGGAGAGGTCGGCGCTGACGTGAACGTCCACGCGGTAATCCGGCACGGTGACGCTGACCTGGTCCCCGCTTTCCGGGGTGAGCTTGTAATTGAGGCCGGTAAGGATCTTGCGCGCTTCTTTCTCCTCAATGTCCATGCCGAGTAAGCCGGTGCATTTCTTAAGGGAGACGCTGATCGTTTCGCTCTTTCCCAGGTTGTTCGCGTCCACCACGCCTTTCCTGGCGACGGCGCCCGCGAATTGCGTCATCAGTTCCACCGCGCGCTCGCTGGCGTATTCGCAGGTGCCGCGGATGCATCTCTCGTAGCGGCCGGAGGCTTCCGACTGCAGGGCGAGTTTTCTGGAAGTTCTTCTGATGTTCGGGCCGTAGAAATAGGCGCTCTCTAAAAGGATGGTCTCCGTAGCGTTCGTCACGCCGGAATCAAGGCCTCCCATCACGCCGCCGATGGCCACGGGCTTTTCGCCGTCCGTGATCATAAGCATTTCGCTGTCCAGCGTTCTTTCCTCGCCGTCCAGCGTCACGAATTTCTCCCCTTCCTTGGCGCGGCGCACCACGATCTTTTTCGTGGCGATCTTGGCGTAGTCGAAGGTGTGCAGCGGCTGGCCGGTCTCCAGCATCACGTAGTTGCTTATGTCCACCACGTTGTTGATGGGGCGCATGCCGCAGTGGTAGAGCCTGAACTGCATCTTAAGGGGCGACGGTCCGATCTTAACGTTGTCTATGATCCTCGCGGTGTAGCGCGGGCAGAGCTCGGGATCGTCAACCGCGACGGTGACGCCGTCTTTGGATTCCAGATCGTTCACGGGATACTCGGGTTTCCTGGGCTGCCAGTTGAGATATTTCTCGTCCGTCAAGGACAGTCTGGCCGCTATTTCCCTGGCCACGCCGATGTGGGACAAAAGGTCCGGGCGGTTGCCGGGAATGTCCAGTTCGAAGATCCAGTCTTCGCCCTGGAGCAGCGTGGAGAAGGGCGTGCCCGCCGTGAATTTGCTGTCGAGGAAGAGCAGCGATTCATGGTCGCCGCTTATGCCCAGCTCGTCCGCCGCGCAGCACATGCCGAAGGAGTCAACGCCCCTAAGTTTCGAGGCCTTGATCTTGAAGTCCCCGAAATTCGCGCCGATCTTGGCCACCGGCACGGTGTCGCCGACTTTTATGCCGGGAGCGCCGCAGACGATCTGCAGCACTTCGTCGCCAACGTCCACTTTGCAGACGTGCAGTTTGTCCGCCTGGGGATGCTTGGCCACTTCCAGAAGTTTTCCTATGACCACGTTGTCATAGGACATCCCGACTTTCTTGAGGCCGTCCACCGTCATGCCCTGGGCGGTCATGATCTTGGACAGTTCCTCGGGAGTATAGGGAATGTCAATAAGTTCTTTCAGCCATTCGTACGATATATTCATGCTTCACCTCTAAATTACTCTTTCTTGGCCGCCGCTTCCGCCTTGGCCTTCTCAGCCTGCAGATACGCCATCACGATGCCTTTTCCCACGCGCATGCTCTGAAGGAGAGACCTTTGCGCCGGGCAGTTGTAAGCGCAGCTTCCGCATTCGATGCAGTCCCTGACGCGCAGCTGCATCAAAAGATCCACGCGCTTCGCGATGGCCGCCTGGTCCAGCTGCGTGGGAGAAAGCCCCATGGGGCAGATAGTCAGGCATTTTCCGCAGCGCAAACAGGGATCCTGGTTGGCCTTCTCGGCGAAAGCCTCGGAGAACGCCAGGATGCCGGACGTTCCCTTCGTCACGGGAATATCGAGATTGCCGGTGGCGAAACCGGTCATCGGTCCGCCCAAAACAAGCTTAGAGAGTTTCTCTGGAATAAGCCCGGCCTGCTCCAATACGAAGCCTATCCTGGTGCCGATCTGCACGAGATAGTTTCCGGGTCTCGTCACGGCGTCGCCGGAAACAGTAACGACTCTCTGCACCAAAGGAAGCCCGGTATCGAAAGCGTCCGCCAAAGCGCAGGCCGTGCCTACGTTGAAGACCGCCGCGCCCACCGCCGCCGGCAAAGCGCCCGAGGGCACTTCCCTGCCGGTCAGGGCGTAGATGAGCTGTTTCTCGCCGCCCTGCGGGTAACGCGTCCTGAGTGGCTGCACGGAGAGTCCGGGATAAGCCCCGCCCGCCAGTTCCTTATTCAGGGCCTCGATGGCTTTGGGCTTGTTCTTCTCTATGCCAATAATGCACTTCTCACAGCCGAAGCCCAGTTTCAAAAGGAACGCGCCTCTCAAAACCTTGCCCGGGCTTTCCAGCATGAGCCTGTTGTCGCAGTTCAAAAAGGGCTCGCACTCCGCGGCGTTGATCAGGACCACTTCGATCTTCTGGTCGGGCGGAGGGCTGAGCTTCACATGGCTCGGGAACGTCGCGCCGCCCATGCCGGCCAATCCGGCCGCGGCCACGGCTTTTTTGACGGCTTCCGCCGTCAACTCCGTGCAGGTGCTTTCCTCGAACGCCAGCGGATTCTCCTCGTCCGGCTTGATCTCGATGGCCGGAACCACGCGCCCCAGCGCGTTGCAGGCGGTGTCGAGTTTTACGACCGTCCCGTTGACAGGGCTGTGAACCGCGGCGGAAACGAACCCGCCCGGCTCCCCTATCACCTGTCCCCTCAAAACATGGTCGCCTTTCGCCACCACGGGCTTGCAGGGCGCGCCGATATGCTGGGAAAGAGGCACCAAAAGCGTCTCCGGAAGCGGCATGGCCGTTATCGGAGCGTTGGCGGTTATGAACTTGTAGTCCGGCGGATGAACGCCGCCCTTGAATGTGAAGACTTTCATACCAATAAATAAAGTTTGGATTATTTATTTATTGTATCAAAAGCCCCCTTTTTCCGCGATGCCCCAAAATCCCAAAAAATAAAAAAGCAATATGCAGAATATGCATATTGCTCTTTAAAATCAGTATTCGGGTAATTTTATGCAAATATTGTGCTAAATATCGTACAGATTTGGAAAATCACTTGACTATTACAATGCGAAATCCGTGGCGGCTATTAACGCTGTCCGGACGAGTTCTTTTGCGGGCAGCGCAACGGCAATTACGAGCAGGCTCGCTCCATGAACCTCCCCGAAGGATACGAGAATCTCCTGAATAAGGCCCCAAAGGATCTGTTTGGTCGCCGTCATATTGAGCGTGCCAATCCAAGCACCATTCAGCAATGTTGCCGTGAGCATCGTAGATTCCCCAAGAATTAGGCAAATAAGAGCCGACGATAGCATGAGCTATAAAATTGCCTTCATCGTCTTTATCTGTTCCGCCATTGCCGGAATAGCGCGCCAGTTCGGACAAATTGGTGCAAGCGCCTGTGTCTGTCAAATTCTTTCCGCTGTTTAAGGCCGTATTCATGCCCCCTCTGCAAGCGTTCTCCCACTGCGCTTCGGTGGGAATGTCAAAAGTATTTCCTGCTTTTTTCCTGATCAATCCTAAAAAACTGCCTTCATCAACATCTCTGTTAAGCGGCCATTGATCGCCTTTCTTCTTTCCTCTGATCGCATTATACGATACGGTATCCACAGGCCTGGTTTCACCCAAATGCTGCGATGGATTATAGCCAGTTATTAATTCAAATTGTTTCTGGGTCATTTCGAATACGCCGACATAGAAGGCTTCAGTTAACTCTACCATATGAGACGCTTCGTCATCCGATTTCCCCAATTCACCGGATGGACTTCCCATACAAAAAGAATTTGTCTCTATCCTTTTGAGCCAAAGCTCATTGGTTCGGCACTTGTCATCGTTAAGATCTGGCGCAACCTTTGATGTCCGCATCTTGCAAGACGGAAGATCAATGATCAGATAATCTGCTTCATCAGTTATCTCCTCGGCCTCAACGAGCAATTCGAGCTCGTCGATAAAATCCTGACAATTCTCATCATAAAGCAATGTGACTCTATGCGATCCGCCGCCCACGATTATTCCTGAAGCCCCGTCGTTTTCAAGTTCCCCCAATTCCTCCAGCGGAATTTTTTGGCCGTCCCTGGACACGGCAAAAAACTTAACCTTAAAAACCGGCAGAGTATTTTCGGTCTCAGGCGACAAAACATACTCAAAATCGCGGGAACATTCATTTCTGATTAACGCGATGCGAAAGCCATAATTGTCGGGATCGAAATTAGAGGTGGATAAATGTGTGACATGATTGAGAGAACACATTTGAGCATCTTGATTCCATGCTCCGCCGCGAAGAATACGAAATTCTCCGCTTTCTGCTCCCCTAGGGTCTATAATGTAATTGTCATATTTCTCGTACCAGTCCAGGCACCACTCACACACATTGCCATGTATATCGTAAATACCCCAGGCGTTGGGCAGGTATGAACCCACAACGGTATGAGCCGCATAATCCTTGCCAATTTTAATTTCTCCTCCGTTGTCCACATAGCGACCGACTTCATCCATATTTGGACAATTATGTTGACTCGTAACGTCTTTGCCGCTATTCAAATCAGTTGTGGTTCCCGCTCTGCCTGCATATTCCCACTGGGTTTCTGTTGGAAGATCAAAAATCAAATCGTTTCCCGTCTTGCTGCGTAAGGCGTAAAAAAAGGTCGGCCCCTCCAAAGTTATTCTTTCCTCGCCTTTTTTTACGACATAGGTACAAGTCTCATCAACATCGTATCCTTTGGGCCACAAGCTCCCTTTATCGAAGCCGCGAAGCATATCGTATGAAACTTTTTCAGCGGGTCTTGCCGCTCCAATATATCTCGAATGATTATAGCCGGTGATGGTTTTAAACTGCTTTTGCGTCGTTTCAAAAATGCCGATATAGAAAGCCTTTGATATTACTACGGTAAAATTATTCTTCATCTTGAAGGTTGCTGGTTCGATCCTTCTTAACCAAAGTTCCTTGGTTTTGCATTTGTTTTTTTGTATGTTAGGCGGTTCGTTCTGATAGCGCATTTTGTACTTTTTCAAATCGAGACAAAGATAAGCCGCTTCATCTGAAACATCCTCAACCTGTACGCTTATGTTGATATTGCTGAGGTCGCCCTTTTTACGATCCTTGGCGGCGTCCCAAACAGTCACATGCACACCGGCGCCTAAAATGATGCCGGTTTTACCAGCCCCGTCAAGAGTCTTAAGGGGAAAAGCCCTCTTCCCGGCACGTTGGCCGCTGAATTTGACTACAAATACCGGCAGCGTATTGCCGGGATCATCAGATGCCAAGGTGTAAACTATCCGTATTTTCCCACCGTCCATAACAGTTGAGGACACATTTGAGACGCCGGAAAAAACATAGTTTACCGTCGTTAAGCAGAGAAACAATAAAAGCAAGATCTTCTTCATAAAAAAAGCAAATTTTGCACATGCTGGACTTAAAAACGCGTATCTAGCTGGCCGATTATTGCCAAACGGAAACCATAACCGAAAGAACGTATCGACCTGGATGGACCATTATAATCACGGTTAGCAGACCTACACCAAAAGGCATCTGATCCATAGTTCCCTCCGCGGACGCTACGAGATCCGCCGGAATTCGCGCCAACAGGATCGGTTGCCGGATCAGAGCCAATTTCTTTTTCATACCAATCCAGGCACCATTCCGAAACATTTCCGTGCATATCATACAACCCCCAAGCATTGGGGAGATAAGAACCTACTTTTACGTGCCCTTCCTCGCCTTCTTCGCCGTTATAGCTATAACGGCCCAATTTATCCAGCTCGGCATCCCTTTCCTTATTCGAGATATCAGTCCCGTTATTCCATGCCGTAGTCGTACCGGCTCTGCAGGCATATTCCCACTGGGCTTCCGTGGGAAGGTCAAGTATCCTTCCTGCTCTTTTTCTTATTATTCCTAAAAAATCTTGCTCTTCCACTTCGCTGCTTTTCGGCCACTTTTCACCTCTTTTGTCTCCGCGAACCGCTTCGTAGGATATGCTGTCCACCGGCCGCGTGTCACCCAAAAAATGCGAAGGATTTTTGCCTATTATATATTCATATTGCTTTTGAGTGATCTCAAATACTCCAACATAGAAAGCTTTGCTAATAATAACCTGATGCTCTGTTTCGCTGATATACCTTCCGATCTCTCCTTCCGGGCTGCCCATGGTAAAAGTACCAGGCTCGATCCTCCTGAGCCAGATCTCTTCTGTACGACATCTGTCATCATTAACGTCGGGCCCTTCATAAGACGCGCGCATTTGATTATTTTCTAGGTCTATGACCAAATACGTTGCCTGTGCTGTTATATCTTCAAATTCAACCTTAAGTCCCAATTCCTTGACAAGATTCGTATAAGCGTCATCAGGCGTTAATGTAAGTTTGTGCTTTCCATTCCCTACCGTAATTCCCGCGGCGCCATCGTATTCCAGTTTACCCAAATCTTTCAGCGAATACTCTGTGCCGTCTTTTGCTATTCCGAAAAAATCTGTTTTGAAAACGGGAAGGGTGTTTTCAGTCTCAGACTGCAATTCAAATTCAAAAGATATTTTATTGTCTGATAACGGGGCGGTCAAAGCCACGCGAAATCCGCACCAGCCCTGAGAAAGGTAGGAATAAGAACGAGGGGTACTTGGGCAAGCCCAAGCGGAACGGCAATAGCGCGCGTAGCCGTGCCAGTACCCGCCGCGAAGCGTGCGATAATCATCGTTAACGGGCCCCAAAGGATCTGTGACCGGATCAGATGTAACCGTTGAAAATTTATCCCAGTCCAAACACCATTCTGAAACGTTTCCAGGCATATCATACAAACCCCAAGCATTCGGAAGATAAGAACCGACTTTGGCATGCCCGTTCGTAATAGTCTGTTTTTCACCGTTCTTATCGTAATATTCCGTGCAGCCGCCGTTGTATAAATATCGGCTTAATTTGTCCGCCTCGGGATCTTGGTCAACATTGATCAGATCCTTTCCGTTGTTTAAAGAGGTTGTGGTTCCCGCCCTGCAAGCGTATTCCCACTGGGCTTCCGTTGGCAAATCGAACAGCAGCCCGTTTCCTGTCTTGTTTCGGAGCGCGTAAAAGAATGTCGGACATTCCAAAGTAACGTTTTCTCCGTCCTTTTTCACTGTGTACGATGAAATTTCATCCACGCTGTGACTATACGGCCAATCAGCGCCTTTCTCCGCTCCCCGGAGCATATTGTACGACACCTGTTCAACGGGCCTCGCCGCTCCGTTAAAAAAAGACGGATTATAGCCAGCGATTGCTTTGAACTGCTTCTGTGTCATTTCAAAGATCCCGATATAAAACGCTTTAGTCAGAGTCACTTCGTGCAATATCTCACCGCCGCTATGTCCGACCTCATCCCTAGGACTGCCCATCATAAAAACGCCCGGCTCGATCCTTTTTAACCAAAGTTCCTTAGTTTTACAAGCATTGTTCTTTATGTTGGGAGGCTTTTTTCTATAACGCATCTTATATTTTTTCAAATCAAGACAGAGATAAGTCGCCTCCTCCGTCACATCATCGGCTTCCACGCTGATCATGACTGCGTTTGCATCGATCCTTTTCTTATCTTTTGCAACATCCCAAACTGACGTGTGAGCGCCGCCGCAAAGAATTATGCCCGTTTTTCCGTCGCCGTCTATTGATTTTAAGTTAAAAGGCTTCTTGCCGTACAGCTGGCCCCTGAACTTTACCGAGAAAACCGGAAAGGTATTTTTCGGATCATCTGCTTTTAATGCGTACGCTATCTCGATCTTACCGTCTTCCCTGATCCTTGAGAAAACATTGGTCACCTCAGCCGAAACGCAGTTTAACGCGGCAAAAGTCAGAAGCAAGGAAATAAGTACAAATCTCATAAATATCTGAAAGGATGATATTACTCTTTTAATTTTATCATAATTCGCGAATTGAATGTGAGTAAATCCGACTTTTTTGTGCCCATTATTTATTCTGGCTTTCAAGCCTGAGATCTCGGACGAATCGAGTTTTGTGAAAGCAAAACACTTTTTGCCAAGATCTTTCAGAGAAGCGCCTATAAAAAGTCACGATCCGTTAAAAATCGAACTTAGAAATAAAATTTCCAATTTGCACTTAAAAGTGCCTCGTTCAATATCAATATTTTTGACTTTGAACGAACTATTAAGAAAAACTTAATAGTTGCCGGATTGTTTTGTTTTCTTAATCAGTTGATTTATGCAAGGTTAAACACTTATTCAAATCGAACTATTAAGAAATACTTAATAGTTGCCCGGTAAACTATTAGTAATTTCATTCAATCGAACTATGGAAGAAAAACTCCCTAGTTGCCCTTATAAGTACTTCATTCAAGGTTAAATCGAACTGTTCGATTTTTCCGAACAGTTGCCAAGAAATAGATTTTTTATCGAACATAACTTTAACCGCAAGCCGATCATGGGCGGAAAACGTTGTTTAAATTTGTTATAATAGATTGAAAGTTAAAGATTAACGCCGCGCGGCGGCGTTAATGACAAATTATGAAAAAGATCGTTGCGCTTCTTATTCCCGTGCTTATTTGTATTTCGGCTTTCTGCGACGAAGGCTGGTCGAATAAATTCCACTTTGACGGAAGCGACGTTACCGAGGAAGCGGTCCTTTTAAACCCGACAGACCCTATCGCCTACAGCACCGAGCTGTCTTTCAGCAAGCCGGTGTCCCTGATAGTTTTTGTGGAAGACCAGAATGATATTGACATAGGAGCGTTCATTTTCGAGGACAACACCGGGAACGCCGTTGAGGGAATCACCTACTGGGATTATACGGAAAAGGACTACGCTGATTTTCCCCCTGACGACACTTACATTCTTTCGGAAACAATCGTCACAGAATATGAAGTGACGTTTTTTAAGCGCGCCATAAAGATTATTCCAGAGCCTGCGACGCTGATAGCTGTTATCCTGTTCGGCGCGCTTTTCCTAAAAAAGCGCGCGGGAGCGCTGGCCGCCATGCTGGCTGTCGTTGCTTTCGGGTCTCTTGGTGCCCTTGCCGATGGCTGCGTAAGCGACGTAAACTGCCTGCAGATGTGGCCGTTTGAAAAATTCGTGATCATAAATTATACGCTTGCTTCCGATAAGACTGATCAGCTCTTCGCTCTCAAGTTCTACGGATCTTTGGACGGAGGTAAAACAACCTTTGACCTTGCGGAAAAAGGCTTACTGGATTTAGGAAAAATCGCCGGTCCCGGCAGGCACAAAACGATCTGGACGCCGGACGAAAGCATGCGGGACGTATTGACCGAGGAAATGATGATAAAAGTGGAAGCCAACAAGATTCCACAGCCAAAAATTTATTTGGTCGTCGATCTTTCGGGCGGACCTGGCGCCAAAAACTTCCCTGTCAGTTATCTCGACGATATTCCGGAAGGAGGCTGGACCGAGGAATACAAAACCACAAAGCTTGTCCTGCGGAGAATCGATCCGGGAACGTTCATCATGGGCCCGGTGCACGAAACGGTCATCACCATGTGGGAATATCCCCGCAAAGTCGCTATATCCACGCCTTTTTACGCCGGGGTGTTCCAGGTCACCCAAGAACAGTACAGACTGGTTACAGGAAGCTCTCCTTCCCGCTTTTTCGGCGATATGAGACCTGTCGATTCCGTTTCCTACGATATGATCAGGGGCGTTGACAAAGGCGCCAGATGGCCGCAGAGCAACGAAGTTGACGATGACTCCTTCATTGGAATACTTCGCGCCAAAACCAATTTGACTTTCGATCTGCCGACGGAAGCCCAGTGGGAGTACGCCTGCAGAGCGGGCACGCAAACCGCTTTGAACAATGGGAAAGAACTTACCAGTTTTGATTATTGCAAAAACATGGATGAAGTCGGCCGCTATGACGGAAATAAAAATGACGGGAAAGGCGGATACAAGGAGCACACTGTCGTCGGCATGTACCGCCCGAACGCCTGGGGTCTGTATGACATGCACGGCAACGTCTGGGAAAGCTGTCTGGACTGGCATTTGGACTGGGAAAAAAGAGAACCGAACTTGCCGCCTGTAGTCGATCCCTTGGGGCCTGAAAAACCTCCCAGGGTTGGCAACGCCCGGGTCATGCGCGGCGGAGCGTATTACACATATGCCTTATATTGCCGTTCAACACATTTGAGCTGGTCCTTCACGTCAAAGAGAGAAGAGAACCACGGCTTCCGCCTGGTCATGAACCCATATACGATGCATTGATCCGACTTTCGGAACAAACTTTAATTATTTGGCACTGGATCTGTCGAGGGTCTCGACCCTGACGCGGCTTATTCTTCTGGGGGTGGCGGAAATGACGGTGAATTTGACTTTGCCCTGCGTGTAAGATTCGCCTGGGGTGGGGACTTTGGAGGCCAGCTTCATGACGAGGCCGCCTATGGTGTCGTAGCCCTTGCGGTCGAAGATGACGTTCAGGGCTTCGCCGACTTTTTCGGCGTCCGCCCTGCCGTCGCATTCCACGCTGCCGTCGGGGTTCTTGTGCAGGACGTAGCGGGGAGTAATGTCGAACATCGTACCGACGATCTCCTCGGCGACGTCGATGGGAGTGATCATGCCGGTGACGGCGAGTTTAACATCTATCGCAAAATTCGCGACATATAAAATGAACTACCGAGGATTCCTCGGTAGTTCGGTTTTTGGGGAAGAGGGCAATGTTACCGCTGGAAAATTTTAATTTTTATTTCTTCTCAAAAGCAACGGCAAAAGAAGCAACGCAAACAACCCGCAGGGCTCGGGAAGCTCGGATATGAGATAAGGCATGCTTTCGCCTTCGTCAATGTCCCAAACATTCTCAAAATCCCAGTTTTCAAAGGTTGCCAACTGTTTCATCTCTTCTTCTGTCTTAGGAAGCGCGTATTTGTCAGCTTTCTTTAACGTCGTCGAATTATAGTAGCAATCCTTGACAACCGGCTCGCATCCGTATACCGCGGTCAGAAAACTTGCGCTGCCCCAGGGTCTCGTATTGCTTATTGACCCGGTGGCATAACAACGGCTGATCTCTATGTCAACTACTTCTCCATAATTTGCGTTGTTAATCATACCTAAAAAACCGGAAATGCCTAAAAGAGAATTCGCACATTGTATCTCGGCGGCGGAATAACAGTCTTCAATGATCACTTTGGCATGCTTTTCTTCCAACTGCAACGCTTTGATGAATCCGGCAGAAACAACGTCTTCGCCATAATCATCACCGACCGTTATTTTTCCTTTGTAAGATGTGTTTTTAATTACCAGCGTTCCGTAATTGCGAACTAGTTCTATTACCCCAGCCCAGGCGTTTGTTAAATCGGTCTCTACAGAGCAATTGCTGATTTCAACTCTGGCTCCTTGCGGAACGCCCACCTCCTGGATCAGTCCGGCCGTCGCGCGAACGCATGTGCCTTTTATATGGCAATTGTCTATGAACCCGGCGCCCATGCCGCCTACCAAAATGCCTGTGCTGCCGGACGGCGCTTTGCTTTTCACCCCTGTAATATTGATGTTTTTAAGTTGGAAGCTACCCAAGGCAAACAGCGCGCTGTAAAATCCAACGGTTTGACCAATGCAAAGATTCTCTATACTAAATCCCTGCCCGTCGTAATTCAAAGTCCAGGCTCCTTTGTTCTCACCATTGATATTGTTAGTTTCTATTTCCGGGAAGCTCTGCCACTCTTCTGTCTCCGTGGCGTCGATATCGTCTGTTTGAACACAATAAACCGTCGTCCCGGCGTCTATTTTGTCTCTTTGGTGCGCCAACCAAACAAAATTCTCCATCTGAACGAACTGATATGGAGACTCCGGCGTACCCTCGCCTTCGGGCTTAACATCGGCGTTTTTGGCAAAAGCCGAACAGGCTAGCCCAAGAGCACAAACTAACATGGCTGTTGTTTTCATATCGAACTCCTTGAAGATCATTTGTCTTCGATTGCTTTGCATATTGCCTCGGAAATATCTTCTTCCGATATTTCCTCTTTATCGGAAAGAAAAAAGTACCAATAACGGTTTGCGTTGCCGGCATAATAACTTTCTGCCAGCTCGTGCCAAATCGGCATGTTTTCCTTAGCCGATTGGGATATTGCGATTTTTCCTTTCTTTAAAATGTTTTGAGCGTAAGCCCAACCTTTCGTTTCTTGAAAAAAATACCTGTTCCGATTCTCTTCCCACCAGGTTTGAAAATCTCCTTTTATAGAAAAACAAGCAAAAGGCCTTAAAGCGTCCGCCACATCAACCAAACTTTTGTCGTTTGCCAAAGACTCTGCCAAATAAGGAAACGAATAAAAACCAAGGCACAACACGTCAGAAATTAATCTCTCTAATACATATTTCCTCGGCACAGGCCTGCTATTTTCTTCCTGCCAGCAATGATACCATGTCTGCCAAATATTAGGAAGATGTTGTCTGTCGTAGACCCACCAGAAATATTGTATTTCATATTCGTTAAAATCTTTGCCTCTAAATTTTTTTGTCAGCCAGGGAAAAGCTAAATTTCCTAATCCGCTATATCCGCAGCTGATGCCGTTTTGATTTCTAATTTGCTTATTAATACTTTCAAAGAAATAATTCGTGTAATATCCCTGTTTTTCCAAGTAAACTACAATTTTTTTATCAATGTTTTTGCCATTCTCTACAAAATCAAAAAGCAACGGTATCGCTTCTGACGGAGACACCTTATTAAGCTCGTGTTGCGCCTTAACGCCATCAAAAAACTGCTTTTCAACTTCCGCCGGGTACTTGTCCCAAGAAAAATCTTCCTTGTCAAAAATAACGGCAGGAGTTTGCTCCGCCTTTTCTAACAAAAGCGCGTATTCATCAGAATCTATTCCGAGAACAAACGATGATAACAAGATTATGAAGAAACTATATAAGAATATTTTCATGCTTTTTCTCCAATAAATATTAAGGCAGTTCTATAACGTATGTGTCTAAAATGGTTCTGGTAGATTCGAGTTGATATGGCCGATGAACAATCTTTGGTTGATTAAAATAGCGACTTGTAAATACATCCCAAGAAGGTCTGCAATTTGTCAACCAATAGGACGGTACTCTTGTCGCAGCGAAGGGACCACTATAGTAAACAATATCGCCAAGCGCGCCATGCAAATCTATGTCAAGATAATTGTATGTCCAAAAATTAAGTTTGGTAAAAAATGCCGTGGCGTCAGATTCTTCAAATACATAATTATGGTTACCAAACGTATCCATGCTCATACAGCTACATACAAAATTACTGTATGCCCCATTCCGCAAAGTATAGATGTCCGGACACGTAGGACTTGCTTTTGTTGCGACAAACGGTTCTCCGTACCTTGACCAGAGCGGGTCGACCGCTTCAGCTATTGAATTACGATTAGGAAGTCGCATGCTGCCTTGTTTGTTAATTCCCCATTCGCATCCATCCAATTCGCAAAAACCTTCAAAAAATGTTCTTTCAGATTTGCTAGGCATATTTATATATGACGGGTTAGAAAGAGCATACCCTTTGTATCTTAGTTTGGCAAATTGAACTCCGTTGCAGTAAAATTCAATATATTCGTTTGTTGTCGTGTTAGGCGGAACCACCCATTCAACATACAGTCTGTTGCCCTGTGAATTTGCGTGTGTGTTAAACCAATCAATAATATTGCAATTAGTCTCAAACACGCTGTTTGAGTCGCAGCACAATGCACTTTTATTTTGCGTATACCACAAGCGCATTGAATCTGGCGTTTTAATTTTTAAATTACAACCGGAAGCGTCAAAATCAACATTCGTTACGCAAGCTTGTATGCAGTATAGATCATCGTCAACCCCGTTATCAATCAAAAATTCGTACTGCTTATAGTCTTCTCCATAGCTAATATTTGGAGGAACAACGCCAAATCCCGATCGGTCGTCGTCATCAATATTCCAATGTATAGGCACCGCCGTGTTGCTGTTTCCATAAACGGTTCCGTTTAACCCTGTCCTAGCGATTTGCAAATATGGTTTTTGAACTTTTACAAGTCTATATACGTGAAACTCATGGAATTCTTGAGGATATATATTGGCTTCATAACTTATATAAGCCCCAACAAGCAAATTGCATTCATAATTAGGCGCGTTGAAAATAAGACCAATGTTCAAATTGTCAGGAGTGTTATAAGCAAGAGTTTCGCCACCAGCTATCTCGGCATATGAAGAACAACTTATAATAGAACCATTAACAAAATAACTGAAATTATACGTTATCGCCGGCTTTCCGACCGCCACATTAGTAGGGCCAATAATATTAAGAAATTCTAACTGTGAAGCATATATTGGCAAAGAGTACAAAACCGCCCAAACCGCAATTAACAGACAAAAGAATATATTTTTGCTTTCTTTCACCATAGTTGCCCCCTGGATGTTTTAGCAATCTTTTCTTTTAAACAAAAATAACAAAAACCAAACCAACACTACACTCGGTTCGGGAAGTTCGCACCTTAGATAAGGCGTTCCTTCACCTTCGTCGATGTCCCAGATGCTTTCGAAATCCCAGTCCTCAAAAGTGGCCCTCTGTTTCATTTCCTCGTCAGTCCTGGGTATAGCATAATCATCGGACAAATTAATGCTCTCGTTATAATAACAATCCCTAACATTTAATGTGTAATTCGTGCCGGACGCATTCCAAATAAAGGCTTTGCTATTAACGGTTGTTTGGCCGACAATTTTGTCAGAGACGAAGCAACGCGCAATGTTTGCCGTTGCGTTAGTCGCAAAGTTCGGAGTGATTATATTAGATATGAACCCTGCAATGTGGCACTGACTTTCCGGAGCAATTTCCACATCGAAAGCAGCGTAACAATCTTCTATATTTATTTCAGAGTTCATCGAAGGACTAAGATGATAGATCAATCCAGTAATTGCCGATGTGACCTTTATTATTACTTTACCTCTAAAGCAGTTGTTCTTGATAGAACAAATTCCTGAGCCAGAAAATCTGCCAACTAACGCGCCGCTTCCTTTTAATTCCTCAACCTCCGCTTCTACAACGCAACCTTCAATTTTTACGCCTTGCCCAGAAGCCGTTCCAGCCAACGCAGGTGTTCCCACCAAAAGACCTTTGACATGGCAGTTCTCAAAATAACCTTTTTTCTCGGATGATGAATTTAAGATTTTTGCCAATGCGCAGGTCTTGATCCCTTCCGCGCCTTGTATCCTGATGTTTTTTAGCTGCAAATAGCCTGTGCCAAACAACGCGCCTTTTTCCTCCGGCTCAAGACCGAAAATTGTGTAGCATTGCCCATCATAAGCAAAAATATGGCTGTTGAATTCAATCGTTTGCCAGGCGTAATCGCCGCCTTGCTGAGTTAGGCTGGCGTCAATGTCCTTGACCTGCTTGCAATAGATTGGAACGTCTGGATCCATCTCCAGAACGTTCTGTCTGAGCCAGAAGAAGTTCTCCAGGCAGTCGAAGAGATAGGGGGATTCCTCCGTGCCTTCGCCGGCAGGCTTAACGGAGATATCTTCCGCGAAAAGGCTTACGCAGGCAAAGGCAAAAACACTCACAAGGGCAGCGTATTTCATAATCTTCCTCCCGATAATAACGGAACTATTATCTTGTTTTAAAATTTTAGCAAAAACTACCGGAAAAGTATAGACGGGAGTTTAGCAAAAAATGCCTAAACTTGATTATTTGGCGGCGGATCTGTCGAGGGTCTCGACCCTGACGCGGCTTATTCTTCTCGGGGTGGCGGAAATGACGGTGAATTTGACTTTGCCCTGCGTGTAGGTCTCGCCTGGCATCGGGACTTTGGAGGCCAGTTTCATTACGAGGCCGCCTATGGTGTCGTAGCCCTTGCGGTCGAAAATGACGTCCAAGGCTTCGCCGACTTTTTCGGCGTCCGCCCTGCCGTCGCATTCCACGCTGCCGTCGGGATTCTTGTGCAGGACGTAGCGAGGAGTAATGTCGAACATCGTACCGACGATCTCCTCGGCGACGTCGATGGGAGTGATCATGCCGGTGACGGCGCCGTATTCGTCGACGGCGAAGGCCAGTCTGGCGCCCTGCTTCCTGAGGTCCCTTATGATAATGTCGGCGCTCAAGAGTTCCGGAACGAAATTGATGTCTTTGTACATAACGTCTGAAAGCGGTTTGCGCTCGGCGTTTTGGTCGAGCATGACGGCTTTCAGGGCCAGGCCCTTGTACATAATGCCTTCCACGTTCTCCGGGCGTTCGTCATAGACCGGGAAGATGGCGTCGTTTTTGTCGGCGGTGATGTCGAGGAAGTCGCCGACCGTCATGGTAGAGGGGAAGCACTGCAGCTCGATGATGGGCGTCATGACGGAAGCGATGGACTGCTGGGAAAATTCCATGGCGCGCTTGATAAGCAGAAATTCCTCGTCGGTGAGGGCGCCCTCTTCCCTACCCATGGAAGTCATGGCTTCCACTTCTTCCTTGGCGACGATCTGTCCGCTCCCTTTGCCGCCCAGCGGCTTGGCGATAACGGCAGTGATCCAGTCAAGGATCATGAGAATGGGCTTGAAAAGATTCCTGAAGAACAGAAGCGTGGGGGCGATCTTGAAAGAGAAGGAAGCCGGGTCGTTGAGTCCGATGGCCTTGGGCACGACTTCTCCGAAGATCAGCATGGCGGGCGTCGCTATAAGCGTGGTTAGGAGCGAAGTGGAGACGCTCTCGGGAAGATGCAGCGCGAGCCGCATCTTGTCCATCAAGGGCGTCACGAGCGCCGAAGTCATGGTGTTGAACAGATTGGTGCCGAGCAGAATGCAGGAGAGCGTCAGGCTCATCGTGGTTATGAGCTTGTAGGTGGCGACAGCGCCGCTTTTCTTGCCAAGGCAGCTCTTGACATAAGAGCGGTCGACGGAAAGCAGGGCTATCTCGGATCCCGCGCAGAAGAAGCAGCCCATGAGGCAGAAAATGACGGCTATGATTAGAGCGGTCGTCACTGGGCGCCTCCCTGGTCAATAGGCCTTAACCTGACGGTCTCGAGCTTCAGGCCGCTGCGTTTCAGGATCGTGAACCTCATGCCTTCGCTCTCGAAGGTGAAGCCGACTTCCGGGATCTTCCCGGTCACGCGCATGATGTAGCCGGCTAACGTGGCGTCAAGATCCGTCGGGAAATTTAAGGAGCATTCCCAGTTGAGGTCCACGAGTTTCGCGGAAGCCGCGGAGATAATGTCTCCGTTCGGGCGGAAGTGGATCTCCCTTTCCTTCAAGCCCATTATGCCGCCAAGCATGGTGTCGACGGCCTCGTGGCGCTGGATGACGCCGTCCGTTCCGCCGTATTCGTCGAGGATTATGGCGATCATCTCCTTTTTGTCGCGCATCTCTTCGATGAGTTCGTCGAGAAGCCTGGTGCCGGGACTAAGGAAAGGCGGATGGATGAAGTCGGAGGAATCGATGAGATCTTTTATGGCAGTCTCTTTTTTAACAGCGCGCCAGTTGTTAGAGAGCGCCGCGATCTCCAGGATGCCGACTATGCGGTCGATGCTGCCTCTGTAGACGGGAAGGAAATATACTCCGGTGCGCTCGGCCAGGGCGACCGCCTGGAAAAGATTTTCCTCCTCGCTTATGGCTGTCATCTCCGTTCTGGGAGTCCTGACGTCCACCGCCTTCATCGTTCTGAAGGCGCAGATGGCGTGGATCATGTCCGCTTCGTTCATTTCGAGCGCGCCCTTCTCCTTGCTCGACATTAAAGCCGCGAGATACGTTTCCCGCGTGAAACGGTCGGCCTTCTCGAGAGGAAGTCCCATAAGCCTTAAGATGCCGTTGGAGACTATGCGCAGGGCGAAACGGAAAGGCGCGCAGATATAGCAGCAGAAGCTGATGGGATAGACCGCGATCTTGGACACGGTCATGTAGTTGCCAAGGCTTATGACCTTGGGCGTGATCTCTCCGAAAATAAGGAGCAGCACGGTCACCACAAAGACCGCTATGGGAAGTCCGCTAGGCCCGAAAAGATCGAGGAAGATCTTACTGAGCAGGGCGGAAAGGATCGTGTTGACCAGAAGATTGCAGAGGAGAAGGGTATTAAGAACGCGCCTGGGATTCGAAAGGAGTTTCGCGATGGCGGCGCCTACTTTTCCTCCCCTCTCCCCCAGCATCTTCAGCTGCACTCTGCTAAGGGTAAAAAAAGCCGTTTCGGAGCCGGAGAAGAACGCCGAAAGGATTATCAGGACAGCTATTGTCAGATAAATTTTTACCACTTAACGGAAGCGCGTTACTTGGCGAGAGAGCCCATGGGGTCCCAAGGCTTCAGCTCGATGAGCTTGGTCTTAAGGACTTTCTTGAGTTTCTCGGAAAGATATTTCTTGTTGACGGCGACTTCGTAGGTGTATTCGCTGAACCACTCGTCGGTCATGGTCAGGAAGCCTTTGCCTTCGTTCTTGTCGCCCCAGCTGTTCTCGATGAGCCAACGGACGGGTTTGCCCTTCTTATCGAGGTCTACGGCCGTCAGGACCATGGCGTGGTTCATGCGGCTCTCGTTGTAGTCGAGGCGCTGGGCCTTGTTGAGCTTGCAGCCGGCGTTGCCAAGGAGATCATCGTCGTAGAGGTTGAGGTCGAGGATGCCCAGGTTGCCGTCGAGCTGTTTGCCTACGTCGCAGCCGAACCAGACGACTTCCTTGCCCTTGATGGTCTTGATGGCCGCTTCCTTGATGGTGTCGATGTCGACGTTGAGGTATCTGACGGGATGACCGCCCACCACGTTGCCGAGGAACTTCACGGTGTACATCTTGTTGTAGGGTTTGTCCTTGGTGGGGGCGTTGATAAGACAGATGTAGTCGTCAAGGTTGATGCCCACGAATTCCTTGTAGAACTTCTGCGGGGTCATGACGCCGGTGCGGTGGAATTTGTCCTTCTTGTCGCGCCACTGCCAGACGAACTCGGTGGGAGGCGTGCCCATGTGGATGGTCAGAATGTTGTAGAATTCCTGGACCATCTCGCCTTTCTTTTCCCTAAGCTCGGCGATCTTGGCGCCTTTCTTGTAGGCTTCCCTGAGGGTGCAGGCGTATTCTTTCAGTTTGCCGGTAAGGATGCCGTTCATGGCGCCGGTGGAAGAGCTGCTGAAGCTCTCGGGGTAGACGGTCTTGGGAACGAGGCCGTATTTCTGGACCAGGTTGACCATCATGTCCCACTGGCCGCCGTCGCCCAGAGGATCGGAGAGAAGGTGCTGGATGAGGCGGCCGTCGGTCTCCTCTTCCATGGTCTCAAGAATCGATTCAAGGAAGTAATTGGCCTTTTCCAGCTTGTCCCAGAACATGGGGTAAGCCTGGGAGAACTCGAACTCGTCCACGTTCATCTTCTTGATGGCTTTCATGCGGAAGGTGTTCAGCGCGGAGAAGAGCCAGCAGCGGCCGCTGCCTTTCTGGTTCGTGATGGAAGGCGTCTTGATGTAATCGGAAAAGACGCGCCTCGGGGCCTTGATGACGTCCCAGTTGGTCACGGCGGCGCGGGGGCCGCTCTTCGTGACGGCGTTCATCGCGAGCTTGTTCTTCGGGCATTTGGAAAAGTCTTTGGCCAGCTTGCCAAGGTATTCCTTGTTCAGTTCTTTGTTCATGTTTCTCCTTAATATGTTTGGGTTATTTATAAGCTTTTTGGTTTGAATTTAAACGGGGCTTTTAGTAGAATTACAGCAATTGAGTCGGGGCGTTTAGCTCAGTTGGTTAGAGCGCTACCCTTACAAGGTAGAAGTCACTGGTTCGAGTCCAGTAACGCCCACCATTAAAGTTCCTCCCTCTCTTTCATGACTCTCAGCTGCTGTCCCGGATCCAGTCTGTCCAGGAAAAGTATCCCGTCCAAGTGATCCGTTTCGTGCTGCAATACCACGCTCAGTACTCCGCCGTCCGACTCGATCTCGACCGGTTCGCCGGCTTCGTTGAAACCTTTGGCAAGGACGTGCGCGCTTCTTACTACTTCGCCCCACAAGCCCGGGCAGGAGAGGCAGCCTTCGTCCCCTCTTATCTCCCCTCTCATCTCTGATAATTCAGGGTTGATCAGGACCTGCGGTTTTCTTCTCTTCGTGGTCCTCGGGTCGAAGACGATGATCCTAAGGTCGCTTCCGACCTGCGGAGCCGCCAATCCCACGCCTTTCTTGTAGTACATCGTCTCGATCATGTCGGCGATGAGCTTTTTGATAGCCGGCGTAATTTTCGTAACGGGCTTGCAGATCACTCTCAGCCTTTCGTCACCTTCAGTCAGGACTTTCAGTTTCATTTTTCCTTCCTTACGGTAGAAGTGAAACCATGCGCCGGAAGCAGTTCGTATTTTGAAAACACTTCCATCGTTTTGGACATATTGGCAAAGCCTGTTTCGTCCGCTTTCATAACGCTCATGCGCTTCAGGAACGTGGCGGTGGAAAGCCCGCTCATAAAGGCGGCCGCGGCGCCTGTCGGCAGCACGTGGCTGGGGCCGAAGGCGAAGTCGCCCATCGGCACAGGCGTCCATTTGCCAAGGAAGACCGCGCCGGCGTTCGTTATGTGCGCGAGGACAGCCTCGTCGTCTTTCGTCATGATCTGCAAATGCTCGGGAGCGATCGCGTTCGAAGCCGCGGCGGCTTCTTTCAGGTCTTTGACGACCACCGCGGAAAGATTTTCAAGCCCGGCCTTTTCGACCGCGCCGGCCAGCTCGTTTTTGTTGAGCGATCTCACTTCCGCGAACACGGCTTCAGCCAGCTTTTTGCTCGTCACGATCACATAGGTCTTGCTGCCGTGATGCTCGGCCTGCGACATAATGTCGGCGGCGACGAAGCGCGGCTCGGCCGTTTCATCGGCGATTATGAGACTCTCGCTGGGGCCGGCGATAAGGTCGACGTTCACGGCGCCGAAAAGCTGGCGCTTCATTTCCGTCACGGCCGCGCTGCCGGGGCCTGCTATCACGTCGACTTTCGGAATGGCCCTGGTGCCTAAGCACATGGCCGCCACGAGGGAGGGGCCGTGGCCGCGGTAGAGTTCCTTGACGTTAAGGAGCCTGCAAGCCGCTAAGATCCCGGGATTGACCTTCCCTTCGCTGTTGCAGGGCGTGGCAAGGCAGATGCTCTTCACTCCCGCGACCTGGGCCGGGATAACGCTCATCAAAACGCTGGAGACAAGGGGCGCGGTGCCGGCGGGAACGTAGACGCCAGCCCTTTCGACAGGGCGGTACACTTCGCCGAATTCCCCGCCGAAGGGAGCTTTCTCCCGCCACTCTGAGCGGAGCTGATGCTCGTGGAAAGCGCGGATGCTCTCCGCGGAACGCAGAATAGCCTTCTCAAGGTCGGGAGGACATTTCGCGTTCTCGATCTCCCTTTTGCTGACCTTGAGCTTGCTGGGGCTAAGCTCGCATTTGTCGAACTGCTTCGTGTATTCGCAGATCGCCGCGTCGCCTTCTTTCATTACGCTCTTTATGATCGAGCTGACGATCTCTTTCAATTTTTGAGATGGCCTGCTGCCTTTGCGCTCCCTGAGGAGCTCTTCCAGGGCCTCTTTAGTCTCTATGATCTTCATGAATTTAAATGGAAAATTATTTTCATCATTATATCAAAAGGCGCTTCTACCTACGCTTCGCTTTCTCAAAGGAAAGCTCCGCTTCCTTTTTGACCGCCTTCTCTTTCAGGGCCGCGCTCTTGTCGTAACTGTGCTTGCCTTCGCAAAGCCCCAGTTCGACTTTCACCTTGCCTCTCTTAAGGTAGAGTTTCAGAGGGATCAGCGTCAGGCCTTTCCGCTCGATCTTCTGGCTGAGGCGGATGATCTCGTTGCGGTGCATCAGAAGCTTCCTCGCCCTCTCCGGATCGTGGTTGAAGCGGTTGCCTTTGTCGTACTCGTTGATGCGGGAGCCGATCATCATAAGCTCGCCTTTCACCGGCTTGCAGTAAGCTTCCTGGATGCTCCCCTGCCTTTCTCTTAAGGCTTTCACTTCCGTTCCCACGAGCTCCAGCCCAGCTTCGTAAGTTTCCAGGATGTGATAATCGTAGTGCGCCTTGCGGTTCTGGACCAGCACGGGCGAAGCGTTCTTTTCTTCCTTCTTAGCCATTTTCGCCCCGCTTTCTGGTTTCCAAAAATACCGCCGCGAACTCTTTGAAGCGGTCTTTCAGGATCGCTTCGCGCATCTTTTTCATCAGCCCAAGATAGAAATGCAGATTGTGCACCGTCAAGTAATAGCCCGCCAATGATTCGCCCACGTTGAAAAGATGCCGCAAATACGCCCTCGTGTAGCGCTGGCAGACCGGGCAAGCGCAGCCTTCTTCCAGAGGCCGCTCGTCCAGGGCGTAGCGCCCGGCTTTCACCGGCACGTTTCCGAAACTTGTGAAGGCCGTGCCGTTCCTGGCGTTCCTGGTCGGCATCACGCAGTCGAACATGTCTATGCCCGCCATCACGCAGTTCACGAGATCCTCCGGCGTGCCCACGCCCATAAGGTAGCGCGGCTTATTTTCCGGCATATGGCCGTCGCACAAAAAATCGCAGACGCGGTACATTTCCGCGGGCGGCTCGCCCACCGCCAGGCCGCCGATGGCCAGGCCCGGCAGATCGTACTGCATGATACCATCCAGGCAGCGCAGCCTCTCGTCGTCGATGACGCCGCCCTGCACGATGCCGAACAAAAGCTGCCTTGGGAAATCCCCGCCCTCACGTTCATTGAAGGCCTTGTTGGATTCCACGCAGGTACCCAACCAGCGCAGCGTCCTGTTGACGGCCGATTCGATATATTTTCTTTCAGCCAAAGCCGGCGGACACTCGTCGAAAGCCATGGCGATGTCGGAACCCAGGACCTGCTGCATGAGCATCGATTCCTTCGGGCCCAAAAACATCTTCTGCCCGTCGATGTGGCTCTTGAAGGCCACGCCCTCGTCGCTGATGTTCCTTAGGTCAGCCAGACTGTAGACCTGGAAACCGCCGCTGTCGGTAAGTATGGAACGCTCCCAGGACATGAACTTGTGCAGGCCGCCCAGCTTCGCCATAGTCTCCATACCGGGACGCGTCATCAAGTGATACGTGTTCCCCAATATGATGTCGGCGCCCAAAGCTTCCAGTTCGCAGTTAGGCATAGCCTTGACCGCGGCCCTCGTCCCCACCGGCATGAAGCGCGGCGTGGTGAAAGTTCCGTGCGCGGTCCTGACGACGCCGGCCCTCGCGAGAGAGCCCTTGTCCTTATGTTCCAGATTAAAGATCATATTTTATTTACATTATACTCAACGCTTATCCCCTGAAGTTTCCACAAGATACTCACATGTTTTTCAGATCCTGCGGCTGAACTGCAAAAGGTAGAGATCGTAGTAGGCGCCCTTCTTGGCCATCAGTTCGGCGTGGCTGCCCCTTTCTATGATCTTGCCGTCGTCCAATACGAAGATCTCGTCCACCTTGTGGATGGTGGAAAGGCGGTGCGCCACGATCATAGACGTGCGGCCGATCATCAGTTTGTCGATGGCGTCCTGGATCAGATGCTCGGTCGCCGGGTCGACGTTGCTGGTCGCCTCGTCGAGGATCAGTATCCTCGGGTCGTGCGCCAAAGCCCTGGCAAAGCAAAGCAGCTGCTTTTCGCCGGCGGAGAGCGTCGCGCCGCGTTCCGCCATCACTTCATCGTAGCCGTGCGGCAGTTTTTCAATGAACTGATTGGCGCAGACGGTCTCGGCGGCCTTTATAGCCTTCTCCCTAGTGATCGTAGGATCGCCCAGGGCGATGTTCTCATAGATGGAGCGGCTGAAGACGAAGGTGCCCTGCAGAACGATGGAGATGTGTTTTCTCAGTTCCTCGTTGGACCAGTCTTTCACGTTCACGCCGTCCAGAAGCACCTCCCCCTTGTTGGCGTCGTAGAAGCGGCAGACCAGATTTATGAGCGAAGACTTGCCGGCGCCCGTCGGACCGACGATGGCGATGCTCTTGCCCGGTTCGATCTTGAAGGAGACGTCTTTCAGGACCTGCTCGTTCTCAATGTAAGAAAAGTCCACGTTCCGGAATTCCACTTCGCCTTGCGGCTTCCCGACTATCACAGGCAGCTCGGGCTGCGCCACCTCGTTCTTGGTGTCGAGGAGCGTGAAGATGCGCTCCGAAGCCGCCAGGCTGCTCTGCAGCTGCGTGATCTGGTTCGATATCTGCATCAAGGGATTGCAGAGGTGGCCGAAGTACGTGATGAAGGCCATAAGGGACCCCAGCGTCAGGTCGCCGTCAAGTACGCAGATGCCGCCGTAGAGGATGATGAGCGCCGTGCCGAAATGACGGATGAGGTCAAGTATCGGACCGAAGACGCCCATGCAGATGACGTTCTTGAAACCGGCCTTGTAATAGGAGGCGTTCACTTCCGCGAACTCTTCCCTCCTGCGTTTCTGCTGGTTGAAAGACTGGATCATCTTGATGCCGGAGAATTCCTCCGTCAGAACGCCGTTGATCTTAGCTAAGATCCTTCTCAGTTCCCTGTGCACCTTCCTTACGATGAGCCTGAAAACGATCGTGATGACGACGCAGAAAGGCAGCACCGCGAGCGAGACCAGCGTCAGCTTCCAGTTGATGTACAAAACGATGACGAGCGAGCCGATGAACATGCCGGCGCTGGCCAGCATCTGGACCGCGACGGTCGAGAGCATCGAGTTGATAGCCTCGATGTCGTTCGTCACCCTGGTCACGAGCTTGCCGATCGGCGTCCTGTTGAAAAGCGAGACGGAAAGGCTCTGAAGATGTTTGAACAAAGCCATCCTCAGCGAGTACATCGTGCGCTGGCTGGCAATTTCAAGCGTCAGGCGGTGGAAGTAGTCGGCGAGGGCGTGAACGGCCAGAACGAGCAGGAAGAGACAGAACATCCTCTTCAGGCCCGTGATGTCCGTGCCCCTTATTTTCGTGAGGAGCGCCGGGTCGATGTCCGCGAACTCTTTGTCAGGAACGAACCAGTTGCCGCCATAGACGAAGCCGTGCGTCCCGTCATAGCTTTCCTGCTTGAAGATGTAGTGGTTCTCGCCCTTGTTCTTAATGGAGTCGCTGATGTCCTTGTTCTTTTCCAAAAAGCTCGTCGGCACGGCGGCGGTAGCGTCTCCGGCGGGGATCGCCACTTCCGCGAGTTTCGGGAATTTTACGAAAGCCTCATCTTTGGAATCGACGAAGGTGTAGAGAGGAACGAGATAGTTGTCTATGCTCTTCCTGTAAATGTTCGGCGTAATGAGCTGCGTGGCGGAGCTGAGCGCCAGGAAAACCAGAGCGAGGATGATGTAAAGCTTCTGAGGCGCCGCGTATCCAAGGAAGCGCCTGATGTAGCTTATGTCAAAGCCGCTCTTATACTGATCTTCAGCATCGAAATCTTTGTGGCTATGACTCATTTCCCATCCTCTATTACGGCGCTTTGCAGCATGAAAAGCTCTTTGTAATAAGGCGATCTTACCTTCAATTCCTCGTGCACGCCGATGTTTTCGATCTTGCCGTGATCCAGGACGATCGTGCGGTCCGCGTTCTTCACGGCCGAGAGCCTGTGGGCGATGATGATGTTCGTCGACTTGCCCCTGATCTCGCCGAGCTCTTTTAGGATCTCGCTCTCAGTTTCCGCGTCCACCGCGGAGAGCGCGTCGTCAAGGACGAGTATCCTAGGCCTCAAGGAAAGCGCCCTGGCGATGGCGATCCTCTGTTTCTGGCCGCCGGAAAGCGTCACGCCTCTTTCGCCCACCCAGGTGTCGTACCCGTCGTTGAAGCGCATGATGTCGTCGTGGATGAAGGCTTTCTTCGCCCAGTAGACGACTTCCTCGTCGTCCATTTCAGGCTTGGCGAAACGGATGTTGTCCTTTATCGTCATGCTGAAAAGGAAAGGCTCCTGCGGCACGTAGCCGAAGACGCCCCTCAGTTCGTCAAGCTTGTATTCGGAAATGTCTTTCCCGTTCAAAAAGACCGTGCCGGGAGGCGGACTGTAAAGGCGCATGCAAAGATCGACCAAGGTCGTCTTGCCGCAGCCCGTCCTTCCGACGATGCCCAAAGTCTCGCCTTCCGCCACATGGCAGGTGATGTTTTCCAGAGCGTTCTTAATAGCGCCGGGATACTTGTAGGTGAGATCCTTCACTTCCAGGAGCGTTTCTCCCTTGACGTTTTCCGTGCCGTCCTTTATGGTGCTCTCCTCCTCGATGATCGTCTGGATGCGCTCGGCGCTCGCGCAGCCTCTCTCAAGGTGGTTGATGACTTCGCTGACGGCGATCATGGGCCAGGTCATGGTGCCAAGGTACATGTAAAACTTCGTGAAAGTTCCCAAGGGCATTTCGCCCATTATGATGCGTTTTCCGCCGAACCACAAAAGGAGCGCCATGCAAAGGTTGGAGACCACCATGATAAGGGGCCCCATCATCGCCCATTTCCTGACTAGGGCGATGCTGTTGTCGACGTAAGCCTTCCCCTCTTTTCCGAAACTCTCCAAAGACGCCGGTTCGTCACCGTAGGCTTTGACGACCATGATGCCGGCGAAGATCTCCTGCGCGCGTTCGTTCATGGCGGAGAAAGATTCCTGGACTTTGCCGAAAAGCACCCTTATCTGGCGTCCGATCACTCTCACCACGATCATGATGATCGGCGCGGGAACGAGCACCAGAAGCGCCAGCTTCCAGTTTTCCTGGAGCATCAGAACGATGATCATTCCGCCCATGACGAGGGAGTCGGCGCCCGCCAGCATGCCGAAGGCTACGGAATGCTCGACCGCCTGCACGTCGTTGGTCATGTGCGCGGTAAGGTCGCCCACTCTGTGCTTGTCGAAATACTCGGGCGGCATCGTCTGCAGATGATCGAAGATCTTCTGCCTAAGGTCGCGGTTTATTTTCAAGCCCACGCCGGAAAAACAATAGCGCCAGAGGAAGCGGAAGAAAATGCCGGCCGTCATGATCGCGATCATGGTCAGGCAGAGCTTTCTCAAAAGCTCCCTAGTGGCCGTGCCGTCTGACAGCGCGTCGAAAGCCAAAGCGATGAAGTGCGGCATCAATAAGACAGCCAGGTCTATGCAGGCCAGGCCAAGGACGCCTATGAGGAAACGGTAGCGGTACTGCCACACGTACCCCATTAGGATCTTCATCCCCGCTTTGGTTATCCTGTCGCCCTGCGATCCGCCGTGAAAATGTGGAGGCATAAAAGTCTAGCGGCGGTTGCGGTAAAGGTTGGGATCGACAACGGCCTTCATAGCCTCAACGTCCATCTCTTTCCCAAGGAAAGCGGCGATCCTCGGCACCCAGTCCTCGGGGTCGCGCATAAGGTCGTTGTAGTTCACGAAAAAGACCGTGAAACAGGAATTGGCTTCCAGAAAACTCAAAACTTCGGAAAGGTGCCGGTTGTAGGTCGTGATCATTTCCTCATCGGAGATCTTGTCCGGGCTCTCTCCCCTTCTTATCAGCATTTGCTTCTGGCTCTTCATGATCTCCTCGATGTCGCGGCGCATGAAGAGCACCTTGTAGCGGTAGCCCTTCAGGGGCAACTTCGTCAAAAGCAGCGCTATGATCTTGACCGCCTTGCCGACCGCCTCGGGCATCCAGGCCGTGTCGTTGGGGAGCTTTTTCACTCTCTCAAATTCGTAATAGCCCTTGGGGTTGTCCTCGTCGGCCATCCTGATGTTGTCCTGCAGCGGAGGAATGCCTCCCGCTTCCAACATCTTCATCATCATGGATGTCCCGGAGCGCGGCAGCCCGGAGACCACCACAAGTTCTTTTTCGAAAAGCTTGCTAAAAAATGAAAAAGCCATTTTACTTTTCCTTGCGCACCATGACAGCCACCGGGCAGTCGATGTATTCGTCACTGAAGAGTATCGAGCTCTCGAAGCCCTCCTTCACGTCCATGCTGGCGACGGCCAGATCGACCGCGCCGGTCCCGACCGCTTCGTAGAGCTTGTCGTAATCCATGACGACGAGTTCAACCTTCGCGTTAAGATAGAGCGCCAGCCTCTTTATGAGCTCAACGTTGAAACCGACGACCTCGCCCTGCGTATTGCGGTAGTTCATTGGCCTGTTCTGTATTTCGGTCGCGATCTTAAGCGTTCTTTCCGGCTTGCCGGGCTCCTTTATTTTCGGCATTGTGGGATACGGGGTCAGGACCCAGCGTTCGTACATGTCCTTGTACGTCCCGTCTTTTTTGTATTTCTTGATGTAGGCGTTGACTTGCTTCATCAGCTCCGTTTTCTTTTTGGGAGCGGCGATGGCGACATGTCCTTCCGCCAGATCCTCGGGCAGGACAACAAAAGCCTCGTTAAAAAGCGCCGCGGCGTGGTCAAGGGTCGGCCTGTCGAAAACGGCGCCGTCGATCTTCTCGGTCTGGAGAGCCGGCAAAAGCTCATCGACGGAGGAATAAGGCATCATCTTGGCGTAAGGGAAGCGCTTCTTGGCCGCGGCGTAGGATTCCGTCTGTTCGCTCCCGCCCACCTTGTAGATCGGGTTGTTGAGCTGGTAGACCGTCGTTATCTGCGTCGTGGCGTGGGCGCAGCCGAAGAGCAGGAAGGAAAAAAGCAGCAAAGATAATTTTTTCATGTTAATCACCGACATTTATAAGTTCATATTTTCTGGTTCCCAAACCAATTTTTTCGCCGTGCTCCAGCTGGATCCTCCAGTCCGTGTCCGGAGAGACCTTGCCGAAGTGGTCGCGTCCCTTGACCTTGCTCTGCCCGAGGTAGCTGTTCGCGATGACGGGCTGCGAGAGCACCGCGTCAACGCAGGCCTGGTCGACGGCCACGGGATCTGCTGAGGCGAAGATGCCGACGTCGGGAACGATCGCCGCGTCACTTTCCCCGTGGCAGTCGCAGAAGGGCGAGACGTCAATGACGAAGTTGATATGGAACTGCGGACGTCCCTGGACGACCGCCTTGGCGTATTCCGTCGTCTTCATGTCGACAGAACCGGCCTTGGCGCTCCACATCGGGCTTATGGCGTCCGTGGGACAGACGCCGATGCAGCGGCCGCAGCCTACGCAGACGTTCTCCTGGATCTTGCATTTCCTATTCGTGATCTTCGGCGCTCCGTGCGCGCAGATCTTGAAGCACTTGCCGCAGCCGATGCAGAGATCCTTGTCGACCTGGACGATCCCGTCGCTGTGCATGACTTTTTTGCCGGCCCTGGATCCGCAGCCCATGCCGAGGTTCTTGATCGCGCCGCCGAAGCCCAGCATCTCGTGCCCCTTGAAGTGGCTCATGGAGATTATCGCGTCGGCGTCCATGATAGTCCTGCCGATTATGGCTTCCTTTAGCAGCACGCCGCCCTCTATGGGGACCGTCACGTCGTCCGTTCCCTTAAGCCCGTCGCCCATGATGACGGGGCAGCCCGTCACGGCCGGGACGTAGCCGTTTATCATGGCGGTCTCAATGTGCTCGATGGCGTCCTTCCTCGAACCGACGTAGAGCGTGCTGCAGTCCGTAAGGAAGGGCTTGCCGCCCATCTTTTTTATCTTGTCCGCCACCACTCTCGAGAAATTGGGCCTCAGGAAAGTAAGGTTGCCCCTTTCGCCGAAGTGGATCTTGATGGCCACGAATTTCTTTTCCAGGTCAAGTTCCTTGAACCCGGCCTTGTCGAGGAGCAGGGATAATTTGTCCAAAAGGCTGGTGCCGACTTTCGTCCTGACGGACGTGAAATATACTTTTGCTTTTTTGGCTTTCGGCATAAGATACTCTCGTTTGAAGTTAAATTTTACTATCTTTATATTTTACCAAAATGGTATAATTTCCAAAGTGTGTTCGTGAACAATCAAAAAGGAAGGATATATGGATTATTTCTCTCTGGCGCTCAAAAAGCATGAAGAATGGCGCGGCAAGATCAGCCTTACGCCTCTCTGCCCCTTGGAAAACAAGGACGACCTCAGCACGGCCTACACCCCCGGCGTCGCCGCTCCCTGCCTGGAAATCAAAGACGACCCTGAGAAAGCCTACGCCTATACCAGGAAATGGAACATGGTGGCCGTCATTACGGACGGCTCCGCGGTCTTGGGCTTAGGCAACATCGGTCCTTTGGCGGGGCTTCCCGTCATGGAGGGAAAATCCGTCCTCTTCAAATCTTTCGGCAACGTTGACGCCTTCCCCATCTGCGTCAACACCCAGAACGTCGAGGAATTCATCGCGACCGTAAAGAATATTTCCCTGGTCTTCGGCGGCATCAACCTTGAGGATATTTCCGCCCCCCGCTGCTTCGAGATCGAGGAACGCCTCATCAACGAGCTGGACATTCCCGTCTTCCACGACGACCAGCACGGCACCGCGGTAGTAACTCTCGCGGCCCTCTACAACGCCACCCAGATCGTCGGAAAAGAGATCGAGGACCTCAAGATCGTCATCAACGGCGTGGGCGCGGCCGGCACCGCCATCGCCCGCCTCCTCTACGCCAACGGCGCCAGAGATTTCACGCTCCTCAACACCAAGGGCATCATCTCAAAGGAACACATGACCTTGGATCCCAAGAGAGCCGAGCTTCTTGATTTCGCGGTCCGAGACAAAGGCACCGGCGGACTCGCGGAAGCCGTCAAGGGCGCCGACCTCTTCATCGGCGTCTCCGCCCCCAACATCCTGACCGCCGACATGGTGAAAACCATGGCGAAAGACCCCATGATCTTCGCCTGCGCCAACCCCACTCCCGAGATCGATCCGGAGCTGGCCAAATCCGCCGGCGCCAAGGTCGTCTGCACCGGCCGTTCCGACTATCCCAACCAGGTCAACAACGTCCTGGCCTTCCCGGGCATCTTCCGCGGCGCCTTGGACGCTAGAGCGCCCAAGATCACGGAAGAAATGAAACTGGCGGCCGCCCAGGCCATCGCCGGCATGGTAAGTCCCGACGAGCTGAAACCCGACTACGTGATCCCGCCCGCTCTCGACCGCGAAGTGACCAGAGCGGTCGCCGAAGCGGTCTACTGCGCCGCCAAAGGCAACGCCATCTAAACGTCTCATTATTGAGTTATGACCACACGGAAGCCGCAACCGAAGTTGGCGTCGCCGCGGTCGGGGTCAAAGTTGGTGCGGGTGGCAGAGCGGCAGAGGTCGGGGTAGAAGCCCCAGCCCCCGCCCCTGATCACACGAGAGCTGCCTGTGCTCGCGCCCCTGGGATCGGTTTCCGGCCCGGCGTATGAGCCGTACCAATCCAGACACCATTCCCACATGTTGCCGTGCATATCGTAGAGCCCCCAAGCGTTGGGTAGATAGGAACCAACTGTGGTATGTTCGCCATATCCGCCTTTGCCGTCGTCGCGGTTACAATAGTAACGAGCCAACTTTGCCAGGCAGCCGTCGCTGACCGTATTGGTAATATTGTTACCGTCGTTCAGCGCGGTGGTCGTGCCTGCCCTGCAGGCATACTCCCACTGTGCTTCCGTGGGCAGATCAAAGACGTTTCCCGCCTTTTTCCGTAATTGTCCCATAAAACTCCATTCGTCAACTCCGTGATCCTCCGGCCAGGCGAAACCTTTTGCAAATCCTCTGAGCTTATTGTAGGAAACTTCTTCCACTGGCCTCATGTCGCCAGTGTTATACGAAGGATTTTCACCAAAAATATTCTGGAATTGTTTCTGCGTCGTTTCAAAGACGCCTATGTAATAGGCTTTTGTAAGCGTTACTTCGTGCTGAATCTCTTCGTTGCTTCTGCCCAATTCGTCCTCGGGAGATCCCATTGCGAACGTTCCCGGCTCGATCCTTCTGAGCCAGAGTTCATCCGTGCGGCATTTGTTGTCCGTCGTATCCGGCGCCTCTGAAGAGACCCGCATCTTATTGCTAGTTGTATTCAGAACGAGATATGCCGCTTGTTCCGTCACATCTTCGTATTCAACTCTCAATTCCACTTCATCCATTATGTTGGTGAAAGCCGCGTCCGGGATCCAGGTCAATTTATGAATGCCAGCTCCCACCACTATTCCGCTAGCTCCGTCATATTCGATCTTGCCCATTTCATTCAAAGGCTTTTCCGTGCCATTCGGCAGTTTCCCAAACAACTTAACTTCAAAAACCGGCAGGGTGTTTTCAGTCCCGGATTTGATCTCAAATTCAAAATCCTTTTTGTTTTTCTGTCCAGAAAACACATTTTGAACTAGGACAACACGAAAGCCGCCGTCTATCAAATGGTCGGAGGGGGAATTGCTGTCGGCACGGTTGGCAGAGCGGCAGTAGCGGGCGTCGTAGTACCAGCTCCCGCCCCGGAGCACACGGTAATTGCCAAGGCTTGCGCCTAGAGGCTCAGTCACAGGATCGCTGCCCAGGTCAGATTGATACCAGTCCAGGCACCATTCATACACGTTGCCGTGCATATCGTAGAGGCCCCAGGAGTTGGGAAGATAAGAGCCGACTGCGGCGTGATAATTATCGGATCCGCCGTTGTAGCTGTAGCGTCCAACTTCATCCATGTTTTGGCACTGCTCTTCGTTGGTCAGATCCTTCCCACTGTTCAGCGCGGTGGTCGTGCCTGCCCTGCAGGCCATTTCCCATTGCGCTTCCGTGGGAAGGTCGAAAGTCATTTGCGTTTTGGAGCGAAGTTTTCCGAAAAAGGAGTCTTCGTCCACATCGTAATTATAAGGCCAGCTCGCGCCGAAACGTTTTCCGCGGATCATATTGTAGGAAACGTTCTCTACCGGCCTAACATCGCCTTTATAATATGACGGATTGCTTCCTGTAATTAATTCGTATTGCTTCTGCGTCGTTTCAAAAACGCCGATGTAATAAGCGTTTGTCAAAGTTACCTGGTGTTGAGTTTCATCAATGTATCTCCCTAATTCGTCAGTGGGGCTGCCCATGGTGAATGTTCCTGGCTCTATCCTCCGCAGGACCAGCTTCGTGGTCTTGTACTCTTCCGTCCAACCGCCCTCGGGAACATCGTCGAGCAAACTGACGGGATACAACTCAGCGTCTGGACCGCCGCTCAAGTCGACGACAATGTATTTCTCTTCCTCCGCTTTTTTAAAAGTGGCAAGAAGTTCCGTGTCTTTTGTCAGTGTCAGTTTCAACGGATTATCGTATGAGATGTTCCCTTCCCACTCAAAACTCTTAAAAAACTCCTCGCCCGGGATCGCTGTAACCACGACTTCTTCAGAGCCTATGAACGAATAACTGACAGAACCTTTTCCGGAGATCGTTACATTGAGAGCATAATTCCCAAAGATCGCCTCGACAAGCGTGTCTTCTTCCAAAACGAGCGTCATTTCGCTGTCTGGGCATCTTTCTCCATTCACGGTAAAATTACGGAATCTGTCTTTGTTTTCTGTAACTTTAACTTCCACTTCGTCAGGTCCAACGAATTCAGCGCTTGCGGATCCTTCGCCGACGATCTTGAGTGAAAAGTCATAAGTCCCGAAGACCGCCTGGACTTCTGTGTCTTCCAGAAGTTCCAAGGTCATGAAATCGTTTGTAACTTTTGTGCCTTTATAGAGGAAATAGCGGAACTTGTCAGGATTCTTCGTAACCCTAAACTCGACCTTGTCAGGTTCGCAATAACCGGAATACACATCGCCGTCGCCGATAATTTCCAAAGAGTAATCGTATTTGTTCGTGAATATGTACTCGCTTTCAAGGATAGCGGGATAAGCGGCTTCAGGGGAAAGCGTATACTTGGCGGTGGCCTTTCCTTTGGAATTTACGGAAACCTTCGCCTGTATGTCGTTAAAATTGCAGGAGAATTTGTAATTCTTGCCTTTCGGTTGAAGACTGAAGACTAAGGAAGCGAGATATCCCAGACTCTGATCGGCGCACAGTTGGTCGAAGACAGTAAGCCTTTTGGTTTCGAGTTCCGCAAGTTTAGATGTATCAATAGTGCCTTTGGATTTTAAGACAGCCTTGTCAGGCCTTATCCGTTCCTCCCCGGTCACGAATGTGAAATAGGGCGTGACGTCTTTTTCCGTCCATTGAAATTTTCCGTTTTTGGTTTTTACGGAAACGTTTTGCGTACCGATCTTCGTTCCGTATCCCGCTTTCGTTTTTGGGAACAAGGTCGGGAACGTCAGATAACTGTCCAGGGAATTGTAGACCGCCATGGGGTTCCCGTCTGAGATGCTTTGCATGGCGGCATCGTTCATCTGTCCGCTTAAATTCAGCGTGGTCGATCCTTTGATAAAGCCGCAGGCGTTCACGACTCTCTGCGTAGCAATGGAGCCGGCGAATATCGCTTCCGCCATAAAAAAGAGCATGGCGGCGATAAGTAGGACGGATCTTTTCATATGTCCCCCCAAAATTGGGTTGGTTTGCTAGGCTTCGTCAGTTTCGACGTCTTCGAGTGAATCGAAGGGATTGGCGGGCTTTTCGGCCTCGGGTTCCTCGGTTTTTTCGGGCTCCTTCAAACCTTCCTCGTCGATGAAGAGCTTTTGATAGGTCGCCTTGTCCACTTTGTAAATGAACTTGCCGTACCACTCGTTGTACTGGTTGGCTTCGTCGGCCGCTTTCAGATCGGCGTCTTTTTCAGCTCTGGTGACTTCGTTCGTGCCGCGATCTGGCGCCTTGAAGTCGGCCTTGATTGAGACGAAGGAATCTTTGCCGTCCTCGCTTTTGCCGTACAGCGTATAGTTGAGGCCGCTCATTAATTCGACATTCAGGTAAGTGCCGCCAGCATTTTCAGAGGCTTCTGCGGCCTCCTTGGCTTCCAGGCGGGAAAGCGTTTCCGTAAGCCTCAAGAGTGCGCCGGAATTCGGCTTCGTCCCGTCTTCGAAAAGCAACTCTCCGCCTTCCCCGCCGGCCAGAAGGATGTAGTTCTGGCCCGTTATCCTGGCAATCTCATCTTTTTTCAGTTCCAGGATAAAGGGATCGCGCCAGTCTTTGGGATTGGCGTTGACTCGGAAGATGTTCCTGACGAGCATCGGTTTTTCCTCATCGGTAAGGCGCAAATACTGGCCGACGAACAGGGCCTCCATGGAATAAGCCCGGGCTGTCATGTCGTCGTCGCCGCTGTGCATTTTCGTGCGGCCCAGAATGAAGGAGGAAGCTTTCTTGCCGTCCGGCAGGAAAGTCTCGACGCGCAGTCCTGCGTTGGTCGTCACTTCGTCGGGGTCCGCCACGCTCATCTTTTGGTAGCCGGATTTCCTGACGTTTATCACTTGCCCCACTTTCAGCGCGTAGATCTCGGAAAGCAGGTTGGCGAGCAGGTAGTATTTGGCTCTGAAGTTGCTTCCGTCTTTGACTACCCAGAAGTTCCCTTCCTTCTCGATCGTCACTTCGCTAGCGTTGTTTTTCAGCGTGACTTTCGTGATGTCGTTGACGGGATAGTCCTTGTAGATCGTGTCGCCGAGTTTGCGCTCAGTGCTCGCTTTGAAAGACTGATATTTTTTGTAAGCGAAAATGCCGCCCAAACCAAGGAGGGCGATCAGAAGAAGTATTAGCGTGGTTTTCGCGTTCATAATTTATCTCTGTTTGACTCTGTATTGATGACGGATCGCGAGGAAAATTCCGATTATGCAGACGATGGCCGGGACGAGCGCGATGTTGAGAAGCTTAAGGTAGAAGCCCAGCCTCTCCTTGTCGCGGTTGAGGTTCTTCCTAACCTGCTTCAGCTCCCTGGCGATCTGCTGGCGCTGGTTCTGGAACTCCTTGATCTTCTTCTCCTGCTCGGGGCTGATGATCATGCGCTGGGAATCGTCCTTCTGCTGCTGGAGTTCGAAGAGCTGGCGCTGAAGGTTCTCGTACTGCTGGGAAAGGGCCTGCTCTTTGGAGAGCCATTCGTTCTGGGCCTTCTTCTCAAGATCCTGCACGACCGTAAAGGGCCTTTCGTAGCTGTCGCGCGCCCTGATGGCGATGAGGTTCTGGTCGCCGCTGAGCTGGTTGATGGCGTTCAGTATGAGCGTGTAGTTGTTGTTCAAGGGCTGGTAAGCCTGCATGCCCATGAAACCGACCTGGCGGATGTTGTACTGGTCGCAGAGGACGTCCACGTCGGCGAAGACCACGATCGTGTTGTCGACTTCCGCATAGGCAAGGAGGTTCGTCGTGCCCTGGAAGGCGCTCTCGAATTGCCCGCTCACCTTGGCGACCATCGGGTAGTTCTTGACGTCGGAATTGAAGTTCATCCTCAAGTCGCTGGCTTCCTGGAAGACTTCCGTCTTGCCGATAAGAGAGGCGGAAAGACTCGTCGAGACAAGCGGCGTGATAGTCGTCTTGGCGTCCTGCTTTTTGATTATGGCGCCAGTAAGGGGAAGCAGCATGCGGTCGAGCTGGGCCGTCATTATTTCGCTTGAATTGAAGCATTCGCCGCTCGCGCTGATCCAGAGAGGGTTCTTCTCCTGACCGCCGCTCTGGCTGCTCAGGATCGTCGGATGGTCAAGGTCGGCCACGACCTTTTCGGGATCAACAGAGAAACCCCATTTCTCGAAGAGCACGTTGGCGTCGGAGGCGCCGAACGGCATGATCGGACTGTGCTCGTCCCTGTCGGCGGTGCACAAGGGGTCGACGAAGAAGATGACTTTGCCGCCCTTCATGACATACTGGTCGATGGCGATCATGGTCTCGTCCGGCCAGGCTTTGGGATGCACGACCAGAAGGATGTCCACGCCCTCGAGGTTCACAGGGCTGTCAGGCTTGATATTCTTGACGACGTAGTTACGCTTCAGTTCGTTTATGATGATCCAGGGCTGGTAGACGCCCTTGGAATTGCGGCCGTACATGTCGCTCTTGTCGGTGCCCGTAATGGGAAGTGAGCTGATGACGCCGACCGTCTTCTTCTGGGGATGCAGGACCTGGTAGATGAGCTGCGAGACGTCATATTCGAGGTAGCGCTCGCGGCTGATGTCAACGACCGGCAGCGCGGCGTTCTGGTCGAGCGCCTCCGCCACGATGCCGAAGTAGAAGTAGCCGTCGGCCGAGGGGTCGCTGCTGAAGCCGACTCTTCTGAGGCCGTATTTCAGGGCCCATTCCTCTTCGTCAGAGTCGAGCTTCGGGTCGAGCACTTCCACTTTCACGCTGCCTTTGGAAGCGTTCTCATATTCCTTGAGCAGGTCTTTTACGCGCCCGGCGAAAGCCTTCAGCTGCGAGGGCTGGCCTCTCAGGCTGGAGGAGTAGAAGAGTTTCAAGGTGACGTCCTGATCGAGGTCCGAGAGCATCTTCTTCGTGCCATCCGTCAGGCTGTAAGTTTTCGCCTCCGTGATGTCCCAGCGGAAATAAACGCTGGCGGCGACGAAATTCACGATGATAATGACCGCGAGCAGAGCTATGAGCCCTACCGCGGAAGTCAGAAATTTCTGGGAAAAGAAGTTCATATATTCTGCCTCAGGAAGCTTTGCGCGAAGTTAAGACCACAGAAGTAGCGGCCAGCATGAAGGTGATCAGGGAGGCGTAGTAGATAAGGTCCCTGGTATCTATAACACCGCGCTGCACGGAATCGAAGCGGTACATAAAGGAGAGCGAGGCGATGAAGTTGGCGACGCTCAAAGGAACGGTGGTGGCCAAGGCTTCCGTAACGGGGCCCCAGCCCGCGATCACGAAGAAGAGGCAGATGACCAGGCAGATGATGAAGGCCACGACCTGGTTCCTCGTAAGACTGGAAGCGAAGCTCCCGACCGCCAAATAACAGCCGGCCAGAAGGAAGCTGCCGATATATCCCGCGATTATCTGACCGATGTCTGGATTGCCAAGATAGCAGACCGTGATGACCATCGGAAAGGTAAGGACGAGCGCGATGCCGATGAAGAGCCAGCCGGCCAGGAATTTTCCAAGGATGGCCTGCGGCAGAGTTACCGGCAGAGTAAGCAGAAGCTCAATAGTCCTGGTGCGGCGCTCCTCCGCCCACATCCTCATGGCGACCGCCGGGATGAGGAAGAGGTACAGCCAGGGATGCCAGACGAAGAACGCCCTTAGGCTCGCGTCGTTGCTGTTGTAGAAGTCGCCGAACTGGAAGGTGAAGAAACCGCAGAGGATAAGGAAAATAACGATGAAGACGTACGCCACCGGCGAACCGAAGTAGCCGCTCATCTCTCTTTTTATGATGCTTACTATCGTTCTCATATCACTGCCTCGTTATGTTGCGGAAGACTTCGTCAAGCCTGCCTTCCTCTACTGAGAACTGAGTGTTGCGCCAGTTGCGGCGCCTGATCTCCTCCGCGACGGCGGGCGCGATGACGTTTCCGCCGGAAGGAAGTACTCTTATAACTATCGCGCCGTTCTCTTCTTTCAAGATCTCGGTATTGGCGACGTTGGCCAGGCTCATGAAAGCGCTCTTGGCTTCCTCCGCGCTGACATTGTCCAGAGAGAGCGTCACCGCCTCGTAGAGCGAGGACTTCTTGCGCAGTTCGCTGGGCGAACCGTTCGCGACGATCTTGCCGTTAGCTATGATTATCGCCCTGGTGCAGACCGCGTCCACTTCCTCGAGGATGTGCGTGGAAAGAATGATGCACTTGTTCTCGGCCATGCCCGATATCATGCGCCTGACTTCGAATTTCTGGTTGGGATCAAGTCCGTCCGTCGGCTCGTCCAGGATCAGAACGGGAGGATCGGGCAGGATGGCTTGGGCGAAGCAGACGCGCTGCTTGTAGCCTTTAGAAAGCGTGTCGACAGTCTGCGGCAGAACTTTTTCCAGACTGCAGATCTCGACCGCGCGGTCGAATTTCTTTTTCAGTTCGGAACCGCTGAAGCCTCTCACTTCCGCGATGAACTTCAGATACCCTTCCACGGTCATGTCGGGGTAGACCGGAGCGTTCTCGGGAAGGTAGCCGATCTGGCGGCGGGCATTCAGGGAATCTTTCAGGATGTCATAGCCGTTGATGACGGCCGTGCCGGAGCTTGGCGGGAAAAAGCCTGTCAGCATGCGCATCGTCGTGCTCTTGCCGGCGCCGTTCGGGCCAAGGAAGCCAAGCACTTCGCCTTTCTGGACTTCAAAGGTGATGTCGTCCACCGCCCTGAAATTGCCGAAAAGCTTGATAAGATGTTGAACTTGAATCATGTTAGTTGATCGATAAGTTTTAATATGTTGTCATTTTGACAAAATGAAATTATATCAAAGGTTATACAAGCAAAAACCGTGCCGCTAACCCTTCCGAAGTTTCGCCTCCCCTCTCGCGGAAAATTCCAGCCAGACGGCGTTCTCCGGAATGATCTCGGGAAAGAGGTCGGCCCATTCAATCACGCAGATGCCGTCGCCCGAGCAGTACTCTTCCCAGCCGATGCCCCAGATCTCGTCCGTGCTTTTCAGGCGGTAAAAGTCGAAGTGGTAAACGTAAGGCTTTTTGAAGCGGTACTCCTGGATGAGCGTGTAGGTCGGGCTGCCCAAAAAGAGCGTGTTCTCCCCCTGCAGGGCTCTTATCAGGCCCTTTACGAAAGTCGTCTTCCCGACGCCCAGATCCCCTTTCAGGCAGAGCACGTCGGAGGGCTCGAGGTAAGCCGCGAGCTTTTCGCCAAAAGATATGGTCTCTTTTTCAGACCTGGCTTTGAAACTGAAATCAGAAATGTTCATAGCCCGTCCAATCGTTCGCTTTTCCGTCTATCAGAAGAGGGTGTCCGCCCGCTTTTTTCATTTCGCCCACCGCGGTAAGTTTCAGCGAGAACTTTTTCTCAAAACGTTTCTGAAGTTCGCGGCTGAACTTGTTTTTCGGCACGGTCATGAGCAGCTCGAAATCCTCGCCTCCAGTCGCGGCTTCTTTCAGGCCGCAGCCTTTGGCGCAAGGTACGGTATCCCCTTTTATCGCCATAGTAAGTTTGCTGGCAACGGCCAGGCGCCTTCCGTCCTCGCAGAGCCCGTCGGAAAGATCCATCATGGCGCTGGGAGTCAGCCTTTCCGAAAGCCATCTCGCCTCGGCAAGCCTAGGCTCGAAAGAGAGGTGTTTGCCGCTCTTGAAAGTTTTTCCCAGTGAGCCTGTCACCAAAACAAGGTCGCCCGCCTTGGCGCCGGACCTTAGGAGCGCTTTGCCTCTTTCGACTTTGCCGATGAGCGTCAGGGTAAGCGTCAGCGCGTCGCATCTCACCGTGTCGCCGCCCACTATGGAAAGCTTATACTTTTCCGCTTCCTTCCCCAGGGCCGTCATAAAACGCGTGAGGAAGGCCGCAGAGGCCGTTTGGGGCGCGCCCAAGGATAGTATGCCCCAAAGAGGGATGCCGGCCATAGAGGCGATGTCGCTCAAATTAACGGCCAACAGCTTGTGAGCTAAAAGCTCCGGCTTTGTACCCTTCAGGAAATGCGTGTTCTCGGATAACGTGTCGCAGGTCGCCAGGAGATCCCATTTGTCGTTATAGCGAAGGACAGCGCAGTCGTCGCCTATGCCCTTTACGATCTCCTTGCCGGCGCGTCTTCCTGAAAACTGGGAAGCGGCCAAAGTGATGAGCTCCTGTTCCCGCATAGAGATTTTCTACTTGGCAGGCTTAACGATCACTTTGCGCAGATCCCCGACGCGCGAAAGACTGTTGCTGACGCCGGGCAGCTGCGCGGCTCTAATTGATTCCGCCAGGTCGCCGAAATCGTTGGTCGTGAACAGCGCGGTGACAGCCGCCCTTCTGACGAAATCCTCGGAGCTCCTGGAGTAGAGCGCGGAGGAATCGGCGGCCGCGTTCAAAAAGCTTCCGAATTTTTCGGGGTCGAGAAGATTTGATCTGCTCTCGGCGCAGGCGTCGAAGAGCATTTGCGAGCACTCGTCGATAAGCTCGGCTTTCGTTTTCAGATAGACGAAAGCGTAGCCCAGGGCGTAACCCTGGTAGGCTTTGAAGCCGCTTCCCAAAACGGCCTGGTTCCCGTATTTCTCACGCAGCCTGGGCAGTACGGACGAGAGCGGGCGTCTCAGGGCGTAGGAAATGAGATACGGCATGACAGGATCTTTTTCAAAGCCCGGCAGAACGGTTCCTATGACCGCCATGCCCGTGCCTTCGGGAGCGTAGAAAGTCTTTTCCGTCTCCTTAGTCTCTATCTCGTTCACGCAGTCGGGAAGCAGTCTGGGACGCTCTCCCCTTCTCAAGTTCTTGATCCTCGCGTTCCCTTTCGTAAGGAAATCCTTCATCTCGGAATGGATCGTCATGAGAACGGCTTTTTCCTCGCATGGCCCGCTTACTATGATCTCGGTGTTGTCGGGCGTGACGAATTCCCCGTAGAAGGAGGCGACGTCCTTGGCTTTGATCCTCTCCAAAACGAAAGGATTGCCGAAGCGGTCATAAGCGAAGGGGTGTGTCCCGAAAAGGAACGTGCGCATCAGCATCTCGGCGCTCTCGATGCTGTTCGTGTTCTCTATGCTGGAGCGCGCCAGCGTTTTCTTCACGGCTTCGCCGACCGCGCTCTCATTAAACTTCGGATTTCCCCAGGAACGGCAGAGATAAGGCAGAAGCTTGGAAAAATGCCTGGCCGGCACCACGGCTTCGAAGCCCACGACCTGGGGCTCGTTGATCGGCTCGATCTTCGCGCCGCATTCTTTCAGGGCCTTCGAGAACGCCTGAGATTCGCTGCCTCCCGAAGCCAAAAATTCCGACATGACCGCGAAGATCCCGTTGTTGAAGGATTCCTCATACCAGTTGCCGCCCAAGGATACGAAGGCGCAGCGCACTATCGTCTCGTCTTCCCTTCTCTGGAAGAGCACCTCGGCAGATCCCGGCAGCTGCCTTCTGTAGGACTGGTGGCCTATGTTCTCAAGTATCTCGCGCTCGAGACGCAGGAATTCCGCCGCCCTCGGCTCGATCTTTTCCTCCGGATCGCTCCAGCAGAGCGTAATGCAGGAAGGCGCGAGGCTTCTTTCGGCGTAGCTTTTCAGCTGATCGGCCTTAAGTTCGTTTATGGCTTTGGCGTCCTCGTTCAAAGCGAAAGGTCCCCGCTTTTCAAGCGCGGAGCGGGAGAGCATTTTGGAAAGGTCCGTGGGACGAGCGCAGCGCGCCGCCAATTCCGTCAGAAGCTGGTCGGCTTCTCCCCTCACCTCTTCCTCGGAATATTTTCTTTGCGCGAAAGAGCGCAGGTAGTCTCTCATAATATTCTGGACTCTCTGGCGCTCCTCGGGCCGCGTTTCGCAGATAAAATTGAGCGAGAGTCCGCCCAGTTCCTTTTCGCGCAGAACACTAACCGCCACCCTGCGCTGGAATTCCTCCGCCAATTTTTTCTCCAGTTCGCCAACGCCTTTCTCCAAAAGGTTGGCCAAAACACAGGAAGCGGCTTTGTCCCTGGCAGTGGGCCGCATCGTCACACCTAGGCAAACGAGGCTCTTCTCGCCGTTCGCGGTCTTCATGGAAAGACGGGGCGATCCGTCGTCGCCAACAAGCACGCGGTCGTCCCTTATGAATATGCCTTCCGGTAGAGTTGCGAGGCATTCGCCCGCCAGCTCTTCCAAGCCGCTGCCGAAAAGGCTTCCGACCAGAACGAAGGAAACGTTGCCGGATACGAAGTGCGCCGCCAGATATTTTTCCAGATCCTCTTTCTCGAGCTTTTCCGCCTGCGCGGAGTATCCGCATTTCGGCACGGCTTCCATCATGGCCGGGAAGGCCGTGCGCCGCCAGAGGTTTATGAGGGCGTTCTTTTCCTCGCTCTCCGAATTCTTGAGATAAGCGACCGTTTCCTTCTTAAGCTTCGCGAACTCCTCGTCGTCCACGGCTTTTTCTCGCACGATCTCGAAGATCTTTTTCACGGCCGCCTTGACTTGCTCCTTCAAGCCCGTCACCACGACGAAGACCGCGTCGCGCTCAAGAATGACTTCGCACTCCGTTTCGCTAAAGGCGCAGTCCGGTTTCAAGCGCTCCTGGTCCAGCTTTCTCCTTAACCATTCCGTCATGGTGAAAGCCAAGCCGCTGCCGAGGAGGTTCCCCTCTCCGGAGACGCCGCCGCCGAAGGCGATCGTCACCGCGGTCTCGGGGTTGCCCGGCAGATCGGCGCTGATAATGGTCGCGCCGAGGTCGCTGACGGAACTCTTGATCGGACAGACCGGCAGGATCGCCTCCTCGCCCATTAGGAGCGAGGACGCGAAAAGAAGAAAAACAAGTCCCTTAAAGATCTTCATTTCAATTTGCCAAGGATCTCTTCAGCCTGTTCTTTGGAAAGCGAGCCGGCGGGCGGGAACTTGTAGCCGTCGCCCGCAAATCTCGGTATGATATGCCAGTGGCAGTGATGGACGGACTGCCCGGCCGCTTCGCCGTTGTTGATAAGAATGTTTACGCCGTCGCAGGGAAGCTTCTCTTTCATTTTCGCGGCAATTTTCTGGACGAGATCAAGGACGGGATAGAGGTCCTTGGGATCGGCCTCAAAAATGTTTTTGATGTGCTTTTTCGGCAGCACGAGCGTATGCCCGGGAGAGAGGGGGCCTATGTCCAGAAAAGCATAGGCCTCATTCGTCTCCGCGACTTTGTAGGAGGGTATCTCCCCTTTTATGATCTTGCAGAAAATGCATTTCTCCATTTTAGTCCTCGAGTTTCAGTTCGCTGTAGAAGCCCAAATCGATCATGGCGCCGCCATGTTTGTTCTTGCAGCCGATCGCGATGACGTTCTCGCCCTTCTTGAAGATCTTCTTGACGTCTTCCTTATTAAGCAGCACCGGGGTGTAGCCCTGGTTGTAGCCTTCCTTCTTGAAGACTTCCACGCCGTTGACGTAAACGACGGGATCCTCGTCGTAGAAGATGTCCATCTCGACGTTCTCATCCGGGACTTCCTTCAATATGAAGGCGCGCCTCAGATAGATCTCCTTGGTGTCCCATTCCGTTTTCGGCTTGGCGCCCAGGTCGTTTACGATCACTTTGTTGCCGAAGCCGCCCAATCCTTCCTTCCAGGAATCGTCGTTGAAAGAGGGAGCGTTCCATTCGCCCTGCGGTTTCTCAAAGGTGTATTTCCAGACGACCTTTTCTTCCGTGCCCTTGGGCATAAAGCACTTTCTCGTCATGGGCTTGGTAGAAAGGGCGATCTTCTCGACGCGCTTGTGCATCGCTCTCATCTTGTCGGTCGGGTACTTCACGACTTTTCTGTCGTAAGTGACAAGGCCGTTGGCTTCCGTTTCCACGTCCGTCGTCTGCGTGTAGACGCTGCCGGCGAAGCTCTCATGCGAGGTGCGGGCCAGATTGTCCATGATCTCGGCGTAGCGCTTGAGGGAGTCCTCAACGTTGGCGTCGGAGCGGTAGCCCCACTTCTTCTCGGGATCCCAGAGGTGGCCTTCCACAAAGAGGCCAAGGCCGCCGAATTCGCCCACGATCGTCAGCCTGTCGTCGTTTTTGGGCGTAGGCAGCGGGGAGGGATACTGGTGATGGTCTTTCATGTCGCCGCAGTTGTGGTCCGTCCAGCCGGAGGTCTCGCTGATGAGGCGCGTCTTGTCGATCTGCTTGAGCCACTTGGTCGTCTCGGTGGATTTCTCTTTGTCGGGCTGGCCCCAGCCTTCGTTGTAAGCGATCCAGACGACGATACTGGGGAAGTTTCTAAGATCTTTGATCATCTCGACCAGCTCAGCGCGGTAGATGTGGTATTTCTCCTCGGGCTTCTGGCCGCCGGAGACCATGTCCTGCCAGACCGGGAAGCCGGCCTTGTCGCAGAGGTAGTAGTAGCGTCTCGGCTCGATCTTGATGTGCTTGCGCATGAAGTTGTAGCCGTGCTCCTTCAAGAGGTCGATGTCGTACTGCATGGCCTCGTCAGAGGGAGGAGTCAGCAGACCATCGGGCCACCAGCCCTGGTCGAGCGTGCCCTGCATGAAGATCTTCTTGTTGTTCAGATAAATTCTCTGAACGCCCAGTTCGTCCTTCTTGAACTCGATCTTGCGCATGCCGAAGTAGCCCTGGACCTCGTCCTTTCCGAAGGCGGTTTCCAGAGTGAGTTTCAGATCGTAGAGATTGCCTTCATTGACGTCCCAGAGCTTCGGCTCGGGGATGGTCAGGGTAAGGCCCTTGGACCAATCGGCGATCTCGCCTTCCGTGACTTTTTCGCCACCGAAAGAAACTTCCGCCGTGACCTTGGCGCCCGCCAAGTCGCCGGCGCAGCTCACGGTCACTTTCGCTTCGCCTTTGTCGATGTCGCTTTCAACGTTGTAGCCCGTGATGTAGCCCTTGGGCGTCGTTTCCATCCAGACGCTGCCGTAGATGCCGGAGACTCTGGTGTAGAAGCAGCCGCCGGGACTGAGGCTCTGCTTACCGGTAGGCTGGCCGTAGGAATTGCTGGGGTCCCAGGCGGTCACGACCAAAGTGTTCTCGCCGGACTTTACAAGGCCGGTCACTTCCACGGAGAAGGGCACGTTGCCGCCGATGTGCGGGGCGTCGGTGGCTTCAAGGCCGTTCACGAAGACCTGGCATCTCCAGTCCACCGCTTCGAAGTTCAGGAAATAGCGGAGCCCTTCCTTCACTTCCGCGATCTCAAAAGTTCTCTTGTACCATAAGGTCTCGCCAGGGTCCGTAAGGCGGCCGACGCCGGACAAGGCAGCTTCCGGAGCGAACGGCACGAGTATGTCCTGCTGCCAATTCTCGTCTTTCGGCATCTCCTCGTTGATCTTCGTCACGGCGAATTTCCAAAGGCCGTTCAAATTCTGCCAGTCGGGACGCACAAGGTTGGGCCTCGGGTAATTCTGCCAGGCCGTCTCCGGAGTCATGTTTTCGCCCCAGGTCGTCATGATGCGGTCCTTGACGGGGGTGTAAGCGCAGGCGCTGATCGCGATCAGAGCCACTAAGAGGAACAAGCTTTTTTTCATATTTATCCTTAATTGTTTATTGTTTACTTAAATTCAGGCCTTTCCTGCGTGAAGATCTCGCGGAGTTTCTCAACGGGAACTTTGTCAGTCCTGTCGTAATTGTAGACGCCGTTCTGCTCCTGCTCGACGTCCGTCAGCTGGGTGTAGCAGAAGCCCTGGACGTGCGGAGCGTCCACGAAGCACTTGACCGTCGCCCTGAGCCTTTCCAAAAATTCCTCCGCGGTCTGCGGCATGCCGCCATATCCCCAGGTGTTGCTCGCGAAAGCTTTCCTGTCGGGAGGAATGAAGCCGATGCCGCCGATCTCGTCGACGACGTAGGGCTGCCCGTGATGCTTGGTCTCCTGCTGCTCCGGGAAGTTCTCGAAGTAGCGCCCGTTCTCGTCCGGGACCAAAAGGGAGGGAAGCTTGTCGGGCTTGTGGTACATGTGCACCGTCCAGATGTCGGTGGCGTAATGCACGCCGCCGGAAGCGGTGTTGACGGGGCGCGAGGGATCGAGCTGCGTGCAGAGCCTGTAAGACTCCATATGGCTGTTTTCATGCTGCAGTCTGTTCTGGATTCCCCAGGTCTCGTTCCAGGGCGTCCAGGCCACGATGGAGGGATGGTTGCGGTCTCTAAGCAAAACTTCCTTCCATTCGCGCTTGTGGTTCTCGCAGGCTTCCGCCATGTTGGGATCGCAGCCCCAGCTCGGGAATTCGCCCCAGGTCAGATACCCCAGCTTGTCCGCCCAATAATGGAACCTTTCCTCGAAGACTTTCTGATGCAGTCTGGCGCCGTTGAAGCCGGCCGCCATCGACATCACGATGTCCTGCTTTAAGGCCGCGTCGCTGGGCGCCGTCCAGATGCCGTCGGGATAGAAGCCCTGGTCCAGCACCATGCGCATGAAGATGGGCTCGTTGTTAAGGTAGATCTTGCCGTTGGCGCAGTGATATTTTCTCAGTCCGGTGTAAGACTTGACGAAATCGACGACAGCGCCGTCCAAGACAGTCTCAAATTCCACATCGTAAAGATAAGGATCACTGGGAGACCAGAGTCTCATCTCGTTGAAGGACACTTCGTACTGTTTGCCTTCCTTGGCTTCCCACTCCCCTTCCGTGACTACCTTGCCTTCGCTCAAAACGCGGCAGCGGAACTTCAAGCCTTCCGGAACTTCGTAGAAAGAGGGCGTGAGATAAAGTTTCTTTTCGTCGATATCCGGACGCATGAAGCAGTCCGCCAATCCGGCCTTGCCTACCGCCTCGACCCAGACCGTCTGCCAGATGCCGGTAGTCCTTGTGTAGGAGCAGCCGTGCGACTGGTAGACGAAGCACTGCTTGCCGTAAGGGTGCGTGCAGCCCACGTTGCCGAAATCCGAGCCCTTCAAGCCCACCCGCATGACGTCCTCGACGCGCAAAACGAGATCCATTTCAGATCCGAACTTGGCCTTCTCGGTGATATCGTAAGCAAAAGAGCAGGCACCGCCAAAATGCTTGCCAACGGATTCCCCGTTCAGGTAAGCCTCGGACTCGTAATCCACGCCGCCGAAATGCAGAATTATCCTCTTTCCTTCCCAATCGGAGGGAATAAGAAGTTTCCTGTGATACCACATCCCCTCGATGAAATCGTAGTAGCCGACGCCCGACAGCGGGCTCTCGGGGCAGAAAGGCACCGTGATCTCCTTGTCAAAACCCGTGCTCTTAAAAAGTTCCCTGCCTTTGTCGGCGCCGGAACGCCCGAAATCAAAGGTAAAAGTCCACTGCCCGTTCAGATTGATCCAGCTAGTCCGCTCAAACTGCGGCCTGGGGTGTTCAGGTCTCGGTATCATAAAATTCCTTAAGCTTAAATTTAAAGAAAATAAATTACTATCACTATAAGGAATTTTACCAAAAAAGAGGAAGCATTTCCACCTTTCGGGGACTTGACTTTACAGCACCTTTATAATAAAATCATCCTCACTAATTTTGACATCTAGGCGTGTGGTGTAATGGTAACACTTCGGATTCTGGTTCCGCCATTCTAGGTTCGAGTCCTGGCACGCCTGCCAATAATAAATAAGGACCTGCTCGCAAAAGCAGGTCCTTTCTTTTTTTCGTTTTCGCAGATCTTAGAACTGACCCTGGGGGTGCGGGGTCATCGCCTGCTTGCGGTCCTCGTTCTTGTCGAACTTGCCGCCGAAGACTTCCAGCATGACGCAGTGCGTCGCGGGGACTAGGCTGAAGTCGTAGAGGCAGGCGGGGATCAGAATTGTGTCGCCGGGATGGAACTCGATGTCCTCGAAAAGGCTGTCCGGGGAAATGATCGTGCCGTGCCCTTCCACGTTGCAAAGCAGCCTGAACTGGTTGTAGGTGTAGTCGTGGATGGGCTCCCTGAAGGAATACTTGTAAAGGGAGAAGCAGTCGTTCAGGCAGATCTTCGAGCAGAGGCTGTTTAATTTCACTTCCTTGACGAAATCGTTCTGATCCTGGAATTTCAGAACGTCCAGAACTTTCTCTATCTGCAGGGGGCGCTTTTCGCCCTTGGCGGGAGTGCGGTTGTAGTCGTAGGCGCGGTAGGTGATGTCGGAGTTCTGGGCGACCTCGGCGACGATAAGGCCTCTTCCGATGCCGTGGATGGTGCCGGGAGGAACGATGATGGATTGCCCTTTCTCGACGGGGTAGGAATGGATGACTTCCTCGGCGCGGCCTTCCCTGATGGCTTTCTTGGCCTTTTCGGCGGTGACGCCGGGCTTGAAGCTCCTTGAGATCCTCGCGTTCGGTTTAGCGTCCACGATGTACCAGGCTTCGAACTTGCCGTTGGCGTTCTCGTACTTCATGGCGTAGCGGTCGTCGGGGTGGACCTGGATGGAAAGGGCCTCCTCGGCGTTGATGTACTTGAAGACGACCGGGAAGCCGGTGTACTGGTACTGGCTGGCCTGGCGGCCGTAAACTTCCTGAGGATAGGTCTTGCAGAGCTCGGTAAGCGTCATGCCGGCCATCGGGCCTTCCGCGACCGAACTTGTCATGCCGGGCATGTCGATTATCTCAGCGGATTCGCCGACCGGGGAAACGTCGGGCGTCGGGCGGTTGAAGAAGCGGGTGAGGCAGCGGCCGCCCCAGGTCTTGGCCCTGTAAACGGGCGCGAACTTCATAGGATAGAAAATTGGCATTTGACTTTTACTCCTCTTTGTAGTATTATTGTCGTCGTTTTCCGTGGGGAATTAGCTCAGTTGGTAGAGCGCTTGCATGGCATGCAAGAGGTCACCGGTTCGAACCCGGTATTCTCCACCAAATTCCATCCCTTGGGGATGGTTTTTTTATTTCTGAGTTTTGTTTCACCAGTGCATTATTTCCGCCACGTGCGGCAGTTTCGGTTTTATAAGCTGTTTAATGGCCTTGGCGTACTGGACCATCTCCCACTGCGCGCCGGCGTGGTCCCTTATTTCCAGGAAGTGCGCCAGGTTGTGCAGGTCGACGGTCGCCCAGAAGGTCGTCATGACGTTCTGGGTCAGGACGCCTCTGGCCTGTTCGCGGCAGACGCCCTTTTTGAGCAGGGCTTCGTATTCCTTTAAGCTCTGCTCGTTGGCTTTTTTTATCATCTCACGCGCTTCGGCCTGGGCTTCCTGTGACATCGTGTCCTCGGAGGCCTGGCGGTTGTTCTCGCTCTGCGACCTGACCATGGGCGGCACGTAGAACTCGATGTCCGTCTCGGTGTAGCGGCGGCTGATCTCGTTGTAGGACCAGGTGCGGTGGCGGTGCCACTGGCTCCTCACAAAGAGCGGGCAGTGGACGATGAAGGAGAAGACCACGTGCTCCAAGGGGCTCGTGTGGCGGTTTTCGAGAAGGTACTTCATCAGGATGATGTCGCGTTCCGAGATCTCGGAAACGAATTTCCCGAAAGAGACCCTGGCGGCGTTGACGATCGTCGTCTCGCTTCCCATCATCTCAACAAGACCTACCCAGCCCTGACCGTCCAGGACCATGACGTGATCCTTGGGCGGCGCGTTCACGTTCAATACTGTTTCTGACATATCACACACTCCAAAAATTTTAGGCAAAAACCTATCACTTCCATCTTATCATCCCTGTCAACACCTTGCGAAGAGCGAATTATGCTAAAATATAAAGTTAATTATGGATATTGAAAAAGAACTCAACGAGGAACTGGCGAAGTCATTGCGCAAAGTGGGCGAAGTCTGGGCTCCCTGGCGGAGCGCCTACATCTCCGGGCCGAAAAAGGACGGGGAATGCGTGTTTTGCGCGAAAGTGAAGGCTCCCTCCGGTTCCGACCGCGAAAACCTCCTCCTGGAGAGGGGCAAAAGGTGCTTCGTCTGCATGAACACCTATCCCTACACCCCGGGGCACGTGCTCATACTCCCCTATTCCCACGTCGAGACGCTTGACGAGCTGGACGAGGAGACTTACGCGGAATTCTTCGCGCTCCTCAAAAAGTGGCAGGCTATAGTCAAGAAGAGCGTGGGCGCGGGCGGCCTCAACATCGGCATCAACATGGGCAAGATCGCCGGCGCCGGCATCGCGGAGCATCTGCACATGCACATCGTCCCCCGCTACTTCGGCGACACGAACTTCATAACGACCTGCGCCGACACCAGAGTCGTTTCCAAATCCCTATTCGACATCTACGATCTTTATCTTTCAAACATAAACTCTAAGGAAGAAAAATGAAAAAATCAAGCATGACCTATCTGGAAAAACTCCTGAACGCTCCCAGCCCGACCGGTTACGAAGACGGCGCCAGAAACATTTGGCGCGCTGAAATGAAGTCCTTCGCCGACAAAGTCTACGGCGACACGCACGGCAACAGCTTCGCCGTATTGAACGAGAAAGGCAAGAGGAAAGTCATGCTGGCCGGCCATATCGACGAGATCGGCTTCCAGGTGCAGTCTATCTGCGACGGCGTCATCAAGTTCCAGCCTTTGGGCGGCTTTGACACCAACATCATCCCCGGCCGCCGCGTCATCATCCACACCGCCAAGGGCGACGTTCCCGGCGTCATCGGCAAGAAGGCCATCCACCTCATGTCCGCCGACGAAAGGAAGAAAACCACCGAGTTCCGCGACATGTGGATCGACACCGGCATCTATGACGAGGAAGAGCTGAAGAAGACCGTCGAGATCGGCGACCCCATAACCTACGGCTACACACTTGAAAAGTTGGCCCACGACGTTTACGTCGGCCGCGGCGTGGACGACAGGATCGGCGCCTTCATAGTGGGCGAAGTCCTGCGCAACCTCAAAGGCAAGAACCTCGGCGATCTGGCCGTCTACGCGGTCGCGACCGTCCAGGAAGAGATCGGCTTGCGCGGCGCCGTGACGGCCGCCGGCAGCATCAAGCCGGAATTCGGCTTCGCGGTGGACGTCTGCCACTGCCTTATGCCGGGCGTTGGCAAAGACGTGGTCGGCGACGTGACGATGGGCAAAGGCGCCGTCGTGACGAGAGGCCCGAACATCAACCCGAAGCTCTTCGACCTGGTCGTGAAGACCGCCGGCAAAAAGAAAATTGCCTTCCAGCGCGACGCGGCCTGCCGCGGCACCGGCACCGACGCCAACGCCATGCAGTTATCTTCTGGCGGCGTGGCCTGCCAGCTGATCTCTATCCCCAACCGCTATATGCATACCCCGGTCGAACTGTTCGACATGAAGGACGTGGAATCCGCCATCGCCCTCATGACCGAAACGATCCTGGCCGTCGATAAGAAAACCTCTTTTGTGATCTAAAAATGAGCGAAACGAAATATCACATTCCCCTCTCCTCCCCCGACATTACGGAAAGGGAAATAGAAGCCGTGGTCGAAGTGATGAAGAGCGGGACTTTGAGCCTGGGCCCGAAGCTTCCGGAGTTTGAGAAAGCCATTGCCGATTACGCCGGAATTAAGCACGCCGTGGCCGTCAACTCCGGCACCTCCGGATTGCACCTCTGCGTCAGGGCGCTGGGATTGAAGCCAGGCGACGAAGTCATCACGACTTCCTTCTCCTTCATCGCCTCCGCCAACTGCGTGATCTTCGAGGGCGCCAAACCCGTCTTCATCGACATCGATCCCGTCGACATGAACTTCAACATCGATCAGATCGAGGGCGCCATCACCGAGAAGACCAAAGCCATCGTGGCGGTGCACGCCTTCGGCATGCCCGTCGACATGGTGAAAGTCATGGAAGTGGCCAGAAAGCATAACCTCGCCGTCATCGAGGACGCCTGCGAAGCCATCGGCGCCATGATCAAAGACGGGAACGAATGGAAAATGGCCGGCACCTTCGGCGACTGCGCCCTGTACGCCTTCTATCCCAACAAGCAGATAACGACAGGCGAAGGCGGCATCATCATCACCGATGATGACGAGATTGCGAGACTGTGCGTCTCCATGCGCAACCAGGGCAGAGACGCCGGCATGGGCTGGCTCGCGCACGCGAGGCTAGGATACAACTACCGTCTGAGCGACATGAGCTGCGCGCTTGGCACCGTCCAGGTCTCCCGCCTTGGCGAGATACTGCCGAAGAGAGCGGAAGTGGCCGCGCGCTATACGAAGCTCTTCAAGGAGGAGCTTCCCGAAGTGGTCCTCCCCTGCCCCGATCCCGAAAACTTGAAGCGCAGCTGGTTCGTCTACGTCATCCAGCTTCCCAAGCAGTATACTGGCGACCAGAGGAACGCGCTCATAACGCATCTGCGCGGCCTCGGCATCGGCTGCAACCAGTACTTCTCCCCCATCCACCTGCAGCCCTTCTATCAGAGGGAATACGGCTGGAAGCGCGGAGACCTCCCTGTGACCGAATACATGGGCGACCATTCTATGTCCATCCCCTTCTTCAACAAGCTCTCGCTTGAGGATCAGAAGATCGTGGTCAGTGAAATAAAGAAATGGCTTAAGGAAAATCCGGCCTGATGAGCGAAAGTAAAGGCATCAAATTTCTGAAATTCCTGGCGGAGCACGGGCTCGCCGTGACCATAGGCCTGGCGGCGGTCGTCAGGATCTATCTCCTCCTGATCAGGGAGTACGTCATCGTAAACGACGGACTCCTCTATGTTCAGTGGATAGAAAAGATCCAGGAGCTTGGATTTAAGGGCGCCTTTACGAACGCTTATCCCTTCAACCTCTTCCCGCTTTTCGCGGCCTGCCTGCAGAAGATCTCCTTCGGAACGCTTTCCGCCGAGACATCAGTTCTCATCCTGAACTTCTTCTTCGGGCTTTTGGCGCTCGTTCCCGTTTACCTTCTGGCGAAGAGGATCTTCGGGAAACTGCCGGCTCTGGTCACAGGCTTCTACATCGCCTGGCACCCGATCTTCACGGAAGTGTCCTGCCAGGTCCTAAGGGAAGCCCCCGCCATCTGCTTCGGCCTCTGGGCGGTCTACTTTCTTCTGACCGGACTTGAAAAGGAAGAGCCCGAGAACTGGGACTACAAGAAGCTTGCGCTGAGCCTCGTCTTCATCTTCCTCGCGCTCCTGATAAGGCTTGAGATGTTGGCTCTTCTGTTCGTCGCCTTCATTACGCTCTTCTTGGCGCACTATGAAAGGGGCCGCGACAATCATTTCAAAGCCAGGTTCAAGATCTTCTTCGTCTGCGCGGCCGTCCTTCTCCTTTCGGCAGCAGCCATTTTCGGCGCGGTCAGAGTCGTGAAGGGCCAGTGGGATTTCGCCAGGCTCGACAAGATCTTCTCCGCCCAAGGCATGGGCGAGGAAAAATACGACGTGGCAGATCCCTTGAAACCCTCCGCGGAAATTTACGACGCCCAGGGCAAGCCTATCCCAATGGCGAGAATGAAGTACGCCTTCGCGCATTTGGCCTGGGACCATCAGCGCGCGCTTTTCGGCTACGAGATCCTCTACAAGACCTGGAAGACGCTGCATCCGGTGGGATTGGCGCTGCTTCTCATCGCGTTCTACTACCTGATAACGAAGAAGCCCCTGAAGCTCTGCGCTCCCATAAACGTTTTCTCGGTCGCGCTGATCGTGATAATGGGCGCCGTCTTCTACCGCTACGTCTCCACGAAGTTCGCGGTCAGCAACAGGCACATCGTCCTGCCGGTCTTCGTGCTCTCGGTCTACATGGGCATCTTCACCTCTTACCTGAGAGTCGAGAAAGGATACCAGAAACTATTGCTGGCCTTCTGTCTCGCGGCGGCTTTCCTAATGCTGACCTACAAAGCCTTCCGTCCCCTGGAGAGCCATCGCCTTCCCTTAAAGCTTTACGGAAAACAGCTGGCCGCCAAAAAGCTCCTTCCCGAAAAGTCCCTTTTGATCGAGCCCGACGGCCTCAAGCAGCTTTCCTACTACGCCGGCATGAAACACAAGATGTGGGCCTCGCAGACTTCCGAAGAACTTTTAGAGCAACTGGCGAAAAAAGAGAACGCCTTTTTGCTCGTCAACTTCCGGGACGACAGCCACACCGCGGCTTTCCTCCCCATAAAAGACAAACTTATAGAGATCGGTTCCCTGGAACCCATAGATAAAAAATTCGAACTGAAAATTTACCGCCTGAAAAAATAAGATCATGAAGCTGAATTTCCTGAAAAATCCCGACCGCGGCCCGCTTGTCTGGCTGATGGTCATCAGCGACGCCCTGCTTTGCGCCGTGAGTTTTCTGATCATGACTTTCGTGCACGCCAGCTGCGCCGAAAAGCCCTTCTCTAATTACTACGAGATGCTTGCCTACTGCCTCCCGATCATAGTCGTCGTCAGGCTCGTCGTCTTCGCCTGCTTCTCCCTCTACCGCAGCGGCTGGCGCTACGCCGGACTGCACGACGCCGTCAACATCGCCAAGGCCGTCTCGGTCAGCACGCTCGTCGCCTGCATCGTCACCATCCTTGTCAGCAAGATCCCCGAGAAGCCCTTCAACTATTCCGTCTACATTTTCCTGGGCGACATGGTCATCGCCACGGTCCTCATCACGACCATGCGTTTCTCCATGCGGCTTAAGAAGGAATTCCTCGCCTGGCGCCGCACCGGCAGGAAGAACGTTCTGATCGTCGGTGCCGGCGACGCGGGCGTCATGCTTTTAAGAGAGATCAACGCTAATCTGCCGAAATACGCGGTCGTCGGCTTCATCGACGACGATCCCAAAAAACTTGGTATGCTGATCCAGGGCGTCCCCGTCCTCGGCAACAGAGCTCAATTGGAGACCATCGTCCACACGACTTTCACCGAGGAAGTCTTCATCGCCATCCCCTCCGCTTCCGGGCACGCCATCAAGGAAGTGGCCGAGACCTGCAACGCCCTTAAGATCAGGTATAAAACCCTCCCCTCCGTCAACGACATCGTGGACGGCAAAGTGACGGTCTCCGACCTTAGGGAAGTCGACATCCTCGACGTTCTGCGCCGCGATCCCGTGGAACTGGATCTTCCCGCCATCAAGAACAAGATCAGGGGCAAGCGCGTCCTCGTCACGGGCGCCGGCGGTTCTATCGGCAGCGAGATGTGCCGGCAGATCGCGCTCTTCAAGCCCGAAGAGCTGATCCTTCTGGAACTCTGCGAATTCAACCTTTACCAGATAGACCGCGAACTCAAGGCCAAGTTCCCCGAACTGAAGATCTGCCCCTATATCGCGGACATCAAGAACGAAGCCAGGCTCGACCATATCTTCGCCGAGCACAAGCCCCAGATCGTCTTCCACGCCGCGGCCTACAAGCACGTGCCGATCATGGAGCTCAACCCTCTGGAAGCCGTCCTTAACAACGTCAAGGGCACCTACCAGATCGCCTGCGCCGCCGACAAGCACGGCTGCGAGGAATTCATCCAGATCTCGACCGACAAGGCCGTCAAGCCGAGCTCAATCATGGGCGCCACGAAAAGAGTGGCCGAGAAATTCGTCCAGAGCCTCAACACTATCAGTTCGACGAGATTCATCTCCGTCAGGTTCGGCAACGTCTTAGGTTCCTCCGGAAGCGTCCTTCCCCTCTTCAGAGAGCAGATCATAAAGGGCGGACCCGTCACCGTCACGCATCCTGACATGACGCGCTACTTCATGCTTATTCCCGAAGCGGCCCAGCTCGTTCTGGAAGCTGCGACCATTGGCGAAGGCGGCGAGATCTTCATTCTCAACATGGGCGAGCCCGTTAAGATCGTCGACCTTGCCAACCAGCTGATAAGACTGATGGGCAAACGCCCGGGCAGCGACGTGCAGATCGTCTTCACCGGACTAAGGCCCGGCGAAAAGATGCACGAGCAGCTAGTCTACGACGGCAGCGAACAGCCGACCAGGATGAAGAAGATCATGGTCACCAGGACCAATCCGGAAAATTACGAAGAACTGAAAGAAAAGATCCTCGAGCTCATCGACGTGGCGGCCTTCGGAAACGAAAAGGAGACCAGGGAAGAGCTCTGCAAGATCGTTCCGGAATACACCCCCGACACCAGCTACGTAAGCGAATAAGTTGTGGCTGTTAGAATTGGAGATGAAATAGTCCTGGACCTCGTCGACAACGCCTTCGGCGGCGAAGCGGTCGGAAGGCTCAACAATCTTGTCATTTTCGTGCCCTTCGCGATAAAAGGCGAAAAGGTGCGAGTCAAGATCATCAGCAAAAAGCGCCGGATGCTTTTCGCCGACCTTCTGGAAGTGATAGAGCCTTCGCCAGAGCGTCAGGAGCCTTTCTGCAAGAATTTCGGGCGCTGCGGCGGCTGCCAGTACCAGCACATAAAATACCCTTACCAGCTTGAGATCTTCGTCAAGCAGCTGAAAGACCTTCTCATCAGGACGGGCGGCTTCCTCGAGCTCCCCGAGATCCTTCCGGCTCTCCCCTCTCCGAAGACCACCCATTACCGCAACAGAATAGACCTGCACCCGGCCGTAGACGAAGCAGGAGAGCCGTATTACGGCTTTTGCCTTAGGAACGCGCCCAAGACCATATTCCCCTTGACAGAGTGCCCTATTTTCGCCTTAGAGGACGATTTCTCGAAGATCCCCATGCGCATGGAGGACAAGCTTCTGGTCCTGAGGACGCACAGCGGGGAGCCCTACTATTATTTCAAGGACAACCACAACGTTGTCTCCTCGAAGCCGTACGACTACAAAACGAAGGAAAGCTTAGGCGACGAGGACGTCTTCTACGACTTCTGCGGGCTGAGATTCTTCAACTCCTATTCCGGTTTCTTCCAGGTCAACCCCTCGCTTCTGGAAACCTTCGCCAAAGTCGTCAAAGATTTCGCGCAGCCCAAAGCGGACGACCTTCTGCTGGACGTCTACTGCGGCGCGGGCTTCTTCGGACTCACATTGGCAAAGGAAGTAAAGAAAGTTCTGGGCGTCGAGATCGACCCCTCTTCCATCGCTTATGCCAAAAAGAACGCCGAATACGCCGGCTTTACGAACTGCGAATACACCGCGGACTTCGCGGAAAACTTCCTGAGAGGCCTTCTGGAAACAGGCGTCAAGCCCGACATCTGCATACTTGACCCCCCGAGGACCGGGCTGACCAACAAGGCCGTCTCTGCCGTCAAGCACCTTGAGCCCAAGCGTCTCATCTACATTTCCTGCGGTCCGCCGACCTTCGCCAGGGACGCCGCCAAATTCGCGAACGCCGGCTACCAGCTCAGCAAGATCCAGCCCCTTGACCTTTTCCCGCACACCAAGCACTTCGAGCTCATCTCACTCTTCGAGTGGAAAGGGAAAGGTCTGGGCTCTCCCACCAAAAGCGCTGAAAGCGAGGAATAATGTCCCTGCTTGAGATCCTACTTCTGGGCGTCAGCCTTTCCATGGACGCCTTCGCCGTCTCCATCTGCCAGGGCCTGACCTTAAAGAGCTTCAGCCTCAAGCACGTTCTCGTGATAGGTTTGTGGTACGGCGGATTTCAGTTTTTGATGCCGGTTATTGGCTTCTTCTTATCCTCCCGCTGCGCCGGCATGATCGAAAGCTTCGACCACTGGATCGCCTTCGGCCTTCTTTTCCTCATCGGCGTCAACATGATCAGGGAAGCGCTTTCCAATGAAGAGGAGAGCCTCACCTCATCATTGGCTTTCCTAACGATGCTTAAACTTGCCATCGCCACTTCCATTGACGCCCTGGCTGTCGGCGTCTCGCTCTCCCTGCTTCAGGATACGATCGTGTTTCCGGCCCTGCTGATAGGGCTTACCACTTTCACGATCTCGGCTATCGGCGTCTCCTTCGGCAAATATATCGGCGAAAAATTCAGCTCCAAGGCTGAAATAGCCGGCGGGATCGTTCTGATCCTCCTCGGCGTGAAGATCCTTTTGGAACACACTCTTCTGAAATAAGGTCAGAGCTTGCGGCCGCCTAAATAAGCGGCGACGACTTTTATCTTGCGGATATCTTGGGGAGCGACTTTGAAAGGATCTTTGTCGAGTATCACGAAATCCGCCAGCTGGCCTTCCCTTATCCTGCCCTTCACCTTTTCCTCAAAGCTCGCTTCCGCGCCGCGGAAGGTGAAGGAATCCAAAGCTTCTGCGACGGTGAAGGCCTCATGAGGCAGATAAGGCCCGGTGCCGTCCAGGGAAGTTCTCGTAACAGCCAGCTGGATGCCTTTCAGGCAGTCAGGCTCCTCCACCGGACAGTCGGAGCCGTTGGAGACGGAAACGCCTTTCCCTATCAGCGTTTTCCAGCTGTAGCTTGTTCTCAAAAGCTCCGGATCCAATAGTTTTTCCACGATGTGATTGTCGTAATCAAGGAAAACGCTCTGGGCGTAAACATGCAGCCCTAGCCTGGCGATCCTTTCCAGCTGGTCTTCCCTTGTCACCTGGCAGTGGACTATGCCGTGCCTGTGATCGGGCCTTGGAAGCGCTTCCAGAGCCCTTTCGAAGGCACCCAGGACTTCATCCAAACATTTGTCCCCTATGGCGTGCACAATGACCTGCAAACCATTATTGTGGGCGTAGGAGATCATCTCCTGAAGACGCTCAGGACTAAAAAGCGAAAAACCGTATTCGCTGCTCCCCTTGTAGGGCCTAGTAAGATGCGCCGTCCGGCTTCCCAAGGACCCGTCGCCCAGCAGTTTGACGGGACCGCTCCTGAAAAGTTCCGAAGCTTTTTTTGCTTCTCCGGAATCGACAAAGCTTTTCAATTCCTCAAGCGTCGTGAAATTGCACTGCTCGCAGATTCTGACCGTGAGCGCTCCTTCCCTTTCCAGCTCAAGATAAATGTCGTTTACTTGAGAGGGAGGAACGTTGCGGAAAACGCAGTAATCGTCTGTCTGTACGCTCGTGATCCCGCGGCGGTTCAGCTTTTCGCAAGCCAAGATTATCATATTCTTCAGCTCGCTTCGGGAAGGCTGAGGGATCCTGTCGAAGATCAGCCGCATGTCGTTGTCGTAAAAACGGCCGTCCTCGTATCCCGCGATGCCGGTCACTTCCAAAGCTTTCGAATTGGCGACGCACATGTGCCCGCAAACTCTGGTAAGAACAATAGGGACATTCCTTGAAACTTCGTCGAGATCTGTTCGCGAAGGAAGGCGCGCGCCGTCCTTGAAATAATCCTGGTTGAACCCGCGGCCTATAAGCCACTGTCCGCTCGCAATTGGCCGCGTTTTCAAATACGCCAGCATTTCCTCAAGGCTTCCGGAATGTTCCCTAAGGTCTATTTGGCTCAGCACCCGGCCGTAGCCCAGAAGGTGCATGTGCGAATCGTTAAAGCCAGGGCAGACGAAAGCGCCATTTAGATCAACGCTCTCGTCCGCCCCGGATATTTCGTCGTTTCCGACGTAAGCGAACTTTCCGTCCTCAACGACGAACGAACTCGCGTTCTGACCGTCGCCGGTCCAGACCAAACCGTTTTTGAAGACGATCTTCACTCAGGCGTTACTTCGCTTCGAAGACGGTGTAGTGGTACTCGAAGGTGGCTTCGCCCTTGGCGGGGATCTCAATCTCCCAGACTCTTTCCCTTTGGGCGTTCATTTCGCCCTCAACGTCCTTTTGGCTGACGAGCTTTTCTTCGGGGATCGGGAATTTCTCGAAGTCGCCGCAAACGTTCAGGAAGACTTTGACTTTGGCGTCGCTGCCGCGGTAGTTGTGGATCGTCAGCTTTCCGTTGATCTTCTTCTCGTTGCCTTCCACGTTCTCGCCGTTGACTTTTTTGCGGCGCTTGACGACCTTGGCTTTCTTGTCGACTTCTTCCTCAATTTTAGCCGTGAGCGAGAGGGCCTTCGTCAGGTTCATGTTGACCTTCTGTCCGGGATTCACCCATTTGCGCATGCTCTGGCTGTAGATGTGGCCGCCTTCCGTCACTTCCATGGCGCCGGCGGTCATCGGGAAGGCGAAGGGGTTCTTGAAGCTGAGAATGTCCCACAGATTCTGCACGCCGCTCTCCTCCAGCGAGGGATTCAGCCTTCCGTTGTTGTAGCGCCTGGCTTCGATCTTCCATTCCGCCTTGCGCTCGATCTCGACTTCCGCTGTTCCCACCGGGATGTGCGTGGCGCTGTCTTTATCCATTGTATGTTTGCCCACCGAGACGTAGCTGACGTCGGCGCCCTGCTCCTTGTCGGTGGAGGCGAAGCCTTCGCTCACCTGCATGGGGGCTTCATCCGCGACCTCTTCCATACCGTCTTCGTATTCCACAGCCGCTTCGCGGGCCAAGGCTCCGCCGGGAGCGGCTTCTTTGCGTTTTCCGTAAAAATGCTGCGGAAGCTCGTAGACGTTGTTATTGCTGGCTATACTGACCACTCTTTTCCTCAGATCCTTCGCCGAGTCCACTTCTCCTCCGCCGTTGAGGCCGAGGAAGAAGCCCTGGACGGAAACCTTCAGGTCAAGCAGCGAAGGCGTGCCCATGAATTCCACGTTGGGCTGTCCGGCGACTAGGGTGATATCGGCGTTCTCGATCTTTTCCAAATGGTTTCTGACGTCGGCCGCCATGGAGAGATAAGCTTTGCCTTCCCTGTCCAGTTCCAGCCTGTAGGAGGCGGCCCAGGCCATGCCGTCCGTGAGATACTCGAACTCAAAGGGCTTGGTCGCGCCCGTGACCTGCCAGAGTTTCATCTTCTGGTACTTCGGGCGTTCCTTTTCCTTGCCGGAGACCATAGTGATCATACCCGTCGGGATCTTGACGGCGGACTTATTGGGAAGCCTGACAAGCAGGTCGTTTCCGACGTTGCCCTCGATCGTTCCGACAACGCTGTAAGTTTTGGCGCCGCGCGCTTCCTTCTGCTCTGGCAGATACAGGAACTGCTCGGCTCCTTCCTCGCTGGCGATCCATTTTAAGGCGCTGTCGAGATCCGGCATGTCGGAAGTGAACCAGACTCTGCCCTTCTCGCCTTTGAAGCGTTCCGCGTAAGGCAGATAATCCAGCGACTCGTTAATATTGGTCCTGACGTTTTCAAGCTTGGCCGCGATGGAGATCTTTTCGTCACCCATGAGCCAGAAGGTGCCGTAGGCCGGGTTGATGTCGCCTGAGAAATAGACGGGCTTTCCGTCTTCCGAAGGCGTCACCTGCCTTCTCACGATGGTCAGTCCGCTCTTGAAGAATTCAAGGGAAACGATGGGCGCCTTGACAAGCTCTTCCTGCTCGACGGCGAAAAGATTGGAACCTAAAAGCAGCGCCAGGACAGGCAAAACAAACAGATGATTTCTTCGCATGATCTTTCTCCTAAAAGTGGCTCGTTAATACCTGATGTAAGAGGTGTAGGTATAGTTGATCTCAACCGTGGCGCCCGGCTCTATCTCCGTTTCCACGGTCTTGGAGCTGACGGGGTTCACGCCGTAGGGAATGGAGACGGATCTTGTCTCCTTCTGCCCCTCTCCCAGCTCGACTTTCTCTATGACGCCGCTGACTCTCAGTATGATCTCAGCCGTGACTTTTTCCTTGCGGTGATTTTTGAGCGTGGCCTTGCCGTCCACCGTCACCTGGCGGTAGGTGGAGTGCTCGAGTTTCAGCGTCTTGGGTTCAGCTTCTTCCGCCCTTTCGTTCTCCTCTAATTTCGGTTCCAAACTGAGAGCCTTGGTCAGAGTCGTCTTGCCTTCCTGGCCGGGATTCAGCCAGCTTTGCGGCGTCTGGCAATAGAACGTTCCGTCCAGCAGAACTTCCATGGGCGCGGTGGTCATGGGGAATGAGAAGGGGTTCTTGAAGACCAGGATGTCCCAGACCGTCTGGGCCGCGTTGGTCGTTAAGTTCCGCATATAGCCGTTCTGGTCGATGTCGCGCATCGCGGTGACGTTCCAGGATACCTTGCTTGTATATTCCAGTTCCGCGGAAGCGATGTCGGTTCTCAGCGTCTCGCCTTTCTTCAGGCTCTGCTTTCCGATCTTCTGGAAATGCATGTTGACCGCGCCTTTCTCCTCGACCTGGGCCACGGCGCCGAGCGTCGCGCTCTCCTCATCGGCCATAGCCACATCACCCAAAGCCTTGGCGGCCATCATGGGAGCCTGGGCCATATAATTGTTGGAAAGGTAGCTGCGCCTGCGAGGAGCGTTGTAAACAGCCCCGCCGTCCAAAACGTCAAGGAAGCCGTTCAAAGAGATCCTGAGGTTCAGAAGCGAATCCTTGCCTTCCATGTCGATCTTCGGGAAGCCGGAGACCAGCGACACTTCCGCCTCACTGAAGTCTTCCATCTCGTTCTTGATGTCGGCGGCCATGGTAAGCTTCGCCTTGCCCTCATTAAGCTCCATTCTGTAGTAAGGCGCCCAGGTCATGCCCTGGGTGGCGTATTCGATCTTAAAGGGCTTCTCGGCGCCTTCCACTTTCCAGAGATTCCTGGTGACGGAAGTTTCGATCTGGTTCTCGCCGGCGGCGGAAACAGCCTTCAGATTGGCGTTAGGGATCCTGACGACGCCGCCCGCCGGGAACTTCACTACCACTCCGTCAAAAACGGGATTGGGCAACATAATGCCGTTCCTAACGGCAGGGCTTGCCTTCGGCAACTTCTCTACCACGCCTTCCACCTTGTAAAAAGTCTTTGAGGTCTTTTCGTCCGTTACCGGCTGTATGGTGAGCACTCTTCCAGCAGCACCCTCCTTTTGCATAAAATCCAATTCTTCTTTGAGAGTGGTAATCTCCGATACGAACCAAACGACCGCCTCGTATCCTCCGTGCCTTTCCGCAAAAGATCGAGTATCCACCGAGGAGACGCTGTTAGAGATGACCGTCTCCTGAAACGCCGTCATCTTCAAAGACTTGTCGCTGAGCGCCCAGAACGTTCCGTGATAGGGCTTGATGTCGCCGCTCAGGTAGCAGGGGCCCTCGCTGGGAGGCTCGACGCTCCTTTCCACCAGAACGGTCCCGTTCTTGAAAATAGAAAGCCCGGCGATGGGCGCCTTGGTTATTTCCGAAGCGTTGATGGCTTCGCCCAGTACAACGCCCGCCGAAAATGAAGCAAGCGCCAGAAAGAGAGAAAGTTTTTTCATAAATTCCACCCTCGTTAACATTTTATAAGTTTACGTTCTATTTTAACAAAAAAGAGGAATGCCTCGCCAGCCCGCGTAATGCCATCTTGGCGGTCACTTCAGGTTTTCCGTTATTTGCTTGAAGAAGTCCGCGTTCCAAAGGTCAAGTTCCCTCTTGTCCCTGACGAAAGGCTCAACGTCTAATTTGGCCTTTTCGTAATCCACGTCATCGAACTTGGCGCGCAGCATTTTTTTCACGTCGCCAATCTTCAAGGCGGCTTTTTCTTTCCAGTAGCCGGACTGCACGAGTCTGGCTTTCAGATGCTCCATGTTCACCGAAGCGCCCCGGGATAGATAAAACAGATAATCGTACAGGTCTCTCCCTTTCACGCGGTTTTGCCAGGCGCGGCAAACAACGGCATGCAGTTTGCCGGCGAAAAGCGACGGCATGTCGTACAAGACAATATCGTACGCGGAGGGAAGCAGACGAAACTTACGCTCAAAGTTCGCGCCAGCCGGCGGATCGACGTCGACCTCAAACTTGATCTTGATCATCTCACCGGATGCTATTCTCATCAGCTCCTGATCCGGCGAATAAAACATCAGCATGTGTTCCTTGGTCCTGCCCTTCAAAAAGGCGGAGCGTATCGCCGAGACCTTGGTCTTCTTTTTTTCGGACACTTCCATGTTAAGGCCGTAAGCTGCCAGCTCCTTCCTCAGCGTGGGAAAATATTTCGAAAGATCAAAATCAAGATTCGTCTCCGCAAGGGAGAAATCCAAATCTTCGGAAAAGCGCTCCAATCCGTAAAAGACTCTAAGAGCCGTTCCACCGTAAAAAGCGGCCTGCTTGAAAAATCCTGCCCGCGACAATCCGCACAGGACGATCTCCTGGATCACTTCCTTCACAGCGTATTCCCTTTCCTTAAGATCAGCAGGATGATATTTTGCCATCATCGCGCCTATAACGTTGTTCATTTCACCTCCTTCGCGAGAAACTTCGCGAGGTGCTTCAGGTTGTTGTCGTGATATTTCGGGGCAAGTATTAGGATCTTGCCGATGTCCAGCTTGAAAAGATCCTCCTCGTCGATGCGCATGTCCTCGAAGAGCATGTCCTGGATATCCCTTTGGCTTAAGACCGGCGGCTTCGCGTACAGCCTGTCGCAGAGCGCCTTCTCGGGCGTCGCTATCGCGTAAGGGTAGCCCGCTTCCTCCTTCAGCACGACCTCGTGAGGATACGCTTCCGACGGAATGTCCCTATAGGAAAAACGCCCGAAGTGATTCTCGAAGAGTTTTCCCTTCTTTTTCTCGAAGGTCGCGCAAGTGTATTCGTACACTCTTTCCGGAATAAGGCCGTAATACGCGAGCGCGTAATCGAAGGAGAGATACGACGGCCCGTACAGCGCGCCGGCGAGACACTGTCCGGGAACGTTACCGTCCGTCTCGTACATTCCGCGCTTCAGCTTGAAGATCTCCTCTTTGTCCGCCATGCGCTTTATCTTGCAGAGCGGATTCTTGTAACCGCCGTAGCGGTCAATTAGCATTGCGGTCGTAAAAAGCATTATTTTCACCTCTTGATATAATAATACTATATTTAATGGTGAAAATCAAGGCAGCAGGAACAAGCCGCAAACGTGAACCCGCAAAAAAAAGACTTCCCGGTCACCCGGGAAGTCTTTTTCGCTTCGTATTGCGTCAGCGTCAGGCTTATCTCTGCTTTCTGGCGAAGGCCAGGGCAAGGAGCGTCATGCAAAGCTGAGTATTGTTGCTAAGGTTTGATTACCATGTAATAGAAAGTAAGATCATTCAGAACAGGGTAGCTTGTGTCGATCTTGACCTTGCCGCACCCGCTTCCGTCAATTTCTACCCAATACCTGGGATACATCACCTGGGCAGGCGTGACATTTATAATAGTGTCCGTAGTAAGTCCGGTCGCTATGGTAGCGTCAAGGTTTCCTAGCGTGATGGTCACCTTGCCATACTGCGCCGGAAAGATCGCGTCCCGAAGCCCCGGAGTCTGGGCAAAAGCATTTGTGATCATCCCGGCCATGTTAGCGCTGGTGGCCACTTCAGAACCTTCTACAGTGATCTTTCCCTTTTCAATATCCAAACCTTCGGAGTTAAAGTTGAAACTTACGTCATCTGAAAATTTGAATATGGACCAAATTTCTTGAAAACTATAATTGCTCTCCTCCCAATTTTGTGACAACAAATAGTAAAACCACTGATAAGGTGTTGTTCCTGCCCGATTGAAATCAGTCGTTTCATCGTTATTGTCAGAATCGTTATCACCGCTATCCCCTCTCGGTTCGGGAGGTTCGGGAGGTTCTGGAGGATTCCAATATTCTGGAGCTCCCCAAGGCTTGTAAAAACAACTGTTTCTCGCACCAGAGTAAACATAAACATAAAGTGGATTATTGCCGCTTCTTCGTACGCAAAGCGCATGATCTCTATCGGCTGAAATTGTGATTGGATACAAAAAAGTATAAGTTATTCTTGGAAAGCTTGAAGTATCGATGGATGCTGCTATATATTCCGCCATATAATAATTATCAGAATAGTCGTATTTTCTGCAGGTCAATATGGAAACATTTTGAGGAGATATGATTCTCGTCCTATCATTACAATATAATGTAACGCTTTCCAATTTCGTGTCGCGAGAAACTCTAAATATGCTGCAAGCTCTATCCCAATCGCTATAAACCGCTGGCATCCAGCAACTGCCGTTGCAAGTTAGTTCCTGTTGGCCTATCAGAGGAGAACTTTTGCACAAAGACATAGTTCCATCCGACCTGACTTCTATGGCTGATTTTAGCTTTTGCACATCAGTGTTCAAGCTTCCGCAAGAATTGACCAAAGACTGGATTGTGCTGTTGATCGTCGGAATTTGAGCTGATATGCCCGAAACGGTATTGGAAAGACTTTCCAAACTGTCCAGCAAGCCATAGAACATAATAAGCAGATCCTCGAATTCTTCGTAAGTTACGTAATTTGACCGCGAGGATCCTCTTTCTCCTTCCGAAAAAAGTTGAAGCATGGAATAGTAAGAATCTCCTGAAAGAGAAACTTGGCCTCCCGTTTTTTGCTCTTTCAAGACCGTTCCTTGGTCGTTGAGCAATTCATTCTGGATCAGATCGATCTTTGAGGTAATGGCGACATACTGCTCGGATATCTCTTTGATCGTGTCCTGGACTTCAGCCAATTTTTCTGAAAAATCATAATATTCAGAAAAATTTTCATCATCCGCTTTGGCTGCCGCGTTGATCATAAGTGCGAGTATGATCAATAAGAAAAATGATTTGAGTTTCATAACTTAAACCTCCTTGTTTGGCTAAAGGTTACCAGTTCCTTTAATTTTACTAAAAAATCAAATATTAAGCAATTGTGACCCGACCTTTACGCCCTTATTAGGCCAAACATAAAACCCCAAATTTCTGGCCAACTTATCAACAAGGCAGAGAAGTCTTGAGATCAACTCTAAAATATCTTCTTTGACCATATTTAAGTCATAATCTTCAAAGACATGAAATGACAAACGGACCATGCTTTTTTAATTTTGGCGGACAATTTGCTATAATATGTGAAAACGATAACAATACATCTTTTAACCAAAAAACGAGGTTTTATTTATGAAACTATTAAAACTCACTATGGCAGTCCTTCTGGTACTGTGTCTGACTGCCGTTTCGGCTCTCTCCGAAGTCATCTGGTCCGAGGACTTCGAGAGCTACGAAGCCGGTACGGAAATCGTCGGCACGGTGGAAGGCTGGAAGTACTTTAATCCGGCGGAATATTCCGGCACATCCACGGTCGTGGCTGATGGCTCCGGCAAGGTCATTAAACTGTCTAGAGTGGAAGAACAGTCAACCAATGCCTACGACATGATCTTCACGCCTGGCATTAAACTGGCCCCCTCTGAACCGCTCCGTCAGTTGACGAAAGTTTCCTTCAGTCTGAAATCAGGCTCCGAAACGGATCTTTTCGCTCTTTACGGCATTGTCGGCGGAGCCACTAACCGTTATTTCTACATGGCTTTCAACGGCAACGCCAAAAGCGTCGGCTCCTGGCCCTCCAATGTCGAATTTACCAACCTCACGGACGGCTACAACGACTGCTTCGTCGTGGTGGACTACCTGAACAAAAAAGTCGTCAAAATGAGCGTGAACGGCGAAGAGAAAGACTGCGACATTGCCTGCGGCGATGATGTTACTGAAGACGTGGTCCTGCGTCTTTCCACGCAGTATAATAGTTTTTTCAGCGCCGACAAGGCTGCTTATTTTGACAATCTGCAGATAGAAACGATTCCTCGCAGCGATGTGCCTGTGATCTTTGCTCCTGACAGCGTCACTATGGGCGCTAAAGGCAAATTCACGATCTGCAACGCCGGCCCCGACGCCACGATCAATTACACGATTTCCACGGAAGCTGACTGGCTGACCATCAATCCCACAAGCGGCGAATTGACGACCGTCAAGGACATCAACCTGCGCTGCTCCCAACCGCGCGGTTTCTACAAGACCACTTTGACTGTCGACGGCGGCGAATACGGCTCTAAAGAAGTGAAGGTCATCTGCCAGAACGATGTTGTTTACGCGACCACCTTCGAAGAATTCGAAAATGGCGATATCACTACCCAGGCTGATGAATGGACAGTCGGATACGGCTCTACAAAGGTTGGCGTCAATGAAGCCACTGTAGTGGACGGCGGGTATGACGGCAGCGCGAAGGCTTTGCGTGTACATGATGATGAGGATTGGTTTGCCCCGCACATCAACTTCACCGGTACGGAAAATCACTCTTCCAGCAACAACTTCAGAGTGTCTTTTATGCTCAAGGTGACAAACCTGGGCGCTGACATATTTTTCAACAATACTGACGGCTTGGGCGAGATCGCTCTGAAAGCTACGGAAGGCGGATGCAAGATCGTTGCTCAGAACGCCGACTTCTCCACCACCAATGTCTGCGAGTATGGAGTGTGGTTCCCCATTAGTTACGTCTTGAATACCACCATCGGCAATAAGAAGCTTTTGGAATTCCAGTTCGGCGATTGTATTTACAGCAATCTCGACATTACCATTACGAGCGAGACTAGCAACGACCGTTACAAATACTTCCGTTTCTTCCTCTGGCCCAAAGGCACTGACGTTCTGATGGATAACTTCTCGCTTTCCTACGAGCCGCGCCAGAGCGTTGACAACAAGATCAGCGTTACCGGCACCAAGACTTACGACATCTTCGCCACCAACGGGACCATGAGAGTCTTCAACGAAGGTTCCGTCGACACCGAAGTGACCGTCGAGTCCCCCTATGACTTCCTGACCTTCGGCGGACAGCAGAAGTACACCTTCACCATTCCGGCCAACAGCAGCGCCGATCTGACGATAGATCTTGATCGCTCCAGCATGGGCAACGACTACTACGTCAATCAGATCAAAGTCTCTAACGATACCATGACGCTCTATCAGCCCGTGATGATCCAGTCCGGCGTGGAAGGCGAAGGCTATACCTTCTACAAGAGCTATTTCGATACCCTGGAAGAAGGCATTGACATTCGTGAACTAGACCCCGCTTGGGTTACCGGCTATGGCGCGCCTCCTCTTTGCCCCATTACGGAAAAGGCCGGAGCAAAGGCGCTGGCTTTGAATTACAATGCTTATAACGCCTTGCACTGCACCATCAAATCTCCGAAAGGCCTTTCTGAAAACTATAACTATCGAGTATCCTTCATGGCGTATATTCCCGCCGGCTGGGATGGCACTTATTACAACTACTACGTTGGTTTCCAGACTGACGGCGGTACTTATTTTGAGCAGAACTTAGAGGGAAATGCCGACGGTTTCGTAACGCTCTCCAATATGGGGAACAAGCCGGACCTTGGCAAGTGGTTTGATGTTTCCTATACTTTCAACATTTTGCCGTCCAATGAAAAACATTTGGAGACGACCTTCGACGGCGTCACCTCAAACCTGAATTACAATATCAACTTCGGCGACAAAGATCAGCTTACTTACTGGCGGTTTTTCGGATGGATCCGTGACGACGACGCTGCTGCTCCCATCTATTTGAAGGATATCGTCATAGAAGCTGTCGCCCGTCCGGATTCCGGCCCGCAGTTGGAAGTCGGGAGGATCGGCCAGGTCTTCTATCAGGACAAAGACAAAGATACTGAGCTGACAGTCATCAACAGCGGCAAAGGCAACCTTAGCTTCAGCGCAGAAGTGACCGAAGGCGCCGGCTGGCTCTCCATCAGATCGGCCGACCCCGAGACCGGTATCCTTGAAGACACCATCGAAGGCACCGGCTCCAAGAAGTACACCTTGGACATCGACAGAGAAGCGCTGGGCAACACCTACGGCCTCGGCAAGATCACCGTCACCGGCGCCGGCGCGACCGAAGTTGCCGACCTCTATGTCCAGGGCTACGACGACACCGGCATTACCTTCTATTACAGCGACTTTGAGGAAACGCCCTTCGGCGTCATCAACAGAGTCGATCCCGCCTGGCTGCATGATCTCGCCACCGTCGTCGAAGAAGACGGCACCAAGTGCATGAAGCTTCAGGGCGGCGGACCGCTGCATTGCAAAGTCAACGTCCCCGACAAGCTCTATGACGATTACAACTTCAGAGTCAGCTGCCGCGTCAAGGTACCCCGCGAGGGCGTTCCGCAGCTGACCTTCGGCGCCAACAGACGCCAGGGCGAATATACTCTGAACTGCAACGAAAACAGCGAAGTTTACTTCACCATCGTCGACAGCGACAATCATGACGCGGTCTCCAATACGATCCCGGCCGGCGAATGGTTCGATATGAGCTACACCTTCAACTCCGATCCTCTCACCAGAAGGACGGTCTCCGTGCTGTTCGGCGACGAGTTCTATGAACTCAACGATCCCAACACGAACCCCGACTGCGTTGACAGCTACTTCGAGGAATTCCGCTTCTATATCTGGGATAACGCCGAGCCTTACTACATCGACGACTTCCGCATCGAGGCCGTCGGCAGGCCGAACATTCCGCCTGTCATGGCCACCACGCTGCCCAACGTTCCGGTCTCTTACACCGCGGATGAATTCGAAGTCGTGGTCCGCAACGTCGGCGGCAACAGCTTCCACTTCACCGCCGCCCCCGGCCCCGGCGTCGATTACCTGAACGTTCCGACGAACACCTTCGAAGTCAAAGGCGCCTACAGAATGACCGTCAAGATCGACCGCAGCAAGCTCGGCTACGGCTTCTATCGCCCGATCATCCGTTTCAGCACTGATATCGAAGGCCAGGAGACCGTGGACGTCGAACTGCCCATCCAGAGCGGCACGCCCGAGGAAGGCTACGTCATCTACGCTTCCAGCTTCAACAGCCTCCACACCACCAAGGAAGAGGGAGACGAAGTCATCGGCGAGCTTTCCGATCAGGATCCCTGCTGGCTGAAATGCTCGAGCTGGAACAGAGCCGACATCGTTTACGATCCCGCCGGCAGCGGCAACAAGGTCGCGAAGTTCATCAACGCCAACGACTGGGTGACTTACCCCGGCTACCAGCTGAACCTCGGCATACCCGCCGAAGCGGCTCAGGATTACGACGTGGTCTACTCCATGGATATGTACATCCCGAAGACCTACGTTGACAATCCGGAAAGCGAGCATGGCTCCGCCGCCTTCTTCGTTTCCCAGGCCCCTGGCAACAGACAGTGCGAAGTGGCCTTCTGGCTGAACGAAGAGCAGTCCTCCCTGCCCGTTTATATCCAGCCCCAGGATATCACGACCAGAGATACCTGGTGGTCTAATGCCGTTCTGACCGCCACGCCCGTCGAGAGCGAATCCTGGTTCAGGTTCTACATGAGATTCTCTACGAAGCTCATTGACTTTGACCACAAGAACCTCTGGGCGATCACCTTCGGCGAGAACGAATTCCAGATGGAAGGCGAGGATAGCGAGCTGACCTATCCGGGCGGCATCTCCGAAGACCAGCTGAACAGGGAAGACCTGACCAAGCTGAAACTCTGGAGCTACAGCGACAACGCCAACATCTGCATCGACAACGTCAACATACTCCTGGTGCCCAAAGGATTGCCTGAACCGGCCTTCCTCGGCATCCTTGCTCTCATTGCCCTGGCCTTCGCCAGAAAGCAGAGATAAGCTTAAGCCTCAGCGCTGACGCTTAGCAAAAAAGAACTTCCCGGCCCCCGCCGGGAAGTTCTTTTTTTAACGTAATGTGGACGTCAAATTTCTCCGGCTAATTTAAAGTCTGACTTTATTGTAGCCGATAGCAACATGGCGCGCATAATCTCTGCGCTTACCTTGGCGGATCCTTTACCGCTATGGCGTAAATATCCTCGAACATAACGGTTTCGCCGTTGAGTTTCAGCCTTCTTTTCGCCAGATTGAGCTCCGTCACCGCCCCCCTTATGACGACGTCGTGGAAGGCGTGGTGGCAGTAGACCTCGACGAGCATCCCCCGCTCCAGCCTAAGTATGGCGCGGGAGTTCTCCTCCGCTTGCTCATCGGATATTTCGTGGCGCGCGACCCTCGCGTGACGCTCCTCCCTGTCCCTAAGCGCCTCCTTGAGGCCTTTCATGGCGTCGAAGGGCGCGAAAAGCTTAGCTCTTTCCAATCTTGTCAGCATAACCCGCTCTGTGTCCCCCGATGAAGCCGTTCCTTTCCCTTTGCGTTCCCTCCGGCAGGTAGTTAACGGCCGGCAGCACCGCGTTCTTGCCGAAGCGTCCCTGGATCGCCAATACCGTCTCCTGCACCTTCTTCTCTTTTTCCACCGCCTCGAAGTTGGTGAAAAGATCATAGCCCTCGCAGCCCTCGTCGCAGACAGATTCGAAAAAAAGCCCCAGCCGCCTTATGGGCGCGCTTCTTACGGTCGTCTCGTCGTAGATCTTCAAGGCCGCCTCCACTATGAAGGAAGACAAGGCCGTGGAAACGCCAAGCCTCAGGTTCCCCTTGGTGGGCGCCACAACTTCCCTGCTGTAGCCAACGAATATCCCCACCTTCCCGGTGATCAATTTCCTTTTCATAAGTTCGCCCGCGCCGTTTATGGCCATCTCACGGATGACCGTCCGGGCTTCCGCGTAGCTGTAATCCCTCGGCAGAATCTGGGTGAAGGATACCGATTTGCTTTTAGACTTATAGTTCTTGATATCGGAAATAAGGCAGGGCTCCCTCCCCCAGGCGTGGTCTATTAGGATCTCCGCGTCCTTCCCGAAAAGCTTGTACATCACTTCCGCCGGCAGCTGCGCAACACCCCGCATGTCGTAGACGCCGTACTTTTCCAGCCGCCTGGCCGTGCCTGCCGCCACCATCCAGAAGTCCGTGATGGGCCGATGATCCCACAAGGTCTGTCTGTAAGTCTCCTCGTCCAAAAATCCGATGTGGTCTCTGGCGTGCTTGGCCGTGATGTCCAGGGCGATCTTGGCGAGGTAAAGGTTCGTCCCCACCCCCGCCGTCGAGGGAATGCGGTAGCGAGTGGCGATCTCGTTCATCAAAAACTTCGCAAGCGCAACGGCATCCATTTTCATGAGCGCCAAATACCCCGTGGCGTCGATGAAAGATTCGTCGATGGAGTAAACGTGTATGTCCCCGGGGTCGAAATAGTCGAGGTAAAGGGAATAAATGTCCGCCGCGTACTCTATATATAGAGCCATTCTCGGTGGCGCGATCTCGTAGGCTATCCCGCTGGGAATGTCGCTCAGCCGGCAGCGGTTCTTGACGCCCAGCGTCTTCAGTTTCGGCGAGACGGCCAGGCACAGGGCGTTCCTCCCCCTTGTCACGTCCGCCACCACAAGATTCGTCTCGAAGGGATTCAAGCCTCTTTCCGCGCATTCCACCGAAGCGTAGAAAGACTTCATGTCTATACAATAATATGTGCGCGGCATATTTTACAGATCTTTTATGACCTTCACGGCCACGCCCTGAACTTCGCAGCTGGAAACGATGATGTCCGCCATGGCGGGATTCTCCGGATGCAGCCGGATCCTCTTCTTCCCAGGTTCGGGATAAAAGCGCTTCAAGGTCGCCTCCTCCCCCACCAGCGCCACCACGATCTGCCCCTTTTCGGCAGTATTCTGGCGCTTCACCAGAACGAGGTCGCCCTCCTCTATCCCGGCCCCCGTCATGGAATCTCCAACCGCCCGCAGCAAGAAAAACTCGCCGCTTCCAATCAAGGCCTCCGGCAGCTTCAGGTACTCCTCGATATTCTCCTCCGCGTAGCGCGGCAGCCCGCAGGCTACCCTCCCCAAAACCGGCACCATAACGGAGCCGCCCTTAACCCTGGCGGGAACGAGGCTCCTGTATCCGGAATACCCAACGATGCCGTCCGATCTGAGCTTCGCCACGTAGCGGTGCGCGGTAGTCTTGGATATCCCAGCGCCGTCAGCGATCTCCTGCAGCGAAGGGGAATATCCGCGCCGCTCCGTGAATTCCCAAACGAGCCTTTCCACGGCTTTTAAAGTCTTTTGATCCTTGCTTCTCATAAAAACTCCTATCTGGAACAATCGTTCCATTTCGCCACCCATTATACCACACCGCCCCCAATAGTCAACCCGCCACAAATGTCAGAATTTTATCCCAAAACAAGCCAACTCACTCTGGCTTACACAATAGCTCGCTTTACATTCGAGGCAAAATAGTGTAAAATATGGCGCTGAAAACATTAAAAATCTGTAAAATATGGCGTTGAAAAATATTTTTTACTGTAAAATATGGCACAGCCCAAAACAATTGCATCTATTTTTGGCCTATGAAAAGAATAGATAAAAGAACTTTGGAAACCATACTTATCGATCAGAAAGCGGAAATAGGCAATTTGTTAGATGAGTATCTGTGCCCTCGCAAGGAGGAAGAGCTTGTTGATCTGCGCAGCCCGCAAGCGCAGGTTGTCATCGGCGTGCGGCGAAGCGGAAAATCAACGCTTTGCTTGCAATCTCTTGCCAACGCGAAAGTAAACTTCGCTTACGCAAACTTCGACGACGAAAATTTGGCGGAACTTGGCGCCGAACAATTGAACGACGTCCTTGAAGTACTGTACAAAATTTACGGCGACTTCAATTATATCTTCCTTGACGAAATACAGAACATCGAGAAATGGCCGCTCTTTGTCAACCGTCTCCTTCGAACAAAAATGCACGTTATTTTAACCGGCAGCAACGCCAAATTGCTGAGCAGCGACCTGGCTACGCATCTTACCGGGCGAAGCAGCGAGATAACCCTTTATCCCTTTTCATTCGCCGAATACTGCGCAATGATGAAGGTAGATTACAAACTGCGCACAACAAAAGGAATTGCAAACAAAAGAAGAGCATTCGACGAGTATATCCAAAAAGGCGGATTTCCGGAGTTAATAAACATAGATAATAGCAGGAAGTACATAACCAATCTCGTTAACAATATTTTGAAGCGTGACATCGAACAGCGTCATGAAATAGCCTTTCCCGCTCAATTTGAAAACATGGCCCATCACCTTCTGAATGTCTCGCCTTACATGGTTTCAACATTAGATCTGGCCAAAATATTCAACTTTAAATCGCACCATACTGTCCGCAACTACCTCTCCTACCTTAAACAAGCATACCTGCTGATAGGAATTAATAAATTTTCGCCGAAAAGCAAAGTGCGCGTCACGCAGGAAAAAGTATACGCCGTTGACGTTGCCATGATGGACCAACGGGAAAATGCATTTGCCGGGGAGAACCTCGGCTGGCGGCTGGAGACCGTCGTCTTAATTCACCTCATACGCAAATGCCACTTTGAAGGCTGGGATGTTTACTACCTCAAAACCCGCTCTGGTGAATGCGACTTTGTGGTATGCAAAGGCAACAAAGTTCTGCAGTGCATTCAAGTGTCGTACGACATTTCGTCCGAGAAAACTTACAAACGCGAGATCAGCGGCTTATTGCTGGCCAACAGACAAACAAATTGTGAAAATTTGCTTCTCTTGACCGACCATGAGTTTGACGACATTGAAAAGGACGGTCACCGCATTTCTATAAGGCCCGTTTACGAGTGGTGTGTCTCCGACATAAACGAAAAGAACTAAAACTCTAAAGCCAGACTTGTATTCGTTTTCTTCGCACTAAAGAAGTGACGGCGAACTTGCTTCTTCTATTGAAAGCAAAATCCTTATTTGCTAAAATAAAACATGATTTTTTCAATGGATTTGACTTTTTCTTTAACTTAAACAACCGAGGTTTACATGAAACTATTAAACTTCCTGCTTGCGGTTCTCGTAGCCGTTAGCATCATGGCCGCTTCCGCTAGCGCGGAAGTGCTCTGGTCCGAAGACTTCGAAAGCTACGAAGCCGGCACCGAAATAGTCGGCACCGTTGACGGCTGGAGATTCTTCAGCGACGCCTATGCTGGGACTTCAACGATTGTCCAGGACGGCGATGCGAAGGTCCTTAAGCTCTCAAAAAAGAGCGGACAGTCTGATGACTACGACATGATCCTGACTCCGCGCGTTACAGTCGGCACTGCTAACAAAGGCCGTGAGCTGACCAAGATCTCCTTCAAATTCAGACCTGGTTCCGGCAACGACCTTTTCGCTCTTTATGGAATTCACGGTACCCAGGCCTCTCGTTTCTTCTACTTGAACTTCAATGTAAATACCGGCGAGTGCTCTTCCAACCCCGGCGGTCTTAAATTTGACAATGTCAACAAAGACTCCTACAGCGAATGCTACTTCATTTACGACGCATTCAATGGCAAAGTGGTGGAAGTTTCCATTAACGGACAATCCCAAGCTTGCGACATATTCTGCCCTGATTTCGCTGATGAAGTTCTTATCCGTCTCTCCACCAGGTACAGCCAAATGTCTTCCCATGAAGAAGCTTACTATGACAGCATTTTGGTTGAGACACAGCAGCGTTACGAGAACCCTGGCATCTTTGCTCCTGACGTCATCACTATCCCGATTGGCACAACCGAACTGCAGGCTTCCATCTACAATGGCGGTCCCGACGCCGAGATTGGTTTTACCGTTACCGGCGGCGCTGATTGGCTGACGATCAACCCGACCAGTGGCACCTTGACTAGCACTAAGGATATCTATTTCCAGTGCGATCCTGAAAAAGAACGCGGATGCTACGAAGCTACCGTAACCTTCGACGGCGGCGAATATGGCAGTGTAACGACAAAAGTTATCTGGCAGAACGGATTCTTCTACCAATCTCACTTCGGCGATATGGAACTTGGCGACATTCTGCCCCAGGATTCCCGCTGGCAGTCAATTTACAGCTACGGAAGAGAAAAAGAGAATTACGATATCATTGAAGGCGGATATGAAGGCCACGAAAAATGTTTAAAGATCTGGCAGGATGGATACGGCGGAACGCACACTACTTTTGCCAATACGGAAAACACGGCCGATAAATATAACATCAAGGTCTCCTTCAGAGTGAAAATCGATGATGTGATAGGCGGCAGCGGCATCTATTTCGGCAGCAACGACGGCGCCGGCGAATTCTATCTCCAAGACAGGGACGGAAATCTTAGGCTCCATTCCAACGCCGCTAACTACGATTTCCCGATAGACTATGAAGACTATCTTGGGAAATGGGTCTATGTCAGCTATACCATGAATATGCTGGAAGGCAATTATAGGCTGTTAGAAATGCAGTTTGGTGAAAATGTGGTCACAGGTCTTGATCTGTATCACGGCAATGGCAAAGACGTTTATCCGCGTTTCCGTTTCTTCACCTACAATGACAGCAGCAATACTGCCTATCTGGATGAACTTTCCGCTGAAGCCGTTCCGAAAGAAATCGGAGGCCCCACGCTGGAAGTTGTTGGCGGCGGCATCGTCTGGGCTACCGGCACCAATTCCGTTCAAATGACCGTCTACAATCTTGGCGAAGGCGATCTTGAATACGAGGCTACCATAACGGAAGGTTCCGGCTGGCTCTCTATCCGCGAGTCTGAAGGAGGAGAATCCGCTTCCGGCACCATCACTGACATTAACTCCGTCACCTATAACCTTGACGTTGACAGGGAAGCTCTCGGTCTGGAATACGGCAGAGCAAAAGTTAAAGTCACCGGCAGCGACGGTAGCGAAAAGTATATCCGCGTGACTGCTCAGGGTCACACCGAAGACGGCTACGTCTTCTACGCCAGCGACTTTGAAACGACCGATCTCGGTGTTATCAACGTTGTTGATCCGGCTTGGCTCAATCCCAACGGCAAAGTTATCATCGATGATGACAACCGTTGCCTGAGTGTCCAGATTCCGGATAGTGTCAGCATGGACCAATTGCACTGCAGAGTCAACGTTCCAGACAAGCTCTACGATGAGTACAACTTCCGCGTAAGCTGCAAAGTCAAATGCGTGGGTTCCACCTTCCCGCAGCTGACCTTCGGCACTGACCTAGACCATAGACAAGGTGAACTCACCTTGAACTGCAACGGCGAAGAAGCGGTATTCAAACCAGTGGAAACCGAGGATCCCGATTGCATCACCAACACGGCCCCGATGAACACCTGGTTCGACCTTTCTTACACCTATAACTCCGATCCTCTCAACCGTAAGCTGCTTGCTGTTACCTTCGCCGGTTGCGAATACGAGTTTGAGGATCTGTACATCACCGCAGTTAACGACTACGGCTACTTCAAAGAGTTCCGTTTCTTTATCTGGAGCCACAACGATCCTTATCTGATCGACGACTTCCGTATCGAAGCCATCAAGAAGCCCAATACCGCCCCGGTGATGAATGTGGTCGTTCCCGGCAATCCTATCGCCTATACCGCAAAGAGCGCCGATATCATCGTTCGCAACGACGGCGGCAACAGCTTCAAGTTCTTCGCCGAAGTCGTTGAAGGCTCCGAATACCTTATCGTCTCCGGCGCCACCAACGAAGTCAAGGGCTCCTTCACGCTGCCCGTAACAATCGACCGCAGCAAGATGGGCTTCGGCTTCTATCGTCCGACCGTCCGCATCACGAGCGACATCGCCGGCCAGGCGCCTATTGACGTCAATCTGGCTATCCAGAGCGGCAGCGCCGAAGAAGGCTATGTGATCTATCAATCCGACTTCGGCAGCCTCGCTCCCACCGTGGTCACCGAGGAAGAGATCATCGGCGAACTTTCTGAACAGGATACCTGCTGGGATAGGTGCACCAAGCACAACAGCGCCATCGTCGTGGAAGACCCGGCCGGCAGCGAAAAGAACGTTGTCAGCCTTATCAACTGCAACGACTGGTCCTCTTACACCGGCTATCAGCTGGCCCTGAACATCCCGACCAACGCCTGCAAAAACTTCGACGTCATCTACGCCATGGATATGTACATCCCTGACACCTACGTCGACCGCGAAGGCGAAGAGCATCCCAACGCGAACTTCTTCGTCTCCCAGAAGGACGACAACCGTCAGTGCGAAGCTCAGTTCTTCCTCAACACCGAGAAGACCGACTCGCCCGTCGAGATCCGTCTGGAAGACATCACCAGCAGGGACGAATGGTACGAAAGGACCTCCGCGGAGAACATCCCCGTGCTGCCCAACGCCTGGTTCCCGTTCTATATGCGCTTCAACACGCAAGTCATCGACTACGACCACAAGACGCTCTACGCCGTCAACTTCGGCGAGAACGAATACCAGATGGAAGGCGACGACTCCACCCTGACCTATCCGGGCGGCATCTCCGAGGCTGTCTTCAACAATGAAGGTATCAACAGATTGAAATTCTGGAGCTATTGTGACGACGCCGAGATCTGCATTGACAACGTCAGGATCCTCCTGGTGCCCAAGGGACTGCCTGAACCGGCTCTCTTCGGCATCCTGGCCCTCGTTGCCCTGGCCTTCGCCAGAAAGCAGAGATAAGCTTCAGCGCAAACGCTGACGCTTAATGAAAAGGCTTCCCGTTTCGGCGGGAAGCCTTTTTTTATTCATCAAAAGCCTATTCCAAACATAAAAAAACTCGTCTCCAGACCGATCACCTTGCTAACGTCGCGCAACTTTTTCCATTTCACGACCGCTATATATATGAAAGATCGATCAAGTGCCCCCCCTTGAATTTTTGTCACAAATAATATATACTTTTTGTGACATAATTAAGGAGAAAAATGAGCAAAAACAGTTACGCGAAAGCTATTAAGGACAGAATCTCAAAAATGACCAAGCCATTTATCTTGGCTGATTTTTACGATCTTACCAGCCGTGCCAACGTTCGCAGGATCGTCACTCGTTTGGAGCGTTCTGGTTTTATTAGCCGCATTGCGCGGGGTATATACTTCAAAACGGAATACAGCAAGTTTCTCAAAGAATATATTAAGCCTTCTCCGGATGCCGTCGCCAAAGCTATCGCCAGAAATTTCGGCTGGAATATAATCCCATGCGGGAACACCGCGCTCAATATGCTGGGACTCTCGACGCAAGTCCCGGCTGTTTATTCCTATGCAAGCAACGGAAATTATAAAAGCTTTTCCCTGATTAATTCGAAAACCAAAATACATTTCAAACATATCCCGAATAAAGAAATCATCAATCTTTCCGAAAAAACCGCTCTGCTCATCCAAGCAATAAAAGCCTACGGCAAAAACAATATCAATCAAGATTTCACAGATCGGTTAAGAATCGCTCTCAGCCAGAAGGAAATCAAAAAAATCAAAAAGGAGACGCAATACACCACCTCCTGGATCCACGAATATATCTCAACCCTGTAGGAAATATGAAAAACATTGCTAATTTATCCGCAAAATCAAGGAATGCTCTAATCATAAGCGTTGCCGAAGAAAAAGGACTCAGCGAAGCCATAGTGGAAAAGGATTTCTGGGTATGTTTCATACTTGATTATTTGTTCACGCACTGCCCTTGGAAAGATAAATTTGTTTTCAAAGGAGGAACGAGTTTATCCAAGGCTTACAACCTTATTCAAAGATTTTCTGAAGATATCGATCTGATAATTGACTGGAGAGTTCTTGGATATAAAATCAATGAACCATGGGTTGTTCGGAGCAACACCAAGCAAGACGCTTTTAACAAAGAAGCCAATGCTCGCGCAAGCGAATTTATAGCAGAGAAGTTCCTGCCTGTAATGCTTAACGATTTGCGATCTGAAATTAAACAGGCTTTTGATATTCAAATAGACAAAAAAGATCCTCTTACAGTTGATTTTCTATATCCAAAATCTTATTCCAGCCAATCTATTCTTCAAGAAATAAGATTGGAGATGGGGGCTTTGGCCGCCTGGTCTCCTTATGCGATATGCAAAATCAAGCCTTATGTTGCCGAACATCATGAAGAATTATTTAACACGCCTTTCACTGAAGTAAAAACAGTCCTTCCCGAGCGCACCTTCTGGGAAAAGATAACTATTCTTCACAGGGAAAGTTTCCGTCCGGAAAACCGTCCCCTGCCCAGTCGTTACTCCAGGCATTATTACGACGTATATTGCATGGCCAATTCGCCTGTAAAAGCAAGAGCCCTGAAAGACCTTGCGCTGCTTGAGAAAGTTGTCTCTTTTAAAGACAAGTTTTACCACAGCCCCTGGGGGCGTTACGATCTGGCGAAACCGGGATCGATTCGCCTGATGCCTCCGGAACAAAATATGAAGGCGCTGAGATCTGACTACGAGCAAATGCTTGCCATGCTCTACGGGGCAAAACCAACGTTTGATGAAATAATGGGCGGTTTAGCTCATCTGGAAGAAGAGATCAATCGCAGCTGATCTTCCATTTTATTTAATATTTTTCAGATGCCCAAGGGACTGCCTGAACCGGCTCTCTTCGGCATCCTGGCCCTCATTGCCCTGGCTTTCGCGAGAAAGCAGAGATAAGCTTCAGCGCAAACGCTGACGCTTGACAAAAAAAGGCTTCCCGTTTCGGCGGGAAGCCTTTTTTATAATTGTATCTTTTTCCTATTTTTGGTATATTTTATATATACAATAACCAATAATAAAGGATACTTATGAAAAAACTCCTTATCCTTGCGGCTGTCTTAGCGCTGGGTTCCTACGCCCTGGCGGACAGCGTTCTTTTCGAGACTAACTTCGACGATCTGGAATTAGGCCCCATCGTCGCGAACTATCCCTCCGTCTGGTCTTACTGCTATGCACAGCCCAACGAAGAGAACACCGTCGAGGTGGTGGAAGGCGGCGTTGGCGGCGATGGCCGCTGCCTGCGTTACAACCTGACCGACAGGTACGTCGCCACCCACACCAAGATCCCCAACAGCGAGAACCACTCAATCACCAGCGACTTCAGGGTCTCCTTCATGGTCAATTTCGCTAAGGCTAACCAGATCAACTTCAACTCCAACGATGGCATGGGCGAACTAATTTTCGCCAAAGATGGGGACTACGCTTTCAAAATCGTCAAGAGCGGAACTATTCCCTTCGCGTCCACCAACAGTTGTCCCGTGGATGAGTGGATCCCCATCAGCTACGTTATGAACGGTAATCCCGGCAACAGGAAACTTTTGTCCGTGCAGTTCGGCGAGGCCGTGTACGAGGACCTCGACGTACTCATCAACTCCAACCAGGAAGCTGACAAATTCCCCAACTTCCGCTTCTTCCCCTGGGGCAACGTGGACGTCAAGATCGACAACCTCAAAATAGAATTGGTTCCCCGCAATGTGGGCGACGTGCAGCTTACCATAACAGGTCAGAACCGTCTGGACTTCAACACCAGTTCCACCAGCATCCGCGTCTTCAACGAAGGTACCAAGGATGGCGAAGTGGTCATCTCCTCCAACTCCGCTTTCATGAAGCTGAACGGCCAGGCCAACATCGTCACTAACATCCCCAGCGGCTCCTCCGTCACGCTCGACACTACCATCGACCGCTCCGCCATGGGCAACGACTATTACTGCGGCACCATCAGCGCGGTCTGCGGCGCCGTCTCTGCCAGCTATAACGTTTTCGTCCAGTCCGGCGTGGAAGGCGAAGGCTACACCTACTACAAGGGCCACTTCGACAAGATGGAGCTTGGCAAAGACATCAGGACGGTCGATCCGGCCTGGAAAAACGGCTACGGCGCCCCCGACGACTCCCCCATCGTTGACATGGACGGTGATAGAGCCGTGAAGATCAATTACAAAGGTTACGCCGCCTTCCATATCCAGTGCGACGTGCCCGAAGGCACCAGCGAAAGCTATAACTACAGAGTCTCCTTCAAGGGCTTGATCCCCAGCGGCTACGGCGCCTACAGCCAGTACAACCTGGGCTCCACCACTGACGGCGGCGTCAACTACGAGCTGACAACCCGCTACAGCGAGGAGCAGGGCGGCGTCATATTCGCCCACATGGGCAACACCTGTCCCATCGACGAATGGTTCGACGTTTCCTACGTCTTCAACTTCACGCCGGACAACTCCCGACTCATCTCCATCACCTTCGGGGATGTGACCTCAAATCTCAATCTTCTCATCAACAACACCAACGGAAGCAAAGACTACTTCAATTACATGCGCTTCTTCGGCTGGTGCAACCCTGATTCCGCCCCGATCTACGTCAAGGATTTCGTCATCGACTCCGTGGCCCGTCCCGACGTAGGCCCCGAACTGGAAGTCGGCAAGGGCGGCCAGGTGCTGCTCAGCGAGCAGACCTCCACTCTGACGGTCTTGAATGCCGGCACCGGCAACCTCAGCTTCAGCGCTGAAGTGACCCAGGGCGGCGGCTGGCTTACCATCAGGGAAGCCGACGAAGAGACCGGCATCCTGGAAGACACCATCGAGGGCAGCGGAAGCAAGAAGTACACCATGGACATCTCCCGCGAAGACCTCGGCAACACCTACGGCTTCGGACAAGTGACCGTGACCGGCGCGGGTTCCGAAAAGGTCGTCAACTTCTTCGTGCAGTCTAGTGATGAGACCGGCGCCACCTTCTATTACAGCGACTTCGACGGCATGGCGCTCGGCAACATCAAGGAAGAGGACCCCGCCTGGATCGGCGGCGCGGAAGCCCGCGTGGTGGTCGAGCCCACCACCGGCGGCTCCTGCCTGGAAGTCATCGGCGACAACCAGAACCTGCACATCATCTGCAAGGCCCCGCAAGGCTCCTCCGCCAAGAACAACTACGTCTGCAGAATGAAGCTGATGCTGCCTCCGGGCGCCACGGGCCCCTACTTCGTCACCGGCAACGACCTCGGCCACTACATCGGCGAATACGGCGTCTCCGTCAACGACAGCGGCAGGATCAAGGTCGGATGCTCCAACTGCGACAACAACCCCTTAGAAGGCGTGACCGTGCCGGTCGGCGAATGGTTTGACTTCGGCTACACCTACAACGCCGATCCTCTGAACTGCCGCTTGCTCTCCATGACTTTTGGCGAGACCACGGTGGAATGCAGCGAGCCCATCACAGGCTCCAGAGGCGACTACGACTACTTCAACGAATTCCGCTTCTACATCTTCGGCAACGGCGATCATCAGCCAATCTATGTGGACGACATCCAGATCGGCATGGAGCCCAAGGACACCTCCAAGCCCGGCGTCATGGAACTCAGAATGGCCGCCAACCCCATCCCCTACAATGAGGACGGCACCAAGCTGACGATCCTCAACGCCGGCGGCCGCGCCTTCGAATACACCGCCGAAGTGACCCAGGGCGCCTCCTGGCTTACCCTGAGCTCCTTGAGCGGCGAGGTCGATAGCTCCACCACCATCGACGTCAACGTCAACAGAGGAAAGTTGGGCTACGGCTTCCACCGCGCCAAGGTGAAATTCACCACCAGCGAAGGCCAGGTGGAAGAACTGACCATCGGCGTGCAGGCCGGCAGCGCGGAAGAGGGCTACGTCCTCTACTCCTCCGACTTCAACAGCCTCGAATACTCCGAGGTCACCGAGACGGAAGTTATCAACGAACTCAGCGAACAGGATTCCTGCTTCGACCGCGTGACCATGCACAACTGCGCCGCCGTCGCGCAGGATCCTCTGGACAAGAACACAAAGTGCGCGCAGTTCATCAACGCCAACGACTGGAATAAGTACTGCGGCTACATCCTGAACGTCAACGCGCCCGCGGAAGCGGCCGAAAATTTCGACATCGTGGTGGGCATGAAGATCTACATCCCCGACACCTACGTCGATCTGCCGGAAGAGGAATACGAGCATCCCTACGCGGCCTTCTTTGTCAGCCAGGACAATAGCCACCGCCAGAACGAGCTCTACTTCTACCTCGACCAGGAAGGCGGAAGCATGAACGTCTTCCCCGATCTGCCGGACATCCAGAACACCAACTGGTGGAAGGAAAACATCGAGTCCTCGACGCCCGTTCCCAACAATCAGTGGTTCACCTACTACACCCGCTTCAACTGCCATCTCGTGGACTTCATGTACAAGCGTTTCTACGCTTTCACCTTTGGTGAGAACGAGTACCACCTGGAAGGCTCCGACCAGATCCTCGACTACCCCAACGGTGTCAGCGAAAGCGTTCTTCTCAACGAAGCCATGCCGACCATCAAGTTCTGGTCTTACCGCGACAACGCCAATATCTTCGTAAAGGACATCAACGTCGCCCTGGTGCCGCACGACGCGATACCTGAGCCGGCGCTCATTGGCTTGCTTGCGCTGCTTGCCCTTGCCTTCGCGAGAAAGCAGAGATAAGCTCCTCTAGGTTCGGTAAAAAAAGGCTTCCCGCAAGGGAAGCCTTTTTTTTGCAAATATTTTACCTTTCTTGTAAACTGGATATATAATCAAGAAGGAGCTTATGTTATGAAGAAACTGCTCGTTTTGGCCGCGCTCTTAGCTTTGGGCGGCTCCGCCCTGGCGGACACTGTTCTGTACCAAACTAATTTCGACAATTTGGATCTGGGGCCGATCTACCAGAATTATCCCGAGGAGTGGCTTCAGTATTACGGCACTCCCAACGAGGAAAACTATATGGACGTGGTGGAAGGCGGCTACGGAGGCGGCGGACGCTCGCTGCGCTATTATTCCACCGACAGGCTCATCGCCACCTATACCGTGATCCCGGACAGCTATGATCATTCCCTCACCAAGAACTTCAAAGTTTCCTTTATGGTGAATTTCGCCAGGATCAACAACGCGCACATCTCATTCAACTCCAACGAAGGCATGGGAGAACTGCAGTTTCATAAACGCGGGGAAGGTCAGTTCTACATCAAGGGCGCCGGATTGAGTTTCGAGACCACCAATTCCTGCCCCACCGAGACCTGGGTGCCTGTAAGTTACGTTCTGAACTCCTGCCCTGGCAACCGCAAGCTGTTGTCGCTGCAGTTCGGCAACGTCACCTACGACGATCTGGATGTTTTGATCGACACAGAGGAGGAGCAGGACTACTTCCCGCATTTCCTCTTCTTCTGCTGGGGAGACGTGGACGTAAGTATCGACGACTTCAAAGTCGAACTGGTGAACCGCGACGTGGGGAACGTCCAGCTCGCCATGGTGGGCAACAGCAGGATAGAACTGGGAAGCGATTCTACCGCCGTGCGCGTCATAAACGAGGGCACCCAGTCCGGCACGGTGACCGTCGCTTCGGATCAGGAATTCGTCAAGTTGAACGGGGAAAAAGAGATCACAGAGACCATAGAAGCCGGCGCCTCCGTAACGGTCAATGTGAGCGTGGACCGCGCCTCCATGGGCAACGACTACTACTACGCCGTCATCACGGCCAGCTCCGGCGGCGTCATGGCCGAATTTCCGCTTTTCATTCAATCCGGCGTGGAGGGCGAAGGCTATACTTATTACAAAGGGTACTTCGACAAATTCGAGGTGGGAAAGGATATCAGAACGGTTGATCCGGCCTGGAAAAACGGCTACGGCACCCCCGACACTTCTCCTGTCGTGTTGATGGGAGGAGATTACGCCGTGCAGCTGAATTACAAGTCCTACAACGCCTTCCACATCAAATGCGGGACCAAAGCGGGCACCAGCGATTCTTACAACTACCGCGTCTCCTTCAAGGGGCTCATCCCCAGCGGCTACGACAAATACAACCAGTACAATTTGGGCTCCACCGCCGACGTGGACGGCGGCGAAGCCATCAATCTGGAACTGAAGATGCGCTACGCCGAGGAAGCTGGCGGCATTATTTTCGACTACATGGGCAACACCTGTCCCCTGGACGAATGGTTCGACGTGGCCTACACCTTCAACTACAAGCCGGAAAACTGCCGCTTCCTCACCGTCACCTTCGGGAACGTCACTTCCAACCTCAACGTTCTTATCCCCAACGCCTCGGGAGGCAGGGACTATTTCGACTGGTTCCGCTTCTTCGGCTGGTGCGAAGAATCCAGCGCCCCCATCTTCGTCAAAGATCTCGTTGTGGAGGCCGTGGCCCGCGAGGACGTTGGTCCGCAATTGGAAGTCGGCAGAGGCGGACAAGTCTTCCTCAACGAAAGCACTTCCTCCCTGACCGTTTTGAACGCCGGCACTGGAAACCTTGATTTCAAAGCGGAAGTGACGACAGGCGGCGGCTGGCTCAGCATAAGGGAAGCCGATGAGGAGACAGGCATCCTTGAGGACACCATCATTGGCAGCGGAAGCAAGAAATACAACCTGGACATTGCCCGCGGCGAACTTGGCAACGCCTACGGCCTGGGCCAGATCACCGTTACCGGCGCCGGCGACAGCAAGGTCGTCAACATTTTCGTGCAGTCGCGTGACGAGACCGGCGCGACCTTGTACGCCAATGATTTCGACAGCATGGAGCTCGGCAATATCAGGCTGAGCGATCCAGCCTGGACGGGCGGCGCCGAAGGACATGTGGTCATCGATCCCATAACCGGCGGCAACTGTCTTGAAATAGTCGGCGACAACCAGCAGTTCCACGCCACCTGCAAGGCGCCGCAAGGCTCCTCCGCCGACTACAACTACGTAGTCAGAATGAAACTTAAGTTCCCCGCCGGCGCCGCCGGCCCCTTCTTCATCACCGGCAACGACCTCGACCACGCCATGGGCGAGTACGGCTACTATATTGAGGAAGGCAAGCTGAGGCTAGATACCAGAAACTGCAGCAACAATCCCCTCTTTGAAGCCGCCGCGCCTTTGGGCGAATGGGTGGACGTGGCCTACACCTACAACGGCGATCCCCTGAACTGCCGCCTGCTCTCCCTGACTTTCGGGGAGGAGACCGTGGAGTGCAGCGAGCCCATTACCTTTACAAGAGGCTTCGACTTCTTCGAGGAGTTCAGGATCTACGTTTTCGGCAACGACGCGAAAGACCCCTTCTATATCGACGATCTAAGTATTGGTCTGGAACCTAAGGACGCGTCGAAACCAGGCGTCATGGATATCCGCGTGCAAGCCAACCCCATCCCCTACACGGAAAGCTCCACCCTAGTTAACATCCTGAACGCCGGCGGCCGCGCCTTTACCTACAACGCCGAAGTTACGCAGAGCGCCGCTTGGCTAACTTTAAGCAAATATTCCGGCACGGTGGGCAGTTCGGATTCCCTGACGATCAACGTCGACCGCGCGAAACTGGGCTACGGCTTCCACCGCGCCGTGATCAAATTCACGAGCAGCGAGGGCGAAGAAAAGAAGCTTACCATTGGAGTTCAATCAGGTAGCGCCGAAGAGGGCTACGTCCTCTACGCCTCGGACATCGAGAGCCTTGTACTCTCCGAGATAACGGACGAGGGAGTAACAGACGAACTCAGCGAGCAGGACGCCTGCTGGGACAGAGTGACGTCGCACAACTGCGCCGCCGTAGCGGTCGATCCCAAAGACAGCGGCAAAAAATGCATCCAGATGATCAACGCCAACGACTGGAACAAATACTCGGGCTACCTCCTGAACGTCAATTCCCCCGCCGAAGCCGCCAAAGATTACGACATCGTTATCAGCATGCGGATGCTCGTGCCCGACACCTACGTCGATCTGCCGGTGGAGGAATACGAGCACCCCTATTCCGCCTTCTTCATCAGCCAGGACAACGACCACCGCCAGAACGAGCTCTACCTCTACCTGGATGAGAACGGCGGGACTCTGAACGTCTTCGCGGATCTTCAGGACATCCACAACACCAACTGGTGGTATGAGAACCTGGAAGGCTCCGCGCCCGTTCCCAACAACGAATGGTTCACTTACTACACCCGCTTCAACTGCAAGCTCGTAGACTTCATGTACAAGCGCTTCTACGCTTTCACTATGGGGGAAAACGAGTATCACCTGGAAGGCGAAGACCAGATCGTCGACTATCCAAGGGGCATCAGCGAAGAGGTACTCCTCAATGAAGCCATGCCGACGATCAAGTTCTTCTCTTACCGCGACGACGCCAACATCTTGATGAAGGACATAACAGTGGCTCTCATTCCCCGCGAAGCGATCCCCGAACCAGCGGCGCTTGGTTTTATCTTGCTAATTGCTCTGGCTTTACAAAGAAAAGCGAAATGAGGCCGCATAAAAAAAAGACTTCCCTCGCGGGAAGTCTTTTTTGGGGGGGCGCCCCTTGATTTTGTATAATTGTTGTGATAAAATGTTACCGATTCAAAATTAAAATGTATATTTGATTTTGAAGACCGTCACTTTTTTAAAGTTTGGCGGCAAATATATTCCCCCCATGTCTCGGTTGGACTTTCTCTACTTATCTCAGTGCATCCTTAAACCGAGACAAATCCCCCCCGACAGGAGGCGAAAGCCTCCTGTCTCTTTTTTAAGCTGAAAGCTTAATAGTTTTCGGCTCTGAGCTTGAAGTAAGCCTGCGGATGCGCGCAGACCGGACAAACTTCCGGAGCCTTCTTGCCGAAATGAAGGTGACCGCAGTTGGCGCATTCCCAGACCATGTCGCCGTCTTTGGAGAAGACCAAGCCTTCCTTGACGTTGGCCAAGAGCTTGCGATAGCGTTCCTCGTGGGTCTTTTCGATCGCCGCGACGCCGTCGAAAAGCTTGGCTATGGCTTCGAAGCCCTCTTCCCTCGCTTCTTTGGCGAAAGTGGCGTACATGTCGGTCCACTCGAAGTTTTCGCCGTCCGCGGCGGCTTCAAGGTTCTCAGCCGTGGAGCCGATGCCGCCGTTCAGGAGCTTAAACCAGAGCTTGGCGTGCTCTTTTTCGTTCTCGGCGGTTTCGAGGAAGATCTTGGCGATCTGTTCATAGCCGTCCTTTTTCGCTTTGGAGGCGAAGTAGGTGTACTTGTTGCGGGCCTGGGATTCGCCCGCGAAAGCGGTCTGAAGATTGGCTTCAGTTTTGGTGCCTTTGAGGTTCATAATTTCTCCTTTTTAAGTTTTAGGTAGTAGGTAAAAATATCTTAGGCTTCCACAAGCTCGAAATCCGCCGCGCCGTGCTTGCACAGCGGGCAGATGAAGTCGGGAGGCAGATTCTCGCCCTCGTAAACGTAGCCGCAGATCTTGCAGCGCCAGACTTTTTTCGAGCCCTTCGGCTGCTCCGGTTTCGGCTTGACGTTCGCGTGATAATAAGCGTAGCTCATGGGTTCGTTCTCAGAGAGATTTCCGCTCTCCTCGACCAGACCTATGAACAAAAGATGCGTTCCCAGATCAATGACTTGCTTGACGCTGCAGCTTACGTAGGCGCAGACGTTCTTTTTCAGGTAGACGACGCCGTTTTTCGCCCTTTCCGTCTCGATGCCCTTGAACTTGTCGACGTCCTTGCTGCTCTGGAAGCCGAAATTCTTGATCAGGTCGAAATTGGCCGTCACATCAAGCATGCTGACGGTAAATACGCCGCTCTTCTCGATCGATCCGGCGGTGTAGTTCATTTTGTTGACCGTAAGAGAGATCATGGTCGGCGTGACGGTCACCTGGCAGGCGGTGTTGACGATGCAGCCGACGTCGCGGCCGGATCCGTCTTTGGTCGCGGCCACGAAGAGGCCGTAGGTGATCTTGGCAAGGGGGTCTAACGGCATAAGCACCTCAATTTTTAGCCTGGCACTTCGGGCAGGTGAAATAGACTTTCAGTTCGTAACCGTCCACGCGCGTGGCCAGCTTCGCCTCTAAGGCCTCTTTGCTCTGGAGGGGCGGTACGTCATAGACCTTGCCGCAAACCGTGCAAACAAGGTGGTCGTGGGGCTCCACAAAGCCATCGTAGCGGTCGGGAGCGTCCTCCATAGGTATCCTGCGGACCTTTTTCTCGTCGCAGAGCGCCTTGAGGTTGCGGTAGACCGTGCCCAAGGCCAGAGCCGGCATTCTCTGCCTGGCTCTCAAAAGGATCTCGTCAGCGGTCGGATGGAACCTCTGGGCGCGCAAAACTCCAAGTATGACTTCTTTCTGTCTGCTCATAAAAAAGTAGGAATGATTATCACTTTCATTATAAGCTATGACAGGAATAAAGTCAAGACTTTCCTTCCTATTTGGCGAAGATCTCGACCTCCGCCACGTGGCCGGCCGGATTGTCCGTGTTCTTGTCGATCCTGATCATGACGTAGCGGGCCTTGACCGGCTCCACTACGACCTCGTCGCCGTCTTTTACGGCTAAGCAGTCGTCCTTGCCGCCGATCTCGGTCCAGGAGTGCAGGTCAGGCGAAACCAGGTAGCGGTAGCTGTAGCGGCGCTGGCCGTCGTGGAAGAAATAGGCGTGCAGCCTGGAGAATTCCGTTTCCTCGCCGAGATCGATGATCGCCCACTGCGGATGAGGCGCGCCTCCGCTCCACATGGAGGTGGCGCAGTCAGTGTCGCCGTCGACCAATTGCGATTCCGTCGGGTTTTCCGAAGGAGAGGTGAAGACCGGGCAGTTGTAAGCGAGGTTGCCGACTTTGCTGGGCATCCTCGGGATGCCCTGGTGCCAGCAGTCTCTCTCCCCTAGCAGCGTGCATTCGTAGATGCGGTTGACTTTGCCCTCGAAAGTGACTCTTACTTTCTTGATCTGCGTCTGCTTGAAGGTACAGACGAAAAGTTTTCCGTGGATGGGAAGCTCGGGCGCGGCGGAATCGCCCACCAGCATTTCCTCGCCGTCCGCTTTGGTGACATAGATCTTGGCCTTGGCTTCGGCGATGTTGTTGCCGAAGAGCTTCACACAGTAGGCCTGCGTCGGCTCATCGAGATTGCATTCGAACCAGGGCTCCTTGTCGTCGGAGGCGGGGCGCCAGAACTTCGGCGTGTTGTCGTTGGCGATGCCGTCGTTGATGGCCCTATAGTCGCATTTTTCATCCGTAGAGGAAGCGAGTATCGGCAGGAAGGTCATCAAGCCTTCCAGGCTCTTCAGCTGCTGGTCCCTGATCTGGCGCTCGTCGAAATTCTGGAGGCTCTTTTCCGGGAAGCATTCCCAGAGAGGCGTGAAGGCGTTTTCCTTTCTCCAGCTGTCGAAATGTTTGGCGTATTCCTTTATGAAGCGCTTGACGGTCGTGTTGTAAGTCTCGACCGGTTTGGGAGAGCGCTTGAAATCCATTATCACTTCGCGGGCGGAAAGCGGGATCTCGACGTAGTTGTCGGGTCCTATAGCTGCCGGCTTGCCGTCGACGGAGACGCTGGCCCTCAGGGCGAAGTACGGGACCTTGATGAAAACTTTCCTCGGCTTGCCCCAGACGCCGCCTTCCTGGTCAAGCTTGAGGTCGACCTTCAGGCCTTCCGGGGTTCCCTTGGCGACGAGGTCGACGTTTCCAAACTGCGTATCGAAGCGCCTGGCCACGATCTCTTTTCCCGGCAGCGTCCAGGCGGGCGCCACGGCGGACAAGAGGTAAAGATTGCTGACTTCGTCTTCCCTGACCAGCATGTTGCGGATCAAAGAAACGTACTTCACGTGTCCCCAACCATGGGGCGTGAAGTTCCCGCCGAAGTCGCGGTTGCTCCAGGGGTCAAGGCAGAATTCGAAGAAGGCGTGAGTCGAAGAGGTATGCAAAAGGACGCCGTAGAGGTCCTTGATCACGTTCTCGTCGCGGCCGAGGTAAAGGTCGGCCATGGAGGCTTTCATCGTGTTGTAATGGTGCAGCGAATTGACGCCCAGGGCGTTGAACATGATGAGCCCTTCGTCGCTCCAATCGACTTCCCTGATGTAGTCGATGGTCTTCTTGACGCGCTCGTCATGGCTTCCCATGACGAACGTCGGGTAGCTCGCTTCCATATTTCCCCAGTGCGCGCCGCTCTTTCCGGTGTCGATGCCGGGAGGAATGAAGCCGTTGGTCGCGATGGCGACGTTGACATGATACATCATGTTGGAGATGAAATTGTCGGCGTAGGCGCGGTACTTTTTCGATTCCTCTTCCTGCCCAAGTTCCTTGGCGCAGGAGGCCATCATCTCAAAGGCTTTGGCGTTGTAGAAATTGTGCGCCGTGTAGTGGCCGGTGATGCCCTCGTTGTCGTAGGGGCCCATGGCCGGCATCAATTTCAGAGGATCGTTTTCTATGATGTTCGTGACGTAGTTGAAGTTCTTGACGAGGCGCGGCCACATCCTTTCGAGATAATCCCGATCTTTGGTCTTGTAGTACCACATGAGAATGGCGTAGGGGCCGATGTTTTCCTGGTCGTTGAAGAAGCGGCCGTCGTCGTGCTGCGTCTTCTCATAGTAGGTGGCGACCTTTTTGCCTTCCTCGGGGAAGCCCGCGAAAAGCCAGGACCAGCTGAAATACATGGAGTCCCTGGGGAAGAAGCCGGTGTACTGCATTTCGTTGACGCCCTGGGAATAGTAGCCGTTGCCCTCGTCGTCACGGGCTATGGCCATGTTGATAAGGCTGGTCCAGAAAGTGGCCTGGACTTTTTCCTCGGGGATCTTGAGGTCAACGGCCCTGAGAAGCAGCTGGTCCCAGTCTTCCTTGACTTCCCTAAGTTTTCTGTCGAAGGCTTCCGGGTCCTTCATGAGGTTCAGCATGGTGCCGACCGCCGCCCAGTTCGTGGGAGCGTTGGGCATAAGGAAGACGAGGCTCTTGCTCTCGCCGGGCTTGAGGTCGATGGAATAGTCGGCGATGCAGACCGGAGTGGTCTCGGTCACGGCGTACTGCGAGCCTTTGAACGTTCCCTCGTAGGGATGGTCTATGGTGGCGGAGATCTTTCTGGAAGGATCCTGCGGATAAACGGCCAGGATCTCGTCGTTGCGCAGAACGGCGTCGCCTCTCAGTTCGTAAGTGGATTCGCGCTGGAACGCGTAGTTCCTGCTGGCTTCGATGCGCGGCGTCACGCCTTTGTGGCGCAAGCCGGTTGCGATATACGCGACGCCGTCGCTGGTGGAGACGTTCTCCATCGTCACCTTCGTGAAGGCGTACAGCGGGCTTCTCGGGACTCCGCGCTCAATATTGAAGGCGAACATCTTGAAGGAGTACTTTATCCCCATCTTCTCCATCGAATAGTTGACGATCGGATAGATGTTGTCTTCCAAATAGCGGTTGCGGTTCTGGACGAGATCGAGCTTCGGGCCGTACATGAACATCAGTTCCGCCGCCCTGTTGTAAAGGTACCCTTCCGCCGTGACCATGAAGCCTTTGGGGGAGTCCATGGTGCCCAGCTGGTCCGTGGGCCTGCTGTAATAGCAGAAAGGTTTCTCAATGTCGATCTCGGGCGAGACCATCGGGTGAGCGAGGGCAAAGGAGGCCGTAAGCAAGGCAAGGGCTGCGAGTATTGAAGCGGATCTCATTTCGTTTCCATTAACGCGAATGTTACATTAAAATAAAATTAGAGGTTATTATATCAAAAAGTGATATTCCGTTCAAGGAATTTTGCAGCATCTTTAAATAAAAAAAAGGCCCTCCCGGAGGAGGGCCTGAAAAAGATCGCTCAATACACTTCGATCTCGGCGGCGTGGCCGCCTTCGTTGACCGTGTTCTTCTCGATAACGAGCATGACGTAGCGGGCCGGCTCCTTTTGGAAATTGGTGTCGCCGCCTTCCTTGCAGTAGTTGCTGCAGAGGTCGTCCATTCTCCCGACTTCCTTCCAGTCGGAAAGATCTTTCGAGATCCAGCAGGAGTAGCCGTAGTGGCGGTGGTCATGGGAGTAGAGGTAGGTCTTGATCTTGGAGATCTCCTCAGCCTTGCCGAGATCGATTATGGCCCACTGGGGATGCGGCGGAGCGCCGCTCCAATAGTTGGGCTCGCTCGTTGTCTCGCCGTCCACCAGGAAGGTGCCGACGTAGCCTTTTTCGTGCGGCGAGGTAAAGACCGGGCGCCCGTAGGCCAGGTTTCCGCCCTTCTTGTCCCCTCTCAGGCCTCCGCGCTGCCAAACGTCGGAGGGAGAAAGCAGCTGGCATTCCGAGACGGTGAAGCCGCCGCCCTCGAAAACGACCTTGACCTTCTTCACCATGGTGTCCGGGAAGAGGCAGACGTAGAGGTCGCTCCTCACGGGGATGGCGGTCTTTTCGGTGGATCCGACCAAAACTTCCTCGTCGTCCTCATTCACTACGAAAACTTTCACGGCGGGCTTGTCGAGGCCGCGGCCGAAAATTCTCACGCAGCCGGCCAGAGCCGCCGCTTTCAGTTCGCACTCGAGGCTGGACGTTTCCTCGCCGGGCGCCGGACGCCAAGCCTTAGCCTGGTTGGCGTCGGTGATGCCGTCGTTTATGGTCTTGGCTTCGGTGCCGTTGGCGGAAGAGGAGGCGGTGACGGGCTGGAAGGTCATGATGCCTTCCTTTTCTTTCATAGAGGCGTTCTTCTGCTGGCGTCTGGGCATCTTCTCCAATTCCTTTTCCGGGAAGCACTCCCAATTAGCTTCCGTCAGGTGCTCCTTTTTCCATTCCGCGAAGCGCCTGGCGTATTCCTTCACGTACCAATCGACGGTGCTTTCGTAATCTTGGTACGGTCCTTCCGGACGATCGAAGGTCAGAACCACTTCCTTCACGTCAAGGGGCACTTCCACCTGTCCGTCGGCGATCTCGGCGGGTCTGCCATCCACCGTTGCCTTGGCGTTCAAGGCGTAATACGGAACCTTGACGAAAACATTATTGGGCTTGCCCCAAACGCCGCCGTTCTGCTCGATGGCAATGTTTATCTTCATGCCTTCCTCGGTGCCCTTGACGACAAGGTCGACGTTGCCGAAGAGCGTCAGGAAGCGCTTGGCCGTGATCTCCTTTCCGGGCAGCGTCCAGGTGGGCGCGGTGGCGGAGAGAAGGAAGAGATTGCTGTTCTCGTCTTCCCTGACCATCATGCTCCTAACGAGTGAGAGGTACTTCACGGCGCCCCAGCCGTGGGGCGTCACGTTGTGCAGGAAGTCGCGGTTCTGCCAGGGATTAAGGCAGAATTCAAAGAGCGCGTGGGTCGAGGAAGTGTGCAACAATACGCCGTAGAGGTCTTTGATGACGTTCTCATCGCGGCCCAGATAGAGATCCGCCATAGAAGCCTTCATGGTGTTGTAGTGGTGCAGGCAGTCCCAGCCAAGGGCGCGGAACATAATGAGCCCTTCGTCGCTCCAGTCGTTCTTCCTTATGTGGTCGATGGTCTTTCTGACGCGCTCGTCTTTTGATCCGAAAATGAAGGTCGGATAACTCGTCTCCATGTTGCCCCAGTGCGCGCCGTTCGTCCCGGTGTCGATGCCGGGCGTGATGTAGCCGTATTTGTCGACCAAGCCGTTGAGTCGGCCGACGAGGTTGGAGTAGAAGTTCTCGTAGTAAGCGAGGTAATTTTTCGAATCCTCTTCCAAGCCCAGGTCTTTCGCGGCGGAAGAAAGATACCTGAAGGCTTTGGCGTTGTAAAAATTGTGGGCGGTGTAGTGGCCGGTGATGCCCTCGTTGTCGTAGGGGCCCATCTTCGGCATGAGCTTCAAGGGATCATTGGCGATGATGTTGGTCGTGTAGGTATAGTTCTTCATCAGAACAGGCCACATCTCCTTGAGATAATCCAGATCCTTGGTCTTCTGGTACCACATAAGGATGGCGTAAGAGCAGATGTTCTCCTGGTCGATGTAGAAGCTGCCGTTCTCCTGCAGATAACGCTTGTACTGGTCCACGACTTTTCTTCCCTCGTCCGGCATGCCGGCATAGTACCAGGCCCAGGTGAAGTACATCATGTCGCGGGGCACGAACATGTAGTACTGCATCTCGTTGACACCTTGGTAATAGGTGCCGTCGCCCTGGTCGTCGCGGGAAATAGCCATGTTCATGAGGCTGGTGTAGAAAGCGTTCTCGACTTTCTTCTCGGGGAGCCTCAGTTCAACGGCCTTATTCAGCAGCTTGTCCCAGTCTTCCTTGGTTTCCGCGAGTTTTTTGTCGAAGACCGCGGGATCGAGGTAGGCTTCCAGTTCGCTGATCTCGTCCGGGGACGTCGGCATGTTGGGATAAAGTATGACCACGCTCTTGCTCTCCCTGGGAGCGAGGGCTATTTCGTAGCGGGCGGGGCACCAAGGGGTGGTCTCCAGGACCGCTTCCTCGTAGCCGCGGAAAGCGCCTTTGTAGATGGTGTCGATGGTAGCGGTGATATATCTTTCGGGAACGTTTTGGTAGAGCGCGATCACCTCGTCGTCACGAAGCGCGGCGTTGCCTCTGAACTCGTAGAGGGAGCCTCTGCTGAAAGGATAAGCGGAGTTAATGTCTATGCGCCTGGTCAAACCTTTGTAGCGCGTGCCGACGCCGAAATAGGCCGTGTTGTCGCTGTCGGTCACGTTTTCCATCGTCACCTTGACGAAGCAGTAGAGCGGGCTTCTGGGGACGCCGCGTTCTTTCGTGAAAGCGAACATCTTGAAGGTGTATTTCACGCCGAGCTTCGTCATCTCATAGCTCATGATGGGATACTTGTCGTCCTCGAAAACTCTGTTGCGGTTGTGCGTCGGCAAGTACTCCGGCCCGTACATGAACATCAGTTCGGAAGACCTGTTGTAGAGATATCCCTCCGCGGTCACCATGAAGGCGTACGGCGCGTCCCAGACGCCCAGCTGGTCGGTCGGGCGGCTGTAGTAGCAGAAAGGCTTGGCCTCGTCTATTTCGGGCGACGCCATGGGGAAAACGGGGACGGCCAGGGCCGGAACGGAAACAAGCAGGAGCGCTAAAACGAGCGGATATTTTTTCATGAGTCCTTAAGGTTTATTTTGTTGCTTGCAATTTTTCTTTGGCTGCGTCGAAGACCATGTCGACAGTAACGGCCTTCATGCAGCGGTGGTCGCTTTCGCAAACGCGGCGGCAGCGCTTATGGCAGTCGTGCTCTCCCCTTAGAAGAACGTTGTTGGAGCCTATGGGCGCGGTCCTCAGCCAGTTGGTGGGGCCGAAAATGGCGACGACGGGAGTTTTCACGACGGCGCCGAGGTGCATAGTGCCGGTGTCGTTGGTTATCAAAACCTGCGCTTTTTCAAGCACGGCCGCCAGTTCGAAAAGGTTGGTCTTTCCGGAGAGGTCCTGACAGAAGGATTCCTCCCCTTCCTCGCCCTGCACTTCCTTGGCTATCTCAGAGCAGACAGGACTGTCCCCTTTTCCGCCGACCAAATAACAGTCGAGGCCGGTCTCTTTGTGAAGCTTCTTTATGGTCTCGACATAGTTTTCGGGAAGCCAGCATTTGGCGGTGCCGTAATTGGCGCCCGGGCAGACGACGAAATAATTCTCCCTCAGTTTGGCGGCGTATTCCTTCGCTTCCTCGGGAATCTTGATCTCAGCGTCCAGGGTGTGGTCGACGGCGTGATGCACCAGTTTCTCGACGAGATAGAGCTGGCAGTGCGGCTGCTGCTCGCCGTCCAGATGATGCGGGAAAGGCACCTTGCGGTTCAATAGCATGCCCCGCATATAGGTGGCCCAGCCCATCCTCCTTTTTATGCGCGCCAAAAACGGCACGAGCGCGGCGTCGAAGGAATTGGGAATGATGAGGCAAAGGTCGAAGTTCATTTTCTTCAATTCTTTCCCCAGGTCCCAGCGGTCGTCCAGGCCCATTATCCCTTTCCTTATCTCGAAGGGAATGACTTCGTCAACGTAAGGGCACATCCTCCAGAGATCGGCGACCGACTTCTTGGCCAGAACGGAAATATGCGCGTTGGGGCGGAACCTTCTAAGCTCCCTCATGGCCGGCATCGCGAGCACGCAGTCGCCGAGCCAGTTCGGAGACCTAACGAGGAGCTTATAGGGAGAGAAATCCGCCATCATTTCTCCTTGATCTCAGGATGGAGCTTCGTGTAGCTTCCGCGCCACTTGCGGTGGGCCCAGAGATAATTTTCCGGCGCTCTTCTTATTTCCAGTTCGAGGCAGTCCATGCAGCGCTGAGTGGCTTCCCGGATGTCCTTTTCGGGATCGTCGGTCTCAGCCACAAAGAAGGGCTCGTAAATGTAAGCCTGGAAATGGTGGTCGGGCAGTTCCCGGCAGAAGGCCGGAACGATCGGGCAGTGCGTCAGCCTGGCCAGGGCCGCCGCGGCGTTGGTCGTGGAGCAGACTCTGCCCATGAAGAGGGTCGGCACGCCGCCTTTGCCGGCGTACTGGTCGGCCACGAGGCCGACTTCGCCTCCCCTTCTCAAAGTTTTGATCAAGGGTCGGATCGCTTCCTTTTTGTTGACGAGCTTCAGGCCCACCGCCTCTCTTTTCCTGGCGATGTCCCTATAGACAAGCTTGTTCCTGAAAGGCCTGCCCACCGCGGTGAAATCGCCGCCCAAAAGCGTGCTGGTCCAGCTCTGGCTTTCCCAGTTGCCGTAGTGCGCCGTGAAGTAAACTATCCCGCCCGGCCCCATCATGTGCGCCTTGGCGACTCTGTCGTAGTGCATGGACTCGAAGCCGCTGGGCACGCGCTTAAGCAGGCGCGGCATGATAAGGACGCCGACGGCCACGCGCGCAAGGTTCCTGAAGCTGGCCTTGGCTATGCTTCTCACTTCCTTGTCGCTCTTCTCCGGGAAAGCGTGCCTTATGTTGTCTATCGCTATGGCGCGCTTTTTCAAGCCGAGATAATAGCTGGCGTTGCCGAAAAAGTCGGCCATTTTGTAGCAGGAATCGATGCTGATCTTCGAGCAGATCCATTTCAGGACCAGATAAACGGAATAACCGATAAGTCCGACGACGTAGGCCGTCTCGATCAGCACTATGATCCAGCCGAGGGCGCCGGTCGCCACGAATTTCTCGCCCAGGAGCCACTGCAGGCCCGTCGCGGCGGCAGCCTCCTTGTCATACGGCCAGATGCGCCCGGTCATCTTAATGGTGAAGACCCAGCCGAAGTGGGTGGCGATGGCCGGCCACAAACATCCTGTCTTCATGGTGAGCCCGCAGAGCATAAGAGAGCAGATGAAAAGCCCGATAAAGCCCGGTATCACCACCTGCCAGTCGCAGAGCGGCTGCATGAAGAGCGCCATGTGATAAAAGCCAGCCAGCGGATCCGTTCCGGCGAAATTCGCCTGGGCGGCTTTGATGCTCTTCAAGAAATGATCGAGGCTGAAGATATGCAATGACGCGAAGATCAGCGATGTGAGCAACGCGGAGTACATGCTTCTGAAACGAGTCCTGAAAGACGAGAACAAAAGTCCGCGGAAGATCGTCTCTTCCATCAGGGCCACGACAAAGGAGGAAAGAAGCGCGACGGCGCTCTTGGAAAGAATGTAGCTCCAACTTCTTTCCTGGTAATGCCTGAAGCCCGCGAAATACTGGATGACGGTCATCAGGGCGATCGTTATGATGGCGACGAGGACCCAGCTCCCGAACTCGTTCTTGATATGCTGGCGCTTGTAATAGATCTTGTATGGGATCTCTATTCCCAGCTTCTTCCAGAAAGCGAGGAAGACCAGGACTTCGGAAACAAGGAAGACCCTGTTGAAGATCTTGCGGAAAATGTATTCCTTGGTACAATCCAGCTGGCTCGTCACCCTGAATACCCAGGGTGATGCGACCATCGCGACAAGAAGGCCTACGAGCGCCAGAAGGGCGACCAGTTTTATGTTGACTTTTTTCTCAGCCATTACTTCTCAGCTTTTTCTTCCGTTTCCTTCTCCGCTTTCTCTTCCTTCAGTTCGTCGATGCGTTTTCCCAGCTCGACTTCGGAAGCGGTGTTGAAGCCTTCCATAACGTAGCGGACTATGCCCTGCTTGTCGATTATGAAGGTCTTGGGAATGTTGTCGATGTCGTAGGTCTTGACCATTGAGCGGTCGGGGTCGGAGTAGATGATTGTGTCCACGCCTCTCTGGAAAGCGAGCAAAGTTTTCATATCCTGCTGGTCGGAGACGTTGACGAACTGCACGCCCGTCCCGGCGTATTTGGAATGCAGCTTGTCTATAACGACCATGTATTCGCGGCAGAGCTGGCTCCAGCTCGCGAAGAAGGTAAGGACTATCACGCCCTTGGCGCCGGGCTTGATTATCTTGTCTTTTCCGGAAAGGTAATTGACCTTGATGTCGGGAGCCTTCTTGCCCAGCAGCGCGTGCCTCACGTACATAGAGGGAAGTTCCTGCAGGATGTCTAAGTTCGACAGAAACACTCCCTGCGGCGGCGTGTAATAGAAGATCTTGTTGTCAACGTAGGTGTTGACCAGAGCGCGCTTCAACGTCATCATGGAAAGCAGATTCCCGTAAAGATTGTAGCGCTTGAATTCTTTCACGATGCCGTCGTTGCTGATCTTCATGCTGACGCGATCCGGAACGAAGTTGGAAAAGCCCTGGGGGCCCATGGCCGCGGCCTGCTTCGCGATGCCTTTGAGCATGTCGGAGTCGTGCCTTATGTTGCCCTCGAATTCCCAACCGTCGGACGCTTTCTTCACCTTCGTGAAGATATAGTTGTAGCGCAGCCCTTCATAGGAGTTGGTCTTCGCCGGCGTGATCAGAAAGGGCGTCGCGCGCTCCATGAAGGAATAGAAGATGTCGCCCATAGACGCGAGCGTCCAGAAAGAGACCGCGACGGTCTTGCCGCTCGGGGAAATGGAAACTTCCCAGCCGTTGGTGCCGTTGGAGACCGTCAGCTCGTGCGAACGTGTTATGCCGTCCATGGCGTGCGTCCACACTTCGCTGCGGAAGCGGTACGGCGGCTCCTGGATGATGCTGCCGGACTGAAAGACGTCGCCCTGCATGGAGTGGACCATCGACGTATAGGTGAGGTCAAGGCACTCGAGCGACGCCAGTCTTTCATTGATCTCGTAGAAAGCTTTCGCCACCGGCTCCTTTTCCCCGAAGAGGTTGGAGCTTTCATTTTGGGCGGCGAAAAGCGCCGAGGCGCATACAAAAACGAAAAGCAATATTCTCATACTTATTCTTCCATAAAGGGCGAAGCGTATCTGAGGCGCCAGGAGGATTCCGGCATTTTGATCTCGGGCTTAAATCCGCCGAAAGTTGAAAAAGCTTTCTTCAGCATTTCGACAACTCCCTCCTCGTCCTCGTACTCGACGAGCTCGTAATCGGCAAGGCCGAGTTCCTTGAAAGTTTCCTTCACTTCTTCCATGTAGCCGATCTTATCAGTCAGGCCGTTTTCCACCGACTGTCTGGCGGTGTAGATCCTGCCGTCGGCCAGTTCCCTCACCTTCTCCACGGGCATATGGCGCCCTTCCGCGATGACATTGACGAACTGGCCGTGCAGTTCGTCTATGGTCGTCTGCACGACGTTGGAGACGGATTCCGAAACGCCCTTCATGGGATTCAGCATGTCTTTCATCGGCCCGGAAGTGAAGGTCATGTTTTTCACGCCGAGCTTCTCGGCGGCTTCCTGGAAATTGAGGCCCTGCATCATGACGCCGATGGAGCCTGTGATGGTCGTCGGAGTGATGACTATTCTGTCGGCGTGCGCGGAAACGTAGTAGCCGCCGGAAGCGGCCATGCCCCGCATGTAGGAGACGACGCAGCGATTGGTGGAAGAGGCGCGGAACTTTTTGATCTCCTGGTCGATGAAATCGCAGGCGGTAATCTCGCCGCCCGGGCTGTCAACCACCAGAAGCAAGCCTTTGACATTACTGTCTTCCCTGGCGTGCCTGATGTCGTCTATGATGATTTCGGCCATGCCTTCGTTCTTGCCCCAGAAGGAGCTTTTGTTCTCGCTGAAAGAAATGGCGCCTTTGACTTCGATCTTGACGACCTTGTTCTTGGAAGTGTCGGAACTTACGATCTCCTCTTCCCCGCAGGTTACCTCAAAGCGGCCTAAGAACCTGTCTATGGTGGAAGAGAGGGCCAGGAGCGAGAAAGCGAGGATAAGAAGAACGACGCCTATAAAGAAAGCCACCACGATGCCCGAGCAGCCGCAGCCGCTTCTGAAGCGGCCGCGGGGGCTTTGGCTCAAAGGCGCGTCGGGAATGTTGTACTGATCCATTATTTATTGACGAGTTCGTAGGTTTCCAGAGCGATCATGAGCTCTTCGTTGGTCGGGATGACCCAGACGGGGATCTTGGAAGCGCTCGTTGAAACGCAGCCGGCGAAACCTCTTTCCCTGTTCTTCTCGCCCAGTTCGATCCCGAGTCCGGCGAGATTGCCGCAGACCCATTCCCTCATCTCCGCGGAATTCTCGCCGATGCCGGCCGTGAAGACGACGGCGTCGGTCTTGGGCAGAAGCGAAACGTAGGAGCCCACGTACTTGGCGATAGAGTAAGCGGTCATCTCAAGAACGAGCTTGGCCTGGGGATTGCCTTCTTTGGCGGCGCCTTCCACGTCGCGCATGTCGCTGCTGACTTCGGAAACGCCAAGGAATCCGCTCTGCTTGTTCAATATCTTGTTGACTTCCGCCGGGGCGATGCCGAGGTTCTCGATCATGTAGAGAACGATGGCGGGGTCGATGTCGCCGCTTCTGGTGCCCATGACGACGCCGGCCAGGGGCGTAAGGCCCATGGAGGTGTCGACGCATTTGCCGCCCTTGACGCAGGTGATGGAGGAGCCGTTGCCCAGGTGGCAGACCACGATGTTAACTTCATCAAGCGGCTTGCCGCTCATTTCGGCGTAGGCCCTGGTCACGAACTTGTGGCTGGTGCCGTGGAAGCCGTAGCGCCTGATGCCGTCCTCTTTGTAGAACTTGTAAGGCAGGGCGTACTGGAAGGCCTTGGGGGGCATGGTCTGATGGAAGGCCGTGTCGAAGACCGCGACGTTGGGAACGCCCGGAGCGGCTTTCTGGCAGGCCACGATGCCGGCCATGTTGGCGGGGTTGTGCAAGGGAGCGAGTTTGCCGCATTCCTCGATGCACTTCAAGACTTCGTCGTCGATGACCGCGGAGGAGAAGAATTTCTCGCCGCCGTGGACCACTCTGTGGCCGAAGGCGTCGATCTTCTGGCCTTCTTTCAGGACGTCTTTCTTGAGAGCTTCTATGACGTAGGAGACCGCTTCCGTATGGTCGGAGGCTTTGATGGGCGAAGACGGAAGCTTCGTTTCGCCATACGACATCTTGAACATGGCGTCGCCGCCCAAACCGATCCTTTCCACCAGGCCTTTGGCGGCCACGGTGCGCTCGGGAAGCGAGATAAGCTGGAATTTAAGACTGGAACTGCCGCAGTTGATGACAAGAATAAACATTTTCACTCCTTAGAATTTTTTCCATTCGTAAGTTTTGCCGTTGCTGACTTCCACCCAGATGCCTTTGGCCTTGGCGGCGTAGACGGCGGCGTAAGTCTTCTGGATCTCGGCCACCGTGGTATTCTGGCTCTTGGCTTCCTCTTCGTAGAAAGCCTTCCTGGCGGCGTTCAGCTTCTTGACGGCTTCCTGGGCGGCGGCGGCGACCTTAGGATCGCATTTTTCGGGTTTGCCGACGTAAGTGACGTATCCGTCCTTGTTCTCGCCAACGTAGCCGGTCTTCATGTATTTGGTATAAGTCTCGCCGAAAAGCTTCTTCATTTCCTGATAGGCCTGGGACTTTTGCTCGGCGGCTTCGCAGCTGGAGATGGAGAGGGCGGCGACAAAGCGTTCCATCACTCTCACGAAAGCGGAATCCGGCTCCGGTTCCGGCTCGTCGTCGAGTCCGGCGTAGAGGTCGTCCACCACTTCCTCGGCGTGCTGGTAGATGTGGATGTTGATCTCGGCGTTGATGGCGATGGGTTTCTCCGCATCACCGGTGATCTTGACTTCCGGGGTGCAGGCCAAAAGGGCCGCTATGCTGATGGCGGCGCAAACGAAGATGGCGAGGTTTTTCATAATGTTTCCTTGGTTTAAGTTTAAGTTATCTATTAATTTTACCAAAAAAGGAGAGACTTTTTGGGCTCGTCCTAAACCGCACAGCGAAAAACACTTTAAAAAATGCCCCAAAAAAACACGCCGTTTTAATATAATGATATAAAACCGAATAATAACCAACCGGAGAAACACATGAAACGTTTATTCCTCCTCCTCTTAGCGGCCGCGGTCACGTTCAGCATGATCGCCAAAGCTGAAGAGGAAGTCATCTGGACCACGGACTTCGAATCCTACACCGTAGGCGCCCTATTGTCCGAGTACACCAACGAATGGAAAACCACCGGTCCCCACTGCATCATAGACGACAACGGCAACAAGTGCGTCAGATTCTATGATGACGGAGCCGGCTTAAAGGGTCTGAGCTACATCAAGATCCCTGACACCACCCCCTACTGCGGGCGCTACTACATCCGCTTCTCCTGCAAGCTGAAACTCTTCAAGGAATCCCAGGTCATGCACGGCTTCCGCGATCCTGAAGATTACTTCATGTTCGACATGATCAACAAGCACGGCGACGGCTACGGCGTGGACTGCGACCGCTCCTACGGCTCCCTGCTCTTCACCGACGGCCGTTTCCCCCACGAAGAGTGGGCCGAATACAGTTTTCTGATGGAGATCACTCCGGCCGCCTATCGTCTTAAAAACATGGTGGTCAACGGCGTCACCAACGAATTCGACATCGGCGTCACGCATTCCGGCAGCGGCTCTATCGGCAGCAGGCTCTTCTTCGGCGGCTGGGGCAGCCCCGAATTCTATCTTGACGACTTCAAGCTGACCAAAGTCCTGAAGGAAGGCGAGCCCATCACGGCCGCCGTGGTCAACGGCAACCTTGACCTCAACACCGACGAGACCACCATCACCGTCGTCAACAAAGGCGCCGGCACCTTCGAATACAAGGCCACCGTCCCCGACGGCTACGGTTTCGTTTCTCTGGAAGACGCGGAAGGCACCTGCGAAGGTTCCGCCACCGTGAAATTCAAAGTCGACCGCAGCGCCATGGCCAGCCAGTACTACCACGTCCCCGTCACCATCGACGGCGGCGAAGCCGGCACGGTGACCGTTTACGTGGGCGTTGCTTCCGGATTAGTCCTCTTCAACTACGACTTCGAAGGCCTGACGCCCGGCGAGACCGTGGCCAGCCAGGACACCCTCTGGCAGAGCACCGGCCCGCACTACGTGGTCGAAGACAGCGGCAACCTCTGCATGCGCTTCTACGCTCCCGAGGGCGACTCTCTCAAGCCCATCTCTTACAATTCCATCCCGGACACCACGCCGTATACGACCAACTACTACGTGAAGTTCTCCTGCCGCATGAAGGTCTTCGAGGAATCCCAGGTCTGGCACGGCTTTACCGGGACTTTCGGCTTCGACGCCATCCATCCCGCCTCCCGCGAAGGCTACGTCGTCGACTGCCACCGTTTCTGGACAGTCGATCACTGCTACACCACGGGCTACTTCCCGCTGCAGCAGTGGGCCGACTACAGCTTCGTTATGGACGTCACCCCGGGCTCGTACCGCCTGAGATCCATGACCGTCAACGGCGTGACCGATGACTTCAACATTCCCAAGAATGACGGCGATTCCGGCCAGGGCGGACTCGGGCCCTCCCTCTTCTTCAGGGGCTGGGGAAATCCCGACATCTATATCGACGACCTCCAGATCGAACTGGTGGAAAAAGAAGCCAAGCCCGAACTGGACGTGGAATACAACGGCAACATCGGCCTCGAGGACAACGAGTCCGTCATCAGGATCATCAACCGCGGCGGCGGCACTCTTAACTACAACGTGACCTTGGCGGACGACTACTACTGGTGCACCGTCGAGGGCGGCGAAGGTTCCTGCGAAAGCAGCGCCGAAGTGAAGCTCGTCTTCGACCGCAAGGAAATGGGCGAGGAATACTACCGCGGCACCTTCCGCGTTGACGCCGGCGAAGGCGGCCAGGGCGAATACAGCTTCGGCGTGGCATCCGGCCACGTCCTCTACGGCAACGACTTCGAGTTCTACACCGCGGGCCAGGCGATCGTTGATCAGGACGCCGGCTGGACAGGCAGCGGAAACGACCTCATCGACACCGACATTTCCCAGTATCTCCGCGTCACGGAATACACCCTGAACATGGCGGTCCCCGACACCACGCCCTACGCCGACAAGTACATGATCAAGTTCAGCTGCCGCGCCAAGGCCAACAGCTTCGATAGCCAGATGTGCCACGGCTTCAGGAACGGCTTCATGATCGACGCCATCGACAAGTTCGGCGACGGCAACTACGTTGTCGACCTGAACCGCCTGAACGGCTCCTTCATGCAGCTGACCACCGGCACCTTCCCCCAGGGCGAATGGTGCGACTACGGCTTCCTCATTGACGCCAGAACGGGCGTCGTGACCATGAAGTCCATCTGGATCAACGGCGTGACCAACGACTTCGAACAGCTCGCTCAGGAACAGAGCGGCAAGAAGATCGGCGACTTCTACATCTACGGCTGGGGCATCCCCGACTTCGGCATCGACGATCTGGAGATCACGCTGGTCGACCGTTCCTCCAATCCGGAACCCGTTCTGCCCAACTGCGTGGCGGTCTCCTACCGCGACACCTACACCGGCACCGTGGTCAACAACGGCGGCGACGAGTGCACCGCTACTGTGACCATGCTGGATTATACAGACTTCGTGACCGTCACCAGACCCACGCAGAACCTTAAGGCCAAGGAAGACCTGACCTTCACGGTCACCCGCGAAGGCCTCCAGGACGGCTTCTTCTACGCCCGCTACATCTACTCCTACCGCGGCGTCAACTCCGACTTCGCCGGCACTGTGACCGGCCTCGTTTCCTTCGCGGTCGGCGGCTGGTACTACGGCACCGACTTCCAGGCTCCCTACTTTGAGGAAGGCGAGCTGAACGGCCAGCCCGGCTGGAGCAGCACCGAGGGCGTGGTCATCGAGAAGATCAACGGCGAGAACTGCCTGACCTTCCCCGCCAACGCCACCGCCTCCCTTGCCGCCTCCGTTCCGAACCAGGCCGCCTTCACCCTGCAGGGCCGCGTCCTGGCCGAGGCCGCCGAGAAGAACGCCTACGTGAGGATCGGAACCATCGACGGCTACGGCTATCGTCCCGTCTATCTCGTGAAGGACAACCAGAGCCAGACCATCAACATCTGCTGCGTCAACGACGACAGCGAGTTCGACGTCCTGCTCCAGGCACCCTACTCCGATGAATGGGTCGACTTCAGCTTCACCATGGACACCGACATCAACGTCGGCGCGGTCATCAAAGTCACGCTTGGCGAAGAGGAGAAGGAAGTCTCCTACACGACCGATCCCGAATACGACTGGACGGCCATCGACAAGTTCTCCTTCACCGCCTACGCTTACGTCGAAGGCAGCTCCTTCACGGAAGCTGTCGCCGCCGACGCGACGCAGACCGGTCTCCACATCGCCAGGCTCATCATCCATGATCCCGCGGTGCCCGAACCGGCCGTCGCTCTCTTCCTGCTCGCTCTGGGAGCCCTCTTCCTCAGACGCAAGTAAGCGAAAAAAGCGAACAAAAAAAAGCGGCCCCTCTCGGGGCCGCTTTTTTTTATAAGCGCAAGCAAAACTTACTTCACGAGGATCGTGAGGCGGCGCAATTTGAATTTGGCGGCGTTGGCCTGGAACGTGTAGTCCGGATTCTTGCCGGAGTTGTTGCCGATGCCGATGTCGCAGGTCACGCCCGGCGTGTTGAAATCATTGTAGGCCATGACGGTCGACTGGTTCGCGGCGTCGTGGATCTGCATTGATCCGTAGTGGCCGTCTTCCGGCAGCGGCTTATCGTTGAAGTCGTAGTCGTCATTCGAACCGCCGATGTCAGGAATTTTCGTAGTCGAGGTGTAGTTGCCTTCCCAGAACTCGATGACGCCGCCATCGGAATCAGTCACTTCCTTAACACCCGGAACGTTGGAGCGCACGGTGAGATTCCCCACTTTCTGCTGCACGACTACGTTGGTGTAAATGGGAACGCCCAACAAAGTGAGATCGATGACCGGCGTATCCATAATGGCGACGCCCCACATCACCTGGTCTCTCTTGTTCACCAGTTCCATAACGTAGGCCGCCTTCTTGGGAGCGGACGTCAGCGACCTAAGTTCATTAACGGAGTAATTCTCTTCCGTGAATTTTCCTTTGGCCGGCAGATCGGACTGCAGAACAACTTTGAAGCCCGCCAATTCCGGGATCTTGAGAGCGTCGCCCAATTTGGCCTCGTCCTTCAAGACCACGCCGTTGTCGACTTCAAAGGGCGGCACGGGCAGTCCCGACACGCCGCTGTAAAGTGATCCGAAGAAGGGCGCGGTCGCCAGATAGCGTATGCTTCTGGGATTCGGCACCTCAGCGGAAGCGACTATGAGCTTCTCCCCTTTCAAACGTCCGTGGTGACGATCTTCTTCGTTCTTTACTTCCGCCGGGAAATACCTTCCGTCGTCGCCTGCGATCTCGAAGCCTTTGGGTTTGGAGTTGTCGTCGGTGTAATAGTACCAGGTGTTGGTCTCCTGGAAGGTCAGGATAAACGCTCCGTCCTTGATCTCATAGCTAGTAAGCGACGGCGCTTCCGATACGATGCCAGGGAAGCCGTAAACATCCTTCAGGGCGTGCAGCGCCAATCTGCGCGCCACCATTTCTTTCTTGTTGGGATGGATGTCGTGCATATTTCCTACGTCGCAGGTCGGAACGAAGGCCGCGTTCTTCTCTTCGCGGGCAAATTTGGCCTGCGCCAGCTCCAGTTCATAGAAGCTCTGCCAGTAGGGCGCCAGCTGCACGAAATACAGTTTGAAATCGGGATTCTTGAATTCCTTCGCCCAGCCATCGTACAAAGCGTGCATCTTGTCGCAGTAGATTTCCGCTTCCCCTGCGTTATTGCAGCCCTGATACCAGATGAAGCCTCTTGAAGCGAAAGGCACGAAAGGCGCCACCATGCCGTTCCACAACACCGTCGGCTGCTGCATGTACCAGGAGATCACGCCTCTGGCCATGCTCGGATCCCACTTGTTGGTCACCGGGTACTCCGCGGTCTCTTTCAACTCCGGATGATTCTCATACCCCGACCTCGGCGTCCAGGCATCGATGTTGGTGCCGCCCCAGCTGGCGTCTATCACGCCGATTGGCACGCGAAGGCTCGAAAAGAGCTGCAGCGCGTAATAAAATCCCACCGCTGACAGCGACCTTTCGTTTTTGTTCGCCTCTTTGTGCGCTTCGAATTCCTCCGGCGTAAAATGATACCAGGTCGCCGATGTGAAAGACTGCGGATAAGCGTTGTGTGCCCTGTTGACCTTAATGAAGCGCAAATAAGGATTCCTTGTCATCGCCATGACCAACTTTCCCGTGCCGTCCCTAAATCTGGGATCTTGATCCCATACGGGGCATTCCATATTGCTCTGACCGGAAGCGAACCACACTTCGCCCACCAAAACGTCTTCGATAGACAAAGTCTCTCCGCCTTTCTCGCTGACCGTCATGGTCCGGCTTTCAAAGGAAGCCTCCATAGGCGCAAGCTGAACAGACCAGTCACCATTCTCATCCGCCTTAGCGGAGACCGACTGTCCGGCGAACGACACAGTTACCTCGCTTCCAGGCGTTGCCTTGCCCCACACCGGGACCGCAGCCTCACGCTGCAAAACCGCGTGATCGCAGAAAGGCGTGGCAAGTTTCAATTCAGCGCAAAGAGGCAGCGCCAGCAAAAACAAAAGAACAAAAACAAGTTTTTTCATACCAATATCCCTTGGGTTAATTTTAATCAACACTCCTATTCTACCACTACCCCTCCCAAATTCCTATGCCGAAATAAAACAGCCCAACCTTTACGCACAAACACAAAAAAGCCCCGGCGTAACGTCGAGGCTAATTATGTTTTGTTTGTTCTTGTTTGCGTTATTCTTTCGTTTCGTTGATGATCTCGAAGGGGGGAAGCGGGAGGTTGGAGTCTTCCGAGAAGATGGAGCCTTCGTAGGGAGGCTGGGCAAGGTAGCGGAGGCTCTTTGGGTTTTTGACTTCCGGGGAGGAGACGATGAGCTGGGTGCCTTTTAATTGACTGTCGTTATGAGTTTCGTTCAGGAGTTTGGCGGGATGGAATTCTCCGTCTGCTCCCGCGATCTCGAAGCCTTTGGGTTCGGAGCGGTCGTCGTTGTAGTAGTACCAGTTGTGGTTGTCGAAGGAGAGGATAAACTTGTCGCCTTCGATGATGTATTTCGTGAGCTTCGGGCTGTCCGCTATGATGTCCGAGCGGCCGTAGTCTTTCTTAAGGGCGTGGAGAGCCAGTCTTCTGGCGACGATCTCTTTTTTGTTGGGATGGACGTCGTAGAAGTTGCCGATGTCGGCGGTGGAGACAAAGGCGGCGTTCTTTTCCTGCTCGGCGAACTTGTGCTGGGCGAGGCGGAGCCTGTAATACTGGTCGTCGAAGGGAGCGAGCTCGACGAAGTAGATCTTAAGATTGGGATTTTGGAATTCCTTCTTCCAGCCGTCGTAGAGCGCCTGCATCTTGTCGGCGTAGATCTCGTGCTCGAAGCTGTTCTGGCAGCCCTGATACCAGATCATGCCTCTGACAGCGTAGGGCGCGAAGGGATTGACCATGGCGTTCCAAAGAACGGTGGGTTGTTCATGGAACCAGGTAATGGCGCCAAGGGCCATGCTTTGGTCCCATTTGTTGGTGACGGGATACTCGGCGAAGGCTTTGAGCGTCGGGTGATTCTCGTAGCCGGATCTGGGCGTCCAGGCGTCGATGTTGGTGCCGCCCCAGCTGGCATCGATTATGCCGATGGGGATTTCCAGGCTGGCGTAGAGCTGCAGGGCGTAGTAAAAAGCGATGGCGGATATTGTCTTCTTGTCAGGGCTCTGATCGTGGCATTCCGTAATAGCTTCCCCGGTGAAGGGACGCCACTGGCAGTCGATGTCGGATCTGGGCGTGACGCTCCAGGCCCTGCGGGGCTTGATGAAGCGGATGTAGTTGTTTTGAGTGATAGTGAGCATCATCTTGCCGTATGCGTCGCGGTAGCGCACGCCGTCGTCCCACAGGGGGCACTCCATGTTGCTCTGTCCGGATGCCAGCCAGACTTCGCCGACGAGGATGTCGTTTACTTCGGCTTTTTCCTCGGAATCAAAAGACCTGACAAGCAGCGTCCTCGGCTCTTTGGAAGCGTGCATGGGCGCAAGGGTAACTTTCCAGTTGCCGTCGTAGTCGGCCTCGGCTTTGGCTATCTGTTCGGCGAAAGTTATTTCGAGGCGTTCCTTGGCGTTGGCGGTGCCCCAGATGGTGACCGGCATTTCGCGCTGGAGAATAGCGTGGTCCTTGAAGGGCGTGCCGAGCTTGATCTCGGCCGAGGCTTGAAAGGCCAGAACGATGGCTAGAAAAAATAATGCTTGCTTCATTTTTTATTCCTTTTTGTTTTTCGGGCAGTCGGGGCATTGGATCTCGGTTTCCTCTTCGCTTTTGGGAGACGGCTTAACGTTTCTGATGTCGGTGAGGCCTTCAACTAGTTTGCCGTCCGGCTTGGGGAAGAACCTGACCAGCTGGGTAGCGTGGCTGGGAACTTCGCAGGAGTAATTCTTGGAGAAGATGCCGATGTCCTGCTGGCGCCAGAGGTCTCTGGCGAGCCAATGGCCTTCCAGGCCGAGGCTCTTCATGTCGGCGACGATGATGGATTTGGGAGGTCTCTTGGACTTGTTGAAGAAAGCCATGACGATGGAGCCGTCGGACATGGGCTTGGCCCAGATCTCGCTCACATCGTCTTCCTTGATCCTGGCGGCCTGGGCGCCGAGTTCGTCCTGGTTCACTTCGATGACTTCGTCGTTGGTAAGAAGGGAGAGGGTGAATTCGTCAAGGTCGGTGAGGTCGCAGCCGATGAGCAAAGGAGAGCAGAGGATGGCCCACATGGACATGTGGGTGTACTGCTCGTTCTGAGTCAGCCTGGTGGGATGGAGAGCGCCCCAGCCGACTTTGCCTACGATCAGCATATCGGGGTCGTTCCAGCCGTCAGGTCCGGCGTATATCCACAGGGGGACTTGCTGCTGCAGGATCCCGAACATGCTGTCATATGTGTCGGTAATGTCGCCGGTGGTGCGCCAGCAGCTTCCGTTTACTTCGTTGCCCCACTTGGAGACGTCGCCCCAGCCGTACTGGCAGAGAGAAAAGAGGATGTCGCGGTTCTGGGATTTCAATGCCTTGCCCATCTTGGTGTAGGGCTTGGTCCAGTAAACTTTCCCTTCGCCCGTGGCGACTCGGGAGTAAGAGCACCAATCGTATTTTAAGTAGTCGTAGCCCCAGTCGGCGTAAGTCTTGGCGTCCTGTTCCTCATGCTCCCAGCTGCCGACGCAGCAACCGCAGGTCTCGGGTCCGGGAGAGGAATAGAGGCCGATGCGCAGACCCAAGGAGTGGACGTAGTCCGCCAGGCCCTTCATGTCGGGGAAGCGCTTGTTGGTGGCGATGGTGCCGTCGGCAAGTCTTTCCGGGCCCATCAAAGTATCGTCGTGTTTTTCCCTGGGACGGTTCTGCCAGAAGTCGTCGATGTTGATGTAGTTCCAGCCGTGATCAGCCAAGCCGGATTTTACCATGGCTTCCGCGGCCTTTTCGATATCCTTTTGGGAGACCTTGCCAGCGAAGCAGTTCCAGCTGTTCCAGCCCATGGGAGGTGTTAAGGCGATCTTGTCCCCCACCGTCAGTTTCAGAGTTCTTTGGGTTTCGCCCAGGGCGTTCTTGGCTTTGAAGGTGATAAGGTAGTCGCCGGCTTTCTTGACGCTGCCGGTGAGGATACCAGTCTTCGCGTCGAAGCTCGTGCCTTCGGGAAGATTCTCGGCCGAGAATTCCATGGGGCGTTCGCCGGAAACGGGCAGGCGGTAGATGATCGGGTGGTCAGGTCCCACGCCGAAAACTTTCGGGCCGTTGATGCGCGGCGTTTTCGGGATCTTGGGGCTTAAGATGCCGAGCTGCTCGGAACTTCTTACCATGGGTTCTATCACGGCTCCGTCTTCCGCGATGAAGACCGCCTTACACCAGTCGGCGTGGTCGCACTCCTCGCCTTCCAGCTTGTCTACCTCGAGCTCGACCTTTTTCGCGCCTTTGAGGTCAGCTTTCAAAAGGGCCGGGCCGCGGTTGCCGACCTTGTCGCCAAGCTCCGGAGTTTCCGCCACCAGCTTATCGTCGGCGTAAACTCTGAAGATGACGGAAGCGCCTTTCTCGGCCTCGTCGTCGATGCCGACCACCGCTCCGAAGGCGACGGTCTTGCCGTCAAGTTTGTAAAGCGCCTCGCCGGGGGAATGGGAGCCGACGCCTCTTTCATAGACCTTGCCGGCTATCTTCAGGGGATTGCCGTCCACGCTGCGGTTTCTGGCGGCGGTCTTCCAATTCTGCCTGATGTGGTCAAGCGGCATCGAATCGAGCCAGATGTTGGTTACTGCCAAAGCGTCGAGCGCGGCGAAAAGGCAAAGTGCGAGGCAAAGTTTCTTCATTTGTTTCTCCTTATTTGTTGAAGCCTTTCTGGTTCATGAATTCCCAGATACGGTCCATAAAATTGTAACTGCCGGTGCCGGGCGCGGCCTTGGCCTGGAAGCAGTGGTTTCTCGTGGCGAAGGTGTGAAGTTCGGACTGGATGCCCATGCGGCGCATCTGCTCCCAGACTTTCACGGAGTTCATGGCGCTCCAGCCGTCCGAATCGCCGTGCAGGAAAAGCACGGGAGGCGTGGCGCGGTCGAAGGCAAATTCCTTTACGATCCTGACGTCGTCGCCGTTGCCGTCGCCGTTGTTGTTCCTGTCGATCTGGTCGGTCACGCAGTAGGCCGGGTAGATCGCCACGCCCCACTGGACGCTGCAGGAACAATTGTCGATCTCATCGATGGGCCAGTAGGCGTGGGAGAGGGAGTTCAGAGCGCCCATTAAGGTAAGGTGTCCGCCGGCGGAACAGCCCATGATGCCGATCATGTTGGGATCAAGCCCGTATTCCGGGGCTTTCTTCCTGACTATCCTGACGGCGCGCTGCAGATCCTGCCAGGCGGAAATGTGTTTTGCCAGCGGCGGCAGCGGCCTGGGCTCGCGGTGCTTCAGGGTTACCACCGTCATGCCTTTCTCGTTCAGATAGCGTCTCACCGGCGCGGCTTCGAAGCCGTCGGGGTCGTTGCCGTAGTAACCGCCGCCGGAATAGACGATCTGGATGGACTTGGTCTTCAGTTCCTTGGGGAAGTGCCATTCGATATATGGCCTTACGGTCTGATTCGTCTGGACGTCAGGCATTCTGCCCTCCGGCCAGATATCTTCCTTTAGGTACTTTCCCCTGGCGTCGTCCTTGGCGAAACGCTCCATGAGCTTTTCTTCCTTGCCCAATCTTCCGTCGAAATTCATCTGGCGCAGGAATTCCTCCGCGCGGTCGAACCAGGTGTCGTAGGGCGCGCCTTCACAGGCCTTCGTCCCCCACTTGCCCATGAAACCGTGGCTGCGGTCGGCGAAGAGGTGGAGTTCCGCGGGAATTTTCATTTTCCTAAGCTGGCGGTAGATCTCCGTGGAGCCGTTGGGGGAATAGAGGTCCGTGCCGCCGTGGAAAAGGCACAAAGGACAGCTCTTGGCGTCGAATTTGAAGGCTTCCGTCAGTCGGACGTCTATGGAGTTGCCATCCCTCTCATTCGGGCCAGTGAGGCCGTCTGAGAGCGCGTAAGCGGTATAGATGGGGATGGCCCAGTTGATGTGGCAGGAGATCTCGTCCAGCTCGTCGACGGGTTCATAGGCTTTCGTCTGGCTGCTGACGGCGAGCATGACCGTCAGGTGCGCGCCGGCGGAAAAACCCAGGGCGCCGATATTGTCGGGAGAGTAGCCTCTCTTCTTCGCCTCGCTCCTGACGATCCTGACGGCGCGCTGACCGTCTTCCCAGCCCGTCTGGTAGATGGGAAGACCTTTTGGCCTAGGCACGCGGTAAGCGAGGTTGACGCACTGGAAGCCAAGCTCCGTCATACGCTCCGCGATGGCATCGACCCAGGGCATGTCGCAGCGGCATTCGTAGGCGCCGCCGGAAATAAGTATGAGGCAGCCCTTGGCGGGGTTGGCTTTCTTGGGCGCGGCGTACCACTCGAGACGCGGCGTCTCGCTTTGCAATTGATGCTCCTGAAGGTCGGGCATCTTCCCTTCCGGCCAGAGGGGCGTCGTTTCGCAATCACTTGGGAGAGCGAAGATCGTTCCGGCGAAAATCAGGATCAGCAGAAGGAAAGCGAAGGGGTGATTTTTGGGAACGATATTCATTTTTTACCTCTCTTAGAAAAGTGAAAGCTGGGTGTCGGGTTCCGGTTCGGGTTTTGTTTCCTCGGGAGGAGGCGTGGGAGCGTTCTCCTGGACCTTCGGCTCGGGTTTGGGTGTCAGCGTGTTTGGCTTGACATATTCCTCTTGCTCGGGCTTTGGTTCCGGAGCCTTTTCTTCTTGCTTGGGAGCGGGGCTGGAGAACATGGAGAAGAAATCCGTCTGGCTGGATTCCGGCATGTCGCCCAAAAGTCCGTCTTTGTTCATGGCCGCCAGAAGCGTGCTGTTGCAGCCCACCAGGCGCTGGAATTCCTCCTGGTTGGAGAAGGTGCCGACTTCCTCCCTGGCCTTGACGATGCTGGCGGCCACGGCCTCGCTCAAACCCGGGATCGAGTTAAGAGGCGGCAGGATCTTGCCGTCCTTAATAAGGCACTTGGTGGGATGGGACTTGTAGATGTCCAAAGGCATCATCTCGAAACCGCGGGCGTACATTTCCTGGGCCAGTTCGAGAATTTCTATGGAGACCTGGTCGTTGGCGGTCGCGTCCTTGCCCTTGTTCCTGAGGGTCTGGAGCTCCTGCCTCACGGCCTTCAAGCCCCTGGAGACCAAAGTGGAGTTCAAGTGGTCGCGCTTGATGGAGAAATAGGTGGCGTAGAAAGCCAGAGGATAATGGACCTTGCAGTAGGCGATCCTGGCGGCGTTCAGAACGTAAGCCACGGCGTGCGCCTTCGGGAACATGTATTTGATCTTCTTGCAGGAATCCACGTACCAGTCCGGAACCTTGACCTTGCCCATGGCCTCCTCGTCCTCGGGCTTCAAGCCTTTGCCCTTACGGACGCTCTCCATGATCTTGAAGGCGTGGAAAGGCTCCATGCCTCTCCCCTTCAGGTAGAGCATAATGTCGTCTCTGGTGCAGATGACGTCGCTGAGCGTCAGCTTCAGGTTGGTGATGAGGGACTGGGCGTTGTCGAGCCAGACGTTCGTGCCGTGGGAAAGACCGGATATCCTGATGAGGTCCTCGATGTTTTTCGGCTTGGCGTCCATGAGCATGCCGCGGACGAAGTTCGTGCCGAATTCCGGAATGCCCAGCGTTCCCGTGTTGCTGTCGATGTCCTCGGGCTTGACCTTCAGGGCCTCCACGGATGTGAAGAGGCTCAGCATGGCGGGATCGTTCAGCTCCAGCTTCGTCACGTCGGAGCCGAGATAGTCGCTTAGAAGCTTGATCTGCGTCGGCACATCGTGTCCTAAGATGTCCAGCTTCAAAAGCTGCGATTCCATCTTGTGATAATCGAAGTGCGTGATCTTGTTCTGGGCGTCCTTTTTGTCCGCGGGATACTGTACGGGGCAGAAATCCGTGATAAGTTCGCCCTTCGGAAGAATGATCATGCCGCCGGGGTGCTGGCCGGTGGTCCTCTTCACGCCCACCAGCTGGAAGATGATGTATTCTTTCATGGCGGCCGACATCTTAAGCCCGGTCTCGTCCAGGTATTTCATGACGAAACCGTAGGCCGTCTTGCTCTGTAAGGTCGCGATGGTGCCGGCGCGGTAGACGTTCTCGATGCCGAAGAGTTTTTCCGTGTAACGGTGAGCCTGGCTCTGATATTCGCCCGCGAAGTTAAGGTCGATATCCGGCGTCTTGTCCCCCTTGTAGCCCACGAAGGTCTCGAAGGGAATGTCGAAGCCGAAGCGCCCCATCATTTCCCCGCAGACCGGGCACTTTCTGTCAGGCAGGTCGATGCCGATAGTTTGGGTTATGCCGTTCAGAGGCGTCGCCCTGGGTTCTCCTTCGTCGTCGTAGCCCACGAATTCCGTCTTGTGGCATTTCGGGCAGACGTAGTGGGCCGGCAAGCTGTTCACTTCCGTGATGCCGCTCAAAAACGCCACGAAGCTAGAACCCACGCTGCCTCTGGATCCCACGATATAACCGTCGGACAAAGATTTCTGCACCAGCATCTGGGCCAGCATGTAAAGGTCGGCGTAATGGTTCTCGATGATGGAGCCGATCTCGCGCTCCAATCGCATCAGCGGGATCTTGTGGGGATTTTCGCCGTAGACCGCGTGCAGCTTACCGTAGCAGAGGTCGCGCAGCCTTTGCTCCGCGTTCTCCACTTTCGGCGGATGGAAGCCGTCGGGAATAGGCTGGAGATCTTCCAGTGATTCCGCGATCTTTCTGGTGTTTTCTATGACGATCTCTTTGGCCTTCTCCTCGCCCAGATAGCTGAATTCCTCCAGCATCTTGTCGGTGGAGCGGAAATACAAAGGCGCCTCAGTCTCGTCGTCGTAGCCCTGGCCAACCTGCAATATCTTCCTGGCCAGCGCGTCCTTCTCCTCGAGGATGTGCACGTCGCAGGTGGCGCAGACCGGTTTCCCGTACTTTTCGCCCAGCTCGACAATTTTCTTGTTCAGCCTGATGAGGTCGTCGTTGCTCTTTATTTTCGGATACTCGACCTTGCTTTTCAGGAAGACGTTGTTGCCCAGCGGCTGGATCTCGAAGTAATCGTAAAGATTCTGCGCCTCAGCGAAACGCTTGTCGAACTCCTCGGAGGATATCTGCCCGGCGTCTTCCTTCAGCACAAGGTTGAAAAGCTCGCCCGCCACGCAGGCGCCGCCTATGACAAGCCCTTCCCTATACTGTTCGAGCACGTCCCTGGGAATAAGCGGATGGCTGTAGAAATATTCCGTGTGGGAGACTGATACAAGATCGTAAATGTTGTGCAGCCCTTTCCTGTTCTTGGCGTAGAGAATGATGTGATAGGTGTTGGCCTTGATGTCGGAGGCGTCCTGCTTGCTGAGCCCTCCGGAATTCTTGCTCTCTAGACGCTTCTTCAATTCCGTGGAAGGAATGTTTACAAGGTATCCTTCCACGCCGAACAAAAGTCTTATGCCTAATTTCTTGGCCTGCTTGTAGGCGTCGGGATAGATGTGCACGTTGCCGTGATCGGTGACGCCCACCGCCGGATGTCCCCAGAATTTCGCCCGGGCGATAAGGTCGTTCACTTCCGTCAGGGCATCCATGGCGCTCATCTTCGTGTGCGCGTGCAGCTCCACTCTGTGCTCGGCGCTTGTTTCAGGAGGCGTCGGGTCGTCAGACCTCAGGATGGTCTCCGCCCTCAGGAAAATCTCGCCGCTTCTCTGGTCGAGGTCCAGCGTCCCCAAAACCTTCAGCCACTCCCCTTCCTTTATGTCGCCGACGGGTATCTTTTCCTGGCTCCCCCACTTCGGCATCTTGAAGATCTTGACGGCAACCGCGTTCTCACCGTCCGTTAGGAAGGCGGTGTTGGGCCGACGCTCACTCTCCTCGTTGGCGTAGGAGAAAACTTTCCCCTCAACGAGGACCTTCTGTCTGCCGCCCTCCCTGCCGTAGAGGTCGCGCATCGCCGTCACCGTGAACTTGGATGGAATGGCGCCGTCGCCGTAAACGATCTTTTCGGCCTCCGCTTTCTGCTTGGCCAGTTTCGCGGCGCGCTCCGCCTCTTCCTTTTCCTTCTCCTGGTCGTGCTCGCTGCTGAAGTCGCCCGGCACGATTTTCACTTTGCCGGCAAAGCCCAGGCAGACGCCCAGCAGTTCCGTCAGCTTCGCGTCGACATTCGCCCCCACGGCCTCATTGGCCGTCAGTTCGCCGTCCACTTCCAAAAGAATGTTACCGCCGTCTTCCAAGACGTGGTGCTGCTCTATAAGCGCCGCCTTGTGCCCGCACATGGCGAAAGCGTAATTTAAGATCTCCTTGAAATGCACCCGGAAGAACTCCAGAGGCGAGGGCGCGCTCCCCTTCTCGTACAGGGGAATTAACAAAATTTTTGGCCGGCCCTCCTCGGGCAGATTGTCGAGCATCTTTCTAAGGCTCTGCTCCAGGGCCAGGACCAGTTCCGCCCAGCTCTCGTCCTCGGGCAGAGCGGTCAAAGGCAGTTCCAGTTCCCAGATGTGGGTGTCGTCGTCGATGCCCAAACGCAAGTCGCCGGGCTTTAAGAAAGAAGTGGCGGAGCCTTTTAATGGCAGACTTCCGAAAAGGTCAGAGGGGCTGATAAACAGATACGACTTCATCTCTACCCTTATTCGCCAAGTTTCATGAATTCAGGGTGGATGTAGTTCTCGTCGCACTTCATGGTGTAGGCGTTCCTGGATACGGTGCCGTAATACTTGAAAACTATGAAAGAGTACCTGCCCCGGTCGTCGCCGTCGAGTTCCTTGATGGTCTCCGCGGAAAAGGTTCCCGTAAGCTTGATGGAGGTGGTCCCCTTGAACTCGCTGCTGAAAGTCTCGGCGGAGCAATCAAGAGCAAGAAGCGCCGCGAAAGCTAATAAGAAAAGTATTTTTTTCATTCTTCGTCATCATCTCCCGGGTCAGGGGGAGCAGGTTCGTATTCGTAGTCTATTCTCGGCTCAACGTATTCTCCTCCGAGTTTCAAAGAGGCTGAGATAATGCTTTTCGCGTTGACCGTGATCTTTACGGAGGCGTCCTTCTCTTTCTTTGAGAAAACTAAATTTTTGCCTTTCGCTTTCATGACATATGTCCAGCCACAGAGATCATCGGACTCTGGAAGACCGTCGTGGAGGCCTATGGGGTAGTCGTAGAGATCTAAATCGTGTAAGTTTTGGAGCTTACCCGAACACTTTATGCTGGCTTTATCCGGTTCGCATTCCTCGTAGTCTTCATCGTCTTCCAGACTCCCCATTGTGAAAAACAAGTTGCCGAGAGCCTTGTCAGAATAGGAATACTTTTGGCTTTTCGGATTGAAGGAAACACTAAGGTCCTTATCCTTCAAGCCATAACTACCGTTATACCAAGGATCGACAAAAATTAGCCGGGAGAGAAATCCGTGAGGGTTGTCCTTGGTGATGCGCAGAGGCTCGCCTGAGGAGAGCTTCTCCATCATACTATCGCCGAGATATCCTTTGAGCTTTATGGTCGTGGAACCGGTGAAGTTGTTGAGCCCGGCGGCGGAGCAGAACCCCGCCAGAAGAAGAGAAAACAAAGTGAGAACAAGCGATTTTTTCATTTTTGACCTTTATTCGCTTTCGCGATTGACCTGGGGCCAAGCGTAACCTTCGCTGAGTTTCAAAGAAGCGGTGATCTTGCCCTTGGAGTTCAGCGTGATCTTCACGGAGGCGCCTTCCTCTTTCTTCGAGTAAACGAAATTTTTGCCTTTCGCTTCCATGGGATATGTCCAGCCGCAGAGGTCTTCCCCGCTTTGCCCGTCGTTCAGAGCGATGTAGTAATAATTTTGAAGATCATCCTCGCTTATGTCGTACAGAGTGCCCGAGCATTTGAAGCCTCCTTTCATAGGGACGGCAATTTCCACGTCCTCCGAATCAGGTACTCTAACGGCGAAGACAACAAAAAAAGGCAGCTTGTCGGAATAGGTGTATTTCTGATTTTTCGGCTTGAAAGAAGCCTTTATATCCGGATTTTTCGTACCCCAGCTGCCATTTTTCTGCTGTTCCAAGAAAATCGGGCAGGTAAAGTAGCCGTTTTCGCCGTCTTTAAAAAGGTGAAGCGGTTCTCCGTCGGCGATGAGTTGCACCATACCTTCTTCCAGCTGTCCGCTGAGCTTTATGGTCGTGGAGCCTTCGAAGATAAGCAGTTTGGCGGAGCAGACGCCCGCCAAAAGAATCGTAAACAGAGCGAGAGCAAGTGATTTTTTCATAGTAATTTTCCTTATGATCTCAGTGTTTCGGCATAAAAGTCATGGGCATCATCCAATGGCCGCTGACTTTCACGGAGAATTTGGCTTTCCTTGTCTTCTTGTTGATCTTGCCGGTAAGTTTGCGTTCCGTCGAATTGCCGTTCAGTATAAGGTTGGCGCCCTTGGTGTTCATTTTCCAGGACTCGCCGAAAAGCGTGTAGTCTCCGCCAACGTCAGTCACGCCGACCGAGGCTCCCTCTTCCAGCTCGGACTCGATGTCGTAGGGCAGCGTGCCACTCATGCTGAAGGAATACTGACTGGGTTCCATGGAGATCGATTCTTCCTCGTTGCCGGTCTCAGGCCACAGCGTGGGCATGTTCTTGATCTTCAGGGAGAATTTTTTGTTCTTGGGAGTGTAGCTGGCCTTGGTCGCGGAATCCTTGTATTCCCAGTTCTTTTTTCCCTTCGAAAATTTTAAGGGAGGAACAACGTACCCCGGTCCATCCTTGAGGAAGCAGAGCTCGCTGCCGTCTTCAAGCATGCTGACCATGCTTTCCGGGCATTCGCCGCCGATTGTGATGCTGGTGTTGCCTTTGAATTCCCCCGCGAAAAGCGTGGAGGCAAAGAGAAGCAGAATGAGGATAGAAAGATTTTTCATGATTTTACCCTTGGTTGTTTTTTTTGAACGTAAATTTTTACGGCCGAGAACGCGATTCCCAACCGTTGTGAACACACTATAATCTAACTTTTATATTTTATAAAATTTGAATGAAAATTGTAAGGCGCAAAAAAAGGCCGCGCAAACGCGCGGCGAAAAGAAGTTTTTTCATATTTGTTTATTCCTTTCTGTTGCTTAATTCTCGTTGGGACGGAAGAACCTAGGATACAGCCAGTGGCTGCTGCACTTTATGACGCATTTGGCGGACCTTTTCTTCGGCGTTATCTTAACGCTCACAGAGAGCTCCGTGCTCTTATCGTCAAGGACCAGGTTTTTGCCCTTCTTGGTCATCTTCCAGGTAGCGCTGAAAAGGCCGTAGCCCTCCGTATAGTCGGAAAGAGCTATCTCATCTCCGGAGTCAAGAGCGCTGGAGATATCTTCCAAAAAGGTTCCGCTGCAGCTGATGGTCCCCTTTGTCAGAGGGGCTGATCCGCAATAGTCCTCGCTCTCGGTGTACAGCGCCAGACTGGGATATTTCACCTTGATGGTTAATTTCTTGGTTTTCGGCTTGTAGGTGATCTTCATGCCGGAATCTTCGTAAGTATAGGCGTTTTTACCTTTCTTCAGAGTCACGGGGAACGTGACGTAGTTGAAGGTATCTTTATGGATCTCGAGGATGTGGCCTTCTTCAAGCACGCTAATCATCTGTTCCGGGACATCGTCGCCGCTTAAGTTGATGCTGACGTTGCCCTTGAACATTTGGCCGCCGTAAAGGGTGGCGGTAACAAAAAGCGCCATTAGAAGCAGGGTAAGTTTTTTCATGGTTTTATCCTGTGGTTGTTGGTTGCAAAATTATTCTTCGGAAATAGGCTGCGTGAATTTCGGGATGACGCACTCTTGGTTCAAAGTCCAGGTCAGGGTGTACTCCTTGGTCTTGCCTGATATGGTCATCTTGATCTTCTCGTTTTCGTCTTTGTAATTATATTTCAGATTTTTGCCCTTAACCGTAGGCATGATCTCGTAATTCTGGAAGACTTGGGTGCCCTCGTTATGAAATGCTTCCTTAAGCGTAACGTAACAGGGCGGAGCCTTGACCATGCTCATTTTGCCGCTCAGCTTCACGTCTATTTCCCTTATCTGGAAATCAACGTATCCGCCTTCTTCAGCAATGCCGACGCCGCCTCTCAAGTATTCGCTGGTGGGGATGCCCTTTATGGTCCAGGTCATTTTTCCGTTTTTAGTGTTGACCAGCAGTTTTTGCTTGCCCTTTTCCTCATAGCCCATGCCGCCTTTCATAAAGTCAGCCAAAACCGACTCCACAAGGTTGGTCTCGGTTTTGATGATCACGAAAGCCGCCTTCCCCTCTTTCAAGGAATCAAACCACTCCTCCTTAAGATCGCCTTTGAAGGTGAATGTAGTCTTGCCTGTGAATTTTTCATGGTCAATCAGCTTTTCCCCGGCAAAAACGGTCCCGGCGGCCAAAAGCAGCAAAATTGCACTTGCCAAAAGTTTTTTGAACATATTAATCCCCTTGTCGGTTATTATAATACCGCTTCTCATTTTATAAAAAAACGCGGAAAAAAGTAAGGCTCACAGCGCCAAAAGAAATAAGGCCGCGGGTGACCGCGGCCTTTAGGCTTTATCTGACCTTAGCGATCATTCGCCGAAATAACCCGGGAAAGTTTTGGAAGCCTCGTATTCCGCGCTGCTCGAGCCGCATTGGATGGTGTAGGTCGTGCCGGAGACCAAATCAGGAGTGCTGATGAGAACGTTGGCGGCGTTGCCTTCGCTCTGTCCGCGTCTTCCGTTGCCCGGAGCATAGGTGCCGGGCACCGTGAATGTCGCTATCGTCTCATCGCCCAGCTTGACCGTGATCTCGGCGTCGGCGGACACGTTGAGGTTCGCGTCGACGAGGCTTTGCGACCCGGCCATCTCAGTCACGGGGCAGTTGCAGCCGCCTAAGGATATGACGGTGCCGCCCGTGAAGCAGAGGTCGTAGCCCTCGGGAACGTCCAGACCCTTTTCCGGAGGATTGGCGCCGCAGGCAATGACCGTTCCGCCGGAGATGATCATTTTGCCGTTGGCGTCGATGCCGTCGTTCATCTTGGAAGTGCCGATAAACGTCCCGCCTTTGATAAAGAGGTTGCTCTTGGCGTTGACGCAGTCGTCGTAGGCGTTGATGGTGAAGCTGCCGTCGTTGATGGTAAGCTGCTTCTTGGCTTCCATGCCTTCGTTGCTCTCGCCGGTGGCGGTGATCTTAAATTCGCCGCCGTCTATCACGATGTCGCCGTCAGCGCTTATGCCCTTGCTGTCGGAGCCGGTGGACTTAAGCTTGAAGGTGCCGCCCTTAATGTTAATGTTCCCTTCGCTCTTTATTGCCACGCAGTACGTCATGTTACTTTTCGCCGTGTCATACAATCCGGGGCATTCCGTGGTGACGTTGATCTCGCCCAGAAGGACCGCCAGGTCGCCGTCGGCCTTGATGGCTTTGGAGCCTGAGGCGGAGGCAGCGCAGTCGATGTTTATGACCGCGTTACTAATGAGCATTGCCGCATCGCATCTCAAGGCTTTCACGTCCGCGGACGTGACGGAAATGTCCAGCGTCCCGCCCATCAGGAAGCATTGTCCGTCGAATTCCTCGCCTTCCAAATTGGCTTCCACCTGGACGCCGTCGTCCTCGACGTTCTCGACCTTGATCGTACCGTTGTTCATTTCGAGATACTGCCCGATGTGCAGCCCGTCGCCGACCGCGGAATCGACGAAGATGCCGCCTTTGAACTTCTTCTTCAGCTGAAGGTATTCGCCAGATTTGAAGGCGTGTTTCTTCTTGCCGGTCAATCGGAGGATGCCGGAGCCGCCCATTTCGGGATGCCCCTTGACGATGAAGCAGGCTTTCTGTTTGCCCTTCTTGGCGTCGACGAAAACGTTCGTGCCTTCTATGTTGAGGCTTATCCTTTTGCTGTTGTCGATCTCGAAAGGCGAGCCGGTCGAGCTTGTGAGGCAAAGGTCGGTAATGTTGACCGTAGCCTTGTATTCGCCGGAAAGATAGAAGGATCCGTCCTCGGAGGAGCCGGTGACGTTGTAGATAATTTCGCCCGGCACCTTGGCGGTCACGTTAGTGCTCTGGTTGACCACCAGATCGGCCCCGGCGGCTGAGTAGGTCACGTAATCCGTAATGTTGTCCGCCACCGAAACTGAGACCGTGTCGTTGGAGAAAACGATGTCCACCGTGTTGTCTTTCTGGGCCGTGGACTCCGCGAAAACTTTGATCTTCAATTTCTTGTAGTTGGCTTCGGGCGCGTCCGCGAACGCGTCCCAGGTCACACGGTACTGTCCGGCCCCGGGGACCGTTCCTTCCGCTCCGTCTCCGCTAAGCGTCGTCAGTGCGAATTCTTCCTCCTTGCCGTCTTTGCCGTAGAAAGCCACGTTGCAGGGAACGTTCGTCTTGCCGCCTATAACGTAGTCGATATCCACCTTGCCTTCCCAGGGCCAGCGGGGCGAGGCGGCGACGTCGCTTACGATGCTGTCAGCCGCCAGAAGGCCGCCGGCCAAGGCGAAAGTTAGAACGAAGCAAACAGCCGCTTTTCTTCTGCCGAAAAGCAGGCCCAAAAGCAGCAATCCAAAGAAAGCGAACATAGGCTCAGGCAAGATCTCCACCATGGCGGTCTTGGTGTCAAGAACGCCCGAGTTGTCGGAGATTGTGTGGGTTAAAAGATAAGTCTCTTCCGAGGAAAGCCCGTCGAAGCTTCCGTTCTGGTAATCCCAGGTAAACGTTCCCTCGTCGCCGTCGATGTCGGTCGCGAAGATCTGTATCGGATCCTCCTCTCCAGCCGTGGCTGTGACTTCCGCGCTGCGCCCTTCCCCGGGGACCCATTTGGTGGAATAAGCCATCTCGTCGGTGGGAAGCAGCTGGATGACCGTGCCGATGGTAGAGTTGTCAAGACTTACGGCGTCGGACCAGGCCTCGTCCGCCATAAGGCAGCCCGCGCCCAGCGCGAGCGCCGCCAAAACAAAAAGCATTTTTTTCATAACGTCCACTGTGTTTGATTATAATTCCTATTCTCTATTTTACCAAAAAGAAGCTTATCGTAAACAGCCTTATCTCTTTCAGAGAAGCAGCAGAAGATGACTTCCAGGCCGTTGTGAGATTCCAGGAAGGCCTTAACTTCCCTCACCGCGATCTCGGACGCCTCCTCGATCGGATAGCCGTAAACGCCTGTGGAAATGCAGGGAAAAGCCACCGTGCGGCAGCCGTTCTCGCAGGCCAATTCCAGGGAATTCCTGTAGCAGTTCGCCAAATTTTCCGCCTCGCCCTTCGTTCCGTCGCGGTAGACCGGCCCCACCGTGTGGATGACGTATTTAGCCGGCAGCTTGAAGCCCGGCGTAATGCGCGCCTCGCCTGTCGGGCATCTGACGCCCGGGCTGACTTCGGGGACTTTAAGGCAAGCCTCGAACAGCTCCCTTCCCGCGGCCCGGTGGATGGCGCCGTCCACGCCTCCCCCGCCGAGCATCACTTGGTTGGCGGCGTTTATAATGGCGTCGACCTTCAAGGTCGTGATGTCGCCTCTGACAACTTTCATGTTCGCCATTACTCTTCCTCCAGCAGTTCGAAACGCTTGATCATTTTGCCGTCCCGCTCTATTGTTTCAAAGAACATCTTGGCGGGCCGCACCCAAAGCGAGCCTTCTCCGTAGAGCTGACGGTAGATGACCATCTCTTCCGTGGTCTCGGAATCCTTGGCGAAGCCCTCAAGGCGGTAGCAGTTCCCCTTGAAGTGCCTGAAGGTCCTTCCGATCAGTTTTCTTTCTTCCTCAATCATGTCTTTTTTCCTCGGCTCTTTTGATATCCCGTTCTATCCAGGCCATAATGAAGTCCACTATACCCTTCTGCCTTTCAGGAGGGATCGCCGTGTGCTTTTTTATTTTCCACCATTTTTCCAGGCACGAGCGGCAGCAGGTCGCCGTGGCGTGCTGGGCCACGAAGACCGGGTGTCCCTTCATGGGGGTCTGCTTCCCGTCGTTTATTGGCTCGGCCGGCGCAAGGCGTTCCTTTATGAAATCCTCGGCATGCCGCCTTATGGTGTCAACGCCCTTCTCGGCGAAATACCTTCGCTCCGCGGCCGAAAGATGGAACCTCGCCCGAAACTTCGACCTCGCCAACTTCTCGAACGCCTCTTCCCTGGTCATTTCGCCAACTCTTCAAAAGCGGCTTTATGGCGGCGCATAACGCGCTTCGCCACGATCTCGAAACGTTCGTCATCGGTAAGTTCCAGGTAACGGCCGTCCTCCGCGGAAACAACAACGTACTTCGGACGACCGTTCTCGTAAATGACCGTCTTGCCGTTCTCGTCGGTTAGCCTCGCGACTTTTGCGAAATCGCGGCAGGCGTCTTCAGTCGTTATTCTGTCTTTTGTTTCTTCAGGCATATTGCTTAATGTTTTTCAGTCAGCGAGCGCTTTGTCCAAAATTGACCAATCCAAAAGGAACGGAATAGCGCCGACTTCCATTATGCCGTCGCCGGTGAAGCGAGGCTGGTCGTAATTTCCCACGATCAATAATTTTCGGAAAAAGTCCTTGGAATTCCTCAGAGGCGTTAATTCCTGGCTGCGTTTCTCAGGAGTAGGCAGCTCTTGGGCAACCTGAATGTAAAGTTTTCCCGGCGCACGGTTGACCACAAAGTCTATCTCGTGCCGGCTGCCGTCTATGGTAACCACGCCGACATCCACCTGGCAGCCGCGCAAACGCAGCTCGTTGAAAATAACGTTTTCCAGCATATGCGACGGCTCAATGTCGCGGAAGCCCAGCCTGGCGTTGCGCAGTCCCGGGTCCTCGCTGTAATATTTCAGGGGATACTCCATGTATTTTTTCCCCTTGACGTCCCATCTCTTCGCTTCGGTGAACAGGAAAGCATCAGTCAGATACTCTATATATCTGGCTACGGTGTGGTCGCTCACGTCTGTTTTCATCACCGATTTCAAAGTGTTCTTCAATTTGTGAGGATTAGTCAAAGACCCGGTGGCGGAAGACAGCACGTCGATCAGTTCGTTCAGGATATAGTCGTCCCTTAAGTGATAACGCTTGCGAATATCACTCGTATATACTTCCTCAAAAAGCGAAGAAAGATACCTCGCCCTCGCCCTCGTTTCCCCTTCCTCGACAGCCAGCGGCATGCCTCCCCAGATCAAGTATTGTGAAAAAGCCTCTGCTTTGTCAGTCGCTTTAACAGCCGAACAATATTCGGCAAAAGAAAAGGGATAAACATGGATCTGATATCCGCGGTCAGCGAAATTGGTGTTGATATCTTTTGAGAGCATTTTCGAGTTTGACCCGGTCACAAAAACATCGACCTTATCCATTTGTCTTAAGCCGTTGAGCGTGTCGTAAAAAGTCAGATAGGCGTCGTCCCTGTCTTCCGGAGCCAGACGCGAAAGATCAACGCCCTCGGGAAGAATCTTTCTGGTCATTTGCACTTCGTCTATGAAGACATAGTTCCACTGCCCGTCATTTATAATTTTGCTCTTGGCGTATTCGCTCAAGCTGATTGCGTCGCGGTATTTTTCAAATTCCTGGCGGTCCAAGGGAATCTCTATGATATGATCCTCCCTGACGCCCTCCGCCAGAAGGCGCTCCTTAAAAAGCACAGACAACAAATAAGACTTTCCGCAGCGGCGAATTCCGGTCAAAATTTTGACCAAGCCGTTGTGTCTGCGGTTCATCAGTTCGTTTAGGTATAAATCTCTTTCGACCTTCATACTGCAAACTTTCAATTTTTTATTATAAAGTTTGCACTAATTATAGCGTTTAAAGGGTCAAAAGTCAATGCTACTGCAAACTTGTCATGAAAGCCAAGAAAGTTTGCAGTTGGCTAAGGCCAACCGCTTACAGAGCATCAGCAGATCCTTTAATTCTCTCTCAAATCTGGAGATACGTCGTAGCCGGCCAGGGCCGCGAGATGCCTGTCGTCGTCATAGTCGCCGCCGGGAGTGGTCAGAAGCGGCCCGACGATGCCCGCCGACATCCCGACGTAAATGCACAGCTTGGCAGTCTCGTCGCTCATGTCCCGACGGCCGCCGGCGAATCTTAAAGGCGTTCTGGGATTGACAAGGCGCAATATGGAGACGGAATCCACAACACGGTCGGGAGGGAGTATCCCCTTTTCATAAAGAGGCGTGCCCGGGATGGGATGGAGAACGTTGACGGGAATGGAGTTTGGCGATATCTCCTTTAACGTGAATGCGAATTCCACCAGCTGCTCTTTCGTTTCGCCCATGCCGATTATGCCGCCGCAGCACAATTTCAGGCCGAGCTTTCGGGCGTGTTTCAAAGTGGCGACCTTCTCTTCCACGGTGTGCGTCGTGCAAAGATCAGGGAAATACGAGGGCGCCGTTTCGATATTGCAGTGAAGCCACTCTAGTCCGGCTTCCTTCAACCGCTCGATATGCTCCTTTGAAAGGATGCCCAGGGAAGCGCAAAGATGCAGGTGTGTTTTTTGCCTTAGCAATTGCAGCGCTTCGCAAACTTCAGTTACGCCCTGCTCGTCCAGGGCGCGGCCGCTCGTGACGAGCCCGAAGCGGGTCGCGCCTTTCGCTTCCGCTTCCTGGGCGGCCTTAAGGCAGGCTTTCGCGCCTATCCAGGGGAAAGTCTCGCAGCCGGTCCGCCAGTGCGCGGACTGCGCGCACCATTTGCAGTTTTCACTGCAGAGGCCTGATCTCGCGTTGACTATTCCGCAAAAGTCAAAACGCTTGGGCGTGAGCGCCTGGGTTACCTTGTGCGCCGCCTCGTACAATTCCTCATGCGGAGGTTCAGCAGACAGAAGGGCGAGAGCCTCGTCATATGTGATCTCCCCTCCCTTTAAGATGCGCTCCGTTATTTCCTGAAAAATATTCATCTCTTTCAACGCAAATGGCAGATTTGCGCTTAAATTGCCATTAGCGTTGGCAAATTTGCACACTTATCATTTGTAATTTCTTATTCTTACGTCTATCTTGGTGTCTTTTAAAAGTTCCGCGACCTTTTTCACGGGAGTGTCGGAAAAGTGGTATGGGAAAAGGACCTTCGGGTTTATAGTCTTCGCGGCTTTGGCGGCCTGCTCCGGCGTCATGGTGTAGGGCTGGTTGCAGGGCAGGAAAGCGACGTCGATATTTTTAATCTCCTTCATTTCCGGGATCGGCTCGGTGTCGCCGGCGATGTAGATCCTAAGACCGTCGATGGTCAGGACGTAGCCGTTGTCGCGGCCCTTGGGATGGAATTTCTCCCTGCCCTTGGTCGTGTTGTAGGCGGGAACAGCCTCGACTTTGATCTCTTTGCTTATGACCTTAGTTTCGCCGTTGGTAAGCGCCGTGCCAGCGCCGTAGAGCTTCTTGACAGCGGGGTTCAGGTAGATCTCTGTCCCCTCTTTCTTGAGGGCGTCTATGGCGTCCTTGTCATAGTGGTCAAAATGCTCGTGGGTGACGAAGATCAGGTCCGCCTTTGGGAATTTCGCGTAGTCGGTCGCCGGATCCATCTTCTTCCCCACCGGGTCAACGTGGATCTCTTTTCCGTCGTACTGGATTCGCATGGTGGCGTGCTTGATGGCGGTGATTTTGACGTCCTTGCCACCCTTGGTCTTGAAGACGTCGGTCTGCGGCTCAGCCGCGCAGCCAATGATCGTTCCCAGCATAATAATGCCTCCTATTATCAGGTTTTTCATTTTTCCTCCTTGTTTCTGTCACTATTTATAGCGAATCGACGTACTTTTTGCCGCTACCGCAAGGACACGGATCGTTGCGTCCGATTTTCTTGTTTTTCTGTTCAAAAATTGAATCCTTGCACTTTGTAAAATCAATTGGAATCAAGTTGCAATCAAAATTATAGTCGGGACCCACCTTTGCTCTCAGCTCAATCGGTCTCGGCATGATCCGTCTGTTTTCCCCCGGCGAGAGTCTCGGCGATGTTAAGATAATACGACCTGATCCTGTCATAAGCGTTCAGGATGTCAAGCTCGGCAAGGACGCGGATCGGGGAATCGGGATCGTCAGGCCCGACGCGGTCCAGCTGCCCGCGCCTGCGGTTCCGTATAATTTCTGCCAAATCATGCGCGGTTGCTTCGACAAGCTCAAGATCAAAGCGGGGACGCGGAGACTTAAGGAAACCGGAAATCTTCTTTGCGAACTCCGCGATGTTTTCATGCACTTCCAATATCACGCGCTGGGACTGGGGGGAGAATTTCTGCCTTCCTTTTCTCAGCCGGCGCACCGCCTTAAGAATCGTGGCGGCTTCGTCCGAGACTGACTCGAGCTCGTCGGACAACCTCAGAAGCCTTTTGACGCGAGCGGAGACTTCGGTGGGGGCGCGCTTGACCATAATTTTCCCGAGGAACTCAGTCACTTCTTTCTGGACGTTGTCCAATACGGACTCGTGGTGGAATATGTGCTCTTCCGTACGCTCGTCAGCTTCGCCGGAAAGAACTTTTTTCAGGCAATCCAGCAGCTCAAGATCGGTGTCGCGCATGAATTCAACTTCCAGCAGCGCTTCGTCGCAGGCTATGACGGGAGCGATGAAGGTCGTCATGTTCAGCGCGCTCAAATGCGGCTTCATAGTGGGGTCAACCTTTATCAAGCGCTCGATAAGATTAGCGAAACACTTTGAGAATGGTAGGAAGAAAAGCGTGGTGACCAGGTTGAAGATCGTATGGACGGCCGCCATGGGAGCTGCGATGTACGGAAAAGTCGCGACCCCGTTGACAGTCACCTCGTCGGCGTAGTGCGGGAAAAAGAACGTCACCGTCGGCAGTATGACGGGAACAAAAAACGGAATCATCAGAACAGTGCCGAATACGTTGAAGAGCGTATGCGCCAACGCCGTCTGCCGCGCCTCGGCGGAACCGTTGAAGGCGGCGAGCCAGGCCGTCATGGTCGTGCCGATGTTCATGCCGAGCACCGTCGCGGCCGCGGCCTCAAAACTCAAAAGCCCCTGCTGAGCAAGCGTCATAGTAATAGCCGTGGTGGCGGCCGACGACTGCACCAGAGCGGTAAAGACCATCGAGACTAAAACGCACTTCGACAGGCCCAAGACGGATGCGGCGTCGAGGGATTTGAAAGCGTTCACAACGGCGGGCATGGAACGCACCGGCTCCATCCCCTCCTTCATCCAGTAAAGCCCCATGAAGATGCAGCCGAGCCCCATCATGGCAAGGCCGAGGTTGTGCAGCCATTCGCGTTTCAGAAAAAAGTACAGCGCCGCGCCGAAAAGCAACACGCACAGCCCAAGCATCTTCACGTCCGGCGCGAAGGCGATAAGCCAGGCCGTGGCGGTCGTGCCAATGTTGGAGCCGACGATCACGTTCACCGCCTGCGTGAGGTTCATCAGTCCGGAGGATACGAAGCCCACAACCATTACGGTTATAATAGACGACGACTGGACAATGACGGTCGAAATGATGCCGGTCCCCACTCCGGCCAAACGGTGCGAGGTGGCAGCCGACATGAAACGGCGCAAACCCGAACCGCTGACGGCCTGCAATCCCTCGGAAAGATGCTTCATGCCTAGCATGAAGGTCCCGAGTCCTCCGCCGACTATCACTATTATGGACAAAAGTTCGATCATTCAGCTCTTGTTCATCAAATCACAGTAAATTTTACCATAATCTTGACGAATGATTTGAAAAAAGGGCGTCTTTCATAACGGCTTCTTTAGACAGCGGCGCCGAGCTTTCTGGCCTGGGAAACAAACTTTGTTCCCTTCACCGCGCCTTTTTCATAGACGCCGTCCGCCAATATTTTGCCTGCCACCTTGCTTCCTTCGTAGCAGTCTATGAAACCTTTCAAGGGCGCCATGCTGGTCCTGAAGGTCTTGCGGTCGGTCTCGGCCATGGTCATGATGTAGTAGAAGGTCTTGTTCGTGAGCTTCGGATAGATCGCCACCGTGCGGTCGATGAGAGCCTTAAGTTGGGCGCAAACCGAGAAGAAATAGACCGGGGAAGCCAGAACGATAACGTCCGCTTTCATCATCTTCGCGATGACAGATTGGGCGTCGTCCCTTATGACGCATTTGCCGGTCTTCTGGCAGGCGTAGCAGCCCGTGCAATAGCCGATCTTAAGGTCGGCTATGCGGATCTTCTCGACTTTGTTTTTGGCTTCCAGGGCGCCTTCCATAAAAGCGTCGCAAAGGATGTCGGAGTTCCCGCCCTTCCTGGGCGAGGAAGAGATGATAAGAACTTTTTTGCTCATGGTTATTTCTCCTTGCTGATTTCCTCTTTAACGGCTTTCTCTACTTCCTCAAGGGGCGCGGTGGGCTCGAAGCGTTTTGCTACGCGGCCGTCTTTGCCGATGAGGAATTTGGTGAAGTTCCATTTAATGTCCGGCTTCTTGGCGTAGTCGGGATCGGCCTCGCCCAGCATCTTCTCAAGTATGGGAGCGATCTTGCCGTCCGGCGGGAAGCCCTCGAAGGCGGTGTTGGTGACAAGGAATTTGAAGAGCGGGTCGGCTCCCTCGCCGTTGACGTCCACTTTGGCGAACTGCGGGAAAGCGGTCTTGTAATTCAACACGCAGAAAGAATGGATCTCTTCGTCGCTGCCGGGCGCCTGCTGGCCGAACTGGTTGCAGGGGAAATCCAAAAGTTCGAAGCCCTCGCCTTTCAATCGCTCGTACATGGCCTCCAAGCCTTCGTACTGCGGAGTGAAGCCGCACCTTGTCGCCGTGTTGACGATCAGAAGGACTTTCCCTTCATATTCCTTCAGACTCTTTTCCTTCCCGTCGCGGGTCTTGACGGAAAACTGATAAACGGTGTCTTTCATATGCTTCTCCTTTTTCTGAGTGTTACCTATAAAAAAAGCCAGGGCGCCAAGCGCCGCCAGGACGACAATGAAAAGCGGAAAATATTTTTTCATGATTGTTCAGCGGGTGAAATTATTTGTTTTGGCAATTATTGTCTTTGCTCAGCTTGAAGCCGGTGCCGACGAACTGGGCCACCTCGCGGCCCATGTCGTCCGTCACGTCGATGTTGACCACGCAGGAGTTCCTGCCGTCCTTTTTGTAGCGGGCGGTTGCTGTGAGCTTCGCTCCCTTAGGCGCGGCAAGATAATTTATGGTGACCTGCTGGGCGACCGTCGCTCTTTCCTTGTCGTTCGTCAAAGCCGCGAAGGCGAAATCCGCCAGGGTGAATATGGCTCCTCCCATGACGCCGCCCAGGGCGTTTTTGTGCCGGTCGGAAATAACGACGCTCGTGACGGCATGCTCCGAATCAAGCTCCTCTATCACCATGCCGTTTTCCGTGGCGAAGCGGTCGCCTTTGAAGAATTCCCGCGCCTCCTCGATGTTTCTTTCCGTTCCCGCGCGCCGCAATTCCTTTATGATCCCGGCGAGCCCCGCGGCGGCGACATCCTTGCAGATCATGCCATCATCGTCGAAGGTGTAGAAGTTCATGACCGTGGTGGAGAATTTTCGTCCGTTCGGCTTGAGGCCGCAAAAAGGCGCCGGACCTTCAAAGGTGCCGGAGCACTCCCACTGCGCGGCGACAGTGTTCCCTTCGGAGACAGCCTCGACAAGTTTCCATTGCGCGTCGGGGAAGCTTTGCCGCATGAGGGAAACGACGCTAAGGTACCCTTCCGCGCCGTAAAGAGGCTCGGGAGATACCGGCGTCGCGAAGGAAGCGGAGGGGGAAATGAGCTTTTTCCCCAGCTCGAGGTCGTTAGTGTTGATGCACTTCTCGAAAAGAAGCATTTTTTCGCGGTTGGTCATCATTTGTCCTGTTGCTGTTTTACTTATTATCTTATTTCAAATGTTCCTTCGCGCGCCAGACCAGCCTGCTTCCGAGCTCTTTGGCGTTTTCCAGATCCTTTTCGAAATGTTCGTCGCGGTAGGCGCGCTTTTTTCCCTCGTCGAAAATCGTAACGTCGTAGCGGGAATAGTCCGTGAACTGGTAGGTGTTGCAGGCGTATAGCGATTCCGAGGCGCCGAAGACCGTTTCCAGAGTGCCGGTGTTCGACTCCAGCACAAGGGGGTATTTCCATTCGTCGAGCCATTCCTCGGGAATGTTCATGGTGAAGATGCTGGCAGTCTCTATGACTTTGTCGCGAGCTGCAAGGGGCTTTCCGTTCTCGTAATGATAGCTGTAGACCGGGAACGCCAGACGTTCCAAAAAGGCGCGGTAAACGCCGGTGGGATAGCCGAAGTATACAGGCGAACCGAGAACCAGAACGTCCGCTTGACGCGCGCGTTCAAGCACCGGCCTGAGTTCGTCGCGGAGAATGCACACTCCTTCGGTCTTGGCGTTCTTTAATTTGCAGGCGAAGCAGCTCTTGCAGCCGGGGAAAGAAATGTCGTAGAGATTGACGAGCTCAGTTTCGGCTCCCGCCTTTTCCGCTCCGGCTTTGGCCGCCTCCAGCATCTTAAATGTGTTCCAGCCCTTGCGGGGGCCGCCGTTGAAGAACATCGCGAAAATTTTTCCGTCTTTCATTTCTGTTTTCCTTGGAATGCGCTTGTTAAAATTATATCCATTTTCCGGTCACGCTTTTTTTCTCGGCTTTTATTTGCGCGGGCGTTCCCGCGGCGACGATCTTTCCCCCCTCTTCGCCGCCGCCCGGCCCCATGTCGATAATCCAGTCGGCGCTTCTGATGACGTCCAGGTCGTGCTCGATGACCAATACCGTGGCGCCGTTTCTTATCAGGCGCGAGAACACTTCCATAAGCGTTTGCACGTCCAGCGGATGAAGACCGATGGTCGGCTCGTCGAAAACAAAGAGCGCGTCGTTCTGCATTCGCCCCATCTCGCTCGCCAGCTTCAGTCTCTGCGCTTCCCCGCCCGACAATCCCGGCGTCTGCTCGCCCAGGGTAAGATATCCCAAGCCTAAATCGCTAAGGACCTCGAGCCGGCTTTTCACCAGCTTAAGGTCGGCGCACTTCAATTGCGCCTCGTCTATGCTCATGGCCATCAGTTCGGGAAGCGAGAGGCCGTTCCTTTTTATCGTGAAGGCTTGTTTCGCGTAGCGCGAGCCCCGGCAGTCCGGGCAGGGTATGTCGACGTCCGGCAGGAACTGCACGTCAAGGCTGATAGAGCCCGTGCCGTCGCAGATTGGGCAGCGGAGGGAGCCCGTGTTGTATGAGAAATCGCCAGCTTTCAGTTTGCGCTCTTTGGCCTCCGGCGTTTTGGCGTAAATTTTGCGCAGCTCGTCGTGAACGTTGGCGTAGGTGGCGACGGTGGAGCGGACGTTGATGCCTATCGGAGTCGCGTCTATGAGCTTTACCTGCGCGATGCCTGGGGCGTCGATCTTCTTCACGTGGGCGGGAAGCTTTTTGCCGGCGAGTTTCGCCTCCAATCCCGGGATCAGGCTTTCCAGCACCATGGTGGTCTTGCCGGATCCCGAAACGCCCGTCACGACTGTCAGGGCGCCTTTCGGGAAAGAGACCTCAAGAGGCTTCACCGTGTGGATGTCGGAAGTGGAAAGCGTGATGGCGCCGTATTTGAAAACATCGCGGCCGCTTTTCGCCCTTTCCTTGTTTTTCCCGGCCAGGAAGGGGCCTATTTTCGAGGCGGGATCTTTTGTTATCTCCTTCGCCGTTCCTTGGGCGACGACGTTTCCGCCCTGCGCGCCGGCGCCGGGCCCCAATTCTATGATCCAGTCGGCGTGATTCAGAAGCTGCGCGTCGTGGTCGACTAGCAGAACGGAATTGCCGTCCCTGACAAGGTCGTCCATGACGCCCGTCAAGCCTTCCAAATTGGAGGGATGGAGCCCGATGGAAGGCTCGTCAAGGACGTAGAGGACGCCCGTGGTCCTGTTCCTGACCGCCCTGGCCAGCTGAGTTCTCTGCCTCTCGCCCGTTGAGAGCGTGGAGGCGGCGCGGTCGAGGGAAAGGTAGGAAAGACCAAGGTCCGTCAAACGTTTGGAAGTGTCGCTGAAAGCTTCGCAGATCTTTTCCGCCATGGGACGCATAGGAGCGGGAAGCGATGAAGGCACGCCCTTCACCCATTCTTCCGATTCGGCCAGCGTCATCCGGCAGGCCTGATCCAGCGAGATCCCCCTCAATTTGGGAGCGCGGGCTTTTTCCGAAAGGCGCGTTCCCTTGCACTCCGGGCAGTCGCTTTCCTTGAGGAACTTGGCGACTCTCTTCATGCCAGATTCGTCCTTGACGTTTTTGAGGGCGTTTTCCACCGTGTATATGGCGTTGAAGAAAGTGAAATCCATTTCCCCCGAACCGCCGGTCTTCTTTATCTGATAGACCATATGGTGCTTGGTGGGAGGGGCGTGAAGCACTATGTCGCGCTCCTTTTTCGTCAGGTCGCGCCAGGGCACGTCGGTCCTTACGCCCATGTCCCTGGCCAGGTCTTTCATCAGAGACCACATCAGAGACTGCCAGGGCGCCACCGCCCCCTCGTCGATGGTAAGCGAATCGTCCGGCACGATGGTGGAGAGATCGACCTCCCAGATCTTGCCGGTGCCGTCGCAGCGGGGGCAGGCGCCCTGGGAATTGAAGGCCAGCTCCTCCGCGCCAGGGGCGAAGAAACGCTCCCCGCACTTCGAGCAGACCAATTCGCGCCCCGCGGCCACGTCCAGCGTAGGATCAAGGTAATGCCCGTTGGGGCAGCAATGGGAGGCCAGGCGGGAGTACATGAGCCTAAGAGAATTCAAAAGCTCGGTCATGGTCCCGAAGGTGGAGCGGATCCCCGGGACGCCAGGGCGCTGGTGCAAAGCCAGGGCCGCCGGAACGTAGCGCACGTCGTCGACCTCAGCCCGCGCGGCCTGGGTCATGCGGCGCCTCGTGTAGGTGGAGAGCGACTCCAGGTAGCGTCTGGAACCCTCGGCGTAAACCACGCCCAGCGCCAGCGACGATTTGCCGCTGCCGGAAACGCCGGCTATGCCGACGATCTTTCCCAGCGGGATATCCACGTCGATGTTCTTCAGATTGTTCTTTCGCGCCCCGCGGACCTCTATCGCCCCGGGTTTTGTGATCTCACGGCTCATAACGCTTGAATGATGTCCACGTTCCCTCCCTTCCTTGGGGAGGACGAGATTGTCAAAACCTTTTCGGCCATTGGCCTTATTTTTCCGCACGTTCCGCGGCGAATTTCTCGAGCTCCTCAACGCTCTGCCTTACCGAGCTTCCCGTGAAGGCCTTGGGTGTGAGCACCGTGGCTTTGTCGCCGAAGATCTCCGCGAAATCGCGGCCGAGGTTCTGCATTCCGCCGCCGCCGTGAGTCTGGAAAAGACAGACTTTTTTGCCCTTCAGCTCTTCGAGGTTCTTTTCCGCGAAGGTCCTGACGGGAGGCGCGAGAGTCCCCCACCAGTTGGGCGAGCCGATGAAGACGAGGGAATAGTTCTCAAGCTTAAGCCCCTCTATCGGCAATATGGCTCTCTGCTTTTTGCCGCGGCATTCCGGCTGAGCTTCGTCGCAGCAGGTTCTGAAATCGCTGCTGTAAGGTTTTTCCGCCTTGATCTCGAAAATGTCCGCTCCGACTTTTTTCGCTATCGTTTCCGCGGCGAAGCGCGTGTTGCCGTCGGGGCTCCAGGAATAGTATACGACCGCGATGCCGTTTTTCACTTCTTTCTCCTCGTTTTCGGTTGTCGCTTTCAGGTAAGTCGAGTCGTCCACAGGCTCGAGCCACTCGTTGGAATTGCCCTCGCCCGGAACTTCCAGGGCGATGTGCTGGAACCAGCTTCCCGGCGCGGCGCCGTGCCAGTGCTTGACGCCTGCGGGAATGTTGACCGTGTCGCCCTTAGAGAGCTTGCGCGCTTCCTTTCCCCACTCCTGGTAATAGCCTTCGCCGGCCGTCACGATGAGGATCTGGCCGCCGCCAGCTTTCGCGTGATGGATGTGCCAGTTGTTGCGGCAGGAGGGCTCGAAGGTCACGCCGAAGGCCGGTACCTGCTCGGTAGTCAAAGGATGCAGATAGCTTCTGCCGGTGAAATATTGCGCATAGGCGTCGTTCGGTTCGCCAACAGGGATGGGCGACCAGTTTTCCGGAAGCTCTGAAGGATCGTAAGTTTTTTTCATTTTTTCTCCTTTTTCAACTCTTAGCGTGGAGGGCGGATTGGCGCCGTCCAGCGAGACGAGCTTGTAGGCTTTTTGCCCGTAGCCGAGCGCTTCGGCGTGGTCGAGGATATGGGGCCCCAATTGCTTTTCCATCCTGGCTCTCAAAGAGGCGCTCTTTTGGGGGTCGGAAGCGTAAACGAGATCCACGCAGGCTTTGTCCAGCGCGACAGGGTCAAGAGAGGCGAGGATGCCGACGTCCGCCATCTCGGGCTTCGCCGGATGTCCGTTGCAGTCGCAGTCGATGGAGATGTTGTTCATGACGCTGATATAGACCGCGTGGTCTCCCATGAAATCGACGATCGCGCCGGCGGCCTCGGCCATGGATTCGATGAAGTCCTTTTGCGGAGTCTCTCCTATTTTCGACCACATCTTGTCGAGGTCGTCCGTGCGGTTGGCGGTATGGATGCGGGCTTTGCCTTTGCTGGAAGCGCAGCCGATGGAAAGGTTTTTCAGCGCGCCGCCGAATCCGCCCATCTGGTGGCCCTTGAAGTGATTGAGGATGACGAAGCCGTCGTAATTGGTCAGCGCGGCTCCCACAAGGTCGCTTTTAAGATGCACGGAGCCTTTGGGCGTCGGCAGTTCGGTCTCCGCAAACTCGTCCATGATGACGACCTTGGCGATGGCGTTGAAACCGTGATCCTCGATGGTCTCGCGGTGGTCTTTCGTTTTCATGCGGGAGCCGGCGTAAGCCGTGTTGCACTCCACTATGTCGCCTTTCAGGCTTTTGACGAAAGGCCCGATAAGGGACGGCTGAAGGTAATGGTTGTTGCCGGCTTCGCCGGTGGATATCTTGACGGCCACGTTCTTCCCTTCCAGCGGGCGTCCCAGGGCCTTGTAGGCCTTCATGAGCCCCTCGGGAGAGATGTCGTGGGTGAAATAGACTTCGGATAGCTTTTTCGTTCCGGCCGGCTCGGCGGCGTAAAGGTTCGCCGCCATAAGGGCCGCGCACGCGGCGAAAAGAAGAGAAGATCTCAAATTCATAGCGTTTTCCTTATTTTTTCGTTAGTCCCTGCGGACAAAATTAGTCATGTGATCTTTTTCGGGGCGGGGAGGCTCTATGCCGGCAAGACGCCCCGCTTCCAGGCACTTCATAAGGTAGACCATGTTGCGGGCGAGGTTGCGCAGCGTCTGCAACCCTTCCGGATCGCCGGGAACGTCCTCCTTGGTCAGGGCGTGGAATTCGTTCCAGTAAGTGGAGCCCACGGTCACCATTTCCGTTATGCCGGCGTACTTGTTCATAACGTCGAAACTGGCGCTCGTCCCCGCCCTCCTTGCGACGACTATGGCCGCGCAGGGTTTGTGGCGGAAAGGAGAAGCGCCCATGGCGTGCATCTGGCTGAAGAAGACCCTGTCCAGGAAACTTTGGATGCGTCCGCTGGGATGGGCGTAATAGACGGGCGTTCCGAAGACGAAGCCGTCGGCCTCTTTCGCTTTCTCAGCGAATTCGTTCACCCTGTCCTCGGAGAAAACGCAGCGGGAAAGCTCCGCGCATCTGCCGCAGGCGATGCAGTCGGCGATAGGTTTCCCCCCGATCTGCACGATCTCGGATCCCACGCCTTCCGCTTCGAAGACGCCTGCCATTTCCCTAAGGCCCGCCATGGTGGAGCCGTCCGGATTCGCGCTTCCGTTAAGCATCAGTACTTTCATGATTATTATCTCCTGTAAAAGTTTTGAATGTTATTTTACTTTGTCATCGGCAGATTCGCCCTTTAACAGATACGGTTCTAGCAAAGCGTTCAGCTGGAGCTTGGCGAAGCGCTCCACCCAGTCTTCCGGCGTGAACTCCGCGTCACTCATGCACCAGCAGGCCATCATGCCGTACAATTGGCAAAGGAAGAGCCTGACGAGCTCTTCTATGGGCGCGTTCTTTCTAAGCATCCCTTCCTTAACGGCGTCCTTGAAAAAATCCCTCAGATGTTTGAGGTCGTAGGCGTATTTTCCGCCGCACATGTCGCCGGGCGCGTCCTTAGGGTCGATGACTTCCCTCACCCACTGGCGGCAGAGCTCTAAGCCGCCGCAGGTCACGCCTTCCATGAACCCCTTGAAATAAACCGTCAGTTTTTCCGCGAGCGTGCCTTTGTGCGATCTGGCCATGCGGTCCACTTCCCCGAACCAGTTTTCGCAGCACTCGAATATGATCTCTTCCTTGCGCTTGAAATAAACGTAGAAAGTTCCCTTGGCCACGCCGCAGGCTTTCGTGATGTCCTCGACGGAAACGTTCTGGAAGCCGCGCTCCTCTATGAGCCGGCAGCCCGTCTCATAGAGCTTTTTGCGCGTCTCCTGCGCCTCAAGCTGTCTTTTGTTCATGGCAATTCCTCATTTTTAAAGAGAACGCCGCCATTTTAGCACATAGCTGACTGAAAGTCAATGACCGCAAGTCAGCGGCAGGGCAAAAAAAACGCCCGCGGAGGGCGGGCGTTCTTGTTTGCGCTTGCTTTAAGCTCGCTTATTTTTTCTTGTTCATCTTCAGCATAAGGCTCTTGCCGCTCTTTTCAGTCACCGTCACGTTGATGTCTTTGCGGTAATTTTCACCTTTTATCCTGGACCAGACGGGCATGTCGTAGGTGCCTTGTTCCATTACGGTGGGAAGGTCAGTGTAATAATTGTATTTGAGCTTCAGCATGGTCTGATTCTTCTTTTGGTTGACGCTGAGAGCGGAGACGACAAGATCATCATTGCCTATTACGTCGCAGAACGTCCGTTTTGTTTTCTGCTCTTTCGTGAAGATACCGCTGCCTATGTGGATCGTGTCAAAAAGGATCAGACTGGCCGGAAGCTCATTGATCTTGTCAAAGTTCTCAACGACGAAGGGAAAAACCAGCGTGGCGTTGATCTTTGTCATGCTTGACGCGATGATCTTCTCTTTGGAACCGGTAAGATTGACTTTCGCCTTGAGGGCTTTAACTTCGAAGGTGTTTTCCGCGTCGTCAGCCGAGATGTCGATCTTAAGGTCCTGGGAGACTTTTCTCATGTAAAATTTCAATACGCTTTCTTCCGGATAGAGGGAGAAAGAATAGACGCCGTCGTGATCCTCAACATGCCCGAAGTACCATTCCTGCGCAAGGGAAGCGTTGTTGATGACAGGGCTCTGTTTTTTCTTAGCGACGTTCTTGGTGAAATCGGAAGCTTTTTCAAAAACCTCCAGGAAGGATACCAGCCCGTTTTTGTCCTTATCAGCGGCGCCGGAGAAGCAAAAGGAGAGGATCCCCTTGGTGAAAGCGCTGTTTTCGCCAAGGTCACGCGAATCCTGATCCTTTTCGCAGGCGCACAAAAAGAGGCAGTCGCTGAATTTGACATCCGCTCTCGGGGCGGCGTTCTTGGCTTTTATCTCGGTTAATTTGGCAAAAAAGGCGTCGGCAAAACCCTGGGCATAGCCGTCTTCCTCAAACATGCCGCCGGAATGGCAGGCGTCAATTATGATGACGACTTTCACGCCGTCCCTGAAAAGCGATATGTCGTACGCCAGATCCTCGGCGGTGTAGTCGGCGTTGTAAGTGCAGACGCTATAAACGGGATCGTCCGAACCGTGGGAGGAATGGTAATAGAGGAAAGAGTCGCCCTCCACCAGCTTTTCTGCGCATTCATGGATGATCTCCCTTATGTTATCTTTCATTCCCTGCTCGTCCAGCAAGGTTTGGAATTTATTGTACACTCCGCCTTTCTTCAAGGCTGCCGCCATCATCTTGGCATCGTTTACGCATCCCTTCAGCGGTGTTGCCCCCGAGTATGAAGCGTCGTACTTGTTCAGCCCCACCGTAAGGCAGCAGTTGGTATGGCTCTCCTGCCCGCACGTCCCCGTGATCTTCACTTGTCTCGGCATGACGCCCTCCGGCAAAGGAAGATCGGCAAAGAAGGAAAAGTTGTCAAAGATCTTTTCCGTGAAGTTGGTCGCGACCTCGCCTTTTATGGTGTAGGTCACTTCGACATTGTGTTTTTCCAACGCGGAAAGCTGAAGGGCGCAGAATACGGCGGCCGCGAATATGAGAGATCTTTTCATTTTGGGATAACTCCTCTTTGTAATAGCAAATCTTATTATTCGCTATTTTACCAAAAAAAACGCCCCACCCCACATCTCGGCCACTTGAAGTAAGAGCGCAAGCAATAAAAAGCGGACTTTGCTAAAATAGGGCAAAGGTTTAATAATAACCGCAACCACGGTAAACTTATGCGTATCAAAAATTTTTTCCTGATCCTGGCGCTGATCCTCTGCGCCGGTATGGCTTACGCCAAGGGCGGCGGGAAGCTTATTATGCAGGTCAACTCCGATGATTGGTTTCCGATCGAGGGCTGCGTATTCTCCGTTTACGCCTCTGACGGCGACAAGCCTGTCTGCTTTTTACGGACAGATGGTGACGGCAAGGCCACAAGCAAAAAGCTGCCGAACGGAAGTTACGTCGTATACAACGCACTAATGACCATGGGATTCAACAACCTCGGTTACTCCAGCTTTACCATCGACGACGCTGACGTTAACTATCAACTCACGGCGAAAGCATCTGCGGATTACGTGTTGGCTGACAAGCCGGATCCCAGTGTGGTCAAGGCAACCATTTCCGGGACGTTGCCGAAGGACGTGTTGGCATACGTTACCGCTTTCCCCCATGTCGCCGTCGTTGACCATTATATCGACGGCTCGTTTTTCACTTATTCCTACCCTCTTGTTTGCGCCAAAAACGGGAAAAGCGCCAATGCCAGCAAAGCCTATAAAAAATGGTCCGGCTTAAAAGCGAAACTCGTGCCCTCAGGAATGCTTAGCTTTTCCTTTCCTGCCGAAGACTGCAAAGAAATGTTTGCTTTCGGTTTTTATATCGACAACGAGCTGTACGAATACAGGCCGGACGATTTCAAGGCCAGCTGCAGCGGCAAGATCGCGATCCAGGATCGGGACACCAAATACAGACTGGGAACCAACGGAGCGTTCTGGCTCGAGACCTTCTGGCAATCTCAGAATTTTCTCTTCGGCGGACAATCCATAGACCTTGGCGACAAGTGGAGCGGTACGGCGTCAGGCACATGGGACGGGATAGAAAGCAAGGTCGCCGTCAGCGTCAGCAAAAAGACCGGCAAATTCAAGATCGCCATCACCTCCTGGGACGCGGTGGGAGTCAACATTCGTTACGGCACCATGCCGAGTGAATAATCATGCGGCTCAAAAACCGTTTGGTTATCCTTGCTTTGATATTTGCCGCCCTAAGCTCGCACGCCAAGGGCGGCGGTAAGGTATACGTCGTCACCGATCTTGAAGAAAAATGGTTCCACGCGGAAGGCTTCACCTTCGGCGTTTTCGAGGAAGGAAGCGACGAACCTCTCTGCTCCATGGTGACCGACAAAAGAGGCGTCGCCAAAAGCCCGAAACTGCCGCCGGGAAACTACGTCGTGAAGAACACGGTGGCGACCATGGGATACCGCCTCTCGGATGACGAACCTGTTACCATAGAAAAAGGCAACGTCGCCATCTATGTCGACGTGTTGAAAAACTCATTGAATGACAAGACCAACGAATACTTCTCGGTTGGTCCTAACAAGGGGGATGTAACCCTGACTTATTCCGCGAAAATATCGCAAAAAGGCTTGGCGGTCATTGAGAGTTCCCGCCTACTGGGCTTCTGCTGCGTGCACGAACGCGAATGGGACGATTCCTTCACGCCGGACTTTTCCATGGTCTATTCGCCTTCCTTCAAGAAATACACCGCCCGCGCCCCGAAAGATTTCCTTAAACATCGTATGAAGTCATATCTTGTTGGAAACGACCTCAGCCTTTCCTTAATCGGCATGATCGATTATTTCAGGCTTTATTCCATAGACAAGAACGAGGACAAGGGCTATTATCTCGGCCACAAAAATGGGAAGGCCGCCCTTTCGGGAAGCATGGCTTTGAGCGACAAGGAGTGCGAGTTTTTGAAAAACGGAAGATGGTCCCTGAAATCCTTCTGGGAATATTCGTATTTTTACGGCGGCGCCACCTTCATCCTGGAAGAATCGGGAAACAATTGGGTCTTTACCGAAGATTTTTCCGGGGAAAACGGCTTCGGCTGCGCGACGAACATCAAAATAAACCGGAAAAGCGGAAAAATAAAAGCCGTGATCACTTCCAAGAACGCCCTGGGCGTGAACATCCGCCACTTCCCCGCCACGCGTTGAATTGTTAGACGCCGCGGTGCTTCCCGAACTTTATTTTCGAGGAAAGGAAAGACATTATGATGATGCCGCCGGCTATGGCGGCGGCGACTTTCAGGGCCATGAAGCCCGTTTCGGCGGCGGGATGAAGCTTGTCTTTCACCATGAAATAGGCCGTCCAGAAAATGTCGCCTCCGGGGACCAGCGGGATCAGTCCGCAGGTCAAAAAGACCATGGCCGGAGTTTTCCTTAAGTGCGCCAGCGCCCAGCTGACTATTGCGACCGTCACGGCCCCGCAGAAAGCGGCCTCCGCCGTAGACAAAAAATTGCCGGCCAAAATGAATACTCCCCAGCCGGCCATGCCGGTAAGGCCGCAGTCGAAGTAATTCTTCCTCGGGGCGCCGAAGAGAGCCGCAAAAGCTGCCGTGCCAAGGAAAGCCGCCGCAAGCGTCCAGTACCACGCGTTGGCGACGCGTTCCGCGTATGGCGAACCGGGAAAAGCGAAGTTTTTGAAAAGCAGGGCGTCCAAAGACAAGGAGAGCGCGATGCCGATGGCGATACAAACTATGGCGAAAAAGGCGTCAAGGACCCTTGTGGTCCCGGAGAGATAATCCTCGTTGCCCAGGTCCATCATGCCGTTTGTGAAGCTCACTCCCGGGACCAAAACGATGATGGTCCCGATGAAAATATTGGCAAGATGAAGCTTCACAGGGCTTACGTGAAAAAGCAGCAGACAAAATATGCCGCCGATAAAACCGCCCAAAAGATTGCCTATCATGCGGGGAAAGAAGCGCGAGGCGAAGACCACGAACAAAACCAGAAAGAGGCCGGAAACAAAAGTCGCCGCCGCGTCGTACACCGTTCCGCCGAAAAGAAACGAGAAAAGGAAGAGGCCTGCGACCGTCATGGGAAGAAGCTCCCACCAGGGTTTCCTTTTGCTCTGCTTTATCTCTGTCAGCCTTTTTTCCAGTTCCTCAAGGCTGACTTTGCCGGCCGCGCAGTCCCTGCTCAGCTGGTTGACCGCCGCGATGCAGTCCAGCCTCGTTCCTTTCATGGGAACGTCCTTGACTTCCGCGTAATCCTGGCCTGAGGCGATTATGCCGTTGCCCAAAACGATGAAGTTTTTCTTATCAACGCCGAAAAAAGAGGCGATCCTATCCATCGTCTCGCTGACGCGCCTAATTTCCGCGCCGTTTTCCAAAAGGATCCTCCCCGCCTCGGCGGCAAGGTCAAGAGCTTTCTTCTTATCGTTTTCGGTCGTTGCTGTCATGCTCATATATTATCAAAAAAGAAAAGGCGCCTTGAGTTTCCCCCAAAGCGCCTTCAAAATTGAACTGGCAGCGTCCTACTCTCCCAAAGTCTATTCTTAAGTACCATCGGCGCTACAGAGCTTAACTGCTGTGTTCGGAATGGGAACAGGTGTACCCTCTGCGCTATAACTGCCAGTAAAAATATCGGAAAGGAAGGTTCTTTAAGAAGTGAGGCTTGAGAAAAATATATAAATCAAGCCAATCGTGCCTTTAGTACAGGTTAGCTGAAACCATTGCTGGTCTTACACATCCTGCCTATCAACGTGGTAGTCTACCACGAGCCTGATGGGGAAATCTAATCTTGGAGGGGGCTTGGCACTTAGATGCTTTCAGTGCTTATCCCGTCCCGACATGGCTACCCGGCGCATACCCTTGGAAGGATAACCGGAACACCAGCGGTCGGTCCATTCAGGTCCTCTCGTACTATAAACAGCTCTCCTCAGATTTCCTACGCCCACAGCAGATAGGGACCAAACTGTCTCACGACGTTTTGAACCCAGCTCGCGTACCGCTTTAATTGGCGAACAGCCAAACCCTTGGGACCTTCTCCAGCCCCAGGATGCGATGAGCCGACATCGAGGTGCCAAACCGCGTCGTCGATATGAACTCTTGGACGCGATCAGCCTGTTATCCCCGGAGTACCTTTTATCCGTTAAGCGACGGCAATTCCATATTCTACCGCCGGATCACTAACGCCTACTTTCGTATCTGTTCGACTTGTCTGTCTCACAGTCAAGCACACTTATACGTTTGCGCTCGCCTTCTGATTGCCAACCAGAATGAGTGTACCATTGCGCTCCTCCGTTACAATTTAGGAGGAAACCGCCCCAGTTAAACTGACCGTCTGCCACTGTCCAATACCCGGATCCACGGGCTTATCGTTAGGGCGCTAATATTGCAAGGCCGGTATTTCAAGGGTGACTCCGCCAATCCTGACGAACTGGTTTCAAAGTCTCCCGGCTATCCTACACATACAAGACCAGTGCTCAATAGCAGAGTACAGTTAAGGTTCACGGGGTCTTTCCGTCTAGCTGCGGGTAAGCGGCATCTTCACCGCTGCTACAATTTCGCCGAATCTCTTGCTGAGACAGTCTCCAGATCGTTATGCCATTCGTGCAGGTCGGAACTTACCCGACAAGGAATTTCGCTACCTTAGGACCGTTATAGTTACGGCCGCCATTCACTGGGGCTTCGGTTCATTGCTTTGGCTTGCGCCTAACAATTCCCCTTAACCTTTCAGCATTGGGCAGGCGTCAGCACCTATACTTCGCTGTTATAGCTTTGCAGATACCTATGTTTTTGGTAAACAGTCGCCTGGAGCCTTTCACTGCGACCCGGCAGCGCTTTTAACACGCCCCCGGGCGCCCCTTCTTCCGAAGTTACGGGGCTATTTTGCCGAGTTCCTTAGCAAGAGTTCTTACGCGCACCTGAGTATTCTCTACCCACCCACGTGTGTTCGTTTGCGGTACGGACCCGTTGCAACTCCTTAGAAAGCATTTCCCGGCAGTCGGCTTTTCCAGAATCCCTCTTGATGTGATCGCAAAGTCTTATTCACGTTTCGCCCTTGTGCATACTGATTTGCATGTATGCGGACTGATCGCTTGAACGGTATTCCATAACCCGCTCCGGATAGCTGCCTGCTATCTTCCATAGTAATAACGCTGCAACGAGGTGCAGGAATATTGACCTGCTGCTCCATCGACTACGCCTTTCGGCCTCGCCTTAGGGTCCGACTAACCCTGGGAGGACGAACCTGGCCCAGGAAACCTCGGGTTTTCGGTGACAAGGATTCTCACCTTGTTTATCGCTACTCATGCCGACATTATCACTTCTGTCCGCTCCACGGCTCCTTTCAGTACCGCTTCGCAGCTGAACAGAACGCTCCTCTACCACTCGGCCTTGCGGCCGAATCCATAGCTTCGGTAGTATGCTTGAGTCCCGAGCATTTTCGGCGCGGAGATTCTCGACTAGTGAGCTATTACGCACTCTTTAAATGGTGGCTGCCTCTAAGCCAACATACTAGCTGTCTGTGAACCTTCACATCCTTAATAACACTTAGCATACATTTGGGGACCTTAGCTGATGGTCTGGACTGTTTTCCTTTTGACGACGAAGTTTATCCCCCGCCGTCTGACTCCTGTGATAAATATACCGGTATTCGGAGTTTGATTCGCGTTGATACATTGGTGTAAATGCTCGCTGCGATTCAGTGCTCTACCCCCGGCATACATTACACAAGGCTAGCCCTAAAGCTATTTCGAGGAGAACCAGCTATCACCGAGTTTGATTGGCCTTTCACCCCTATGCACAGCTCACCCAAACCCTTCTCAAGGGGTACTGGTTCGGGCGTCCACAGGGTGTTACCCCTGCTTCCCCCTGGCCATGCATAGATCACTTCGGTTTCGGGTCTACGACCAGCAACTAGACGCGCTATTCGCACTCGGTTTCCCTTCGGCTTCGTCCTCTTGAACTTAACCTTGCTGCTGAACGTAACTCGCCGGCTCATTATGCAATAGGCACGCCGTCAGCCATCTCCTTGCGGATATAGGCCTCCGACCGCTTGTAGGCACACGGTTTCAGATCTATTTCACTCCCCTTCCGGGGTTTTTTTCACCTTTCCCTCACGGTACTTGTTCACTATCGGTCACTTGCCAGTATTTAGTCTTGGGGGATGGTCCCTCCTGATTCCGACCCGGTTCCACGTGTCAGGCCGTACTTGGGATTCCGCTAGGCTGACAAAAAGATTTCGCGTACATGACTGTCACATTCTCTGGCAGGTCTTTCCAGACCCTTCCACTATCCTTTGTCAATACCACGTTGCGGTCCCGCAACCCCAACAAAACTTGCGCCTCGTTGGTTTAGACTCTTCCCGTTTCGCTCGCCACTACTTGGGGAATCTCAATTGATTTCTTTTCCTCAGGTTACTGAGATGTTTCACTTCGCCTGGTCTCGCTTCCCATAACTATTTGATTCATTATGGGATAGTATGTCATAACACATACTGGGTTGCCCCATTCGGATACCTCCGGATCTCCGCCTGTTTAACGGCTCCCCGAAGCTTTTCGCAGTTTACCACGTCCTTCTTCGCCTGCAAGTGCCAAGGCATCCTCCGTGCGCCCTTGAGTACTTGATAATTTTTCTAATTACTTTTTCTCAGGGCAATGTTGAACTCCTTAGCTTTTCGCTTTTAGATTCAAATTGCTTTTTCTGCAGTTCTTTTGAAACTGTAGTTTTTTTACCTCGTTTTCTATCGTAAAAAACCTTCCTTTCAAAGATCTATCTGCTTCCCTTATGCAGTCTCTCGACTTTCATTCGGTCCGCTTTTCAATATCGGGGACAGTTGGAAAAATTTTATGAGGTCAATTACAAGCGATCAACCTTCTGCAGACCCGAGCTTTGCCGCAAGGTGGGTGCCCTCGCTGTCGCCAGTTTTCGTCCTGCATTCTCCTTAAGGAGGTGATTCAGCCACACTTTCCAGTACGGCTACCTTGTTACGACTTCATCCCAATCACCAGCCTTACCTTCGGCGGCTCTCTCATTGCTGTTAAGTCACCGACTTCGGGTAAAACCGGCTTTCATGATGTGACGGGCGGTGTGTACAAGACCCGGGAACGCATTCACGGCGTCGTAGATGATACGCCATTACTAGCGATTCCAGCTTCAAGGAGTCGAATTGCAGACTCCTATCCGAACTGAGACCGGCTTTTTGAGATTTGCTCCGTCTCGCGACTTCGCTGCCCATTGTACCGGCCATTGTAGCACGTTTCTAGCCCAGGGCGTAAGGGCCGTACTGACTTGACGTCATCCCCACCTTCCTCCGGTTTGACACCGGCAGTCTCGTTAGAGTGCCCGGCATAACCCGATGGCAACTAACAACAGGGGTTGCGCTCGTTGAGGGACTTAACCCAACACCTCACGGCACGAGCTGACGACAGCCATGCAACACCTGTGCAACACTCTCGAAGAAGTCCTACTTTCATAGGATTTGCAGTTGCATGTCAAGCCCTGGTAAGGTTCTACGCGTTGCGTCGTATTAAAGAACATGCTCCACCGCTTGTGCGGGTCCCCGTCAATTCCTTTGAGTTTCACTCTTGCGAGCGTACTCCCCAGGCGGTATGCTTATCGTGTTTACTGTGACACCGAAGGGGTTGATTCCTCCAACGTCTAGCATACATCGTTTACAACGTGGACTACCAGGGTATCTAATCCTGTTTGCTCCCCACGCTTTCGGGCTTCAGCGTCAGTTGCGCGCATGTGAACCGCCTTCGCCTCCGGTGTTCTAATAGATATCTACGCATTTTACCGCTACACCTATTATTCCGTTCACATCTCACGTACTCTAGTCTGCCAGTATCACCTGCTTCACGGAGTTGAGCTCCGTGCTTTTACAAGTAACTTAACAGTCCGCCTAGACCCCCTTTACGCCCAATAATTCCGAACAACGCTTGCCCCTTTCGTATTACCGCGGCTGCTGGCACGAAATTAGCCGGGGCTTGTTTGTCAGGTACTGTCCCTCCGCGTTATCTATTAAATACGCGGCATTCTTCCCTGTTCAAAGCGCTTTACAATCCGAAGACCTTCATCGCGCACGCGGCGTCGCATCATCAGACTTTCGTCCATTGTGAATGATTCTCGACTGCAGCCTTCCGTAGAAGTCTGGGCAGTGTCTCAGTCCCAGTGTGGCCGGTCAACCTCTCAGTTCGGCTACCCATCCTCGCCTTGGTAGGCCTTTACCCCACCAACTAGCTAATAGGTCGCGGGCCGTTCCGTTAGCGGCAGGCCTTGCGGTCCCCACCTTTCTTGTTAGACCCGGCGGTCTAACATCACATCCGGTATTAGCGTCCCTTTCGGAACGTTATCCCAAACTATCGGGTACATTACCCACGTGTTACTCACCCTTACGCCACTAGACTTTACATAGTATTGCTACAACATAAAGTCCCGTTCGACTTGCATGCCTAATCCACGCCGCCAGCGTTCGTTCTGAGCCAGGATCAAACTCTCCGTAAAATACAGATATAAAATCTTAGCTCGTAGTCTCTGTTTTTATCCAGAGACACGCTTAGCTTTTCGCTATTGTTGTTCTTGACTTATTGTTTACACAATTGACAAGTTCTTTGAAGAGATCTGGAGTGATCTCTTCCGCACTTGCTTTTGGCACATCATAAAACCTTTCCAACTGTCAAAGATCAATTTTCATTCCGGCTCACGCCGGTTTCCATCGTTTTTGCGATGGTGAGGAATAGTGTATCAAAACATATTCCAAAAAGTCAACCCCCCCTCCGCAAGGCCCCCTCGGGACCCTTTGGAAACGGGCTTGTCTTCCCTGTCTGGCTAAGGGGCGCGCTAAGCTTTTCTCTCTTTCGCTTTCCCGTTTTTTCAGGCAAGTGGCGATAATAATACTAAAGACTTTTCTCAAAGTCAAGTTGCCCGCTTACGGCCTGACGATGACGCGGAAGCCCACGTGCTGGGCGTGGTAGTTGCTGTCAACAGGAATGCGTCTGGCGGAGCGGCACTCCGAAGCGTTATCCTTCCAGCTGCCGCCCCTTATGAGGCGTTCGGTGCCGGTGGTGGGGCCGACCGGATCGGTCTGGGCGGTGGAAGTGTAACCGTCGTAATAATCCAGGCACAGTTCGTCAAGGTTGCCGTGCATGTCGTAAAGACCCCAGCTGTTGACGAGATACTGTCCGCCGGTCACAAAATTGTTGCCTTTGCCGTCATTGGTGTTGTGAGTGTATCTTCCCACTTCCGCCACGTTCGCGCAAACGGTCGTGGAAGTCAGATTTTTCCCGCTGTTCAAAGCGGTGGTCGTGGTCGCGCGGCAGGCGTACTCCCACTGGGCTTCAGTCGGCAGATCGAAGGTCAGGCCGGTCTTGACGCGCATCAATCCCATAAAGGAAGTCGCGTCAACATCGCCGCTGGCTGGCCAGTTCGCACCCAGGTTTGTCCCGCGGATCATGTCGTAGCTGACCTGTTCCACAGGATACGGTTCACCAATGTTCAAATCAGCGGGATTGGAACCAGTGACGAGCTGATACTGCTTCTGAGTCGTTTCCAAAACGCCGATGTAATAGGGCTTCGTCAGGGTGACGGAATGCCTGATCTCCGCGCCGGAAGAAGGATCGCGGCCCAATTCGTCATTGGGGCTGCCCATGTAGAAAGTGCCCGGCTCGATCTTTCTGAGCCAAAGTTCCGTTTTGCGGCAAGTGTCGTTGCTCAGATCGGGGCCCGTTGAGGAGTAGCTGACCTCGTAGGTATTGAGATCCACCACCATGTAAGTAGTGTCGGAAACTTCCGTAGCCGTAACTTTGATCTTGATCTTCTGGTTGACGGAATAAAAGCTTTCGTCCGGCGTCCAGATCGTCGTGTGCGCGCCGGCTCCGAAGACCGCGCCGCCCACGCCTTCCTTGGTCAGAGTGCCTTTGTTGCTGAGATCGAAGACCGTCTCGCCGTTGTCAAGCGTTCCGTAGAAACCAACGTTGAACGCCGGAAGCGTGCTCCCCGAGTCTGTGGTCAGTGTGTAGTCGATGACCACGCTTCTCAAGAAAGGCCAGGCCTGATGGCAGGAAACGGAAAACACAGTCGCTTCGGCGTAAGCACCCACGGAGGCAACGACAAAAAGAACGAGAAGAAGCACTCTCTGCTTACGGAGCAGGAATAGACTTCCGAAAAGCGCCAGGAGCAAAAGCACAGCCGGCTCGGGCACGATCATCACGTTGCGGGTCAAAACTGTCGTTCCCTGGCTGGTCTCTATGGTTTCCTTCAGCTGATAAACATCACCAGAGGGATACTCCTTATAGGGATCGACGTAATAATTCCAGGTTGCCGTCCCCTGCACGCGAGTACCGGAATCATCGGAGAAAAGAGGCGCGATAAGCAAGGGTTTGGTCTTATCCTGAGCAAGAAGCTCCAGGGAAGTGGGCTCGCCGTCCGCCAGCGCGCTGCTGTAGAAGATCTTGTCACTAGCAAGCAGAGTGAAGGGCGTTTCGGTTATCTGGCTTCCGTCGAAATCGAAGGCGTCAGACCAAAGCTCATTTCCCAAAACAGACGTGCACAGAAATGCGCCCAAAAGTAAGAATAATAAATTTTTCATGTTTTTTTAGGGTAAAATTTTACGAAGAGGCCAAGAGTCTACCAAAACGATATTTAAAATTCAAGCGATTAAATAAAAAGCCCAAGGGCCCCACATGTCCTCCGCTCACGGACTACGCGCGCATTGAGCGCGAACGCGTCCTCCGTGAGTTCGCTTGAGGATATGTGGGGCCCTTGGGCGGGCGTTAATTACTAATTACATTTACTGGATTATTGCCAGACGGAAGCCTGTTCTCCTGCCGTGGAACAGCGGATTGCAGCGCACACGCTGGGCCGAACGGATATCACCGGCATCAAGACCGCAGTTTCCGCTTTTTAGAATATTGTCTCCGGAATCCGCGCCGATTGGATCGACCTGGGGATCGGGGCCAAGATCATAGATATATTTGTCCAGGCAAAATTCCGCCACGTTGCCGTGCATGTCGTAAAGCCCCCAGTTGTTCACCTTGTAGCTGCCAACGGTGGTGTGCTCGGTGTTGTAGTCGCCGTGCCCGTCGTTCCAGTCGTATTCATACCTTCCGACCTCGTTCGCCTCTGAGCATTGTATGTAGCTGGATATGTTTTTGCCGCTGTTCAAAGCCGTCGTCGTTCCCGCGCGGCAGGCGTACTCCCACTGAGCCTCGGTGGGGAGATCCAAAGGCAAGGCTATTTTGGAGCGCAGAATGCCCATGACAGAGGTCGGATCAACGTGCTTGTTCTTCGGGAAGGACAAGCCTTCGTCCGTCCCGCGGATCCTCTCGTAAGAAATTCTCTCGACAGGCCGTTCGTCGCCAATGAATTCCGAAGGATTGTCGCCGGTTATAAGCTGATACTGTTTCTGCGTCACTTCGAAAACGCCGATATAGAAACTCTTCGTCAAAGTGACCTGATGCTGCGTTTCGTGTTCCAGGCGTCCTTCCTCGTCCTCCGGACTGCCCATCATGAAAGTGCCGGGCTCTATTAGGCGCAGCACAAGCTTGGTGGTCTTGTACTGGCTGGTCCATTCGTAAGGCGCTTCGGAAGCGGAAAGGAATTCCACCGGATAATTCGTCGCCTCGGGGCCCTCGGAAAGGTCTATTACCATGTATCTGACGTCGTCCTTGTCCCTCTCGATGGCGTCGACCCTTATCTTGAAGGTGTCTGTGTTCACGTTTTCCAACCTGCTGTCGGTCGGCGTCCAGATAGCGGTGTGCTTGCCGATGCCGAAGACCTGGCCTTCCGTTCCTTCCGGGGCGTCCTGGTAGAAGCCCAGGAATTCCGCGCCTTCGCCTTTAAGCTTTCCCTTAGACGACAGCCTGAAAACTTCCACTCCGTCCAGCGTTCCGTAAAAGCGCACGTCGTACAAAGCGGACCCTTTGGTGGAATCGCCGATCGTATAGTCTATGGTGACGCTTCTGTCGAAAGGCCAGTTCTGATGAATGCTGACAGACGTAACGTGATTGTTGTCGGCGTATGAGCTCATCGCGCCAAGCGCGGCAACTGCCAAAACGATGGCGGCGCTCATGGCGCGGCGGCGCAGAAGCAGCGCGAGTGCGATCCCGATCAGCAGAAAGCCGAAGGGTTCCGGCAGTATCGTAACAAAGCGGCTGAGCGTTTTCGTTTCCACGTCGGTCGTTATCGTTTCCTTCAGGGCGTAAGTTTCGTTCTTGGGAAGCGAAGCGTATTTGTAAGAGTAATAGTTCCAGCACACCGTGCCTTCCGCTTCGTCGGAAGTCGTGTCGGAAAAGATCAGGCCGGACTGCTCAGGGTCGGAAGCGACCTCCGCCTTTATCACAAGAGATTTCATATTGCCGCTGGCCAGAGCGCTGCAGTAATAGAGTTCGTCCGTATGCAAAAGCAGGATGGGCTCGTCCGTTATGGGAGCGCCGTTGAACGAGGCGTTGCTTGACCAGCAATCCTCGCAGAACGCCGCGCCGCAAAAAACCGCGGCCGTCAAAAATAACAGCATCTTTTTCATTAGTTTTCTTCCTTTATGTTGTCTTTGCGTTCATAAAATCTTCCCAGGCGGCGTAGAGGTCGTTCAGCTCTTTTTGAGCTTGCTCTTTTTCCTGGGTGAGGGTGCGGCCGAGTTCGTGGTCCGCTTTGGCGAATGCGTCGGCGATCTGCTTGTCGAGGTCTTCGAGCTTTTCCTCGAGTTGTTCTATTTTGCCTGTGAGCTCCGCTTCCTGTTTGGCCAGTTTCTGCCTGGCGTTGTTGGAAAGCGGTTTGGCAGAAGTGTTTTCCGTTTTGGGTTTGGGCTGCTCTTTTTTGTTCTGCTTGCTTTCCTTGGCTTCTTTCTGTTCCCTTTCTTTTTTGTGGAACCAGAATTCGGAATAGGAGCCCGGGTAAGAATGAAGCTTTTTGTTGTCGACTTCTATGATTCTTGTGGCAAGCTTGTCGAGGAAGTAGCGGTCATGGGAGACGACTATAAGCGTGCCCTTGTAATCACTTAAGGCTTCTTCCACGGCTTCGCAGGTCTGGATGTCGAGGTGGTTGGTGGGCTCGTCGAGGATCAGCGTGTTGGGGTTTATAAGCATCAGCTTGGCGAGCTGGAGGCGGTTCTTTTCGCCGCCGGAAAGATCTTTGATCTTTTTCTTCAGATCGTCCTTGAAAAAGAGGAATCTCGCCAAAAGATCGTAGGCCTGCTTTTCGTTGGTGATGCCGGAAATGGCGATCTCCTCGAAGACCGTGTTGTCGGGATTTAAGGTCTCCTGCTGCTGGGAGCAGTAGCCTATCGTGATGGAGGGGCCGACTCTTAAGGTGGGGTTCTCCCAGTGGCCGTCGTTCATGATGGCTTTAATCAATGTGCTTTTGCCGCTGCCATTGGGGCCGACCAAGGCGATGCGTTCGCCGGAAGAGATGTCAAGGTCGACGTTGTCGAGGACTTGCCTTCCGTCGAAACTGGCGGAGAAGCCTCTGACCTGGATGGCAATGTTGGCGTGGCTTGATTCGCCCTGGAAACGGATACTCGCTTTCTTATCCTCTTTTTCCGGGGCCTGTACGGCCGTTTGCTTCAGCTGCTCTATCTTCGATTCTCTTGAGCGGATCATTTTGCCCCAGCGCTTGTCGTCATAGACCTGGGCGAAATTGCGGATCCTTAAGATCATGGCTTCCAGACTAGCGAGGCGCTTTTCATAGGCGGCGTGCTCCTTTTCCTGACGGATCTGCTGCTCAAGTTTCTGGGCGCGGTAGTCGGAGTAGTTGCCCGGGAAATACGAGATCTTGCCGCTTTTCAGTTCAAGGATGCCGTTGCAGGTCTGGTCGAGGAGATAGCGGTTGTGGGAGACGAGAAGAATGGCCCCTTTGTATTTCTTAAGGAAATCTTCCAACCAGGCGATGCCGACGTAGTCGAGGTGGTTGGCGGGTTCGTCAAGGATGAGAAGGTCCGGGCGGTTGAGAAGCGCGCCGGTCAAGGAGACGAGGTTGCGTTCGCCGCCGGAGAGCGACATGACGGTCTGCTTGGTCCTGTTGGCAAGGCCGAAGGCCGCCAGCATGCGCTCGGCCTGCACGGCGTAGTTGTCGCCGCCCTGCTCTTCGAAGAGGTCTCTCGCCCGCTGGAAAGCGTTGAGTTTTTTGTCAAGGTCTTCCGGAGCGCACTCGGCAAGCTGCTTCTCGGCTTCCCTTAAGCGTTTTTCGACCTTGTTGTGCTCTTTTAGGAGGTAATCTAAGATCGTTACGTCATTGGGGCAAATGACTGTTTGCGGAACGTAGCCGATCCTCGCTTCCTCGTCAAAAATAAAAGATCCTCCGGAGGATTTCTCTTCCCCCACGAGGATCTTTAAAAGCGTGGTCTTGCCGCAGCCGTTGGCGCCGACCAGGCCCCATTTGTCACATGGGTTGATCTCGAAGGAGACGCCGTCCAAAAGGACTTGCAGTCCGTATTCCTTCCTGAGGCCGTTGACGCGGAGAAGGGCCATTTTTCAGCCCTTATTCTCCTTTTTCCTCTGCCGGGGCGGTGCTTTCCACTTTGACATCGCCGCGGGCGGAGCCGCCTTTCTTCAAGCTCTTGGAGACGTTTTTCTTCACTTCTTCCACCGTCTTTTTCGGCTTGTCCTTCTCGGCTTTCTTGGCGGCTTCCAAGGTCTCCTGTTTGGCTTTTTCAGCGTTGCGGATCCTGTCTCTTTCCGCCTTTTCCTCTCTTTCCTTGGCTTCCCTTTCCCTCTCGGCGTCGGCTAAAGCTTTTTCAGCGATCTTTTTCGCTTTGGCTTCGGCTTCCGCTTTGGCTTTAGCCTGGTATTCTTCCCAAAGTTGTCCGCTTTCGACGTCGACCCGCTGCATTTTAAGGGTCGATTTATCCTGGGGATCGGGCATGAGGCGCCACTCGACTTTGCGGCCGTCTATGACTTCCGTTTGCGGAGCGGAAGGAGGCGTTGAGGGATTGGAGACTATTACGGGCGCGCCGCTATTGTCCTTCTTTACGACCGTCATGGTCATTTCGTTCTGCTTAGGCTGCTGCGGAGTTGTCGGCTGGACAGTTTTGGCAGGCTGCGCCGCGGTCTGGGCCGTTTGCACGGCCGGCGCGGAAGGGGCGGTCTGCTTCGGCTGCTGAGCCTGGCCTTGCTTGGCGGCGGCCATCTGCCTGAGGTACGCGTCGAAATAATTGTAGGTCGGCTTGGCGGTCGCGGGCCTGGGGCCGGAAACCGTCTCGCCCTTTACGAGCTTTATGATGATGTCGAGGGCCTGGGGCATGCAGAAGTAGCCGAGGTGCGAGCCGTGGTCGAGCATGACGAGGCGTTCGCCCATCTGGCGCTTGAGCCAGTTGCGGTCGTAGTCGTTCAAAAGGAAGTCGTCGGCGGTGTGCAAGCAGACGATGTTTTGGTTCTGCCTGAGCTCGTTGGCCATGGCCGGGAGGCTGCAGATGCCGTTGACGTGCTTGAAAGGCTCACTGGTTGCGAAGATCGTGGGATGCGCTTCCTTGAGGAAGGTGTCGACGTAGCGCTGGAAGCCGTAGCGCTCCAGCTGCTTCTCGAACTCCTGCTGCTTCCAGCTGGAGACTTCGCCGAAGATCTCCATGGGATGGCGCTCGATGATCTTCTTCATAACGTCGCCCAAAGACATCCTGAACGTGAAACCGATGACGAACGAAGCCTGCTCTTCCGTGACGGGAAGATAGGAGTCGGTCTTCAGGGCGCCGTAGGAATAGCCTTTGTAGAAACCGACCGCCATGTTGCGGTTGTTGGTCAGGGTGACGGCGTCCCAGTTTTTCCAAATGCTGTAATATTTGTCCAGTGTCGTCAACCCGTAGATGAGGTTGACAGGCGGACTAAGAAGCACGTAGCGCTTGATGTTCAGGCGGTGCTCTATGACGTCGTTGCGGGTAAGAAAGGCCGCCTGCAGAGCGCCCAGGGAGTAGCCGACTATGGAAATATCTTTGACTTTCCCGGGATGCTCCTCGTTGATGTCGTCAAGGACGCGGGCGATGTGATGGTAAAGGTCCTTGGCGTCGGCTCTGGTGTAGCCGGGAGCCATGCTGGTCAAAGCGGACTGCGTGAATTCCCAGCAGAAGGGGTTCGATATGATCGCCACCGAGTATCCGGCGTTGTAAATGGCTTCCGCCAAAAGCGCGGCCTGTGAATTGCGGTAGTGGTCGCCCAAGCCCGGAACGATGAAGACGAGGTCCGCCGGCTGTTTCTGCATCCAGACGCTGTAGCGGGAATCGACCTTCTTCTCCTCGTCGCCGTTCTTCTGCATGAATTTCACCTTGCCCTTCTCGACGTCGAAATAGAAGTCGTCGTCCTTGAAGTTGGCGAGCTTGTAGCGGAAGGAGTCAACGATCGGCGCCTGGGCCGGGAAGTTGGTAAGGGCGATGTAAATTTCGCAGTTGGCGCTATGAGCGCTCAGCGCTATGAGCGCGAAAAGTAAGAACAGGGCTTTTTTCATTCGTCGATCTCCGCGCTTCTCTTAAGATACCACATGTCTCTGGCGAAAGAATAAGGATCGCCATTGTCTATAAGCATGCTGTCTATGGAATCGACCTGCAGGCTGATGTTGTTCATGACCATGAAGGTCTTGACCATGCCGCCGAAGGGCAGGTACGTCCTGGGGTCCATGGCCTCGTCGAAGATCATACCGACCGTGTCGCGGGCGGTGAGAGGCCCGGCAATAGGCAGGAAGATATAGCAGCCGGGGCCGATGCCGTAGAAGCCGAAGGTCTGGCCGGTGTCCTCGTCGTATTTGTCAAGGTCGAACCAGGCTTTGGCGGGGTCGAAAAGACCGCCGATGCCGACGGAAGTGTTGATGAGGAAGCGGGCGGTCTCAACGCCGGCGCCTTTGAATTTGGCCTGGGCAAGATTGTTTATGAGTCTTTTGGGCCAGACGATGTTGTGGTCCATCTGGGAAATGCAGACTCTGGCCGGAGTCGGCACGACGAAACGGTAGCCCTTGCAGACCGGGCCGATGAAATATGTGTAGGCGTAGTCGTTGACGACGAACATCGTGCGGTTGAAACGCTCGATGGGGTCGTCGACAAAGATCTCATCGGAGAGAAGCGGGGCGGAGTCATCCGCGTCATAGTCGTGGGAGATCTGGCTGTAATCCATGTAGTCTACGTAATCGCCGCCCACAACATTCTGCGGAGGGAGCTCAACAGTTTCCTGTTTGGGCGGCTTGGGAGGGTCCAGGTCCCGGAGCGTCACTTTCGGCAGAGTCTCAATTAACTCCACCATATCCGGAGTGTCCAGCTTCGGGGGGTTGACCTTCATGTAGACCTTGTGGTCCAGTTCCTTGTACGGCGTATAGAAGACCACGTTCGTCGTAAAGTTCGTGACACTGACGTTGATGTAATAGTCTTTCGTCTCAAAGCGCCTGACGCCGCTGGTGACCGTCACGGTCTCAATGGCCAGCTTGTAATAGACGGAATCGGGAAGATTGGCGTCCACTCTTTCCCAGTTGGAACTGGAGTTCATGACGACATTCGTCACATAGCGTGCCACGCTCATGGTCTGCGTCTGCGCGGAGATAGTTCCGGGCGTGACCGTCTGCATAGTGACTTCGGCGTAGGCGAAGGCGCCGAAGAGTGCCGCCGCGGCCAAAACGCCGAGGCGGAACCTTAGATCCTTTTTGTTTTCTCTCATTTTTATTCTCAAAATGGTGATAGATATCCAATTTAAGGGAAGGTTATATTAACAAAAAGAGCTTTTTTTTGCAAAAGAAAAGGCCGCCCGACCGGGCGGCCTTTCCTAATCGTCCTTTCAGACTAGCTTTAGCGCTGCCTGCGGGCGGCAAAGAGGCCTATGAGGGCCAGGATGCCGAGGAAAGCGGGCTCAGGCAGCGTGCCGGACTTGATCAGCTCGACCTTGAAGTTGTCGATGTAGTAGCCGTCGGAACCGGAGAAGGTGTAGTTGCGGAACTGCAGGAAGTTCTCGTTGTCGCCGGCGGCGCCGGGAACGTACTCGTTGTCAAAATGGTAAGTTTCGCCGTCGAATTCAGCGTAGTGCAGAACAAAGGGACGGGATTCATCGCTGGCAAGGCCGATGGTGAAGGTATAGGCCACGTTGAACCACTTGCCGTAGGGGGCCAGGTTGGGAATGTCGACGTTCTTGAAGGGTTCGCCGCCCATCTTGATGCCGTCGGCGGTGTGGCTCATGCTGACTTCGCCCATCCTGTGGGAGAGGTCGGTGCCGAAGACCAGATACGGCGTGACGCCTTCGGGATAGTACATATCCATGGAGACGCGGACATCATAGGTGGGATAGATCACGTCGGGCATGTTGACCGCGGTGTGGATCTGTCCGGCGCCCGTGATCTTCAGGCACTGGTTGCCGGCGTCTTCGGGGTCGGCCGCGATCGCGTTGGCGGCGCCGGTCTCGCCCCAAGCGGGCTGGAGCTTGACATCGCCGCCCAGGGGCATTCTCTCGAAGTCGGTGGCGTAGAGCGCCCAGCCTAAGCCTTTGTTGCCGTTCTGAGCCACGACGGAATGCGTGAAGGATTTGTCTTCTTCGCCGTTGTAATAGGAATAGGTGATGGTGGCCGCGGGCATGTTTCGGACCTGTTCGGGCAGGTTGGCGGTAAGGCCGATGGACACGGGTTCACCGGGAGCGACTTCGACCTGCTTGGTGAACTCGCCGTTCATGGAGAGCCAGTTGTCATCCGAATCGATGTCAACGGTGACGGTGGCGGAAGCGCCGGTGGCGGAGATCACGGTTTCAAGGCCTTCGGCCTCACCGAGCTTCACGACGCCGGGAGCGCTGGCGGTCACGTTGGCGGTGGGAGGAACATCGACGAATTCGCATTTCAGATTATCGACGAAGAAGTGGCCCTGGCCGCCCCAGACGAAGAAGCGCAGACGACGGAATTTGTCGGGAGACGTCTGATTGCCGATGGGGATATTCAGTTTGGTGTAGGTCACATCGCCGAAAGTGCATTCGCGGAGGAAGGCGCCGTTGGCGGTGGTGTTGAGGGTGTAGCTGAAATAGACCCATTCGTCGCGGGGCTCAGCGTTCGCAACGGTGTACTGCGGAGAGCAGGCTGAGAAGCGGATGCCAAACTGGCCGTCTTTTCTGATGAAGTGGTTCTCGCCCAGGCCGTCGTTGCTGCCGAAGATGATGTCGCCGGTGTATTCGCCGGATTCATCGGCTTTCTGCGTCGGGCGCTTGACCATCATGGACACCTTGTAGTCAAATTTGGCGGACTGTCCGCCCACATTGTCGATGTCCCAGTGAATGCCGAACAGGCCGCTGGCGGTGACATGCAGGCATTTTCCGCCTTCATAGCCGCCTTCTTCCACGAGGGCGTTGCCGTCATTGCCGGGGGTGCCGTAGGCGGTGGTCCAGCCGTTCTGGCCGATAACGTTTTCGCCGACCGCGTAGCTTTCGAAGTTATCCTCCACGATCGTGGAGGGTTCAGCCTGCGCCATAGCCGCGCAAAGCAGAAGCGCGGTGGTTAAAACTAGAGCTTTTTTCATTATGTGTTTCCCTTCCCTTACTCAGGGGGTTGTGATTAAAGGATTTTTGTCCATTTTGTTATGGGAGGGTCATTTTATCACAGAGTTATCTTTTTTGCAACTCGGCCTGTTTCTTTAGGGAAGGTCTCGGGGGAGAAAAAAGACGTTGGCTTTTGGTATAATTAGGTGAATCTTTTTATTAAGGAGTTTTATGACTTACGAGATCACCTCTCCTCCTCCGGATCTGACGGTCACCGTCCAGGGCCGCCTCGACACGCTTACCTCCCCCAAACTGGAAAGCGAATTGGAGCCGAGCATCGCCCAGGCCAAGAATCTTGTTCTGGATGTTACCGGCGTGGATTACCTCTCCAGCGCCGGGCTGCGCCTGCTTCTTACCTTGCAGAAACGTTTCAAAAGGGAAGGCGGCAGCTTCAAGCTTCGCGGCATCCAGCCGGGCGTGATGGAGATACTCCGCATGACAGGCTTTCTGAAGATCCTATCCATCGAATAAGCCTGCTTTATGCGCAGATCATTCCAATTGTGGCTTTTTGTTTCCGTGGCGCTCGCTTTCGCCGCGCTCTTCTATCTGACTTACTACCTTCAGACAAAGGAGGCTTTCGATTCCGCGGAAGCCATGATCGAGCTGAGGATGGAAGACGCCAAGAAACAGATATCCATAAACGAGAACAACCTTAAAGCCGTGCTTGACATCTGCAACGCCTCGATGGCCAACGACATCAAGACCGTGGCTTATATCCTGGCCTGCGCGCCAGTCTTCGCCACCAACTCCTACAAGTTGGAGGAGCTGCGCCGCGTCATGGGCTACGACGAGATCCACGTCATCAACAAGCACGGGCTTATCGAGAACTGCGCTATCGATCCCGTCATTGGCAACGCCGAAACTTACATCGGCTTCAACCTTAAGCTTCACGCCCAGTCCGAGCCCTTCGTCCACGGGATCGGCAAAAAAGATTTCGTGCTGGTCCAGCCGCCCCTCCCCAGGGGAATGGACCGCAAGCTCTTCCAGTACGGCGGCGCTTCCAGACTCGATGACGAAGGCATCGTGCAGCTGGGCATCTCCGTCAGCTTCCTGGAAAGGGCGATGGAGAACAACTCCCTGGCGACTTTGTCCCCCGGATTGCGCATCGGCGTCGGCGGCGAGATATTGATAGTGCGCGGCGAAAAGATCGTCGGCGCCGCCAGAGTCGATCTTGAAGGCCGCACGTTAACTTCCGTGGGCTTCGACCCTAAGCTCATCTCCGAGCTCCATCAGGGCGAAGGCTCTTTTTCCGCCGAGATAGACGGCGTGGATTTCTTCGGTTTGTATGTTCAGAGCGGCGATCTTACGCTCCTTGGCGTCATGCCGAATTACGAAATTACGAAGAAAAGGAACAGCATCGCCATACAGCTTGTCATTTCCGCCCTGGTCTTGATGCTTGTCGTCTTCCTCTCCGTGTCGAAGCTCGTCCAGGTCATAGTGATCGACGGCATCGACCGCATCAACGCCTCGCTTGGGCGCATCACGGCCGGACACCTCGACGAGAAAGTTACGGAGAACCGCTCCAAGGAATTTGAGGAACTCTCCGGCGGCATCAACACGACGGTGGAAGCCCTCAAGGGCGCCATCGCCGCTGAGAAGACAAGGCTGAACAGCGAACTGGAGTTCGCCAGAGCCGTCCAGATCTCCGCGCTGCCCCAGATCCACGACGACCCGCGCTTCGAGATCTTCGCCTCCATGGAAGCCGCGAAAGAAGTCGGCGGCGACTTCTACGACTTCTTCATCGTTGACGAGTCGCACCTCGCCTTCCTTATCGCCGACGTTTCCGGCAAAGGCATCCCGGCCGCCATGTTCATGATGAACGCCAAGGCGCAGCTGAAATCGAACATCCTGAACAACCCCCAGAAGCCGCTGGACGAAGTGATCTACGAGGTCAACAACAGCATCTGCGAAGGCAACGACGCCTGCATGTTCGTGACCGTCTTCGTCGGAGTCCTCGACCTTAGAAGCGGGCTTATGAACTACGTCAACGCCGGCCACAACGCCCCCATCATAAGGCACGCTAACGGCGACGCCTCCTGGCTGCCCGTGGAGAACGGCTTCGTGATAGGCGGCATGGACAGCGTCGACTACATCCAGGAGTCCGTCACCCTCTCTCCCGGCGACGGCATACTCCTTTACACCGACGGCGTAACGGAAGCCATGAACCGCCAGCTCGCCCTCTACGGCGACGAAAGGCTGATAAGCCTCATGGACGGCCCCATCATGCGCTCCGCCCCGGCCGACTGCATTCTTAGCGAACTGAAGAGCGACGTTCTGGCCTATGCCGACGGCGCCCCGCAATCCGACGATATAACTATGCTCTTCCTGCATTATTTGGGATAAACAAGGAAACGACCTATGAACGTAGCTGTAACTCTGCAATTCTCGGCTGAAACCAAGAACCTCCCCAATGTTCTGGAACAACTGGACACCCAGCTTCTTGCCGCGGGCTGTCCGGAGGACGCCAGGATGCAGCTGGCCGTGGCTGTGGAGGAGATCTTCGTCAACATCGCCAACTACGCCTACGAAGGCAAGCTGGGCTCCGCTACCATAAACATCAAGGCCGACGCCCACAAGGCTACCGTTTCTTTCGCCGACAGCGGCTTCCCCTACGATCCCCTGAAGAAGGAAGACCCCAACATCGAGCAGGCCGCGGAGGATCGTCCGATAGGAGGACTCGGCATCTTCCTTGTCAAGGAAATGTGCGACGAGGTCCATTACGAGCGCCGCGGCGACATGAACATTTTGACCATCGTCAAAAAATACTGACCGTCATTCCACTTCGCGGAATTCTCCTTTTCCGTGGGACGCCACTCTTTTTAAAAAGGCGCAGCCCCTCTCCGCTTTTTCCCTTCTCTTTAAGCTTCCGTCCCGCGCCGGCCTATAAGCGATAGCGTTTATCTGTGTCGCCTTCTCCCTTCTGCTTTCGTCTATCAGGGCCATTATCCTTCTTTCGTGGACGATTTCGTCCTCGCCCTGCAGGTACGGCGGGTCATCGCTTATCAACACGACCGCGTCGGGCTTGAGGGAGAGCGCGAACTCCAGGGCTTTTATGGGCGTTGAGCCGCTGGTGTCGGGGTCGTTGCCGCGGTTGACTTTCATCTCCTTGGCGAGCCAGGAGGAGAGTTCCTTTTTGGCGCTCTTGGTGGCAAAGCAGAGATTCGTCCGGAAGGGGAACTTCCCGTCCGTAAAGAGCACGACGTTAAAGAGCGTGTCGGGATGGAACAGCTCCACGGTCTTCTCGGCCTCTTTTCTCACCGATTCGAAAACGCCCTTCTGGACGATCGAGGAGGAGGAGTCCACCAGAATGACGATCGACCGCGCGGCGATCCGTTGTCCCAGGAATTCTATCTCGCCCCAGCCGTCGCCGCCCTTGGGCGCCTTGCCGAGCCCCGCGTCCCCCAAGGAAAAGCTCATGTTGTCGCTGAGGGAAAGCCCTTCGCTTTCCCGCTTTACGTTGGGCTTGACCATTTCAGGGTCCGGGAGCGCAATGCTGCTCGTGTCGCACTTGGCCGAGACGCGCATGTTCTTCGCCATGCTCTGCCCGTATGATGCCGCCTTCTTGCACTGCAGCCTGTGCTTCAGTTCCCGGGCTTTCAGTTTCGGCCCGGGCGCGCTCGCCGTGAAGAGCGGTTTCGGCGGCTTTACCGCCCGGTAGACTACTATCCCTCCCGCCACGAGAAAGAGGGCAATATGGATGCCTACGCTCACGATTAGGCTGCCGTAGCGTGAAAAGTCAATCTTCATCTTCCCCGCAGCTGAAAGTTACGTTCGTCAGCCCGGCCTTGTGGCAGCAGTCCAAGACCAGCGCGATCCGCTCGTGGAGCGCTTCGTCATCGGCGGAGACCGAGACCAGGGCCGGGATCCTAGCGCCCCGGGAAGCCGCTTGGAAGCGCAGCAAGGTCTCTGTGAGCTCGGCGAGGTCCCGGCTTTTGGCCCTAACGAAGGTCTGCCCGTTAAGAACGACCGCGCCAGTGGGATCGATCTCTATGACCTGCTCGTCCGGCATGACGACCGCTTCCGTCTCACGGCCTTCCCCAGGCAGGGAAAAACCCAGGTCCCCTTCCGTCTTGTTCAAAGAGCAGGCGGACATAAAATAGATCAAAAGCAGAAAGGTGCAGTCTATCATGGAGGAAATGGGAAAGCTGATCTTGCCCGTTTCTTTCTTTTCTCTTCTCATCAGCTCTCCTCATAGACGGAAAAGATTATCTTCGCGAGCCCCGCTTCGCCGCAGAGCTTCACGAATCTTTTTGTCACCGCGCTCTTGCTTCTTCTGTCGATCCTTAAGAGCACCGTGCCCTTGGGCGTCGTTTTCGCGAAAGATTCCAACTCTTTCTTCGCTTCCTCAACGTCGACCTTCCTCCCGTTGATGAGGCAGCTCTCATCACTCAGGATCGTCAGCGCGCAGAAGGCTTCCTCGCCTTCCCTCTTCCCGAAATTCTTTACTTCCGGCAGCTCCAGTTCTTCCGGCGTGGAAAGGTTCTGCATGGTAGCGCTGCACATGAAGAAGATGAGAAGCAGAAAGACCATGTCGATCATGGGCGCCATGTCCAGCTCACACTCCGCTTTCTTTTTCCTTTGCCGCAGCACTTCTCCTCCTTTTCGGTCTCTCTTTTTCCTCCTCTTCCTCCAGGCCCAGCCTTATCCTAACTTTCTCCCTGGCCAGCCCGGATCCCGCGTAAACGTCCAAGAGTTCCGTCGCCTTGGAAAGCAATTCCCTTTCCCGGATGTCGAAACGGCTCTTCAAAACGAAGAAGAAGACCATGGCCGGGATGCCGACGACTAACCCCGCGGCGGTAGTAAGGAGCGCCTCGCCGATGTCGCCCGCCAGCAGTTCCGGCTTTCCCATACCGCCCAAGCCGATCTTGGAAAAGGCTTTGATCATGCCGCTTACCGTTCCCAATAACCCCAGCATCGGGGAAAGCGCGGCGATCGTCGAGAGCAGGTTGAACCAGAACTGCATCACGATGCTTTTGCCCTCCCACTTTTCGATTATCGCCTCTTCCGCCTGCTGCCGCTCCTCCTTGTCGAGAGGATACTTCAGCTTTTCTATTCCCGGCGTCAAAACGAGCGCCAGAATGCTTTTGCCGATCGCCAAAAGGTCCAGCGCCGCCTTAAGGTCGCGACGGTAGAGCGCCTCTTCCAAGCGCTCCGGAAGGCCTTTGGGAATAAACTTTCCTTTGCGCGTCTCGAAGAAACTGTAGACCGTAAGCCAGACTACGACGCAGGAACAGAGCGCCAGAGGGTACATGAGAGGCCCTCCCGTCTTGAAAAGCCCCAAAGCGGTGGTGGATAAAGACTCCTCCTCCCCGAAAGCGGAAAGGGAGAAAAAAGCAAGTAAAACAAGCAAAACTCTCACGGCAGCAGCTCCTCGGTGTAAGTGTTGATCAAATGCGTTTTGGTGTAGCGTTCCCCAATCTCCAGCCAGCGCAGGATGAGCTTCCTGTGGCGGCGGAACTCGACTTCCTTGTATTCGTTGGTCAGGATGCCGGCCAAGCGCACGGCAGTTTCCATATCGCCTGACCTTAAGGCGCAGACGCTCCCCAAGAAAAGGCAGTCCGCCCCAACCTTCCTTTCCAGCGCGAAGAAAAGATGCGGCGGCAGAAGATAAAAGAGCGCGTTCCTATAGTCCTCTTCCCGATGCAGGATCCGGCCCATATAGTAATGCCAGAGCGCCGCCGCTTCGTCTCCTCCCGCTTCCCAAGCATACTTTTCCAAAAACGCCCTGGCTTTTTTGTAATCTCCTGTCTTCCAGTGGCAGATGCCCAGATATAGTCCCGCCATTTCATCCTGGCTCTTTAAAAAATAGCGCTTGGCCTCCTGGTAACGCCCGCAGTTGAATAGCAGTTTCCCGTAGACGAAACACGGCGCCTCTGCTCCGCCCGGCCAGCTTTCGGCCCAGTAATAAAGCTCCCACAATTCATGCCCCCTTTCCAGCGCCCGCTTTTGTTTCGGCCCTCTGCGGTAAACCATTTCCGAAAGCTCACGAAGCTCTACCGGATCGCTTAGCCTCAATTTCGTCACCTGCTCCTTTTTCGCCCGGCACTTCATAAGGGATCCGTCCTTGGCGTAGCGCTCGTAGACGATCGCGTTCTCTTCGTGCTCCAGCAATCTTCCGCTGAAGCTCTGCCCGGACTGCAGCGTCAGTCTGATAGGCAGAAGCACTGACAAAAATAAAAGGCATTTTCTTTTCATAAATACCCTTTCTCCTTGGCTTCCTTTTCCGTCGCGGCCCAATCGTTCGTCCTTCCCAGCGCCTGAAAGCAGAGAATGCTCTTCTCATAGGCTTTCCCAACTTCAGCCTTTTCCCCTTGGTACATGACATAAACGCGCTGGTAATAGCCAAGAGCTTCGCCGTACTTTTTCTCCAGGAAATAGCAATCTCCCGCCAGCAGCAGCAAGGCGGCTTTCTTTTCCGGCGCCAATCCTTTCTGCCCCAAAAGCGCGAGAAACTTCTGAAGCGCTTCCTCTCTTTTGCCCTGCTTGAAAAGCGCAAGCCCCGAAAGCTCATCTCTGCGGAAGATGTCTTCCAGTCGCTGGAAGGAATCCTCGCCTTCCTCCAAATACGTTTCCATCTCCTGATAGCGCTCCTTGCCAAGACTTGTCTCAGCCAAAAAGAGCCAGCCCTCAGAGGCCGCCGGATCTTTCGGGAACTCTTCCGTCAAAAATTCCGCCAGTTCCTCCGCCTCCTTCCCCTTCTTTTCCTCCGACAGGATGAGCCGGCGCCTTAAACCCTCCGGCCCCAGGGAACGAAACTTAAGTTTAACCAGCTTCGCGTCGTCCTTTAAAAACAGGCAGACTTTGGCAAAGGCTCCGGTCCGGCCTTTTTCCAATTCTGACTGCGCTTCCTTTCTTAGCGCTTCCTTGTACTCCGATGCGTCAACCGCTAACTTCAGCCCGACTTCCAGCGCGCTCAGCGCTTCCCGCTCAACAATGTCGTCTTTCGTTTTCAGCCAGAGCTTTCTGGCCGCGTTTCTCCCTTTTTCCGTTTCCCCCATAAGCTTGCAGGCCTCCAGATAATTCTGCAGCGCCTCGCCTCTGAAACCCGGCGTTCCCTCCGCCAGCAGGTACGGCTCCAGCAATTCCATTTCCAGCCGGGGCCTTCCCAGGACCTTGTAGATCTCCGCTGCTTTCAACAGCGCGTAGCAGGCGAAATTGTCCGGCCGTTCATCACCCTCCGGCAGATTCTCCCTGTAGGCCGCGAGCGCTTCCGCAAGCTCTCCCAGAGCGCCCAGGGCGTCGCCTAAGGTGTTCTTCACCTCTTTAGCGTTATCGTACTCGGGGTAGCGCTCCAAGACCGCTCTCAGGGCCTTCTGGGCCCCGGAATAGTCCTCCGCCCGGTAGAGTATGGCCGCCAGGCGGAACTCCACGTCCGCCATATGAAGGTTTTCGGGGTATTTTTGCTTGAAAGCCAAAAAGGTCGCCTGCGCCTCCTCGTCCATCCCCTGGTAATACTCCAGCATGCCCTTCCAATAAACGGCCTCACCTAACAGCTTGTGCTCTTCCCCGAATTCCGCCAGCCACTTCTCCATTTCCCCTAAAGCCGCCTTCTCTTCCCCCATGAAACCCAGAGCACAGGCGGCGTAAAGTTTCGCCTCGCCAAGCATTGAGGATTCTCTGTATTTTTCCGCGTAGGCCAAAAAGCGCTCCCGCGCCCGCAAATATTCCCCCGAACGCATGGCGCCCTGGGCCGGCAGTAGCGCCAGCGCTTCCGTTTCGTCGCCCTTAAGCTTTTCCCTTAACAGTTCCTCCACGCCTCTGTCCAGACGATCCAGGTATCCGCCCTGCAGACAGGCGTAGCAGCCAAGTTTTCTTAAACCGACCTTCACGAAATCGTTGGTCGTTATCCTTATCCCTTCCTCGCAATAGACCGCGCACTCGGGATAATACGAGGCGTCGTAGCAGGCCCTGGCCAATCTCGCCAGTCTCGCCTCTCCGCAGGAGCTCTTGTCCGCCAGGCGGTAAGCGCTGAGCGCTCCGGCGAAATTATTGCTCATGTACATGACGTCCCCCAGCCGCAGCGCCAAATAATTCCTCAGCGTTTCCACTTCTTCCCTTTTGTTCAGCGCCAAGCCTTCCCGCAGATACGCAAGCGCCGGATCCGCTTTGCCTGTTTCCAAAAGACACCAGGCCAGATGCAGACTAGAGAGCGCCCGGAACTTCTTTTCGTCCTTCACCTCTTCCCAATAGGGCAGGGCCTCCTCGTAGCGCCCCGCCTTCGTCAGAGCCAGGGCCAAATTAGCTTTCACTTCCGCCGCCTCGCCAACGCCCTCAGACAAAAGCGCGCGAAAAACGTCCGCGGCGGACACAAAACGCCCGAGCTCCATTTCCGCCAGGCCGAATCCAAAGCGCGCCTTCCCAGCTTCCGAAAAATCAGGATAAGCCTTCCCGACTTTATCGAAAAGCTCCGCCGCGTCCTCAAACCGCCTGATCCTGTAGGCCGCCACGCCTCCGAAATAAGTCATCCTCGGGAAATAATTCGACATCGCCTCCTCTTCCCCGTAGCGCTCCAAAAACGTGCGCGCCGCCAAAAAGGCGTTGGTCGCCTCTCCTCTTTTCAGCGAAGCGTAAGTAAAACGAAACAGTCCCGC